>Ga0134126_10004269_pt1 | contig 17901 bp, 13 predicted proteins | sample KB31752_FD_96881 | JGI IMG/M metagenome (GOLD analysis project Ga0134126, IMG submission 96881) | Terrestrial soil microbial communities with excess Nitrogen fertilizer from Kellogg Biological Station, Michigan, USA - KB3-175-2 | ecosystem: Environmental > Terrestrial > Soil > Unclassified ...
CCGCAGGATGCCGAGCGCGATGGGATGCTCGAAGCGGATTTCGCCGCCGCGGTGCACGAGCAGTTGGCCGCGTCCGGCACCTGCGCGGTGGGCTACAACTCGATCCGCTTTGATGATGAAGTCACGCGCCAACTGCTGTATCGCAATTTTCACGATCCCTACGCGCGTGAGTGGAACAACCAATGCACGCGCTGGGACCTGATCGACCTCGCTCGATTGTGCTACGCGCTGCGCCCACAGGGCATCGAATGGCCGCGGCGCGAGGATGGCGCACCGAGCTTCCGGCTCGAACACCTGGCGGCTGCCAACCACCTGCACCAGGCGCGTGCACACGACGCGTTATCGGATGTGGAAGCCACGCTCGCGCTGGCGCGGCTGCTGCGCGTGCGCCAACCCAAACTGTTCGACTGGCATCTCGCGATGCGCCGCAAGCAGCGCGTATTCGAGCTGCTGGACGTCGCACGGATGACGCCGATGCTGCACGTTTCCCAGCGCTACCCGGCCGAGCGCGGTTGTCTGGCGGTGATCGTGCCATTGGCCGAACATCCGCAGCGCAAGAACGAAATCATCGTGGCAGATCTCGATTCCGACCCGGGCTGGGCACAACTTGATGCGGGGGAAATCCGCGAGCGATTGTATGTCTCGCGCGAAGACCTGCCCGAAGGCGTGGAACGCGTTCCGCTGAAAACCATCCACGTCAACAAATCACCGGCGCTGGCGCCGCTCTCCGTGTTGCATGGCGTGGACACGGCGCGCATCCGGCTTGATCTGGACCGCAGCATGGCGCATCTGGAGGTGCTGCGCGCAGCCGTCGGCCTCGCGCAACGCGTGCGCGAGGTGTTCGTGCAGGAGCGTCCACGGGAGGTTCTCGATCCGGAACTGGCGCTGTACGGCGGCTTTGCAAGCGATGCGGATCGGCGCCGTTGCACCCAGGTGCGCGGCACGCCACCGGAACAACTCGGGCTTCGCGATTTCGGCTTCGATGACCCGAAATACACGGAACTTCTGTTCCGCTATCGCGCACGCAATTGGCCGCAAACGCTCTCGCCCGAAGAACATGCGCGCTGGCTGGCGCACTGCCGCGACACATTGACCAAGGAAACGACGCTGACCACGCTGACACTGGAACAATACGATGCCGGAATCGCGCGTTTGCGCGCGGAGCTTCCGCCCGGTAACAAGCAGGCGTTGCTGGATCGGCTGCAATACTGGGCGGGCGATCTCGCCGCAGACATCGGTGTCGCCATGGCGTCGTAGAAGCTTCATTGCGGGCAAACTCCTGGCCGCGAATGCACCGCCCATCCCCATGCGCGTGATCGCCAGCGGGCGCACTCCTACAATGGACGCCATGCCGAACATCTATTTCTCTTCCGACACGTTCCGCTTCCTGCGGCTGCTTTCCCGCAACAACAGCCGTACCTGGTTCAAGCCGCATCAAGCCGAATACGAGCACGACGTGCGCGAGCCGTATCTGCGCCTCATTGCCGATCTGCAGGCGCCGCTGGCAAAGATCAGCACGCACTACCGCGCCGACCCGCGCAAGGTCGGCGGCTCATTGTTCCGCATCCAGCGGGATGTGCGTTTTGCCGGCGACAAGGCGCCGTACAAGACCTCGGCCGGCGCGCGCTTTTTCCATGAACGGCGCCGCGAGCGGCCGGCGCCTTCGTTCTACCTGCACATCGCGCCGGGCGATTGTTTCGTCGGGGCCGGCATCTGGCATCCGGAATCGTCCACGCTGAAACAATTGCGCGCGTTCATCGCCGACAATCCGGCCGCATGGAAACACGCCGCGCACGCGAAGGCCTTTCGCGATCGCTACGAGTTCTGGGGCGAATCCCTGAGCCGCGCACCGCAGGGCTACCCGCCGGATCACGCGCTGATCGAAGACCTGAAACGCAAGAGCTACGCGGCCGGCTGCGGTTTCGACGACAAGCTGGCCTGCTCGTCCGAATTGAAGCCATTCGTGATCGAGCACTTCAAACGGCTTGCGCCGCTGGTGGACTATCTGTGCGCGGCGCTCGAATTGGAATTTTGATCTAGCACGACTGGGGGAGCGCGGCGAATTTGTCGCCGCCAGCGCGATTGCCTCCGCCCGCTCACGCTTGTGAAAACGGAAACGCCAGTACGTCGCGGATGTCGTCGGTGTCCAGCATGCACATCAGCAGGCGATCCACACCCAGTGCAACACCGGCGCAATCCGGCATGGCATCCAGCACCGCGAGCAGGCTCTCGTCCAGCGGAAGTTCTCGCATACCGCATTCGCGGCGACGTGCGTTGTCGCGCTCGAAACGAGCGCGCTGCTCCGCGGCATCGTTCAACTCGTGGTAGCCGTTGGCCAGTTCGTGCGGGCCGAGATACAACTCGAAACGCTCCGCGACATCTTCGCGTGAATCTGGCGGATGGACTCCCGTTCGCGCCAAGGCCGGCCTGCGGATTTTCGCCAGCGCGCATTGCGTGGCCGGATAGTCGTACACCAGCGTGATCCGGTCGCGCGGCATCGCCGGCTGCAGGCGATGGGTGATCAGCAGATCCAGCCAGTCATCGCGCGTGAGCCCGCGCGGTTCGATTCCGAACTCCGCCAAGGGCGCGCGCAGTGCGGCTTCGTCAACGGCGCTCGGATCGAGATCAAGTTCTTGTGTGAAAAGGTTGATATAGCTTATTTTTTTTAGAGAAATCGATCGCTGCACCAAGGCCATGGCCGCGCGCACCAGCGCAGCACACTCGTCCATCAGCCGATGATGGTCCCAGCCCACGCGATACCACTCCAGCAGCGTGAACTCGGGGTTGTGCGAGCGCCCGGCCTCGCCGTTGCGGAACACCCGGCCGAGTTCGTAGCAATCGCCGATGCCTGCCGCGAGCAGGCGTTTCAACGGATATTCCGGCGAGGTGCGCAGGAAGCGTTGGCGCGCACCGGCATGCACGCTGCCACCGAACTGGGTGGCGAAACCCTCGATGTGCAGGTCGGTATTCCCCGCCACCGACAGGATCGGCGTTTCCACCTCAAGCACGCCGCGCTGTGCGAAGAACCCGCGGATCAGTGCATTCAATTTTGCGCGCAAGCCAATCGCCTCGCACATTCGGGGTTGCTCAGGCGTCATGTTGTTGCAGGAACGCCATCAATCGCGCCTCTTCCCAGATTTCGACGCCGAGCTCGTTCGCCTTTTCGAGTTTGGAGCCGGCTGCTTCGCCGGCCACCACGAACGAAGTTTTCTTCGACACCGAACCGGACACTTTTGCGCCGAGCGCTTCCAGTTTCTTTTTCGCTTCTTCGCGCGAGAGCGACACCAGCGAGCCGGTCAGCACCACCGTCTGGCCCGCGAGCGGGCCCTCGGCATTGCGTTGCGGCGCGCCTTCCTTCCAGTGCACGCCGGCCGCGCGCAACGCGGCGATCGCTTCGCGATTGTGCGGTTCGGCGAAGAACGCACCGATGCGCGAGGCCACCACCGGGCCGACATCGGGCACACCGCGCAATTCCTCTTCGCTGGCGGCGAGGATGGCGTCGAACGATCCGAAATACCTGGCCAACGCCTTGGCAGTCGCCTCGCCCACATCCCTGATGCCGAGCGCGTAGAGGAAACGCTCCAGCGTGGTGTGCTTGCTGGCCTGGATGGCTTCCAGCAAATTCTCGGCCCACTTCGTTGCGACCTTGCCGGCTTTCACCGTTTCGGGAACCAGTCCATCGCGTTCCTCGGCGCGGCGCTTCATGCCGAGAAAATCATCCAGCGTGAGCCTGTAGAGATCGGCGATCGAATGCACGTAGCCGAACTCGAGCAGGTCTTCGACGATCCGCTCGCCCAAGCCATCGATGTCCATCGCACGGCGCGAAGCGAAATGGACGATGATCGAGCGGCGCTGCGCGGCGCAGACCAGGCCGCCGCGGCAACGGGCGACCGACTCGCCTTCTTCACGCACGATCGCCGAACCGCACACCGGGCAATGCGCAGGCATTTTCCAGGGATGGGTGCCGCGCGGACGCTGCTCCGCGATCACCCGCACCACTTCCGGAATGACGTCGCCGGCGCGGCGCACGATTACCGTGTCGCCCACGCGCACGTCCAGTCGCGCGACCTGATCCGTGTTATGCAATGTTGCCTTGCTGACCGTGACGCCGCCGACCTGTACCGGCTTCAGCACCGCGAAAGGCGTGGCCGCGCCCGTACGACCGATACTGACCTCGATCGCGTCCACCGTCGTGCTGCGCTCTTGCGCGGGAAACTTGTGCGCGATTGCCCAGCGCGGCGCGCGCGAGACGAAGCCCATCTCGCGCTGCTGGTCGTAGCGATCGAGCTTGTACACGACACCATCGATATCGTACGGCAAGCCGTCTCGCTGGTCGCCGATCCGCCGGTAGTACGCGAGCAACCCTTCGATATCTCTCGCGACTTCCACCTGCGGTGAAACCGGCAAGCCCCAATCACGCAATTTCAGCAAGGTCTGCGAATGGGTATCCGGCAACTCTCCTCCGCGTACCTCACCCACCGCATAGGCATAGAACGCCAGCGGACGCGAAGCCGTGATGCGCGGGTCGAGCTGCCGCAACGAACCCGCCGCGCCGTTGCGCGGGTTGGCCAGGGTGCGCTCGCCGCGTTCGCGCGCGCGCGCATTGAAGGCTTCGAAGGCGGCCTTGGGCATGTACACCTCGCCGCGCACTTCCAGCAGACGCGGAAAATCCGTGCCGCGCAAGCGCAACGGAATCGCGGTGATGGTGCGCAAGTTGGCGCTGACGTCCTCGCCCACTTCGCCGTCGCCGCGGGTGGCGCCCTGCACGAACACGCCGTTCTCGTAACGCAAACTGATCGCCAGGCCGTCCAGTTTGGGTTCCACCGAAAACGCCAGGTGCTCGACGCCGAGTTCCTTCTGGATGCGACGCACGAAATCGATCACCTCGTGATCGGGATCCTCCCCCGGCGCCGCGTCGGAATCGGTAAAAGCGTTGCTGAGCGACAACATCGGCAGCGCGTGCCGTACCTGCGCGAACCCGCCCGAAGCGCGCGCGCCAACGCGGCGCGTGGGTGAATCGGCATCGGCAAGTTCCGGATGCGCATCTTCCAGCGCCTCCAGTTCGCGCAACAGCGCGTCGTAATCGGCATCCGGGATGTCCGGATCGTCGAGCACGTAATAGCGGTAGTTCGCATTCTCCAGCGCGGCACGCAATTGCGCGGCGCGAGCGGCAGGATTGTCGGTATGGCGCGGCATGTGAACAGTGTAGCGGCTTGCCGATCGTCGCCGCGCGGTGCACGATGGCCTTCCCCCCAAGGAGCTACGCATGGCCGAGCAATGGACGCCTTTCCCTCATCCTGATCCGGCATTCGATTATCCCGGTGAACACCTGCGCGAGGCATGGCCGCAGTTGCACGCGGGCGATCGCGAGCCGTTTCCCGATCGCGACAGCATCGCCGAGATGCTGGCTGCCGAATCGCGCCTCGGCGACTGCGCACTGGGCACCGATGCCGGTGCCATCGCGCAAGGCGTGCAGGATGCGTGGCGCGCATTCCATCGTGGTGAGTTCGCGCGTGCGCATGAGCTTGGGACGCGCGTCGGCCCGCTCGGGGCCGCGGCGGCCATCGCGGCGGAGGGTGTGCACGCCTATTTCCTGATGCCCGACGGCACCGACAAATTCGCGCGTTGCGAAGCGCTGGTGCAACGCGCCGGCGATCTCATCGACCTGCTGCCGCTGCGCGCCGGTAGTCATTATCGCTACGCATGGGCGCTGGGCCTGCTGAGCCGTCAGATGCCCTCGATGCAGGTGCTGGCGGAAGGCTTGGGCAGCAAGTTGCACGCGGCGCTTGAGGCAGCGCTGGAGCTGGATGCCGATCACGCCGAGGCGCACACCGCGCTCGGGCTCTATCACGCCGAAGTGATCGACAAGATCGGCGCCGCGCTGGCCAAGCTCACCTGGCGAGTGGATCCGGCCGCCGCGGAAGCGCACCTGCGCACCGCGATTCGCCTGACGCCGGATGCGCCCAACGCCTGGGTCGGCCTCGGCATCGGTCTGGGACTGCTGGATGCACCGACGCACGCGCCCGCGCGCCTCGATGCATTGCGCACCGCCGCCGATCTGAAGCCACGCGACGCGCGACAGGCATTGGAGATTGCGTACGCGAAGGAAAAATTGGCGACCACGCATTAACCGCGCTCGCGGATGCGAAAGCTTGCCGAAAGGTGGCGGGCAGAGACTCAAGGCAGGTGAGAGGCGGTTGCAAAGCCGCCAGTGCAGTGTCGGGAGCAACCCTCGTGCGCCGGCTGTTTGTTGTTCTCACCCTCGCCCTCGCCTGCGTCGGACTCCCTCCCCGGGCGGCGCAGGCCGGGGGCGGCCCATTGGGCATCGACCACCGTGTCGCCTTCGACAACAGTGGCATCTGGGCGCGCAGCAACCAGAAATTCCTGATGGGCGCGACCGTCGTTTCGGTGATCGGCGGCTCGGTCGTGTTGGGCGATCAGGACAAACTCGGCGACACTTTCTGGCGTTCGCTGGATTCGCTTGCGCTGTCGGCGGCGGTAGCGCAAGGCGGCAAATGGATTTTTCAGCGCGAGCGTCCTTCGCAGACTGCCAACCCCGACGAATTCTTCAAGGGGATTCACAACCAGAGTTTCCCGAGCGGCGAAGTCGCCGCGGTTTCCGGCGCGGTCACGCCCTTCGTGATCGAGTACGGCCGCGACCATCCGGCTGTCTACGCACTGGAACTGTTGCCCTTGTATGACTCGATCGCACGCGTCAAGGTGCGCGGGCATTGGCAGTCCGATGTGCTGGTCGGCTGGGCGATCGGCACCGGTGCCGGCGCCTGGGCTGCGCACCGGCAGTCGCCGCTGATCATCGGCTGGCTGCCGCACGGATTCACCGTGGGCTTCGTGCATCACTTCAAGCCTTGAAGAGCGGTTGAAGCTGTGTGCCCGGCTCATGCGCGATCCCTGCGCGTGCAGGCCGCCATTCCTAGCGGCGACTTCACCCACTACCGCTGGATTTTCCAAAGCGAAGATGCGCGGAATCCGCCTGACCAGCGCTCCGGCGGCGCGCCTGCCTGCACAATCCCGGATTCTCGCCAGCGCGCTCTTCAATCCGCTCACACGGTCATGGATGGTCGCCGGCTACAATAAGTGCGATGTCCGCGCCTCCTGATCCGCCGTCTTCCGCCGCGGCCACTCCCGATTCCGTTTCCGTTGCGGCTGTTTCCGACAAATCGCATCTGCGTGGCCTGATGTGGCTGGTCGCGGCTGCGTTTTTCATGCAGACGCTGGATTCGACCATCGTCAACACCGCGGTGCCGAGCATCGCCCACGCGCTCAACGTCCGCCCGATCGATCTGAAAACCGCGCTGACGAGTTACGTGCTGACGCTGGCGATCTGCATTCCGGCGAGCGCGTGGTTGTCGGATCGTTTCGGCACGCGTCGCGTGTTCGCGGCTTCTGTCATCGTGTTCACTGTCGGCTCGCTGGCCTGCGGCCTCTCGCAAAGCCTCACGCAGTTGATCGCCGCGCGTGTATTGCAGGGCCTGGGCGGCGCACTGCTGATGCCGGTCGGTCGCTACGTGCTGGTGCGAGCGTTCGGCCCACGCGATTTCGTGGCGGCCATGAGCACCGCCGGCATTCCCGGCCTGCTCGGGCCTGTGCTCGGCCCGCTACTGGGCGGCGTGCTGTCGCAATACGCAAGCTGGCGCTGGATCTTCCTGGTCAATGTGCCGGTCGGCTTGCTCGGCTTGTGGTTGAACAAGCGCGACATGCCGGATTTTCGCGGCCCGCGCAGGCCGTTCGACTGGCTCGGCTTCGTGCTGTTCGCGCTCGCCTCCGGCTTGCTGCTGACCGCAGCGGAGATGGCCGGCAACAGCGAGCCCCTGGCCACGATCGGCTGCGCACTCGGCGGCATCGTAGCCGCGATCGGGTACTGGCAACACGGCCAGCGCGCGGCGCATCCGGTCGCCGATCTTTCCCTGCTGCGCGTGCGCAGTTTCGCGATTGCACTTGGCGGCAGCCTGTTCACGCGGCTGGGCACCGCCGGTCTGTCATTTCTGCTGGTGCTCTTTCTGCAAATCGGCGCAGGCTGGTCGCCAACGGCGGCCGGGTTGATGCTGGTGCCGCAGGCACTTGCGATGATCCTGATGAAACTCCTGATCGATCGCCTGTTGAAGCGGCATGGTTATCGTCGCGTGCTGTTCGCCAATACCGCGCTGGTCGGGCTGCTGCTGGCGGGGTTCGCATTGTTGCGCACGGATACGCCGGGTTGGCTGGTCGGCACGTTGATGTTCGCCTACGGCTTCGTGATGTCGCTGCAATACACCGCGATGAACACGCTGGCATTCGTCGATCTCGGGCCCGAACGCGCCGCGCAGGCCTCGGCGCTGACGTCGGCGGTGCAATATCTGACCATCAGCTTCGGCATCGCGCTGTCCTCGTTGCTGATGGCGGTGTTGCTGTCCGGACACCATCGCGATCCGGCCGCTTACGTGCGCAGCTTCCATCTGTCGGTGCTGTGCATGGCGATGATGCCGTTCGTTGCCGTGTACGTGTTTACGCGATTGCGCCACGATCGGCCGCCGCGAAGACCGGTGGAGACGCCCGAAACCGCAACCTGATGCCTGCGGGAGCGAGCCTGCTCGCGACCTCTCCAAGCGCGGATGCTTGGTCGGCGGACGCACTGCGCGCGCGCTTGCACGCAGGTCTCCACGTAAGCCGCTGCGCACCCGCTCTGATCGTCCTGTAGCATCGGCTCGGTCGCCATCCAGCGCTACGAACTGCACGGCAATTTGCTCCTTGCATGAAGGGCAGATCATCCTCGTGCAAAGGCTGAATGGCGGTTACAAGTGTGGCGACGGGGTTGGGCCAAGATCGACCATTCAATCAGCGCTTCCGCAATGGAACACACCACCGCGATCCTGCTCGAAGTTTTCGTCATCTTCATCGCGGCGCAGATTGGCGGCGAGTTGGCGCGTTTGATCCGCTTGCCTGGCGTGGTCGGCGAGATTGTCGCGGGCTGCGTGGTCGGACCTTCGGTGCTGGGCTGGATCGCGCCGAGCGAACCGCTGGAGGTGCTGTCGGAAATCGGCGTGGTGTTGCTGCTGTTCTCGGTCGGATTGGAAAACCGCGTCGAAGATTTGAAGCGCGTCGGCGGCAGCGCTTTCGCCGTCGGCGTGCTGGGCGTTGCGATACCGTTCGTGTTCGGCACCCTGTGGGCGCACTCGATAGGCCCCAGTTGGCCGCACTCGCTGTTCGTCGCCGCCGCGTTCGTGGCGACATCCGCAGGCATCACCGCCAGCGTGCTGAAACAACTGGGCGCGCTGCAACGGATCGAAAGCCGCGTGATCCTCGGGGCCGCGGTGATCGATGACATCCTGGCGATGCTGCTGCTGGGCATGGTGGTCGCGCTGCAGGCCGGTGGCCAGGTGCGTGTCGGCGATTTGCTGGTGGTGCTGGTCGAGGCGATTGGCTTTGTCATCGTGATCGGCTGGGTGGGTGTGCGGGTAATGCGGCGCAGTTCCGCCTGGCTGGACTGGCCGGCTGACCCTCTTTCGCCGCTGGCGCTGGTGCTGACGATGTGCCTCGGCTTGGCGTGGCTGGCTACGCGCTTTGGCCTGGCCGCGATCATCGGCGCCTTCCTGGCGGGCATGATTGCCTCTGAAACGCGTCAGCACAAACAACTGGAACAGCAAATGCGGCCATTGCTGGCGCTGCTGACACCGTTCTTCTTCGTGCTGACCGGCGCCAAGGTGCAGCTTGCACAGCTTGCCAGCGGCGCGGCCCTGGGGCTTTTGGCGACGGCAACCCTGCTGGCGCTGCTGACCAAACTCGCCGGCGGCTGGCTGGGCGCGCTGAAACTTGGACCCCGGAGTGCGCTCACGGTCGGCGTGGGCATGATGCCGCGCGGGGAGGTCGGCGTGGTGATTGCATCGCTTGGCTTGGCCGCGCATGTCTTCAGCGAACGCATGTACGCCGTGATCGTGGCGATGTCGCTGCTCACCTCGGTGATCGCGCCGCCATTGCTGGCGGCGTTGTTGCGCCACGGAGAGGAGACGGCGGAACTGGAATCGCGCGATTCGGAACCCAGCTAGCTGCGGTTGCCAGAGAAAGCCCGGGATCCACTTTGCCCGCGAAGAACCCCAGGGTGCAAATCAAATCAGCGCTCTTCTTCGCTCCTGGCGACCTTCGCGCACAGAGCCTCTGCACTGATCATCATCCCCGCGTGCACAAAACAAGCGCACTTCAAATGAGTGCCTGCCGCAACGCGCGTTCCAGATCGCGGCGCAAGAACGGCTTCTGCAACACCGGCGCCTTGTTCAGCGTCGCCGGCACGTTCGAGGCGCCGTAACCGGTGGCGAACACGAATGCGCGACCGCGTTCCGCGAGGGCCGCAGCAATCGGATAACTCGGCTCGCCGTCGAGATTGACATCCAGCAGCGCAACGTCGAATGGCAACGAGCAGGCTTTCTGGAGCGCGTCGTCGAAGCGCGTGGCGATGGCCACGACCTCGCAACCCATGTCTTCCAGGGTGTCGCGGATCAGCATCGCGATGCGCGCTTCGTCCTCGACTACCAGCACGCGGCGCCCGCTCAGATCGGCTTCGGCTATGGCCATGTCATCCTTCGGATCCGGTGATCTCCGCAACCGGCGCTTCAATGATGCACCTCAATCCCTCGCGTGCAAACTGCAAATGAACCGCTCCGGCAATATCCTGCGCCAGCCCTTCCTCGAGCAGCCGTGAGCCGAACCCGCGTCGGCGCGGCGGCTCAACTGGTGGACCGCCGCTCTCAATCCAGTGGAAACGAAAATGCGGCGGCGCAACCTCCCAGTGGATTTCGATCTGTCCGCGGGAGTTTGACAACGCGCCATATTTGACCGCGTTGGTGGCCAGCTCCTGCAGGCCCATGGACAAGGCCAGCAACGCCTTGGGCCGCAGATGCACCGGTGGGCCCTGCACATGGAATCGCCTGGGGTGCGCGCCATCGGAGTACGCCTCCAGCGCACCGGCCACCAGCTCGCACAGGTCGCCGCCGCGCCACTTGCCGGCAGTGAGGATGTCGTGCGCCTTCGCCAGCGAAACCAGCCGCGATTCCAGCGCCTCACACGCCTCGGCCGTGCTTGCCGCGCCGCGCAGCGTCTGCATGGCGATGGATTGGACAATGGCGAGCGTGTTCTTGACCCGGTGATTCAACTCGTCCAGCAATAATCGTTGCCGTTCCTCGGATTGGCGCTCGGCCGTGCCGTCGCGAAAAATCTTCAGATAGGCATCCGGTTCGCCGTCCGCGACCGGGAGCATTACGCCCGACCCCCAGAACCGCGAACCATCCTTGCGCAAATGCCAGCGTTCGTTGGCGGCACGGCCTTGCTTGCTCGCTCGCGCCATCTCGCGCTCCGGCGCATGGGCCGCGCGATCCTCCGGCGTGAAAAAGATCGCGCCCGGCTGGTCCAGCACCTCCGCTTCGGCGTATCCCAGCAAGCGCTGCGCGCCTTTGTTCCAGCTGGCTATGCGGCCGTCGCGATCGAGCGTGATGATCGCGTACTCTTTGGCGCTGTCGATGATGTGCTGCAGACGCGCTTCCCTGACGCGCAGGGATGCGTGCCCCTGGACGATTTCATGGTTCCCGCGCGGCCCCCTGGGCGGGCCGGCCTGGGAAGTGCCACCCATGTGCGGTCTGCCTCCTGCCGACACGCCCGACCCGCCTGGTCGCGCGGATCCGATACAACACTATGCGCTTCTCAGGCTCGCCGCACCAGCCGTGCCACGATCGCGTCGAAAAAGGAAGGGGGCAACAGGGCATCCGCCGGCACACTCCACCAGTTTTCCCGGGCAAAGGCCCGGCATTTGATCGCATCCTTTTCGGTCATCAGCACCGCAACGCCTTCGCCGAAATCCAGATCGGACGCGCGGTAGGCATGGTGATCTGGAAAGGCATGTTCGATGGCGGCAACACCGTGGGCGCGCAGCGCCGCAAAGAACCGCGCCGGATGGCCGATACCCGCCACGGCGTGCACGCGTGCGCTTGCGAACGACTCCAGTGCGCGAGTGGATGCCGGGTCGCGCAGCGAGACCGCCCGCTCCGTGTGCAGGCTCATTACGACTTCGCCGGCTTTCGCCGCGCCGCCATTGCAGACGACAAAATCCACAGCATTCAATCTCGACAGCGGTTCGCGCAGCGGCCCCGCGGGCAGCAAACGCCCATTGCCGAAACGACGCTCGCCGTCGACCACGCAGATTTCGATGTCACGGGCCAGCGCGTTGTGCTGCAAACCGTCATCGGCGATCACCACGTCGATCCCGGTGTCGAGCAGCAAACGCGCGGCGGCCGCACGACGGCGACCAATCGCGACCGGCGCCCGCACGCGTATCCGGATCAATGCGGGCTCATCGCCGGTGACACGTGGATCGGGGCTTTCATCCAGCAGCATCGGCGTGCGCGCGCAACCGCCGTAGCCGCGGCTGACCACCCCAGGCTTGTATCCGCGGGCGCGCAGCGCTTCCACCAATGCGATGACCAGCGGCGTCTTGCCGGTGCCCCCGACGGTGAGATTGCCGACCACGATCACCGGCACGGGCAAGCGGTCGCTGGGCAGCCACCGGCGCCGATACAACGCATGCCGTGCGGCGGTCACGGTGCGATAGAGCGCGGCAATCGGCAATGTCCACCAGGGTGGCCGGCGATTTGGGCCCCAGCGGCATTGCAGTGTTTCGCGGAGCGACATGAGGGCGCCCGTAAATTTCAAGCAGGCTGCGGCTCGTGAAACTGCAACCGGTGCAGCGCCGCGTAATGCCCGCCGCGCGCCAGCAACTCCTGATGCGTGCCCCGCTCCACCACGCGGCCGGCATCCAATACCACTATCTGGTCGGCGTGTTCGACGGTGGACAACCGGTGCGCGATTACCAGTGTAGTGCGCTCGCGCATCAGCCGCGCCAGCGCTTCCTGGATCAGTTTTTCCGATTCGGTATCGAGCGCGCTGGTGGCCTCGTCCAGCACCAGGATGGGCGCGTTCTTCAGCAGCGCGCGCGCGATCGCGATGCGCTGCCGCTGGCCGCCGGAAAACAAGCCGCCGCTGTCGCCCACATTGGTATGGATGCCCTGCGGCAATTGCGTGATGAACTCCATCGCATTCGCCGCTTCCGCCGCCGCGATGACTTGCGATTCGCTTGCGCCTTCCAGCGCGCCATAGGCGATATTGCGCGCAATGGTGTCGTTGAACAGCACCACGTTCTGTCCGACCCAGGCGATCTGCGCGCGCAGATTCTCCAGCGTGTATTCGCGCAGCGGCTTGCCATCGAGCAGGATGTCGCCGGCTGCGGGTTCGTAAAAGCGCGGCAACATGCTCACCAGCGAACTCTTGCCGCTGCCGGAGCGACCGACCAGCGCGGTGACCTTGCCGGCCGGGCAATGCAGTTGGATGCCATGCAAGGCCGGCCCGCGGCCACTGCCGTAATCAAGCGTGATGTCGCGGAATTCGATGGCGCCGCGCGCACGCGCGACCTGCGCGGTGCCGGAATCGTGCTCGGGCGTGATGTCCAGCACCGCGAACAGATCCTGCGCGGCCGCCACGCCGCGCTGCATGTTGGCTTGGACCGTGGTCAGGCGCTTGAGCGACGGCAGGATCGCGCCCATCGCCAGCATCAACGAGGTAAAGGTGCCTGGCGTCATGCCCTTGAAGTGCGTCGCGAAGTAGACGATCAATGCCAGCGCGATCGCCGCCACCAGCTGCACCGTGGATGTCGCGATGCCGTTGGTGGCCGCGACTTTCAGATTCAGTCGACGATTGCGCTCGGTGACGCCCTCGAAGCGGGCGTCCTCATAACGCTGGCCGCCGTAAATCTTCACCTCGCGGTGCGCGCCCACCACTTCCTCGAGGATGCTGGTCACCGAACCCATCGAGCCCTGGATGCCATGGCTGATGCGCCGGTAACGACGGCTGACCGAGCGCACCAGCAGCGCGACCGCCGGCACCATCAGCAGCAGCACGAGGGTAAGCCGCGCGCTCGCGAGCAGCATCACCACGATCATGCCGATCACGGTCAGCCCGTCGGTGATGGTGGTCTTGACCGCATCGGTACACGCCGATGCAACCTGTTCGGAGGTGTAGGTGATGCGCGCGACCTGATGACCGGAGGATTCGCGATCGTAGAACCGCGCAGACAGCTTCAGGTAATGCCGGAACACCTCATGTCGGATGCGTTGCACCACCCCGCGGCCGATGTAGGCGGTCCCGTAGTTCTCGACGTAGACGGCGATGCTGCGCACCACGAAGATCCCGACGATCACTATCGGCATCCAGAAGATCACCGTCGGATCGCGCACCACGAACAGGCTGTCCAGCATCGGCTTGATCACGCGCGCGAACAGCGACATCGCGCCGGCGTCGCCGACCATGCCGAGCACCGCAATCAATGCCACCCACTTTTACGGCAGCAGATAGCCGAGCAGGCGCCGGTAGGTCGTCCAGGCCGAAACCTCGGCACTCACGGTGCTCACTGCGCGGGCGCGCCTGATTGTTGTGGCGTGGTGGCGATCGAGAGATGCGAAAAACCGAGCTGACCCAGCGCATCCATCGCGGTCACCACCGACTGATGCGGCGTCATGCCGTCGGCCCGCAACAGCACCGGACGATCGTGATCCTCGCCCGCGATCGTCTTGATCGCTTTTTTCAGCGCGTCCTCATCCGTACCGAGAACCTGGTTGTTGCCCACAAAAAAATGCCCGGAGCGATCCACCACCAGTACCAGCGTGTTGCCGGCGACCGGTTGCGGTTGATCGCTGGCCTGCGGCAGCGAAACCTTGAGGTGTCCCTGCTGGACGAAGGTCGTGGTCAGCACGAAGAACATCAGCAGCGTCAGCAGCACGTCGATCAACGAAACCACGTTGATCTCGAACTCGTCTTCGCGGCGGCCGCTGATGCGCATGCGACTCAGCGGGTGGTGGCGCGCGCGACGGGCGGCCGCGGTGCGACCGGTTTCGGCGGCGGCGTTGAATTGCCGGCTTGCGTAGGCGGATTCGCAACCGACGCCGGTTGCTCGTGCAACGCCGCGAGTTCATCCAGCAGCGCGGTTGCCTGCTTTTCCATGGCCACCACGTAGCCGGCAACGCGCGAGCGGAAATGCCGATGCAGCACGTAGGCCGGGATCGCCACCACCAGACCTGATGCCGTGCACACCAGCGCTTCGCCGATGCCGCCGGCCATCTTCATCGGGTCGCCCACACCCGAAACCATCACCGCCAGAAACATGCGGATCAAACCGAACACCGTGCCAAGCAGACCCAGCAGCGGGCCGATCAGCGCGATCGTGCCGAGCGTGTTGAGGTAGCGCTCCAGTCGGTGTACCACGTGCCGGCCGGTATCCTCGATGCGCTCCTTGATGATCTCGCGCGAGCGATGACGTACGTCCAGCGCACCGGCCAGCAGTTCGCCCAGCGGCGAGTTTTCGCGCAACGCCTCGATGTGCGCGGGGTCGAGCTTGCGCGTGCGGGCCCAGCCGCGTACCTGCTCGCCCAGGCCCGGCGGCAGCACGGCCACGCGGCGCAGGGTCCACAGCCGTTCCAGCACGATCGCCAGCGCGACCGCCGAGCACAGCAGGATCGGCACCATGCCCCAACCGCCGGCCTTGATGATCTCGAACACGCGGGTACCTCGTCACCTTAAAAATTCGCGCGAATGATAGCAGCCGCGGGAATGGGGCCTGTGCTTTGCTTCTCACCCTGCGGACGGTCGCCTGCAGGCAGGCTCCTACAAAGCCGCCTCGCAGGAGCCTGCCTGCAGGCAACCCATTTAGCGCGATGCCAGGCGTCATGCGACGGCGCTGAAGCTCACTTCGAGACGGCCATCCCTGGCCCGCTTCTGTGTCGGCCGAATTTAATGCTCCCGCCAGTACCGCCCCCGTTTGATCCGCTCTTCCGAAACTATCCGCGGTGGAGCATCCGTCGGAAAGGCGATCCGCACCGCACCTGTATCGAACGTCGCCGACAACGCGATGCCGAGGTCGCGATAACGCGCAACGATCACCGGCGCGGGATGACCAAAGCGATTGCGGTAACCGGCCGAGGCGACCGCGAAAGCGGGATGCAGCGCGCGCAGATAATCCTCGCTGGAGGAAGTCTTGCTGCCGTGATGCGGCGCGATCAGCACCAGTGGTGCACCACCGGCAATACGCGCCGCGATGTCAGGCTCGACATGCGCGCTGGTATCGGCGGGCAGCAAAAGCCGTCCATTGCCACCGCTGACCAGCAGCACGCAACCGGCGTCGTTACCGCGTGCGCGCACCGGCGCGGACGGGCTCAGCATGCTGAACTCCACCCCATCCCAGCTCCAGTGTTGTCCCGCCGCGCATTGCGCGAGCGGCACGTCGCCGCGATCCGGCTCGCCACCGAACGCCGGCGTGTGCGGGAACGCGGCCAGCACCGCGCGCGCGCCGCCGGCGTGATCGTTGTCGCCGTGGCTGACGATCAGCATGTCCAGCCGATCCAAGCCGCGCGCATGCAGCGTTGGCACCACCGCGGCTTCTCCAAGATCAAAACCCGATGGATAGCGCGCGCCGGTGTCATACAGCAAGGCGTGGCCATGGGTGCGCACCAGCACCGACAATCCCTGGCCCACGTCGATGACCGTCGCCTCGAACCCGCCAATTTGCGGACTGATCGGTCGCGGCCACAGCAAGGGCATGAACAGCAACGCAGCCAATGCGCGTGCCGGCACGCCGCGCGGCGCAAGCAACCAGATCGCGCCGATGCAGGCCAGCACGAATGCGGCCACGGTCGGCTCCGGGAGGTAATGCAACGCCGCCGGCCACGCGCCAAGCTCTTGCAGCACCCACCATTGCGCGTCCGCCAGCCACGCGCACGCGTGCAGCAGCGGCACGCCCAGGCCCGGCAGCGGCAGCAGCAACGCGCTCGCCAGCAGCGTCAGTGGCACGATTACAAAACTGATGAACGGTACGGCGATTAGATTGGCGAGCGGCCCGACCAGCGATGCCTGCCCGAAAAACCACACCGTCAGCGGCAGCAGGGCCAGCGTCATCAACAATGGAGCCAGCCCGATTTCGCGCAGATGTCCGCGCCAGCCTCCGCCGCGCACAAGGGTCCAAACCAGGAACGCCACACCGACGAAAGACAGCCAGAATCCCGCCGACAACACCGACAGCGGATCCACGATCAGGATCGCGCACAAAGCCAGCCCGAGCCCTTCGCCGATGCCGCCACCGCGGCGAAGAATGCGTGACAGCGACACTGCCCCGATCATCCATAACGTGCGCGTGGTCGGCAGGCCGAAGCCGGCCATCGCGCCATAGGCAATCGCGGCGGGCAACGCCACACTCGCTTCCGCTATCGGTCTGGGCAGGCGCAGCGCGAGCGCCGGAAGCAGCCACCACAATGCACGCATCAGCAAGGCACCGAAAATCGCGGCAAGGCCGACATGAAATCCGGAAATCGCGATCAGATGACTGACACCGGTTGCGCGCACCACCTGCCAGTCGCCTTCATCCAGCGCGCGCTGATCGCCGACACTCAGCGCGCGCAGCAGACGCGCCGCATGCGGATCATCCGGCAACCCAACAGCGATCGCCTTTGAAATGCGCGCGCGCAAGCCGTCCACGCATGCGCTGTGAGCGAGCTGCGCGTTGCCGGCCTCCCCGCGCACGTAGCCGGCGGCGATGATGCGTTGCTGCAAGGCCGAGCGTTCAAAGTCGAAGCCACCGGGGTTGAGCAGTCCGCGCGGCCGCTTCAGACGCACATGCAGCCGCCAGCGCGAACAAGGAACCAGTTCGGGCGCCGTGCCGTCGGGCGAGGTATACCAGGACAACCGCAGCATCCCGTTCAAGGGAATCACTTCGCCATCGAGCCGCGCGGCTTCCATGCTGAAATCGAAGCGCGTGGAGCCGGTCTGCGCCTGCGGCAGATCGTCGATGCGGCCGATCACCTCAAGATCACGCCCTTCCAATGC
>Ga0134126_10004271_pt1 | contig 17893 bp, 23 predicted proteins | sample KB31752_FD_96881 | JGI IMG/M metagenome (GOLD analysis project Ga0134126, IMG submission 96881) | Terrestrial soil microbial communities with excess Nitrogen fertilizer from Kellogg Biological Station, Michigan, USA - KB3-175-2 | ecosystem: Environmental > Terrestrial > Soil > Unclassified ...
GCCCGGTAAAAGGTTCGTCAGATAATAAATGCCTACGCCGCCCTCGCCGCCGCCGCCGCCGCCGCCGTCACGAACCAACGTGGCGTCCGTGCCAGGGCCGCCGCCTCCGCCGCCGCCTTTTAGCGTGCATTTATAGACGGTCGATGTCGTGGACGTGCTCGGAGTCGTGAACGTGCCGCCCGCGTCAAACAAAACTTCATGGAGCGTTGCTATCGGCGCCGGAGGAATTTGTATCCCCACGGTATTGAAGCCGGTGGTATCGCAAATCACGATGATCCCGCCACCGACCCGGATCAAAATCGGCTCCGCCACCCCATTGATGGACTCGCCGCCACTCGTGGACAACGTGAGAATATCCGTCCCATTGTTGACGATATAGGCGAACCACCCGGCGGTGAGCGTCGCGCAGGTCTGAAGTTGGAGCGTGCCAGCGCCGCCGGTCCAGTCGATCAGCCGCGCCCGATACGCGGGGACAAGCGATGAATTGACCGAAAGCGTGGTCGTCCCGATCATAAGTTGCAGGAGAGAGCCGTTCGCCTGCAATCCCGCCCCGGCCAGAGACGCCGCGACGGCGGTGCTGATCGTGGAAGCGAGTTGAAGCGCCCGCCACGTCCCGGCATTCGTCGTGTTCGTGGTCAGCGTGATAAGCCAGGACAGCCCAGCGCCTATCGTCGCGATGGCAACGCCGTCATTGTCAACAAGCGTGACGGTATCCACCCCCACATTGGTAATGACAGTGGCCTGCCCCAGCGCGCCAGACGTCGCGGGAGGCATCTGAAGATGTAACCCGACCGACGTCGCGGTGATGTCGATCTGAGTCGCGACGTAGGGTTGGCCCTCCACGGTTTCGGTCGGCCAGTAAAGCAACGTGTTGGCGCTGATCGACAACGCGAGATAGGACACCTGAGACGGTTTGGTTGCCGCACCAGTGAAATAATCGACAAAACTACTGCCGGCGGTCATCGCACCGTCTCCTAAACTGCTTTCCGCACGGCGGCACGGTCCATTTCACGTTGAAGGTCCTGCCCGTTCAGCATCGCCACTTCACGGTCCCAGAAGCCTTGCCAGACAGGGATTCGTTCATCACCCTTCAGAAACGGCGCGGCTTCCAGGAGCGCGCCGTAAAGCAGCAGATTGGGCGTATATATGGACCAAAAATTTTCCTGATTTCCGTCGTCGAGCAAAGACGGCTGCATATATGCGACGATCTCAAGGGGGTAATTGTCGGGCGGCGTCGGGGTTATGAGCCAATGGCTGTATTGCATTTCGCTGTAAAACAGCGGCGGCTGACCAGGATCGACGATCGTGGAATCGGGCCAATAGGTTCGGCAATATTCATAAGAACGAGGATACAAAGGTGTTCTCGTATTTTTCTGCGCCCCGCCGCCATAGAACATAGACACGGTGCCTCGCCAGCGATCGGGCTTCGTCACGATTGGGTTGTTGATCTGGAGCCCGGACGGACTGTCGGTCAGCACTTCGATCTGACCAAGGAGTTTCAATGCCTGCGCCAGCTTGCGTTCCGCGGCGTTGATCAGGCGCGGGATCTGATTATAGACCGTCGCGTCAGTGACCGCCGACTGGCCACGCTCGATGTAATTGGTCACGTCAGAAACCAGCGAGGTATAATTTACATAGGTCGGCATGCTACCTCGCCACCGTTTGCAAAGGACATGAGCGCCCTTTCAGGCGGCGCGGCATCCTTGTCGCGATGGAGAGAGGCCCGGTCATTACTGAACCTTGCCTGATTTCGCGTTAGGATCGATTTCTTCGACCACATCGGCGATAAGCCAACCGCTAAAGCCGGCCTTCCCCAACAACCGCTCGATCGCCGCGATTTCCGTCGCGTCCAAAACTGCCGCTTTCTCATCCCGGATGCGCTTCGCAAGCGAGGCGCGATCGTATCGCTGCTGCCAACCGAGCGTTTTTTCGTCGTCGTAAGTTCCGTTCAGAGCGATGGCAATGGCACGCCCGATTGTCAGCGGCGTGCATTTCGAGCAGTCCTTGTCATCCAATGGCTTGCTGGACGGGTCCAACACGGGGTGGCCGTAAGGATCGACAATCGCCCTTGTCATGTCGGCCTGATGTGGCTCCGCGCTGGCGATGACGGGAGCCAATAACAGAAGCGCGAGGAGAACATACAGTTTCATGGTCGTCCTATGGACAGAGGGTAAGCACATTTGTCACGGCCGCGATGAAACCGGCGTGCCCCGTGCATGTGGTGGGGATATCTGGCGTCTTGAGAGACCCGGAGAGGGTTGTCGTAATCGCGGTCGCGCCTATCGTTACGGCAGTCGCGGACCCCGCTCCGACTTTCAACGGCCCGGCCGTGCCGCCAACGTCGAAATTGGCCGTCGCGCCGGCGGTCAGGACGGGATAGGTCGCGGGCGCGCTCCCGCTGGCCGACACGACGGCCATGGGATTGCCGGCGATGCTGCCGATAGCGAATGAGTTGGCCGAAACGGCGTTGATCTGGTTCGTGTTGACCCTGCCAAGAGGACCATCGACGAAAAACAAATTGCCTGGGCCTTGCAGGAAGTTGGAGGAGAGCGTCGAGGCGGACATATCAATGCCCTTCGCCGCCGTGCCGGGAAGGCTTTTGATCAAGGTCCCGCTCGTGCCAACCGGAAAATCGCCGCCGTTTTGCGGATTGCCGAACACAATGGCAAAATCACGCCACGAAGCGCCGCCGCCGCCGCTGATCTCGAAGGCGCCATCACCTCCGGCAGCGCTGGCGTATATTCCAGGCGTGCCGATGTTCGCCAACTTAAAGGCCGAGGAGAATTTGTAGGTCGCCGCCAACGGGTGAAAATCAAACTCCGCCACGAACATCGAATAGAGGTATGTGCCAAAGACGTTGTTCTCGACCTCGGCGGAGAAGCCATAGACATCGCCAAGTGGCGTCAGCGCGGTGCCCCCCAGATTTCCCCCTGCGTGGGTAAAGAAGGTCGCACCGTTTACCACCGCCCCTCCAGCGACCCCGACGTCGCCGGTAACAGTCATGTTGACGGCAAGACCGAGACGCGCTCCCGTGGCGCCGCCACCACCCACGATCATGTTGAGATCGAGGCCGACCACAGTAGCGGAAAATGAAGAGTTGATCGCCAGTTGATCGGTCATTTGGATGAGATTGAGCGGGTTCACGTACCCGTTAAGGTCCTGGTACGATCGGGACGCCGGGGTCCCGGAGAATGCCTGAATTGCATAGATGCCGACGTTGTTGGTCCCGGGGAATCCCCCAGACCAAGCCGTGGTCAAGGTTTGCGTGATGGTCTTGGTGGCGCCAAGATTTGTGAAATCTCCGGTATTCGGAGTGGTGGTTCCAATCGGCGGAGGCGACGAAAGGTCCAAATAGGAGCTAAGATTCTGGAGTTGAATGATCTGCGCCGAATTGGGATACTGGCCTGGAATCCAGATTTGAACGTAATCCGTTGGCGCCATGGTGCCGGCGACCGGTTGGCATCCCGCCATCCCCGGCTTCGCGGCGGAGGGGACGCAGGTCGCCCATCCCGTGGCCGGGAACAATAACACGACGAGAGCGGCAAGATAGCGTTTCATGGGCGGCCTCACGCGGAGTGTGGTGGCCAGCGGAAAGCGCCAACCCATGAACGGCGGCAGTCTAGCGGAAATTCCCGCTTCGGTTCAACGTCACTGATTTGGTCCCAACGGTTGCTGCTGGGTGATCCCGTCGAGTAGCGCGATACCGACGCAAATCCAGGTCACGGTATTGTCGAGCAGGACTACTCCGGCGTTCCTGGCCCATGCCGGAGGGGTCGATCCGGATCGTCCGGCGACGAGAGCTACAAACTGATACTGAGGCAGGTCCACCGCTGGATCGTTGACATTCAAAGGGGTCACGCTGGCGCCTTGCGCGTAAACTGTCGCTGGGGTCCATGTGACGGTCGGCGCGATGGCGATGTTGCCGGACATCAATGCGTCGTCCAGGACGTGCCGTCGCACGCCACCGGGACGCCCGTCGTGCTGCCGCCCGCGCCGATCGCGCCGTTGTAGGTGGGGGCGCCGTTGTAATCGGTCACGTAGGCCATGGCGCCCTTCAGGGCCGAGGAACACGACGGGATTTGGCCGGCGCCGGCCGCGATCGTGTAGTTCTTCAGGTGCAACGGGCCACCCGCGTTGATCGAGTCGCCGGCGGTCGGGTTGAGGTCCACACTGACATGGCCGGCGCTGATCTCGGTTCCCGTCACGCTCGCGGTCCCGGCGCCGTCGTTCCAGCCGATGCCGTTGCCGGGTTGCGTGCTGATGATGAGGCCGTCGTCGAATTTGGTGGTGGTCGAGGTTGTAATGCCGTGCTTGAACTCACCCCAGATGTCCATCACGCCATAAGGGACCAGAGTAGCGAAGGAGACAACCTGCCCGGCGGAGCCGCCGCTCCCCGTCGAACCTGCGCTACCCGTTCCCGAGATCGTGAATTGCGACTGCCCCGTGCAATTTCCAGCAGGACAGGTTATCGGATAGTCTCCCGGACCCCATGTCACGCCATTTAACGAATAAGCGGAGTAGAAGTGTACATTGGTTCCGTTCCCGGCAGCCTGAAGCCAGGTGTTACCTCCAACCATACTCACAGTCACAGTGCTGGTTCCAATAGATGTCGCGAACGGAACAATGGCAAGACGATCCAATGCGCCGAATACGACATGCCCAACGCCGCCGTGGTGAGTCGGGTCAACCGCGGCGCCCGTTAGCGAATTTCGCCCAATATTATAGCAGTTATAAAATCCGACCTGCGGCGTTACGGTCTCAGAGCCACATGCTGTTGCGGTCTGCCAACTTTTGGCGCCACCCCCACCAGCAACAAATGCCGGAACTTCGCCATACGCGATCATCCACTTCCCGATTTCAGTGTTCGTTTGGCCATAAACATCTGGCTGATAGCCATTATCAGGACCGCGATTTGTGAAGTCGCTCTCTTGGTCAATGGTGCTCCATGTATGGGACGTATCGTTTGGGCTGAACACCATTGTAAAATCGCGCTGATACTGCGGGCCGTCAAAATACGCTGGGTTTGCCGTAAAGATGTCCAGATGTCCGATTGGAAACCCACTTGAACCGCTTGTCGCCGTGGTAAAAAAATATGACCCCGTTGTTGGGAACCCTGGCTGCGCGGTGACGGATGAACCCCCGCCCGTGGCGCTACTTCCGGCGGGAGCCGTCCAGGTCACGGTAAAAGCATTCGCGTTTACGATGGACTGAACCTTCAACCACCCCGAAGGCGTGATGCCACCTACAGCCGACGCGCCGGAAAGATTAACCCATGTGTCATAGATCGCGTTATATAATGGCCCCGGAACGTTTCCCACGCCGCTTGTCGCCCCGCAACAATTTGTCCAGGACACGGTTACGGTGGCTGACGATGCAACCGTGGTCAGAGGATTATTGCCAAGCGTCGCGATTGGTTGGGCGTCAGAGGTCGCCCCAAAGTTAATCTGTGGGCCGTAAACCCCTCCTGGGGACACGGCCAAAGGCGTTGCCATCGTAAAGGGACGTAGGTTCGTAAAATACGCTGGGCCGCCGCCAAGCGGCCCGCTCGCACGCTTGGCATTGAACAACTGCGAGGGGATATTCGCATCCGAGAACGCATCCAGCGTGAAGCTGCTTCCCGTATTATTTCCACTCTCCGCGTCGGATGTCGCACCCAACCGCCAACGATTCTGACCGGCCGAGCGGATATACATATCGCGTATCTGTCCGGCGGCCCCGTTGATGATGATCTGCGGCTGTCCGACACCAGACCCCGCCGTGAATGTGTTGCTTGCGCGCACCGTGCCCGTGCCCGCTGACGTCAAGGTTATATCGACGTTGCCGGGGGTGACTTCAGTTCCGACCAGGGTCGCGGTGCCCGTTCCGTCGTTCCAGGACAGACCGCTTCCCGTCGAAAAGGCGATATTTCCCGTCACCGTTGGACTGACCAGCGTCAACCCACTCACGCTCGTCGTCGTCGTGCCGAGCGTCAGAGCGGTTGAACCAAGCGTGAGACCGGGGTTCACCAGATCGGCGTTGGTGACAAGCCCGGTCGCGGTAAACGATCCGGTGGCGGTCAGACCGCCGGTAAACGTCGTCGGGCCAGTAACGGTGCCGCCAGAAAGGGGTAGAAATGGCCCGATTCCAATGGACGACCCGTTCACATAGTAGGAAACGGCATTGACCGTCCCAATTCCTTTGTTGCCCCCGGTCGGCGCCCCAATGACAGCACCCCCGCCATTGATGGTCAGGCCTCCGCCAAGCAGGGTCAGCCCGTAATAGGTCGGGTTCGCCGTGCAGTCCGACAACACCGCCGGACATGTCGCGAGGGCCGGCGCCGCGACGAGCCATGCGATAAGGAACGCGATCAGGCGACCCATGCTTCTTCCCCCACGACATAAATCTGCCGGCTCCCCGCCAGCGGCCTGAAGGTCGAGAGTCGACCGGGCGAAAGCGCAAGAAACGCGAGTGCCCCGACGCTGCCAAAGATCAGGGGCGACGCGACTTCTGACGAGGGGACGGGAAGGTTGACGTTGACCACATTCCCGTTGCTCCACACCGAACCTGGAACACCTCCCGATTCGGTTGCCCACCCTGTCACATCAAGCACAACCAGGACGCCGCCATCGTTAATCAATCCGGTGACTGGCAGGTTCGCGACCAGCGTATCGACGTATTGCGGGATGGGTGTGAACGGATACAGCGGCGTGTCGGGGCGCGGATATTCCAGCGTGATCCGATCCTGCGGCGGCGGCGGCAAAAGCCAAGGGTCAAACCTGTCCAGATCTTCCGAGCACACACGAAGGCCGGGGTAATTTGGGTCCGGGTGAAGTTCAGTCAAAGACATCTTGCGCGAACAACGGCCGCAAATGCCAATGCCAAGCGTCGATCGTCCACGCGTGTCAAGGAATAGGGGCATCAGGCGGTATACGGTCGGAGATTGACCAGGATTCTGACCGGACTGCGATTGCGCTCCTCGCTCCAGAAAACAGCTTCCGCCTTCGTCGCTACCTGATCGAGATTCGCGCGCCGCTGTTGTTTCGCCATCAACCCAAAATAGCTGGCCTGCGCCGAACCGCCCAGATCGGGCAGTTCATCCATCAGGCGAACGCCAAGTCGGGCCGTGACGCCCTCGAACCAACGCGCCGGGATTTCCAGAGTGTCGCTCATCGAGCCGGGGTCCTGGATGTAGCGCCGCAGCAGGGAGACGACAGTGCCCCCATAGAACGCCTGCTCATTGGGCGTCGGCCATATCTTGATGATCGGGGCGTCCAACTTGCGATCGACGTAACTCGTGTTTGGCATCCCGCTCCGAAAGAACCGATTCGGAAGATCGTAATAATCGTCGATATTGGCCGGGCCGATTTCGATCTGCGTGCTGTTGGCGAGGCAGAAATTGACGTGGTTCAAAAGCCAGGAACCGGCGATCGGCTGAATGATTTGGATGAACCGGGTCGTGATGGACGGTTCAAGGTCAAAATAAGACCACTGGCCTGCCTGGAACGTGGTGGTCGGCAAGGTATGGGCATTGATCCAGTTCGTTCCATCCGTCGAAACCAGAATTTCCAGAGCCGCCGAATAGGACCGTGAACTGAGCAGGATCGGATTGTATGTGCCGTCGATAATGGGATTGCCGTTGCCATCAAGTTCATACCCGGTGGTCAGGCCCGGCAGGATGCCGATCGTATCGAGTTCGATCGCCGACCCGAAATCAACGATGACGCCAGGGTTCGGCCCGAGAATGGTAACGTCGTCGTTTGGCTGTCCCGCGACAAGGGTATTCGCGCTTTCGCCCGTCGAAAGCGTCGCCGCGCCGCGCCATGGATTGAAGATGCGCCAGTAGACGTGCAGCGCGTCAACCGTTCCGTAAGGCAGCGGAACATCCGGAGAACCAATCGTGATCGGCAGAGGCCGTTGCTGGCGCGTCCAGAGCGGGAATCCGACGTTGGTGTATTCCGCGAGTTGCGTGAACAACAGGTCTTGCGCGACCTCGATCCACTCGGCGCTGATGTCTTGCGGGGAATATCCGGCCTTTCGCATCGCATGATCGATGATCTTGCGCTGTTGATACCCGTAGGCCAACACGGTTCCCGATGTGGTGCCGGCAGTCGTGCCTGACATGATTCCTCGCGCTCAATGACCCGGCACCGGGCGCGGGTCGCCTCTTAATCGCCGGCGAGTTCCGATTGAACGGGCGCCGCTGGCAGTCCGGTCACGCTCACCGCGGAAGCATCCTCGGTTCCGTTCATCATCCGGGCGGCGCGGGCCAGAAGGAACGCCACCTCGGACGACCCTTCGGCATCGTCGCGGCCCCATTGGTCGGCCCACGTCATCAAGGTGCTGGCCTGCGCCCGTGCGATCCCTTTGTTCATTTCCGCTTGGTCCGGCCGCCGTGGCGCATTCCGGGCGGCGGACTGGCGCCCATATCCGGCTCATCGCCGGGTTGCACGCCGTACGCCATGACGCCGCCAGGCATTGCGTTGGGGGTCGAACGCGAAACGGTCGGATTGCGCGGCGCGGAGTTCACCGGGGAATGCGACCGCTCGGCGGCCGGGCGCATGCCTCGCGGCAGGCGGGCGGTCATCGCGATACCGCCGCGGCGCAGATGCAGATCGGTGTGCTCGCCGTGGTGCTCATGGTTCTCGTGCTGCATGACGGCCTTTTTGATCATGGCCTTGTCCTGCGCCTCATCTCCACGCATCTCGCGGTCCATGGCGTGGCCGCCGTGGGCATATTCGGATTCGCCGTCATGGCGCATCATGCCACCGTGCGCGGCGTGAACCGGAGAGCCGTCGCCATGGTGGTGCATGATCCGGCCATCGGGATGATGGACGGTGAACCCGCCGTGGCTGTGGTGATGCACGACGGCGCCGTCGTAGCGATGCTCGACGCGCGCGACATGGTGTCCATGTGGGTGCATGTGGATCGGGCCGCCAGTGGCGTATTCATCCATCGGCTCCGGCCTGTCTTTCGTGCCCCTGGTCGGCGGAAAATCAGGCTTCTGCGCCATGCCGGATGCGTTCGACGGCAATGGGGTGAGGGAGCCGCTGAACCCGAACGCGGCATGATCCGCGCCGTGGTCCGCGTCGAAGAACTCACCTCGAACGTGCTTGATCGCCATTGTCGTTACCCTTTCTTCCCAATGTCGGGAAACTTACGATGCACCGCGGAGCGGACGCGCGATTGTTCGCTGGACGAACCATGCTGCGAGACCCGCGCCAAGGCGTTGCGCGCATGGTTCTTATCTTCAATGGGATACCGTTCGCCCGGCAATGCGAAATCGCTGGCCGGCAGCGCGTGACGTGCTTTGGCGGTCAGGTGGCCGCCTTTCTTCATCCCAATGGGCCGCGTCCCCGGCATCGACTGAAGCGCGCCGGTGGGCGGTGGTGCGGCGGCGGCGGGAGCGATGGCGGCGGCTCCGGGCATCCGAACGGGTTGCGCCCCCGTCCGATTGCGCGCGGCCTGCGCCAGACCTCCAACGGCCTGGCCGGCACCGATCTTCGCGGCGCCCTTGGCCATCAGCGCGAGCTCCGACGCGGGCATCGTCACCTGAACGTGGGAGAGAGGATTTCCCATCATCGGTGCGGCGGATGGCGGCGCGGTCATGGGTTGCATGCCGGCGGCCGGTGCCGGGCCGGGGATCACGCCACCGATGGCACGCTTGATCCGGCCACCCTTGGCCTTCGGCTCCCGTGCGATCTCCGCATCTTCCATGCGCCGGTAGGACCGGTCGCTCACGTTCATGTCTTCCGGGTCGCGTGCCTCGAAATTGGTTCCGCTTCGCACGCGGACCGCCTCGGCGCGATTCGTATCCGGCATTGAGCCGCCCTTGCGGGACGCGCTCTGGGTGAACCCGAAGTCGGACGGGAACGAAAAATCTTGCCCGTCGCGCAGATACTTCACCATGTCAGGTCGTCCCCTGCTGTCTCTGCGTGAGTTGGACGCCGCCCGCCACGCCGCCGCCAAGAGCCGAAATGGTCAACCGAGACGCGATGACGCCCGCGCTCGACAGATTGCCGTCCAGCGTCCCGGTCAGGCCCGTCATGGTCCCGAGCGCCAGGGCGCGCGGAAACGGAACCGAGGACGGCAACCAAAGGCCGAACACGTCGTCATAGGTGTATTCGACGCCCCATGTCGGTTGTCCGCTCGTCACATATCCCACGATCGAGATCTGGAAGTCCGTGACGTTGCGGTCCCACGGAACCCATTGCGCCGATCCGACGCCACTCGTGCCAGCCGTGACAGTGCTCGCCGTGGCCCCTGACGCGGTGATGGAAGTCACGGTCAGAAAGTCCTGGGTCGATGTCGCGTCGCCCGCGTTCGCGCCCGTGACGGTCTCGGTCAGGGCCGTGTTGGCCCAACCGTTTCCGCGCGTCCCAACGATGGTGAACGTGATGCCGCGATCGTCGCCGTCGCTGTGGATCACGACGCGGCGCGACACGTCCAGAACCGCGACGCCTCCCGCGACCTTGGACCCGTTCAGAACCAGATTCAGGCCGGACGCGCCGGGCAAGGATTGGCTCTGCGCGATGCCGTTTGATACGGCGACGGCCAAGGTCAGAGAGGTGACGATCGGATGCGGCATGACTCAGAAGTCCGCGCTGGCCTTGATCCGTCCGGCGGGAGACCCCGTGCCGGCGTCCCAGATGAACCCGGCCGTCCCCGCCGCGCCGAACCCGGCCGAGGATGCACAGTCGATCACGACACCCGAAGGCCCCGCGGCCCAACCCGTCGTGGTCGCGCTGGTGGTGATCCCGGTGCAGGCCGTCCCGCTGCTGGAGGCGGTACTGGACGATGCCAGGAAGCCGGTCGCGTAGGTCATGGTCGGAGCCGCCCGCATGACCTGCGGGAAGGGGATCATGCAGTTCGCGATGCTCGTGGTGGACATGGCGCACACGCCACGCACGATCGCCGAGGTCGAGCTTTCGTTGATCTGGTAGTAGGTGCGATACGCCTTCGCGAGTTCGATGGCGTTCGGCTTCCACTCGTAGTTCGTCGCGACGGTGCCGCGCTCCAACTGAACGCCGGTCACCTGGATATAATCGCTCGTTCCGGCGGTCCCGACCGGAGTCCAGCACAGATTGACCACACCCTCGGTCGCCGTTGCCGCAACCGTTCCGGTTACCGCGAACCGCTGCCAGGAGGTCGTCAGCGTCACGGTCTTGTTGGCGGTCGGGATCGCGGAAGCGGCGCCGGTCAGGCCGGTGAGCCATGTCGCGAGACCCTCATCCGTGCCGGTCCCGGTCGTGACCTGCGCCACCAGGGCACTTGAGGCCGCCGAGAAGTTCGCGCCAGCCGTTGCCCAGAACGACAGGGTGACGGGTTGACCCTTCAGCGAACTGAAGTCGGCGGTGGAGATTTCCTGCACCAGACAGACGTTGACAACGCCGGTCTGTGCCGCGGTTCGCTGCACCTGCACCGCGTTGCTGAACTGCGCTGGCAATCCGCTCGTCACGTTGCCGATCGACGAACTGGTGGACGTGCCGGCGGTCGCGGCCCAACGGTCCTGCAAGTAGGTGGCCGTCGTGGTGATGCTCGTAACGGTCGTCGTGCCGCGCTGCGAGATGTTGAAGTTGCCGTTATCCAGCAAATTTCGGAAGTTCGGCTCGTTCTGGCCGGAAGCGATCTGCGCCGACGCGGGTAATACCAGCGCGGTGCTGACCGCCAGGGCGGCGATGAACCGGACGGCGTTCTTGATCATGTCAGGTCTCCGGCGGACTGATCCGCGATCTGGGGTTGCTCGGTGTCATTGGCTGCGGCGGGGATGTCCGCTTCCTCATCGTCCGCGCCGGACATGTGTCGAAGCATCGCCTCGATCCCGGCGAACAGTTCCTCGTGCGACGGAGCGGCGGCGACGGCCTTGCGAACCTTCGCCATGCACGCGGCGATTTTGTCTTCGATGCTCATGCCTGGGTTACTCCGATCGCGTTGGTCTGCGTGGCGTTGGTCCCGCATTGCGATCCATCGACATGCATCGAGATGATAAGGCGCCGACTGCCGTTCGATGCGTTGCCCGCCTGAGCGAAGGTACCGCGCACGTCGCCGGTGGCATTCGTGGCCGGAGATGTCTGGTCCGCCGCCACGAAGGTCCCCGCGTTGGCCGCGAGCGTGTTGTCCCACTTGGCCTGGACGATGTAGGCCGCGTCGATCATGCGATACTGAAGGCCGAAGACGTCCGACGTGCCGACCGACATGGTGCTCGCTGACGTTCCTTGCGGCGTTACCGAAAGGACCGACTTGAACGCCTTCAGCGTGTTGACCGTGTTGTTGTTCGGCCCGGCGCGAAGTTGGCTCATCCGCGCGCCATATTCATCGAACCCGACGATCAGGACGTTGATGGCGGACAGGTCCGATACGGATGTCAGCGAAACAGCTCGCGCCACATCGAACACGATGACCGAAGCGCCGGACCCGTCCGGCGCGGTCCCGAGCGTCACCCCAGTTCCGGCCGCCAAAGTCAGCGCCGTTCCGCTGGTCAACGCCTGAAGCGCCGCGACATTGGCGACCTGGAGCGTCAACGGAACGATATTCCGGAACACGATGCGCCCGGCCGGACCAATGCCGGGCTGCGAGGTCGGGTTATCGCCGGAGGTCGGCGTCAGATCAAATCCGCTCGGACCGGACGGACCAAGGTAGAGATCGTCCTGAACGTTCATGGAGAGGTCGTCCTTCCGTGCATTTTCAGCCCATTGAAACCCAACAGGCTAGAGCCCAGGCGTTCCGAACACGCAACGAGGATCGGTCCACCCTGGGATATATCGCTCCGTGCTCTTGAACCGCATCGAGTCAGTCTCGAAGTCGCCCTCCATCGACCGGCGCAACCCGCGGCGCATCATGATCTTGAGGCCCTCGGGCGCGTCGGTGTTGATCCACCATGCGGTGTTCGATGTCAGGCGGGACATGTTGTATTGCCCCTCCTTCAAGAGACCCATCGTAATGACCGGGTTCACGTCGTTGTTCGCGGTGCCGGTGCGAAGCGCGGACTTCAGGATCGTCTCGACCTGGAACACGTTGGCCGGCGCCGCCGTGATGGCGCGCGGCATCAACCGGATGCGCTTGCCGTTGTTGTCGACGGCCTGCCTGATCTGAACCAGCATCTGCTCGACCGAGGTCTGCGACAGCGCCGCCGCCGTGGCGAGGATGTTCGAGAACGTGAGACCGGACGCGATCGGATGATTGGCGGCGCAAAGAGCCACGCCGTCGCCACCGGGATAGCTGGCGTTGAACGCGCGGTTGAGCACGTTGGCGGCCAACGTCTCTTTCGTTTCGATCAACGACTGCGCGAGGTGCTTGGCGTAAATCTGGCCGATCCGGATGTGATCGCCATCCTCGACCAAGGTCTGCGTCAGCGCGAAGGCGAGGCCCCACACGCGGTACTGATACCGCTTCATGAACAGCGTGCCGCCGTCCTGGTATGTGACCGGCGAACCGTCCGGCAGTTCCGGCGCGGCCGAGAACCCGTAAAGCACTGGCTCCTCGTGATAGTTGCGCGGGATGCCGGTTTGCTCGCGGAACGGGCCGCGCCACTCGTCGGTGCGCTGCTCGTAAACGCCGTCAAATTCTTCGTTCAGGATGGGCTCAACCACCGCACGGAAATCTGAGGACCGCATTACCATAGCGAAAGTATCCTTCTGTTTGGCTTACGGATCAGCCGATTGAGTTCTGGCCGCGGAAGCCGACCTGCGGATACGCCACGGTGAAGATCATGTCGGTGTAGGCGTCGCCGATCGCATCATTGATGCCGTTGGCGAACTCGATGAACGCCAACTGCGCCTGCGATCCCGCCGGCACGCCAGCAGCGGCCACCGTGCAGGCGGACTGACCCGTGGTGGTGTTGCCGTTGCCGAGATTGGAGAAGTTGAAGCCGGAGCCGGCCAACGCCTGCGCCACGGACCCATCGGCCTGCACCTGAAGGCGCGTGCTCGGGAGCCACAGCGGGTAGTAGTAGACGAACATGTCGTAGCCGGAGTCCCACTGGGTTCCGCCCGGCCAGAACGGTGCGTCGATCGGGCGTCCGCCGACCGGCGTGTAATAAACGCCGTCGAAGATCGCCCAGAGTTGATCCGGTGTCCCGCCGGGGTTCGTGCATGGCACGATCGTTCCGGTTACGGGGTTCATCTTCACGGGTTGCCCCTTGAAGATGTTCGAGGCGTAGCCGCTCGCGATGCCGTTGACGAGCCGTGCCGGACGCGGCGCGACGCCTACCTGATCGCTGATAACCTGCACCCCATACGGGGAAGATGTCGAAGCCATTTGCTTACTCCACGGTCGATTGCCCGTGGCCGAAGCGTCGTGCCCCTATTCGGTGAACACTGGTGCGCCGGCCCGCTGAACGATATCGGCCGTGCCATCACCTTCCTGGACTTCGATATTCCGTGCCCGCGCCCGATCGCGGATCAAATTGGTCTGGGCGCGCAACTTCTCTTCCTCGGCGAGCGGGAGATAGTGCCCAACGGCTCGCATGAGTTTGTTGTAGAGGCTGATCGGAATTCTCGCGGCGACCATCTCATTGACGCCCACGACACCCGAATAATTCCCGACCTGGGAACCGATCCCCTGCCACCCTGGGCAGTCCTCGACGCGGACCAGCTCATAGCCGATCGACTGGCGCCATTGGATGGAATCGCGGGCATTCGCCGTGGTGAGCCAACAGACGTGGTAGCCGTCCATCGACGGAAGATTCGGCAGGACCGTTTGGTGCTGCGTGTTGAGAAACATTTCAAGGCGCTCGGCCTCGGCCATTTCTCTGTCGTCTGCGATCTCACGTTCGCCTTGGCCGCGCTCGTCATCGAAACGCTCATCGGACATGTCGATCTGTGCGCGCGGCCTACGGCCTGGACCGCGGCGTGCCGCGCCATCCCCGCCTGTTTGCCCATGCACCTGATCGCTCAATCCAACCTCCGTCACTGACGTGCCACGCCTTGCGTGCGATCGAACTCTTCGTAACCGCGCGCGATCCGGTTGAACTTCGCCTTATCGGCGACCCGGCCTTCACGATCGAGCGCCCCCACTTCCATGAGGGCGGCTTTTCTTTCTGGACTCAGCCGGACCTGGCGAGGGCCGCCCTGCGGGGCCGCGCCACCAGCGCCGGCAACCGGAGGCCCACGACGCTGCGGGGCGGCGGCTGGTTGTGCCTGAGTCGGGCGTTGCGCCGGTGCGGCGCGCTGATACCGATGGGACAGTTGAGGGGCGTCGCGGAGACGCGCGTCCAATTCGTCCCAATAGTCGTCGTCACGCGGATCAAAGCCATCCCGGACCACGCTGTTGTCGATTTCCTGGGCGATCTTGCTGTCCAAATCGCCCCATGTGCGATGGTCGATCCAGGGATTACGCGCGAGGAACTCATCGGCGCGAGAGCGGACAACGGGGTCCGGAGCGGCCGACTGGCGTGGCTGACTTTGCGCCGGTATCCGAGGTTGCGTCGACTCTCGCGCCATATCACGCGGCGCCTGACGCGAAGCCTCAAGGCGGGCTTTGTCCTGCGCCAGTTCATAGCCGCGGGTAATCGCCTTCGTGTGGTCACGCAGCGCGGCGGCGTGGGCATCGACATCGCCGGCCGAGATGGCGTTCGACATCCGGACGATGGCGTTTTCGACCGTGGCCGCGGCACCATCGATCTCGCGCTGAAGGCTGGCGACCTGATCGTTGAACCGGGACTGATCGATCTGGTCGAGGCGCGGCGTGACGGTCTGCTGCAACGCCTCGAAGTCGGAACGAAGCCGGGCGTTCTCTTCGCGGAACCGCTGTAATTCGATCTCGCTGCGTTCGCGCGCCGCCCGTTGCGCCTGGCGCCGCTGCGCCTTGCTCTGACGTTCGCGCGCCTGGGTCTCGGTGTCGGCCGGCGCGACGTCAGTGCGAATGTCCTGCGTCGGCGCGGCCAGCGGACCTGTCAGCGGGCGAAGTTCATCGTCCGTCTCGACGATCTGATACTCGTCCGGCTCTTGCGCCTGCGTCTCGCGTGACCGAGGGGCGTCCTGGTTTCCGGTCAGGCCGTTGGGAACCTCGACCGCTGCCGGTGCGCCGCCGTCATACGGCTCGTCGTCGTCGACTTCGCTCAGGACTGTCGCGGCGCGGACCATCAGAGATATGCCCTCACGCTCAACGGGTCCGAAATAATCGAGATGATCGCCAGATCCTTCATGAACACGAAATGGACCTCGTCCCGCGTTTCGGTGGCGATGCGCTTGCCGTCCTTCACTTCGAAGTCGGGCCGCATGTAGTGCCGGATGAACCGATCGCCCTGATACTTCGGGATGCGGGCGTAGTCTCCGACGTTGGCCCACGCGCCTTCGGGCCACGGTTCGCCCGTGCCTCGGTTGTGGAACGCGATCGGGCCAATCGCGATGACCTTGGCGACCTGGTTGTTGTCCAGTTCGGTGCGGCGCGTCTCGGTGTCGATGATGATGCCACCCGCGCTCCGCGCCTTTGGCGCCCGAAGTTGAAACAACACCTGATTGCCCGCGGGGCGCTCGCCTGGGTCAACCTTAGGGAAGGCTTCCTCCAACGAGTCGTAGAGAAACGTCACCGTGTTCGCGCGAGCCAACCCTTCGCGGGCCGGAATGAACAGTTTGCCGGCGGTTTCCGGATTGTTGAAGTGCTCGGCGGCCTGATCGGCGATGTCGACGGCCCGAAGCGCCGCGCCTGGATTACGCGGCATCAGATGCCGTCCTCGCTGTCTTCCTGGCGGTATGCTTCGCGAAACAATACCAACGCCTTCTCCAGTCCTTCACGGACGCCTTTGACCTGTGCGTGGCGGTGAGAATCACCGATTTGCACCTTGAACATCGCTTCGGCGTTTTCGGTCAGGGCCTTCTCCATCCGTCGTTCGAACAGCGTCACGGCTGACATGACGCATCCATGGGCGAATGAGCGGTCGTTAGGCAATGGTCGTTATATGATTCCAGGCGGTTACGGGAATCATGGGGAAAAGATTTGCCTTTCGGGAACGGCTCTGTTTCACTATGTCGTCCTGGAATGATGGAGGCATGATGTCAGCCACCGATTCCCTCGACCGGCTCACCCGCAAGGAAGCCGCGAACTACCTGACCTCCCTGGGGTACAGTCTGTCGGCCAAATCGCTCGCCAATTTCGCGTCGAACGACAACGCACTGAGGGGGCCACCGTTCTATCGTTACGGATGGCGCACCATTCGTTATAGCCGGGAGGACTTGCGAACGTGGTTCGAGGCGAGAGTGAAACGGGTGGATTGACGGAAATCACCGTAGGCCTTGGCCGGGTCCTGGTTATCGACAACGCCGGGCCTCACGATGAATTGGGGTGGCAGTTGAGCGGCGGGAACTGGATGGTCACGCAGTGTGATCTCCCCGCCGACTGGCCACCCCTCGCTCGCGCCGCCTGCGAACTTCTGCGTGCTATGACAGAATTCACGCCGCAACAGGCCGCGTGCGCCAAGGCCGCGATCGAGGAGTTGATGACATGAACGCCAACGACGATGGTCGTGTGAGTATTCACCACGCACATACCAGGGCCAATCTACGGGCCGGCGCGGCGTTCGCCGTTCTTTCCTTCGCCGCGATTGCCCTGGCTGTTCTGCTGGCTGGCTGCGCTCAATACGACAGACAAATGGCGTGCCGCGCCAGTGCGGGGCGGCAACCCTACGGCGGCATGGGCGGCGTTATCGCCGTCGCCGATCCGGAGTGGCAGGCGTGGAACAGGCGCGTCGCGACGTGCGTCAGGCGCATGGCGACGCGGTAACGGCGTTACTGCCGCACGCTCTGCCAATCTCGAACGAAACGGTCGTATTCTTCTCGGATGACGAAGCCGTGCTGTTCGCCGATGAGGGAGATCGTGACGGCGCCATCGGCGTAGGGGCGGACTGAGGTAACGTAGCGAAGGTTGACCGTCCGCTTTCCGCTCCATGCGAGGCGGGGATCGCCGTCCTCGGAAGACCCCC
>Ga0134126_10004272_pt1 | contig 17888 bp, 14 predicted proteins | sample KB31752_FD_96881 | JGI IMG/M metagenome (GOLD analysis project Ga0134126, IMG submission 96881) | Terrestrial soil microbial communities with excess Nitrogen fertilizer from Kellogg Biological Station, Michigan, USA - KB3-175-2 | ecosystem: Environmental > Terrestrial > Soil > Unclassified ...
ATGCGCATCGGCGGCAGCGGCTCGGCCTCGCCCGGGCTCTCGCTGAATTCTGCTGCAGGAGCCTCGCGCACGGGGAAGATCAGGCGCAGCGTGGTTCCCCTGCCGGGGGCGCTGTCGATTTCAATGCCGCCATCGTGGCGTTGCACCACGCCATAAACCATCGCCAGACCGAGGCCGGTACCCAGCTGGCCCTTGGTCGAGAAGAATGATTCCAGGCAATGTTTGCGCGTTTCGTCGTCCATGCCAACTCCCGTGTCCATGACTTCGAGCGAGATATGGCTGGGTGTCTTGCCGCCGCCCCTCATATAAACCCAGGCGCCCACCCGCGTGCGCAGGGTGATCACACCGCCCCGGGGCATGGCGTCCACCGCGTTGAAGATGAGATTGGTCAGCGCCTCGCGCAGTTCGCTTTCCGTGCCGATGATTTCGGGCAGATTCGGATCGAAATCGGGCTTCACCTCCACCGAGATGCCGCGTTGCTGGGCGATGTCGCGCCACCGGGGGCGCGTCAATTCAATCACCTGCTGGACCAGCTGATTCAGGCCGACCGGCAGCAGTGGCTGGTGGTCGTCTCGCTTGCGATAGAAGTCTCGCATCCGCGTGACGATGTGGGCCACGTCGTCGCTGGCGGTCTTGATGTGGTTCAAGTGCCGGCGCGCCGTTTCGCTGAGATCTTTCTCATTCCTCAAAAGCAGCTCGGCAAACCCGGACACGGGCGAAAGCGCGTTGTTGATGTCGTGGGCGATTCCGCTGGCCATCTGGCCAAGGGCGCGGAGCCGTTCGTGTTGCATGACGGCCTGCTGGGTCTGGCGGATTTCGTCGTACGCGCTCTGCAACTTGGAGTGCAGCCTGGCCTGGTGCGCCGCCAGTGCGACGTGCTCGCAAAGGGTGCGCAGAAACTCGCATTCGCCGATGCTGAAGCCGTTGGGCTTCGCGCGCGCCGCGACGAGGATGCCGAACAGGTCCTTCTCCACCATCATCGGCACCACGGCGGCTGAACTCATCTCGGTCTCGGTCAGTTTCCTGAGAAGCGGCGCTTCGGTTTTCGCAATTTCGGGCTCATAAAGCAGCTCACCCCTCGTGCATGCCTCCAGACCGGTCTGCGCCAGGGGCATCGCCAACTGATCCAGCGAGATCATGTCGGCGGTGGGCAACGGGCTTTTCAAGCGCGCCGCGGCCTGGCTCAACGCATTGGCCTGCGCGTCGAAAATGTAAACGGCGCCGTAATCCACCGGCAAATGAACCTCCAATTGTCCCAAAACGACATTGAGCACGCTCTCCAGATCCATCCGCTCGGAGATGGCGTGCGTGATCTGGTTCAACAGGCTGATGCGGGTCAATTGCTGGTGAAGCTCCCGTTCCGCCCGCTTGCGCAGAATCGAATGCCGGATCGAGCGCTCAAGCAGCTGCGCGTCGAACTGGCCCTTGACCAGATAATCAGCCGCACCGGAGCGCATGGCCTCGCTGTCCACCTGGTGGTCGCCCAGTCCCGTAAGGAGAATGATGGGGGTTTTGCAGCCGTGAGCAACGGCCGCGCGCAGCAAATCGAGGCCATTGCCCTTGCCGAGGCGGTAGTCCACCAGATAAACGTCGTGTTGTTCCTGACGGATGGCGTCCAGCCCCGCGTCCGAGTCTTCGGCCCAGTCCAGCTTGAAATTGTCGCCGCGGATTTCCGCGAGAAACTCGCGCGTCAGGATGTAGTCATCCTCATCGTCTTCGACGAGCAACACCTTTAGCGGCGGATCATCCATGGCGTTGGTTGCCCTGAGTGCCCGGCAGTTCGACGATTTCAAACCAGTATTTGCCAAGCGCCTTCATGACATCAACCAATGCGGCGAATTTCACCGGCTTGGTGATGTAGGAGTTTACGCCCAGATTGTAGGTCCGGGCGATGTCCTCCTCCGCCTTGGAGGTGGTCAGCACGACCACGGGAATTTCGCGCAACTTTGGATCGTTCTTGATTTCCCGCAACGCCTCGCGGCCATCCTTCCGGGGCATGTTCAAATCCAGCAGGATCAGCCCGGGCCGCGGTGATTCCCGCGGGTCGGTGTACCTGCCGCGCCGGCGCAGATAGTCGAGCAGTTCCTCGCCGTCTTCCACACACCGGAGATCGTTTGCGACCCGGCTCTTTTCAAGCGCCTGCTTCGCCAGCAGCCGGTCGTCGGGATCGTCGTCAGCGAGAAGGAGCGTGATGGGTTTGGGTTTCATGCGAGGGTCTGCTTCGACTGTTTCAATGGCAAAGTGACGATGAACGTGGAGCCTTCGCCCGGCGCACTTTTCGCCGTGATATCGCCGGCATGACGGTCGGCGATCTTTCGGCAAATCGCCAGGCCGATGCCGGTTCCGTCATAAGCGCTCCGGCCGTGCAATCGTTGAAACAGAATGAATATCCGGTCCAGATACTTTTCGTCAAAGCCGATTCCGTTGTCCTCGACGGTGATCTGGCACAGGTCACCGCTGGCGCCATTGGCGGCGGGGGCGCCCGCGGGTGCGTCAAGAATCCGGCCGCGAATTTTAACGACCGGCGGTTTGCCCTCCTGGTGGAACTTGAGCGCGTTGCCCACCAGGTTCTGGAACAACTGGCGCATCTGGAGGGGGTCCGCCTCGATCTTCGGCAGTTCGCCGAGATCCACCCGTCCGCCGCTCTGCTGAATGCGCACTTCGAGATCGGACAACACCTCGCGGGCGATTTCATTCAAATCCGCCGGCTCGAACGGGTTGGCCTTCGTGGTGACCCGCGAAAAAGCCAGCAGATCGTCAATGAGGATTTGCATCCGTTTGGCCGCGGCCTGCATCCGCTCAAGGTAATCGCGCCCTTCGGCGCCCAGCGCCTTGGAACACGCGGCCTTGAGTCGGTCGCCAAAGGCCTGCACCTTGCGCAACGGTTCCTGCAAATCATGCGACGCCACGTAGGCGAAATCCTGCAGCTCGCGGTTGCTGCGCTCCAGGCGTGTCGCCGTCGCCTTCAGTTTTTCTTCGGCCTGCCGGCGCTCGGCGATTTCCTGCTGCAACTCGCCGGTCCGCTCGCGCACGCGCTGCTCCAGATGCTCCCGCCCTCTTCCCAGTTCGGCGTCGCGCGCCTGGATTTGCGCCAGCATGTCGTTGAATCCGTCAATCAACGCGCCCAGTTCGTCGTTGCTCTGTTTGACCGCGCGCAGGGAATAATTCTTTCCCTCGGACACTTCCCGCGCGGTCATCACCAGGTGCATTATCGGCGTCGAAATGACCTGCTGCAGTCGGAACGAAAGCAGCCAGGTGACTCCGATGGCGACCAGCAGCACGACGGCGACGATCTTGCAATACTGCTTGAGGCGTGAGTCCATTTCCAACAGGTCCGACTTCAGATAAACCGTGCCCATGTCGAGCCGGTTGAAAATGATTTCGCGAAAAAGTTCGACATGGCCGTTTTTGAACAAATGGGCGTTGTACAGGGTCGCTGGAGGTGAGAAGTCTCTCTTCTCGTCCGGCCGCAGATATTTCGCAAGCGGTTTGCCGTCCCTGCCATAAATGCAGGCCGCGACGATGTGCTTTTCGGTTTTGAGTTTTTCGAGGATTTCGGTTGCCGCCTTCGGATCCTTGAACTTCAACGCCGCCGTGCTTTGCGCGCCGATCACGTCCGCCTTGACCGTGAGGTCGTCCACGACGTCCTTCCGGAACTCGGCGAGTTCGTAAAATATGAAAGCGCCGCAGGCCAGCAACAACGCGGCGCTGCTGGTCAGCAGGATGACGACCATCAGCTTGCGCTTGAAAGAGACATCGCGCAGGAAACGCATGTTACTTTTTCTCGTCCGGATGCTCGCTCTTGACGACCTTTGCCAGGCTCAACAATTTCGAGCTGAACTTCAATCGGGCGCGCTCGGCGGCGTCCAGATTGATTTCGAATTCCACCCTGTTTCCATTGTTGAGGAAGTTGATGATGCCGCCTTCGCGCGTGAAAACCGGGGTCTCCCCCACCGTCACGACGCACGAGTCTCTGAGCGGTTTCAGAACCATCGAAAGATATTTCTTCTCCGACGAACTGATGAAAAGAATGTGGCAGGACTTCAGTTCAGTGAGCTTTTTCGCCTGGCTGAAAGTCAGGTTTTCCTGCCGGCGGCCGGGCGCTTCCGCGCCGCGGAACTCCAGCGCCCCCTTGAATCTCTTGATTTGCAGCTTCCGGCCGTTCACGAGTTTGTCCTTCAGCTTTTCCAGCTCCGCGCCGAAGGGGTCCTTGCCCATGACGCCGATGATGACGGGCGATGCGGCGTCCTGGAACGTTCCCGCCGGCCACTCGACGAACTCGACGAAGTTGAGCAGATAACCCGCCTTCGTTTCGTACTCCGTGGGCGCGGCTGCGGAAACGCCGGCCAGCCCGGCGAAAAAGCCCGCCAGGGTCAGCAAGGGCAGAACGATTCGATACATAATGACGAAAGCCACTCGTGGTCGGACTTGAGCCGTCGGACGGGGAACCTATGGACCGCCGGAGGTGTTTGCCGTTGATCGGCAACTCGCGCGGCAGCGGGCGTTGGGGCGCGAGCAGCGGCACGCGTGGCATGGGTAGCCAGAGAGATGCGTTCCGGTTGACAACATTGCGCGTTACTTGTTCGACTTCACGGAGTTCATGCGGGCAGCATAGTTGATGGCCCCGAGCTTCGCAAGGCGATTTGCCACCGAACGGGAGAGTTGGTTTGCGCTGCTCAACGTCCCGGACGTGTAGCCGGATCAGGTTGGTCTGCCCTCGTCGTTGCTTTCGGTCACGTTGATGACTGCCCACTTGACCTTGTCCTTGACCCAGTTCTCGTAAGCGGGCTTTACGATTTCGGGTTGATGAATGATGCCGGCCTTGACCCATGCGTATTCCGGCCGGGCCGGATGCAACGTAAAAATCGGCGAACCGCAAGTGCCGCAAAAACACCTCTGGATCTCCCTGCCACTGCCGCTCTTGAACCTGTAGCTCTTCATCTCCGTCGTTGCCTTCACTTCCAGATCTTTCCGATCGACCTGGAGTCCGATGTTGAAGGCGCTGCCGTTCGCCCGCCGGCAATCCTCGCAGTGGCAATAATTGGACGCGCCGAGTTTGCCCGAATACCTCAGCCGGATTCCGCCACGCAGGCACGAGGCTTCAAAATTTTCAGTCATCACGTCCGGTCCGATTTACTCCCGGCAATCGACGGCCGCCATGGAGAGGCGAAGCTGCAAGCGAAAGGAAGCACAACTCCGCCTCAGTCCGCCCCGAACGCTCTCCCGCCAGCCTCCAGACTCACAAAAACTGCGGACAACCTCTCGACGTACAACGGTTAGGTGACGGTCGTTTGTAAATACTCATCAATGCAACGTCTGATGATCTGTTCAACTTCATCGTAAGGCATCCAGCCTGCGTCTGGACCACGACCGTGAGCCTTGCCATAGCTGCCACTCCGATAAAAGCCCTGTGCTGATGAACAAATATCCACCGACTCTGTATCAGGACGCATCGCAAGTGAAAAGCTCCACTCGTCATGCTTCGCTCGGAAATAAAATGAACGCCCTCGCACCGCGCCCTGGGCCTGAACAGGACAGTGGCCATAGATACAGCCCGAAAGCTCCAACTCGGAATCTTGAAGCCGCCTGTCTGGCTCGATGTTCATGAGGTGCGCGAGTGGCCTAGTCATTATGGCTCGCGATGGGCGAGCCAAGCGTGTCTGCTTTTCGGGAACGTGGATTGCGCCCCGACGAGTGTCGGAAGGCCGGGCCACAAGTTTGGTCCGGCAAGAACTCAAACCCTGAAAGGACAGCAGACACCATGAAGACCTACATACTCCGAAACCCCAAAACTGTCGATGCGCGAAAAAGGCCCCCGGGCTCTCTCACTCACGCCCGCTGCGGCCGCGGTTGGCCGCCGCGCAAATTCCTGACCACCGCCCGCGAACCGCACTCCGAAATTGTTTCGTCCACCGGAGAGGAACGCGACTGCCCTCGGCGGTCGTCGTCAATCCAGGGCCGCTCGATCGCAGAACAGGCTCACTTTTTCGTGCAACCACAGAAATGAGCCGGGAAAGTGTGTCGAGATCCGGCCGGAGAGGAGCTGTTGCAGCGGCGCGCGTTTGGAGCGTCCGCTGACCAGGAGGAGAATCTGCCGCGCCTGAAGCAGGTCGGCCATGCCCAGGGTCAATCCGAAGTCCGGCCTTACCCGCTCGTTGGTGATCATCGAATGCGCGAGCGACTCGCCGGAGAGCGTCGCGACATGCGCGTGAGGTTGAAGCGCGTCCGCGGGTTCGTTGAAGCCGATGTGGCCGTTGACGCCAAGACCTAGCACACAAAGATCGATCGGGCCATTGCCGGCCAGCCAGAGGCGGATCCGGTCGCATTCGGCCACGGGGTCCGCGGGCCGGCTGTGGAATCCGACATAACGCGACTCCAGTCGCAATGGCCCGACTAACGATTTGCGCAGAAAATTTTCGCATGTCGCCGGGTTTTCCATCGGGATTCCGCCCCACTCGTCCAGCTTGAGGACGCGCAGTTGATCGAAGAGACCGGCGCCGGTTTCGCACCGCGCGGCCAGCAGTTCATAGCTCCGCCTGGGCGTGCCGCCGGTCGCGAGGCAAAGAAGCGTGTCCGGCTTGCGCCGGAACTCCCCGGCGAGCAGATCGGCCGCGGCGTGGCTCATCGCTTCGTGATCCGGAAAGACGGTCGGCGACAGCATAATTGCTTCCGCAGTCTCAGTTGATCTGTGAAGTGAACGCGGCGCCAACAACGCCCGCATCCGCGCCCTGCTTCGTCGGGAGAATCGGAACCACCGCGTGGACCGGCAGCCAGAAATGCGCGTGGAAACCGATTTCGAAGGCGGCGCGATATGGGCCGCCTGCCAATCCTAGTCCGCTGCCGAGAACAACGAACTCCGGATCGAGCACGTCGCCGCAGCCGATGATGCCGAGCCGGACGGGGATCGCAGGTTGAGTCTTTGAGAGCGGATTCAATTAGAGCAGTTCCTTGATGCGCACGTTTCGGTGCTGGACCGCCTGGGGGTAGGGATAGTTCTGGATTCCGACATAACCGACCAGGGGCCGGCCTTGATCGTCGGTCCAGGTATTCACGAGCTGGCCGTTGATTCGCAACGAGTAGTTCGGCCCGATGCAGGTTAATTCGTAGCGGTTCCATTCTCCCACCGGCTTCAGTGGTAAAGCGACCGGACCGTGGAATGGATAGAATGAGCCTGTCCCTTCTTTCGATTTCGACGGTCTGGTTGCGCCTATCTCGAATTCATGTCCCTGCCGCACCGCAGTCCAGGGATCGTTGCCCGGATTCGGGAAACGGAAGAACACCCCGGAGTCGGAGTTTTCACCCTCCTGCCGCCACTCGCCGCGCAAGACAAAGTTGGTAAACGTCCGGTTCGTGTGCCACCACAGGCCCATTCCGCCGTGTCCGGTGGCGACTCCGTCCTCGAGACTGAAATGGCCGGGACCACATTGCGTCCAGCCATCGTTTGCGTCGATGCCGAACAGCGGTGCAAAGCCTGCCTCGTCCTGCGGTTCGACGGGGACCTGCTTGAGCAATCCGGCGGGAATCGACGAGATCGGTTGTGCCTCGAAGTCGCGGTAGAAAAGTTCCGCCGCTTCGGATTGAAGTTGTATCCTGCCGCGATGCAGCCGCTGCTCGCGACCATTCTCCTGAAAACGCGGGTTTGTGATGACGAGCACGACCCTGCCGTTGAGCAGATGGATGCAAACGTTGCCCCACGTGATGACCTCGGCGACATTCCACTCCCCGTGCGGCTTCTCGGGATCAATCGGTGAGGTGATTCCCTCGTAAGGTTTAACCGTCACGCGCTTTGCTCCTGGCTCCCAAAGGATACATTGCTCTCCCGGAGATTCTCCGCGATAAGGAACGGCGGGTTCGTTGTCCAGCACGACGTTTCGCCCTTCGACATCGCAGTAGGTGCCCGCCACGCCCCACCACTGGCCGACCCCCTTTTCCATGATGTTGCTTTCGATGGAACGCATCCATGCTTCGCTCCCCGCGCCATGCGGACCGATGCACCAATATAAAATGCCTGAATCACGGTAGTGCCGCGGCTCGTTGCGGGGAGGCCATTTCTTTTCACCCCACTTGTATTGAACGCGAATGTGCACGTTTTCGAACTCCTGCCGCGTGGTGATCGCACCGTAGATTTCGCCGGAGACCCGGATCGCGGGGCGCCCGTCGGTTTCAACAACCGTGAAAACGCCGCGTGGATCGTTGTTCAGTCCCAGCGGCTGCTTCGAGCCCGTCGGCGGGGCCAGATACACATCCAGTCCTTCAAAATCTTTCCCATTGAAAAGGCTTGTCCATGTCGGGGGAGTTTCGGCAACCGCCGCGACGAGCAGCGACGTCGCAAGCGTCAGAAGCATTTGCGCGGGTCTGCTGACGAACAATGACGGCCGGAATGTTTTCATTTCTTCAAGACCCACTGCGCAGACTCTCGAGATAACTCAACAGGTCCGCAAAATCCTCCAGCGAAAGCCCGGCCTCCAGGCCGTCCGGCATCAGGGAGAGTTCCGTCGGGCGCCGCGCCTTGATCTTCGCCTTCTGAATCGACAGGGGCTCGCCAACCGCGGGCTGAAGCGAAAGCGACTCGGATGTTTCCCCGCGGATCATGCCGCTGACCTCGTCGCCATCATTCAGCACGACTTCAACGACGTTGTAACCCTCCTTCACGGCGCGGCTCGGCCAGAGAATGCTCTCTGCCAGCGCCCGCCGGTCGAACTGCGCCCCGACGCCGCTCAGGTCGGGACCGATATCCATGCCTTCGCCTTTTACACGATGGCAGTTGATGCAGGCGACACCCGATCGGTCGTGGAAGAGCCGCTCGCCCCGGTTCCCGTCCCCCGGGGTGGCGAGACTGAAGGCCAGGTATGCCTCGCGATCCGGGCGCCTGGCTTCGATGGCAAATAACCCGGCAGTGGAGGCTCCAGCATTTCCGCGGTAAACCTGCTGCAACTCTCCAACCACGTCCAGAGGCAGCGACTTGAAACGGGGCGCCAGCAGCGGAAGCGCTTCGTCGCGAATCCTGCCAAGGGCCGTGCGGCAGGCGGAGCGAAGTGACGCCTGCCGCGAGGAAAGACCCTCGAGATACACATCGATCGCGCGGACATCGGGTGTTCGCGCGAGCGCCGATGCCGCCTCGACCTTCAACTCGGGCGATTGCCAGGCCCGCAGCAAGGCGGGAACCGCGGCGGCGATTTTCGCCTGCGCGAGCGCATGGAGGGCCGCGCCGCGGATTTCCGGCTCGGAATCATCGAGCAGGTCGATCAGTGTTTTACCGGTATCGGTCGCACTCAACCGCCCGAGAACTGCGATTGCGGCAATGCGCGTCTGCACCGGGCCGCTCCTTGCCGTTGCCTGGAGAAGAGGGGCGGCCTGTCCCTGGGAAATCTCTCCGAGAGCGTCTATGGCCTCGCGGACATAAGCTGCGTCTAAGCAGGAACGGATGACCGATTGCAACGCGTCCACCACCGCGCTTCCGCCTGTTGCCTTGGCCAGCAGCATGACCTCGGAGGCGGATTCCTTCCGCGATGAATCGTCCTCTATTAGGCGCGCCGCGAGAGGTGCGGCGGCGGGGTACCTCAGCACGGCCAGTGCGCGAAGAATCGCGCGTCTGACACCGGGGTCTTTCTCACCGTCGAAGCGCGCGAGCAGCATCGCGCCGGCATCAGAGTTCTGCACCTGCTGCAAGCCTTCCACTGAAGCGCCGCGAATCAGCGGACTCGGATCCTGCAGCGCCTCGCTCAAGGTGGTCAGTACCAGTGCGGTGCCAGCCCATCCGTTCGTCTTCGCAGGCGGCGACAGGCGGAACGGATGATAAGCCCACCACTCGCCGTTCCATTCCGCAGGCATGTGGTGCAAAGCGGCGAGTGTTTCCAATACTGCCAGCTTCGCCCTGTTCGTGGTCTCTTGCGGCGATTTCCGATACGCGGCCACTAGGGCATCCACCAGTTTGACGTCATAAGTTTCGCGCACGGCAAATGCCGTCCCCTCGCGCACCCTTGCGTCGTCGCTCGCGAACCCTTCGACAATTTTCGGCCACGCCTGTGGCGATGCGCGCCCGATGCCATTCAGCGCGTGGAACACGGCGTAGCGGGTAAAGAGGTCGGCTTCCGCGAGCGCACGGGTCAGTTCGGACAGCGCGGCAGGATCGCCAATCCGCCCAAGTGCCGTGGCCGCCTGGAAACGAATTGAAGCATCAATATGGGAAAGGAGCTGTGCAAGCTCCGGAACGGCTCCTCGAGCGCGACTATTCCCAAGCTGGCGGATCGCCTGCCGCGCGAGGACAGGATCGGAGCCCGATGCCGCCCTGATGATCGCCGAGCGCGCCGATTTGCCGCCGTCAATCCGGTCCAATGCCCAGATGGCGTGAACGCGCGCGCGTGTTGGGGAGTCCGTTGAATCGAGCAATGCCGCAAGAGGTGACAACGCTTCGCGACCACGGGCGATCAAGGCTCGTTGCGCGACAAGTCGAACCGGGCGGGCCGGGTGCGCCAGCGCCGCAAGCAGATCGTCGGCGCGGGCTTGAATCGTTTTGCCCATGGCCGCGTGGACGTACCAGGGCGGGCGGGGTTGGGCATGATTCGTCCCGGTCCAGGTGAGTTTCCAGAGCCGTCCCACGACGACGTTCTCCTTGGTGTCTCGATGCTGCCAGTCGCAGATGAACAGGCCGAGGCCATCGTCCGAGAACGCGATCCCCACGGGCCGGAAGTCGGCGGGAGGATTCCGAAAAAGCTGTTCGCTGGCGACGGCTTTGAAGGTTCCGCCGGCGCGCGCGACGCGCACCCGCCGGATGTTGCGCTGGCCAAAGTCGGCGAGGAAGAGGTTCCCGCGGTATTCGTCCGGCAGGGCATCGTCGTTGCAGACAAGCGCTCCGGTCGCGGCCCCGGCCCCGTAGTCTGCGAGCATCCAGAGCGTGTAGGGCCGCTGTGGAATGAAATCAAACGGATATCCGTAGAAGCCTCCGTCCACCATGTGCGTCACGCGGCCCATCCAATGATTCTCGTCCGTGTTGTCATAGGTGAACATTTCGTCTTCGTCGGTGAGCGCGACGTCGAGAATGTTGCGCGTGCCCGTGCAATAAACTTCCAGCTCCGTGCCATCAGGCCGCATCCGGAGAATGCCGCCCCGCATATCCGCGCGCTTTCCGTCCCTGCCCACCGCCCCGTAAACGCCCTTGTCACCTACTGCGACATAGAAATAACCGTCCATCGCAAGCTTGAAATTCGCCGGCACGTGATCGTTCCAATCCAGAGCCCACGGGTTGGGGTTCATCGATTCGATCAACTCGGTGCGATCCTTTCCCACGCCGTTATCATCGGTGAAGACGCTGAAGTTCGGATTGTGCAGCACGTATAGTTTGCCTTCGAGATATTGCATCCCGAACACGGCGTGAAGTTTTTCGGCGAACACCGTGTGTGTCCCGTCGGGATGAAAGCAGAGGATGCGGCCTTCCTGCGCGTCCGCATGCGGTGTGCTGATGTCCATCGGGTCTTCTGCGACGAACACGCGTCCGTCCGGAGCGACGCAAACAACCGACGGATGACGGATGTCCGGAGCCTGCGCGACGAGATCCACGCGCCAGCCGGGCGGTGGTTGAAGAGTTGTTCCGGGCACGGGCGATGTGGCCGCACAGGCGACCATTGCGAATACCGCGGCGATCTTCATTTGCAAAACTCTTCGGCCAACTGGTTCAACTTCACCGTCGCGGTTGCGGACCGTTCTCGCAGCCCGTCAGCAAAAGCACCAGCCCTGTCGCTGCGCGCCCCCACGCCCGGCTAACAGAGATTGTAGGCATCGTGATTTAATCCCGGGCGCGGGCGAGTGTCGCGCCTGCATCGGGTGAGAAAGTGTCGTGCGGCATACTACCAGACCCATGCGCAATCAAGCGATTTTTCGGGCTGCGCCGTCCAGATGTCATGACCTTCCATCAAACTATGCGAAGATTTGCTAAACAATTCTGATGATGGAGGCCATCGCTGACCAGCGGCATTCACGGGACAACCGGCTTCTCTCTCCTATTACTACGTTGTGTTCTGTCGGGGAATTGCGGTACACCCAGTGCCCGACTCCCGATTCAAGGAAAGCACCCAAAGAACCCCACCTCGCCATCGCATCGTTGGTCGGCGTTGCCACAAAGAAGAAGGCAAGTGTTCTTCTCGATTAAGCGCACGATAATTGCGCGACGAAACCCGTGCCCAATCGTTGCCATCGGTGTGTCCGATTATTGGATTGTTTTGCTGTGAATAAGCCGTCCTGCCCGGTGAATAACTTTTCTTGCCCAGAAAGACATGGCGCTTGATTTCCAGTGTCGGTCAGTTCGGCCGGCGGGCTCGCAACGGGATGTCTTCATCGTGCGTGGAAAAGCGGGACACAGCCGCCGGGGATTTGTGATTCCAAAACACACTGATATTTAACGTATAACAATGAGGCTCCATTCGGGTGAAGCGCGCGCAGAATGAGGAGTGCCCAAAAAAATGTGTCGCCTGTTTTTCAGTCTCACCTCCTGACCGATTCGATCGATTGAAGGTTCCGATGTCCGAATTGCCAGGTCCGGCTGCGTCGTTGTGCTGTCGTGGCACCCGCTCTGCTAAACGGAAAACGTGATGTTTATTACGAAAATTCCGAGCCTGATTTTCGGTGCCGTTTCGATCGTGAATCGCAAGGTCCCTCTCGTGGCGATTCTCGCGATGGCTGTTTTTTGCTGTCGCGCGCACGGAAGCCAGAACGTGACTCTCGCCTGGGACGCGAACCCGGAGACGAACGTCGTCGGATACATCGTGCATTACGGAAGCGTGAGTGGTGTCTATACCAATTCCGTGAACGTCACGGGCGACATAACCGCGACCGTTACTAATTTGCAGGAGGGAACAACCTATTATTTTGCAGTGACGGCGTACAATTCGGATGGTCTGGAAAGCATCCCTTCCAGCGAGATTTCCTATGAAGTCCCGATTATTTTCTACGCCGCCGGTCCAAATCTTGAATTGACATCGAACCCGCAGTCGGGAGTCGCAGCGCAGATCAGGTTTTTAGGGTCGCCCAATCAGACCTACGAACTTCAGGCAACCGCGGACCTTCAGAACTGGACGACCATCTGGTACTCGCTGCCTCAAACCACGAGCCAATGGCTGGAATACCAGGACGCGGATGCCGTCAATTCAGCAATCCGTTTTTACCGCGTTGTCGTTCACTGAAACGGGAGTTGATCAAGCACGGCAGTGAGCTGACCGGGTGGCAGGCTGGAGGGAGGGGATCACTTCGCAGATCGGAACGCCCTCCTGCCCGGTGAACGAATTGCGCGAAACCTGTTCAAGATTAAACCCGCCAGCCGCGCTGCTTTTTTCGAGCCGTTGTAGCGTATTCGTTACGCCTTCCAAACCTGTCCCCGCCTGGTTCTGACGGGCGCCATGGCATTACGTGTGTCAACGATTGTATCGGACCATTCTGCCAGCTCGCGATAGTTCACGTTCTTGTGCGCCGTTGAGATCAGCACAACATCGAATGCCCGGATCGTTTTACGATCCCACTTGACGGACCGTACGCCCTTCCAGTCAGCATGCTCCCTTGTCGGGCCGATGACCGGGATATAGGGGTCGTAATAAGCGACGTGTGCGCCGCGCGACTTCAACAAGTCGAGCAGCTTGAAGGTTGGCGACTCGCGCATGTCGTCCACGTCCGCCTTGTAGGCCAGACCCAGAACGAGAACCCGGCTTCCTTTCATTGCTTTCTCGCGTGTGTTCAGGGCTTCCATCACACGATGAACAACGTACTCGGGCATCGCCGTGTTTATTTCGCCGGCGAGTTCGATGAACCGGGTGCTCTGTCCATATTCCCGCGCCTTCCAGGTCAGATAAAACGGATCGATGGGAATGCAATGCCCGCCCAGGCCGGGGCCGGGGTAAAACGCCATGTAACCGAACGGCTTGGTTCTGGCGGCGTTGATGACTTCCCAGACGTCGATGCCCATCGCCGCGTAAACCACTTTGAGTTCGTTGACGAGGGCAATGTTTACACCGCGAAAAATATTCTCGAGCAACTTGGTGGCCTCTGCGGCGCGGCACGACGAAACGGGAACAACGGTGTTGATCGCCCGGCGGTAGAACGCGACCGCCTTTTCGCGACAGGCGGCCGTGTAGCCGCCTACGACTTTGGGTATCGCGGCAACCTTGCTGTCTGGATTTCCCGGGTCTTCGCGTTCCGGTGAAAAAGCCAGGTGAAAATCTTTCCCCGCCTCCAGACCCGAACCCGACTCGAGCACAGATCGCAGATCCTCGTCCGTCGTCCCGGGATAGGTCGTTGACTCCAGAACGACCAGGATTCCCTTGCGCAGGTGCGGAGCAATTGATTCTCCGGTCTTCAGGATGTACGAAATGTCCGGTTCCCGGTTTTTATTCAGAGGCGTGGGGACGCAAATGATTACTGCCGACGCCGTCCGGACACCGCGGAAATCGGTCGACGCGGAAAAGCGTCCCGCCTTTACCTGCTCTTTGATGTCGGCGCCCTGTATGTGTTTTATGTATGACCTGCCCTGGTTTAGTGATTTAACCTTGGCCGGATCGATGTCCAGCCCGAGCACCCTCACTCCGGATTTGGCGAATTGCAATGAGAGCGGGAGTCCCACGTAGCCCAGACCAACGATCGCGATTTTCATATCAGAGTATAACGAACAGCCCGAAATAAACGCCCCAAGCGAGTCTTGGATTCCGAGCAACCTTGCTCGGCACGGTACTTCTCTCACCGGACCGTCCGACAAGCTGAAGCGCGTACGAGAAAAGCAAACCGGCGTCCAAGCCGCGCCCCGTTTATGGGCGAACCCCGGCTTTTTTGCAAGTGCTACGCGCTTGCTCATGCGAAAATCCCTGCGTATTATCCTTGTCACCGAAGGCTGCGCGCAAAATGAACATCCATCATCTGGAACTCTTTTACTACGTGGCAAAACACGGAGGCATCAGCGAAGCGGTGCGCAACATTCCTTACGGCATCCAGCAACCAGCTGTGAGCGGGCAGATTTTGCAACTGGAGGATTCTCTCGGCAGGACGTTGTTTCATCGCCGCCCCTTCACGCTCACGCCGCCGGGCCAGGAACTCTTCAGGTTCATTCGCCCATTTTTTGACGACCTCGGAAGTGTTGCGGACAGGATTCGGGGCGATTCCGCCGGCCCCGTCCGCATCGCTGCCACGTCGGTGATCCTGCGCGATCATCTGCCGCAAATGCTGGTCCATCTTCGGACCCGATTCCCGCGGTTGAAAATCACGCTACGCGAGGGGATCCAGCCGCAGATGGAGCAATGGCTGGAAAGCCAGGAAGTGGACCTGGCGGTTACGCTCATCGAAGGTAGGGCTTCGGCGGGGATAAAGACGATGAGCCTGATCGAACTGCCCCTGGCGCTGTTGGTCCCGAAGGCGCTTCGGATCAAATCCGCGGCGGAAATCTGGCGTCAGGACAGGATCTCTGAAACACTTATCAGTTTACCCGCCAACGAAGGAATCACGAAACGCTTTCAGAGCGGACTTGCCCGGCGGGGAATCGCCTGGCCGGTGGGGATAGAAGTTGACTCACTGGATCTGATTGAGACGTACGTGTCCAACGGCTTTGGAATCGGGCTTTCCGTCGCGGTGCCAAAGGCGCGAATATCGACGCGCGTTCATGTCTTGAAGTTAGACGACTTTGCCCCAGTCGTGGTCGGCGTCTTATGGCGCGGTCGTTTGACGCCACTGACCGAAGCGTTCCTGGATGAGTTCAAGAGGCGAGCACAGCAGTTGCTAACTTGACGGAGCGGCCGAGTTGTTCGGTGAGTAGTACTTGCAATTGAAAATCGGAAAATATACAAGCGATTCATGGCGTTGCCATTTCTCAGCAGCCAGACCAGACGACTTGATCAGATAATCGCCATTGACCTGGGGGCGCGCACAACCAAGGCGGTCCATTTGCAACGGAAGGGTAACTCGCTGAATTTTCTGGGTTATGCACTGCAGGACGCTCCGGCTTACGAGAAAGGGCTGTCACCCCAGTTGCTGGGCGAGCACCTCGGGGCGATCAATCAGGCCCTGGGCGGCCGCACCAAACAAGTGGTGCTGGCCGTCGGCGTAGGTGACTCGCTGGTGCGTCACGCGGAATTGCCGCTGGTGCCCGCGGCGGACATGCGTGTTATGCTGAAGTTCAATTCCAAAAGCTATTTACAGCAGGATCTGCCGGACCATGCGTTCGATTGTTATATCATTCCACCGCGGTCCGGGGTTAAACCGGACTCTGCCAAAACCGCGCAAAAATGCACGGTCCTGGTTGGCGGCGCGAAAAGACAACTGATTGATGACTGGCAGACGGCTGCGAAGAACGCGGGATTGATTCCGGAGCAGATTGTCCCAAGCCTCATTGGTCCGCCAAACGCGTTCGAGATGGCCAAAGCGGACGTTTTCAACAAAGAAGTGGTTGCCTTGGTGGACATCGGCTTCAAGCACTCCTCCATCACCATCCTCCTGAACGGTGAGCTGATGCTGAGCCGGGTGGTTGGAATCGGAGGAGACCGGTTGACCAACGGTGTTGCCGAAGCCCTGGGCGTCAGCTACGCCGAGGCCGAAGGGATCAAAGTCGGCCTGCCGGACGAAGTGCAGTCCACCATGGTGACGTTGCTGGCGCCGCTGGGTCGCGAACTGCGTGCGTCCGTTGATTTTTTCGAGCACCAGCAGGACAAGCCGGTGACTCAGGTGTTTGTTTCGGGCGGTTCGGCGCGATCGGATTATATCGTTCAAATCCTCCAGACCGAACTGATGGTTCCCTGCACGAGCTGGAACCCGACAACTTTTCTAAACATGGCGTTGCCGCCGCAACAAATGGGCGAAGTGGACCAGATCGCTCCGCAACTCTCCGTGGTCATTGGGGCGGCGCTGGCATCGCTATAACACCTATGCCGATACGCCTCAATCTACTGGCCGAACAGCAGGCAGCGGAAGATCTGCGCAGACGCGATCCCGTCAAACGCGCGATGTGGGTCGCCGGATTGATAGTCGGAGTGGTGGTGATCTGGAGCGGTCGCCTGCAAATCAAACTGATGGCCGCCATGCACGAAGTCAACAAGTGCGAATCCGAGTGGAAAAAACTCGAGCCCGAATATAAAAAAGTAATGGCAAATCTCGACGGCGCCGCGGAAGCCCGGCGCAAATGGGCAGCTTTGCAGTCCCTCGCGTCGAACCGTTTTCTTTGGGGCACGCCTCTGAACGCCCTGCAGTACGTGATCGCAAACGTTGACGACATCCAGGTGCTGCGCCTGAACACCGTCCAGAGCTACGCGATCACTGAACCGGTCAAGCCGTCCACGAATTCCGACGGGATCGTCAGCCGTGGCAAGCCGGGCACTTCCACAGAACGGATTACGTTCACAATTGATGCGAAAGACTACTCCAAACGTCCCGGCGACCAGATTTATAAATTTCAGGAAGCGATCAATAACTACGCGCAGTTCAAGACGAATTTACAGAAAATCGAGTTGACGCTGCGTTCACCGGAACAGCTGGATCCCAACAATCCCGGGAAACGGTTTGTCACATTCACACTTGAATGTCGGTACCCCGAAAAAACCCGCTGACCATGCCCCGACTTTCCAAAGATAAACGTGACAAACTGATCCTCGTGGCGATTGGAACGATCGCGATCAGTGTGGGCCTTTGGCTGGGAGTTGTCAGAACACGCAACGATCAACTAAAAACAAGTCGAACCGCACTCGGCAAGGCCAGGGACAAACTGGATAAGGCCAGGAAGGTCGTCAGCCTGGCCGCGCAGGCCCAGGCAGACATGGAAGCCGCTACCAACAAGCTGGGCCTGATCGAAGAGACCATGGCTTCTGGAGATTTGTATTCCTGGGCCTACCTTTTGCTTGAAAAGGCGCGCGGCGGCCATGATGTCAATATCA
>Ga0134126_10004273_pt1 | contig 17886 bp, 10 predicted proteins | sample KB31752_FD_96881 | JGI IMG/M metagenome (GOLD analysis project Ga0134126, IMG submission 96881) | Terrestrial soil microbial communities with excess Nitrogen fertilizer from Kellogg Biological Station, Michigan, USA - KB3-175-2 | ecosystem: Environmental > Terrestrial > Soil > Unclassified ...
CAACGTCGGACTTGGTCCGAAGACGCCGTATTAAGGCTTGTTAGGCTGACCGATCAATGACTTCCGCGTCAGTACCCGGACTTCTTCGGGCCCGTCCCCGCGCACGATGCGATAACAGCGGCGTGCGGCGTCGAATCCTGGACGCGTGGTGGCGGATGGCTCGTCGCACGGACGCTGAGGCGGATCTGCCGCCGGGCGGCATGGACACGCCCGACAAGGCCTTTGACCTGAGACGTTCCCAGATTGCACTGATCGCGTTTCCAGATCTAGCGCGCTAGAAGCGCTGACCAGCTGCAGAGGAGTTTTCATCACATCCCACGTGGGCGGGGCTTGGTGAGAACGTGGATGGAAATGCGTGCCTATTGCACTTCGCCAGTTCTCAGCAAGGTCGTGAGCGTACCCGAGCCCCATTGAGCGCTACCTGTCCCCTGGCGCCATGTGGGAACGCTCAGGGGACAGGTTACCGGATCGTGGTGGACGGCTCGGCGATTACCGGCCGCGGTCAGCTGGAGGAGCTTGATCGCGAACTCTCCTACCGCTCCATGCGGAAGTAGATGGTGGTGATTGCACCGGGATGCTGGGTTCGTGGAGGCCGTTTCTGCAGGAAACGTCGAGGACGTGGTACCAGCGGAAGGTGACCTTTCCGCAGCGTCGGAACTCGCGGATCGTCAGCGGCAGGCGCAGCGGCAGCAGTTGGATGGTGCCGTCAAAGAGGTAGATGCGCTCGATGACGCGCCCGCGCGCGGTCCACAGCTCGCGCCAGGCAGCGTTGTCCGCGGAACGTATCCAGGGGCGGGTGGGTGTGGTGCCGTCGTCTTGCCGGTTGATCACGAGTCCGCCCTTGCAGGCGATGGTGTCGCGGTCGGTGCGTGCCGCATTGCGCCCGGCGGCGCAGATCCTCTACTCGTCTCATCGGGATCGCGCAACGGCGGGGCCCGATCATGCCAACAGACCGGACAGCGATCGGCGGCTGAACACAGCCCTCTGTGATCAGCCGCCGATCTCCCACGCGAGCGGCGCGCTACCCGGCGATGAAGTAGCCGCTGACGTCCACGATCAGCTGGAGCGAACCGCCGCTGCCGTTGTAGAAGTCCGCCGTTCCGTCCTGCGGTAGGGCGGGCAGCGCGAGGTCCGCCACCGTGGCGTTCGGCGTGAAGTCGAGCGTCGAGGTGGGTGGCACGGTCAGCGGTTGATTGCCCAAGTCGCTGGTGTCGGGGAACACGGTCAGGTATCCGCCGGCGATCGGCCGCGTGACGGTCGTGTTGATCACAGCGCCGGTGAAGGCCGAGACTCCGGATCTGAAGTCTGTCACCTCCGGGGCCACGGCGACGAGGTAGGTGTACCCGGCGAGCAGCGCGCCGTTGGGTGTCTGGCGGCTGTCAAAGACCCGGTATGGGAACGCCGGAACATAGGCTGAGGCGCCCGACGGACTGAAGTAGCCGTACACGTCAGCGATCAGCCGGGCCGGGCCGCCCGCGATCGCCAGGTCGATGGAGCCGTCGGCACCGACCGGGACGATCGCCGCGTTCGCGACGGTCTGGCCGCCGGTGAAGTTCACGTTCGACACGGTCGGCTGGTCCTGACCGTCGGGGTACGCCGCGACGTATCCGCCGGCCGACGGTCCCGCGACGGTGAGGTTGAGCGCGACCGCTGTCACGCCAGCCGGGATGCCGTCGACTCCGGCGATCTGTAGCCGCGCCGGGGTGCCCGCTCGGACCGTCGCGTACGGGTAGCCGCCGGTGCCGTTGCGCGTGTCGAGGAGCCGGGCCGGTGACGCCGCCGTATATCCCTGCGCGTTGACCGTAATGAAGTACCCGCTGACGTCAGCGACCAACGCGGCCGTCCCGCCGCTGCCGTTGTACAGCTCGATCGTGCCGTCCGCGCCGACCGGCACGACCGCCATGTTCGCCACGGTCTGCCCCGCCGTAAAGTTCACGCTCGAGGTGGTTGGCCGGGATCCGCCGGAGGGGTAGGCGGTGATGTAGCCGCCGGCCGTCGGCTGGGCCACCGTCAGGTTCAGCGCCACGGCGCTGACGTTCGCGGGAATTCCGCCCACAGCGGCCAGCCGCAATTTCAGCGTCGCACCCGCGGCCACGGGGTTCGTCGAGCCCTGTGTTCCGGTCCCGTTGCGGGTGTCGAGCACGCGGGTGGGTCCGTAGGGGACGTATTCGGTGCCGGCGGTCTGGATCGTCAAGGTATTGGTGACGGTGTCACCGGCGTTGTCCGTGACCGTGGCCTTGATCGTGTACGTCCCCAGTTTCGAGTACGTGTGCCAGACACCACCTGTAGTGCTGAGTCCCGAAAACGAGGGGACCGCCGTAGTCGAACCGTCGCCCCACCAGATCGTCTCCGAAAGGGTGACGTTCTTGATGTTCTGCTGTGCGTCGAAGAACACGGTGAACCCACTGGTGTCCCGCGCGGTGAGGGTCAAGGCCAGTTCCGGATCTGGTGAGACGTATTGGATCGCGCCGCGGGAATTGAACGGGCTGACGCCGTTGAAGTCCGACGAGAGCGCGCCGGGTGCGCTCGGGTTCGCCGATCCGATCGCCGGCGAGCCCCAGATCGGCGGCCCGTTGACGTACTGCTGTACGCCCGGCATGACGAACGCGAGGCTGGCCCCGATGGTGTCGAACGTGTCGTGCGCGGCCTGGGTCGGGACGGCGGATTGGAACTGGGCCAACGTCGGGTAGCTCGTACCACTCCAGTCGTAGAGCACGGTCGGGAGGGGCGCGGCGGGGTAGCCCCCGACGGTATAGAAGTCGTTGTAGTCCGTCGTCACGCCGGGCGTCGATCCCGCCGCGACGATGACGCTCGGGGAGAAGGTCTTGACTGCTATGCACCAGGATGCGTTGGCCCCGCTGCCTCCGCCGCCGGACGTGGCCGTCTCGTCGTTGCCGTTCTCGATCAGGTCGTTTTCGAGGAAGACAGAGGTCGACGTCCCCTCGATATCCACGCCGGGGTTGCAGCCGCGCTGAATCGTGTTGCCGGTGATGTCGAGGCCGGTCACACCGGTGGCCTGGATCCCGGTGCCGGCGAACACATCGCCCGCGAATGTGATCCCGCTCGCGCCGGAAGCGATCGTGCTCTGCTGTGCATATGGCTCGCCGTCAAACGCAGCGAGGAAGCTGCGGGTCACCGAGACACCGGACGAGGCGCCGTCGATGCTCAACGCATCGAGGTAGTCGCCGCTCAGGGTGACGCCGGAGGACCCGACGACCGCGATACCGAACTGCGGGGAGACGAAACCCATGTTGGAGACGGTCACGCCGGTCACGCCGCGGAGGGTCAGCGTGGACGCGCCCAAGTTGGAGCTCATGGACATGAGCACGCCGGTGCCGACCCCGACGATGGAGATATTCGATGTCGTCACCGTCACGGGTGTGGTGAAGCTGGCATTGCTCGAGCCGCTCACGTCGATCGTGTCACCGGACGCCGCAGCGCTCACGCCGTCCTGCAGTGAGCAGTACGGGCTCGCCTGGGTGCCTGCTCCAGTACCGGTGGCGCAGGTCGCGTTCGCCAGCTTCACGTAAATCGTTGCGCCGCCGTTCGCGGTGCCAGCGCGCGACATGGTCTTGGCGCTCTTGCGCGTGGTGACGGGGACGGAGTCGACCCGGCGCGACTTGCTTGCCGGGCTGCTGACGGTCCCGTTGAGGACGGAGGCAGGAGGCTTCGCTGGCTCCTTCATCACCTGAGCAGAATTTCCAGTGCTCGGTGCTCTGACGGCCGAGGCGCCGGCCGATGCCGGGTTCAGCGGGCAAATGGCGGCTCCGATGGCCATGACGGCGGCCACGGAGCGTGTAAGCCTACGATGACGAATCACCGACGCCCCCACGATCTTCGAAAAATCAGACATCACCCCGGACGGCCCCGGCTCGTCGGAATTATCGCGGTTCGGCCATGTCGTGGTGGACAAGGCTTTGCGACAGTTCTGGAACAGAGACGCCGGACTGTGGCTGGCGGTCGGCGGGTGGCCCTGGGCCGAGCGCAGGTACTACATTCCGAGATCTCAGGCGAGCGATCGCCGTCCGGCAATTTCGCCTGTGTCTTGACCGGGTGCCCAGCCTCGACCATGCCCAGAGCCTTTGACCGCGAAGGCTCCGCTCAGTGCGCATCAGCGCGTGTCAGTTCGTCGTCAGTGCACGACTTCCAGCCCATGCTGCGGAAAGACGGCGCGGCGGGTGGCCAAGACCGCACGATCGATCGGGTCAGCCGGGTCAAAGCCGTTGGCCCAGGGGCGCGGCTGCGGCTGCTGTCCGTCGCTCATCGATCGCGGTGCGAGCCGTCCGGCGCGCTGCGCGGCGAACGAGCGCCACGATTCCGGCAGCTCGGTGTCCGGCGGGATGGGTCGGTGCGCAGCCTCGGCCAGTACGTGGGTCCAGATCCGCGGCACCACGTCGACCACCGCATAGCCACCTCCGCCGAAGAGCAGCCAGCGGCCTTCAGCGTGCTCGTGGGCGAGCCGGTGTAGTGCCTCGGCGGCCATACGTTGCCCGTCGATCGTCAGCATCAGGTGCGCGAGCGGATCGAGCGCGTGGCTGTCGCAGCCGTGCTGGGTGACGAGGATCTGCGGCCGGAAAGCCTTCAGCAACGGCGGCACGATCGCGTCGAACGCGCGCAGCCAGTGTGCGTCCCGGGTGCCGGCAGGCAGGGCAACGTTCACGCTCATGCCCTGGGCGTCCCGGCCGCCCGACTCCTCCGGCAGTCCCGTGCCGGGAAACAGGGTGCTGGGATGCTCGTGCATGCTGATTGTCAGCACCCTGGGGTCGTCGTAGAACGCTGACTGTACGCCGTCACCGTGGTGCGCATCGATGTCTACATAGGCGATTCGGGCCGCCCCTTGCTCAAGCAGCCGCGCGATGGCGATTGAGACATCGTTGTAGAGACAGAACCCTGACGCGTGCGTGCGCATGGCGTGGTGCAGGCCGCCGGCCATGTTCGCCGCGTGGTTGGCGGCACCGGACCAGACCGCGTCCGCCGCCGCCACACTCGCTCCGACGACCAGCGCCGAGGCCTCGTGCATGCCGGGAAACACTGGATTGTCGTCCGTGCCTAATCCGTAGCGGCTGCGCTCGGAGCGCGTGGTGTGTGCGACGTTCTTCACCGCGGCGATGTACTCCGGACCGTGGACGAGCTCGAGAACGCGATCCGTCGCCGCCGTGACCGGCGCCATGACAACGCCCGCGGCATCGAGCACGCCTAGCTCGCGCGCCAGCCGCATGGTCAGCGCGACGCGCACCGGCGCTAGCGGGTGATCGTGTCCAAAGTCGTACGACGTCAGCGCCTCGTCCCACGGCACCAGCAAGGTCGTGTCCATCCCGCCGTCCGCCCTCCTAGCCGGTCAGTGTGTCGTCGCGCTCTCGCTCACTATCGCGCGCCGCGCGCCCGCCGTCTCGGTGGGGCGGGTACCGCGGGCTCGTGCCTATCGCTCCATCTCGGTTACAGCGCAGGCGAGGCGAGCAAGCAGGCTCGCCGCTTGGTGGACGTCAGCGGTTGACGGGCGGTCGCCGGTGTGAGGGTCGAGTACTTCCGCGATCGCGTACAGCTCCGCCAGCGGTGTTGCGGCTGAGGGCTTTCGGCCGCGCAGGCGAAGGGTGCGCATCGCGCCGACCAATTCTGTGGAGAGAACAAGTTCGAGCGCCTCGGCTGCGCGAATCGTTTGACGCGCCGATTGGCTGGTGAAAGGCGTGTGGTCTTCGACGCCTCGGGAAAGTGTCGCGTGACCTAGCCCCGCAGGCATGGCGGCGTTGCGGAGCTCCGACAGGGCATCGTGGGCCGCGTTTTCGAGGATCATCACGCCGGAGCTGGCTGGTTCACCGTCGGCGAGGAAAGGGCGTAGACCGGTGAACTCGGGATGGAACATCAAGTCCAGCCTCGCCAGGGAAAGCTGCCCCACGGAAAGGAGCGCCAGGTTCAACGCATCGAGCGCCTGCGTGAGCAGCGCCTGATGGAAGCCGCCGTGGTGATAGACGGCCTCGTTTTCGTCCCCGATTCCGATTCCGATTCCGTTTGTGGTCGAGGTCGCTGGTGAGTTCGTGGGTGCGTCTTCGCCGTCGTTAACGCCGCTCGTGACGACCAGTGGGTTCTCTGCCGCGACGTTGACCTCGACCTGCAGGATCCGTTCGGCCGAGCCGAGCGCCTCAAGCACCGCGCCGTGTACCTGCGGAATACAGCGCACTGCATACGGGTCTTGAATGCGAGCGGCCTTAATTGCCTGATCCTCGAGCAGGGCACGGAGGATAGCTGCCGAACGCATCAGACTTGGATGCGGCCTGCGATCGTGAACGGCTTGGCTGAACGGTTCGGTCGAACCATCGAGGGCGAAGACACTCAGCACGGCGACGGCGTGCGCTGCGCAGATCAAGCGAGAAGCTTTTTGCCAGGCGAGGCACGCCCGGCCGATTGTTAGGGCACTGCTGCTCATCAGAGCCAGTGCGTCGCCGGATGTGATGTGGACCGGTGAGGGCGGAGCACCGTTGACGCCGTCCGTCGGCGCGGTAGTTGACCAAGGAGCCTCGCCGACGAGGGTGAGACCCAGTTCGGCGAGGGCGGTCAGGTCAGCAGTGCCTAGTCCGCCGTATTCGTGGATCACCGGAAGCGCGTTGGCGTTGAGCGCTTGGACTATCGCCTCGATGATCGCAGGGTGCAGACCGGCCCCGCCTGCGAGGAGTTGATTCGCGCGGACCGCGAGCATGGCGCGAGTCGCCTCGGTGCTGACCTGTCGGCCGATGCCGCCGGCGTGGCTGCGCAGAAGCCGTAGACCGTGGCCGAGGTCGCCGTCCGCCACGCGCTGCGTACGGTTGGCGCCGACGCCGGTGGTGCGCCCGTACACAGGTTGACGTGCCGCGATGCGCTCGGCCGCAGTGGCAGACGCGCTGGCGCGTGCTAGGGCCGTTGGAGCGATCCGCGCTCGTGCGGCGCCGTTCGCGAGCAGCACGACCTGCTCCGGAGTCAGCGTCCGGCCGGTCAGTTCGATGCCGTCCACTGGCTGATCCCGTCCCCTCGCTCGGCGGTTAAATCAGGTGCGACCCTCTTTTATGCACCTTACGGTGAAGGTGCCATGCGACGCCTTCCCGTGCCGGATCCCGGCCAACCCGACGCTCGATCCGCGACGCGGTACCTGCTGTGGTTGGTCCGGAACCAGCGCGCGACCATCTTCGGCGGCATGGTCTTCGGCGTGCTGTGGATGGTCTCGCAGGCACTGATGCCGGCGGTGATCGGGCGCACCATCGACGCCGGGATCACCCACCGAAACTCGGGGGAACTGCTGCGGTGGTCGGCGGCGGTGCTCGCGCTGGGCGCGACGACCGCGACGTCGGGCATCCTGCGCCATCGCAATGCACTGGTGAACTTCCTCGGGGCTGGATACAGCACGGTGCAGGTGGTCACGCGGCAGGCGGTCAGGCTAGGCGCGACGCTGCCGAAGTTGGTCGCGGCCGGCGATGTGGTCGCGGTGGGGACTTCGGACGTCGCTGAGATCGGCGGCGGACTCGATGTCACGGCGCGGCTGGCCGGCGCGATTGTCGCCATCATCGCCGTCGCGGTCATCATGCTGACCACATCAGTGCCGCTCGGTTTGATCGTGCTGGTCGGAGTGCCAATCGTCACGGCGCTCACCGGATTTCTGCTGCGACCGCTGCACGAACGGCAACAGCACTTCCGGGTCCGGCAGGGGGAGCTGACGGCGCGGGCGATCGACATCGCGGCCGGGCTGCGGGTGTTGCGTGGAATCGGCGGGGAGGCGGCGTTCGCGGAGCGCTACCGGAGCGAGTCGCAGGGGTTGCGCGCGGCGGCGGTCGAGGTCACCCGGGTCGAATCGGGCCTGGCGGCGGTCGAGGTGCTGATGCCGGGCGTGATGGTGGCTGCTGTCACCTTCCTCGCGGCGAGATTCGCGCTTGACGGCAAGCTGACCGTGGGCGAACTGGTGGCCTTTTACGGATACGCGGCGTTCCTTGCGACGCCGCTACGGACGTTGATGGAAGCCGCCGACAATATGACCCGCGCACACGTGGCGGCGCGGAGAGTGGTGCGGATCCTGAATCTAAGCCCGGAAATCAATGATCCGGATAGCACAGCTGGGCATGAGCTGCCGACAGGTGCCACGCTTGCCGACGAGGAGTCAGGGCTGCGGATTGCGCCCGGCTCACTTTTCGCCGTGGTCTGCGCGGACCCGCGCGACGCGGACTCACTGGCGGCTCGTCTGGCGCGCTTCGAGGACGCGGGGGCACCGACGCTTGGTGGCGTGCCGCTGGCTGCGGTGCCGGTCACCGAGGTGCGGAAACGAATTCTGCTTTCGCGCAACAGCGACCGGTTTTTCACCGGCACGTTGCGCGATGAGCTCGACACGGGTGGGCGTGCCACGGAGTCTGAGATCGGCGCCGCTATCGACGCTGCATCGGCCCGAGACGTAGTCGAGGCGCTGCCGGACGGCTTGGCGACCGAGGTGGTGGACGGCGGCCGAACGTTCTCCGGTGGACAGCTCCAGCGATTGCGACTGGCGAGGGCGCTTCTTGCCCAACGGGAGATCACGCTGCTTGTCGAACCCACGAGCGCGGTGGACGCGCACACGGAAGCGCGGATCGCGGAGAACCTGGCTGCGTTGCACGCGGAGGGTCGCGGCGGTGCCCTGGCAAGTGTGCTGGCGGGAGTAGGTGAAGGGCTTGTCGAGTCGAGGCTGATGGCGGCGGCAGCGGCGCTGAAGGTGTCGGACATGCATAAGGCGTCAGGGGCACCGGAGGCGCAGCTTGGACGACGAGCCGGGCGCCCGGCGTTGCGCGAAGAAGGACAGGAAACGGGAACGGAGACGGAAGCGGACGCGGAATTGATGAACCAGTCGGCGCGCGGCTGCGTCGGCACGGAGATTCCGATTCAGGCTTCGATGACTCAGACGTCGACTTTGTCTTCGCCTTCGACCTCGGCTCCAAGTCTGGTTCCGGCTGTGACTTTGGCTTTGGGTTCGGTGGCAACAGCGGTAGATGGTGCAGTGCCGTTGACCGTCGCCACACATGCAACACCGCTGGCTACGTCCGCAGCATCGCTCCCTGCGAACGGCACGGCGAAATCGCCTGTCGCCGCTTCCGCGACGCCGCTGGCTACGTCCGCACCGCCGGCAGGCCCGCCTGCCACGTCGCGCAGAACGACCGTCATGTTCACGACCAGTCCACTCCTGCTCGACCGCGCGCACATTGTCGCGTACGTCGAGGACGGGCGCGTTGCGGCAGTCGGCACCCATCGCGACCTGCTGCTGTCAGAGCCTCGCTACGCGGCCGTCGTGACCCGCGGGGAGGATGAATGAGCGCTCGTATTCTCCCGGTCGCGAACCCACGCGAAGTGCGCCGCTATGCACGGGAGATCGCGGCACGCCACCCTCGCGCGCTCGTGGTGACCATGACCCTGTACTCGCTGGCGGCAGTCGCAGGGCTCGTCGGCCCGCGCTTGCTCGGACAGCTAGTGCAAGGCGTCCAAGACGGGACCACGATCAGCCATATCGACATCGTGGCTGCCTCGCTCGCGGGCTTCGTGGTGCTGCAGACCGCGCTGACCCGATACGCCTACATGGCCGCAGGGCGCTTCGGCACCACTGTCCTCGCCGAATTGCGCGAGGACTTCGTGCAGAAGGTGCTTGCCCTCCCACTCTCGACCGTAGAGAGCGCTGGCAGCGGCGACCTGGTGACCCGGGCCTCGCGTGACGTAGACGCGTTGCGACGCTCGGCGCAGATGGCCGCGCCGGAAATCCTGGTCGCGGTGGTGACCATGCTGCTGACCCTAGGCGCGACCGCGCTGGTCTCGCCGCTGCTCTCCGCGGTGATTCTCATCGTGGTCACGCCGCTGGCGCTGGTCACCCGCTGGTATCTGCGTCGTGCCACCGCAGGTTACCTGCGGGAGAACGCCGCATACGCGCGGATCACGGATGGCCTGACCGCGACCGTGGAAGGAGCGGCCACGGTCGAGGCATTCGGGTTACAGCAGCGCCGAATCGCGAGTGCGGACGAGGATATCCGCGGCTCGTATGCGGCGGAGCTGTACACGCTGAGTCTGCGCACGGTGCTCTGGCCGGTGCAGGAATTCAGTTATGTCGTGCCGGTGGCCGGCTCCCTTCTGCTCGGGGGGTACGCCTATTCGCGTCACTGGGTGACGCTGGCTCAAGTCACCGCGGTCACGCTGTATATCCAGCAGCTGATGGTTCCGCTCAACACCCTCCTCGACTGGTTGGACACGTTGCAGGTTGGCGGAGCTTCGTTGGCCCGCCTACTCGGGGTGGCCCAGGTTCCGCCGGACCGTGCGGAGGGCGACCACGTGGTCCGAGCGCCACGGGACCTGGTCGGCCGCGGGGTGCGATTCGCGTACGTCGAGGGCCGTGACGTGCTGCATGGAGTGGACCTCGTCGTGCGGCCCGGCGAACGTCTCGCGATGGTTGGCCCCTCCGGCGCCGGCAAGTCGACGCTCGGTCGCCTGCTCGCCGGCATCCACGGTCCGCGCGCCGGCACCGTCGCCCTCGGCGGAGCTCCGCTGATCGAGCTGCCTTTGGACGAGTTACGTGGCGAGGTGGTCCTGGTGACGCAGGACCACCACGTCTTCGCCGGAACGGTGCGTGACAATCTCCAACTCGGCGTGGTGATTGGCGACGACAAGGTGTCCGGCGGCGGCGAGGGGAAGCCGGGCGTTGGCGAGTCCGTCTCGCGCACTGCGTCGGATGGCGACGATGAGCTGTGGCGTGCCCTCCGGGCGGTGGACGCGGACGGCTGGGCTGCAGCCCTTCCTGACGGACTCGACACGCGCGTCGGCTCGGGCGGCATCGCGCTCACCGCGCCGCAGGCTCAGCAGCTAGCCCTCGCTCGGCTGCTGCTCGTCGACCCCAAGGTACTCGTGCTCGACGAGGCGACCTCGCTACTCGACCCGCGCGCCGCCCGGCACCTCGAGCGCTCGCTCTCCGCCGTGCTTGCTGGCCGCACCGTGATCGCGATCGCCCACCGGTTGCACACCGCCCACGACGCGGACCGGGTTGCGGTCGTCGAAGGCGGCCTGATCGCCGAACTTGGTTCGCATCGGGAGCTGATGGCTGCCGATGGTGCGTACGCCCGGTTGTGGCAGTCGTGGCACGGTGACGCCGCCCCAGCGCCACCTGCCGTTTAACCGCTCCGACTAACATGGGAGCCGCTATGGGTGACTGGGAAGACGACTTGGACGAGTCCTGGGGACGCGACGACCTGCCGATCCTCACCTCTGCCTCCGGTCTGGAGCAGACGCGCGACGACCTCGATATCGGCTGGGGCGAACGCACCTGGAGCGACAGTCCCGGCGCCTCCGATGCGGAAGACCTGGACCGCTTCCTTCGGGATCGCCCGCCCCACTACGGCGGCGACTAAGGCGGCAGGGGAACCACGTGACGTTGACGGATCCCGTCGACGTAGCGCGAGCGCGCTAACGCGGTGGCCGGCTGATGACGGCCGGGCGGCGTGACGCGGTTAGTCCGGCGCGGAGTGGTGCACCAGGACGGGATTTTGAGCCGTCTGCCGCTCGGTGTGAGTGATCGGCGCTGGCGGTTTGCCGCTTTGCGCCGAGGCGTTCGGCGGGCGCAGCGCGGCCACGCCGAGCGCTATGGAGGCACCGGTCAGCAGCGTCGCGGCCTTGCGTCTACGTTGCCTGCGTAATCGGTGACGGGTGATCAACGGGCGAATGTCTTGCGGAACGGCGGGCACGTCGCGCGCACCGAACATCTCGCTGCCGTAGCCCGGGAACATAGAGTGCGAGGACACAGCGCGCGGGGATGCGCCGGGATGGTTCGAGTGCATCGGGCACATGGTGCTTCCTCCTTGCTTTCGCGAGGCCGGCGGGATGCCGCCTCTATTCCATGATCGGTGGCGGCACTGACAAATGTGGCTGATTCCGGAGTTATCCACAGGAAGAGATTCTCTGCAGATTGTGGACGCGGCGGCGCGCGCCACAAGACCCAGACCTGACGCTCAACAGCAGCTTGGTTGAGTCCGCGAGCGCTTCGGTGGACAGGAAAGGCTCGGATGGCGCAAACTTGGCACTCGTAGTGGTTGAGTGCTAGCCCAGGAGCGGACCGTGCCGACGTACCAGTACCAGTGCACCGAGTGCGGTGAAGGTCTCGAAGTCGTCCAGAAGTTCACCGACGAATCCCTCACGATCTGCCCGAACTGCCAGGGCGCCCTGCGGAAGGTCTACTCCGCGGTCGGAATCGTGTTCAAGGGCTCGGGCTTCTACCGCACCGACAGCAGGTCGTCCTCGTCACCGTCGAGCGCCGGGGCGACGAGCAAGAGCAATGGCAACGGCAGCTCAACCAGTTCCTCGGAGAGCAGCTCGTCCGGCTCCGCGTCGAGCTCGTCCTCCTCCACGGCGACGCCCTCAACCTCGTCAAGCTCCGGCTCGAGCAGCAAGAGCAGCAGCGGCAACTCGTCCTCAGCTGCCGCATAGCCAGGTCAGCGGCCCTCCCGCTCCGCCGGTCGTTCAGCTCTTGAGCGGCAGCTGGAACCACACCGCCTTGCCGGTCGGCGTCGGGCGCACGCCCCAACGTCGCGAAAGCTGATCGACCAGGAACAGGCCGCGGCCGCCCTCGTCGTTCGCCGACGCGGTGCGCACGCGCGGAGTCCGCACGTCCTGATCGTGCACCTCTACCCACAGCGACGACCCGCCGCGCCGCATCACGACCTCTATCCTGCGGTCGGCTCGCAAGGTCACGAATGCGCCGTCGAGCACCGCGTTGTCGAGCAGGCCGTCCGCCGCCGCGTCGCCGAGTAGCGCCCGCTCCAGCGCAGCGAGGTCGAGTTCCGCCTCGTGCCCACCCGCTGCCGCATCCGCCGCGATCTCGAAGGGCGCGTCCTCGTCGAATACCGGTCCGCGCGGCGTCGGGCCTGGACCGGATGCGTGCCGGACCGCGTTGGTGACCAGCTCGGAAACCAACAGCTCCACCGTCTCGGACAGCTCCTCGCTCGACCACTCGCTTAGCACCGACCGGGCGTGCGAGCGGGCAACCGAAGGCGATGACGGATCAGCGGGTACGTCAATGCGCCACAGTGGCAGCGGGTCTAGGTCGGTGCGCATTGCCAGCACCGCGCGGTCGTCGTCGGACGGCCCTGACGATGCGCGCAGCGTCGCCCGGCATAGGGCAGCCGGCGATGCGCCGGGACCGATCGCTTCTAGGGCATCGCACAATGCCCTCACGCCTTGGTCGACCGACTGATCGCGCCGCTCGACCACACCATCGGTGTACAGCACGATCGTGTCGCCGGGCGCGACGATGAACGCGTGATCGTTAAAGCCCACGCCGCCGACACCGAGCGGCACGTCCGGCGGCACCTCCATCGGGTGGCAGCCGTGCGCGCCAGCGAGCAAGGGCGGCGGATGGCCGGCGTTCGCGAGGACGCACTCCCGCGTGAACGGGTCGTACACCGCGTAAACGCACGTGACCAGCAGCGCCTCGTTGAGCCCCTGCACCAGGTCGTCGAGATGCGTGAGCACCTGCGCCGGTTCGAGGTCGAGTACCGCGTACGCGCGCAACGCGGCACGCAACTGGCCCATCACGGCTGCCGCGTGCGCGCCACGACCCTGCACGTCGCCGATCGCGATGCCGACCCGCCCGGACGAAAGCTCCATCACGTCGTACAGGTCGCCGCCGACATCTGACTCGTCGCCAGGGTTATAACCGACCTGGACCGCGATCCCGTCGACGTTCGGCAGGTGCGCGGGCAGCAGTGAGTGCTGAAGCGCCAAGGCCAGCGAGCGCATGCTCTCGTAAAGCGCCGCGTTCTCCAGGGCGAATCCGGCGCGAGCGGCGACTTCCTCGACCAGTTCCACGTCGTTCTGCGCGAACGCGCGCTCAGGCGCATCCGCCGCGACCGCGAGAACGCCCTTGATGCCCCTCGGGCCGAGCAAGGGGACCGCTATCACCGCCGCCGCGTCCGTAAGCAGCGGATGGCCGCCGGTCGCAGGACGAGGCACGGGCGCGGTCGGTGTTGCAGGACGCGGTGTCTTGGACAGCGCGGGTCTGCCTGAACGCAGCGCGATGGCGCACGGGTGTTCGTCGGGGTAGGCGATCCGACGATCCGCAACGCTCGGGGAGCTCGTGCGCCGCGACCGCGCATGGTCCATGCGGACGGTCACCACTCGACGCAGCTTCCCGGTGTCATCAAGCAAATCGACCACGCACTGATCGGCGAAGGAGGGCACCAGCAGCTCGGCGATCGCGGCAAGGGTCCGGCCGGTGTCCAGCGAGGTGCCGAGCAGCATTCCGGCGCGCGACAGCAGCGATGAGCGCACACTCTCCGGCCCGCGCTCGGCCTCCGGTTGCCGTTCGCCCTCCGCGCCCGCGAGCGTGGCGGCGTCGTGCCGGCCCACCAGCTGACCCGCCATCAGCCCACCTTTCCGTTCGCGCCCGCTCAACCGGGTCGACCGATCTACTCAGTGTGCCACTCACGAGGCCGAACGGTGCACGGCGCACGGCGCGTCGGGCTCGGCGGTCGCACGCAATGGTGGCGCCAGGGTTGCGTGATCGACGCTGGAAGGCTATGGACGACGCGTTGACAGGGTTCTGATACTTGCGGGCGAGGTCGTTTGCCGCACGCCGGGTAAGGGGCGGTCCCGCGATGGCGACCGGTCGTTTCGAAGACTGGGCCGAAGCCGTAGGGTGTGGGCCCGAGGCAGAATCGAGCCGGATCGACCGGCTCCCGGACCGGCAGTTGCCGCCCCACCCGCAAGGAATGGCCGATGTCAGCGACCCACCCCTCGGCAGCCCAGCCCTCGGACGCGCAGCCGGCGGCGGCGACCGAGCCCGAGCCGTCGCGGCAGGCGGATGTGCAGGTCCCGGGCCAGGAGCGGGCGAAGCAGCCGGTCCCGGGCGCGGCGGCGGAAAACTCAGGTGCGGCGGCGCTCGCGGATCAGGCATCAGCGGACGACGTAACGCAGCGTGCGTCCGGGGCGACGCCGCCGGTCACAGCTACGGAAACGACGGCGAACCAGAATGGCGTGAACTCGCCACGGGCCATTGCTGACGGCGACTTGCCTGCTGACAGCGAGTCAGCGCCGCCGGCAGACCCGAGCGGGGCGGCGAAGCCTGGGGCGGCAGCGGCGGCAACCAAGGCGGCGACAACCAAGACCGGCAAGCCGATGGCATTGACACGGCTGCGATCGCTGCTCGCGATCGCTGTCGGACTGGTTCTTGTTCTGCTTGCCGGATCTGGAATCGGGGCGTGGGCGTTCACGAACACCCTGCACGCCTCTTACCCGCAAACCTCCGGCACTCTGCAGATCACCGGGCTCTCCGCCCCGGTCTCCGTTCAGCGCGACGCGAGTGGCATCCCGCAGATTTACGCCCAGTCCTCGGCAGACCTCTTCCTCGCTGAGGGCTACGTGCAGGCGCAAGACCGCTTCTGGCAGATGGACGTTGACCGGCACATCACGTCAGGCACGCTCGCGTCGATGCTGGGCTCGGGCGCGCTGAAGTACGACGAATTCGTACGTACGCTCGGATGGCGTACCGTAGCCGAACAGTCATACGCACAGCTCAAACCGGAAACGAAGCAGTTCCTGCAGGCGTACTCGCAGGGCGTCAACGACTATCTCGCGACCCACTCCGGTGGCTCGTCGCTCTCGATCGAGTACACGATCATCGGTGCCCCACTGGTCGGCACAGTCAGCGACTACAAGCCCGCGGCGTGGACGCCGGTCGACTCGGTGGCCTGGATCGAGGCCATGGCCTGGGATCTGCGCGAGAACGTCGACAACGAAATCGCGCGCTCGCTGCTGACCCAGACGTTGTCGGCGGACCAGATCGAGCAGCTGTATCCGTCGTACCCGTACTCAACTCACTCGACGATTGTCACTCAAGGCGCGCTCGTCGGATCAGCGTACGAACAGAATGCGACTGCCGCGGCCGCGCTGCCGTCCGCCGCGCAGTTGAAACTCGCCCAGCTCTCACAGTTGCTTGCGCAAATTCCGTCGGTACTCGGACCGGCCGATCCTGCAGGCAGCGGTGTTGGCTCGAACTCGTGGGTCGTCTCAGGCTCGCTGACTTCGACCGGAATGCCGCTGCTGGCAAACGATCCGCACCTTGCGCCGTCAGTGCCCTCTGTCTGGTACCAAGTCGGCCTGCACTGCGTGAACCTCGGCACACAGTGCCCGTATGACGTGGCGGGTTACTCCTTCCCCGGCATGCCTGGTGTCGTCATCGGCCACAACGCCAATGTCGCCTGGGGCTTTACGAACGAGGGCGCCGACGTAAGCGACCTATACCTGGAGAAGATCGACGGCGCCGACTACCTCTACGACGGCAAGGAGTACCCACTCACCGAGCGCACGGAGACCATCGATGTCGCAGGGCAGCAATCGGAGACTATTACCGTTCGCTCGACCCGGCACGGGCCGTTAATCTCCGATGCCTCGGACACGGACAAGCTCGTCGGCAAGGACGCTCCGGCCGCGCGCAGCGGAGATCCGGCTCAGGGCGCCGCACCGGGCATTCAGTACGGCGTCGCTCTGCAATGGACGGCTTTGCAGCCCAATCCGACGATGGATGCGCTGTTCGAGCTTGATCGCGCTACTGACTGGACCGAGTTCCGCGCTGCGGCCGCCGACTTCACCGTCCCGGCGCAGAACCTCGTCTATGCCGACACCAAGGGCAATATCGGATACCAGGCGCCGGGTCGCATCCCGATCCGCAAGAGCGGCGACGGGCGCTGGCCGGTACCGGGCTGGACCAGCGCGTACGACTGGACCGGCTACATCCCCTTCTCCGCGCTGCCAAATGAGTACGACCCGGCCCAGGGCTTTATCGTCACCGCCAACAACGCAGTCGTCGGACCGACGTATCCGTACACGTTGACGACCGACTGGGACTACGGCTACCGGTCGCAACGTATTACAGACGACATCAAACGGCTCACCTCGAACGGGCACAAGATCAGCGTGTCTGACATGGCCTCGATCCAGAACGACAGCTACAACCCCGAGGCCGCGCTTCTGACGCCGTATCTGCTCAAGCTCAAGACCGATGCCTTTACGAAGCCCGCGCAGGCCCTGCTGAAGAACTGGGACTACACCCAACCGGCCACGTCAGGCGCAGCCGCGTACTACAACGCGGTGTGGGCCGAGATCCTCAAGCTCACGTTCCAAGCCAAGCTACCGAGCGGTGTCGACCTTTCCACCCTGGGCTTCGACGGCGGGGACCGCTGGTTCGCCGTGGTCGAGTCGATCATCAACCAGCCTGACAGCGAGTGGTGGGACAACCCGAAGACCACGCAACGGGAAACCCGCGACAGCATCCTCACCGCCGCGCTGAAGAAGGCCAGGCTCGATCTGACCGCGCGGCTGGGCAAGAACGTCTCAACCTGGGCCTGGGGTCGGCTGCACACGCTGACCCCGACCGAGCAGACCCTCGGCACGGACGGCCCCGGGGTCGTCAAATGGCTGCTCAATGGCCAGGCCGAGGAGCTGGCCGGCGGTTCGTCCGTGGTGGATGCCACGAGCTGGGACCTGTCCTCCGGCAACTTCCGCGTCACGGTCGCGCCCTCGATGCGCATGATCGTGGATCTAGCCGACTTCGACCGCTCCCGATGGATCAACCAAACGGGTGAATCCGGGCACGTGGACAACCCGAACTACCTCGATCAGGCGCCGCTGTGGGCAGCTGGCCAGACGCTGCCTTGGGCATTCGGCGACTCTGCGGTTAAGGCCGCGACCAGTGCGACCTTGACGCTTCAGCCGAGCGGATCATAAATCTCGATTCGTGTGGCTAAGGGCATTTATCGACCGTTCGACCGAGCGAAGCGCACCAACCGGCTCGGCGCGCACGCTGCGTCGACCGGTTGATCGTGCGGCTCTACGGGGAAGGTCGCCCCGAGTTCGTGGTCATAGACGAGCGCGCAGATCCAC
>Ga0134126_10004276_pt1 | contig 17882 bp, 20 predicted proteins | sample KB31752_FD_96881 | JGI IMG/M metagenome (GOLD analysis project Ga0134126, IMG submission 96881) | Terrestrial soil microbial communities with excess Nitrogen fertilizer from Kellogg Biological Station, Michigan, USA - KB3-175-2 | ecosystem: Environmental > Terrestrial > Soil > Unclassified ...
CAGGGCAGACATCTCCGCGTTATTAAGCGCTGGCAATCCCTTGCGTGCGCGTCGCGCCTGTTCAGCGGCGATAGTGGACTTGCTCCACTTGTTTCCCTGCGCGATCCATTTGGCAACTTCCTCGCTGATTGTTCCTGTCGCCGCAGCAGGTAGGACCGCTGGAGCCGCCGCCGCAGGGCTTGCGACAGTGGTGGCAGGCGCGCTGGCTGCAGGGGGTGCGGCGCCGCCCACTTCCCAAGGCATAGGCTGACCGGCCTTGAGCGCCTCAATGTCGGCGTCAGTCAGCAGCTGGAGTCCCTTGCGCTGGCGATAGGCCTGCTCCATGCCGATGACGGAGTTGTTGAGTGCTGGTCGTGGCAAGGGCGGTAGATGCCCGAGAATTCCCGTCTTGGACTCGTCTGCCATCCGTTCCTTCACTCCTTGATGATCACGACCTGGTGATCACAATCCTGGTGCTGGAACTACGAATCGATCCACCACGATCCACGTAGGCTCAGGCGCCCTCGTCCGGGCGGGCGAGCTTCAGCTCGCCAAAACCTGCGAAGCTTCGCTCCGCCGGGCGGGTGTGGGCACCCATCCCTACGTGTGATGCTCAGTCCGCCGCGACCAGCCGCTCCGCATCACGCGACTCCACGCCAATCGCAGTCCTAACCAAATCCGCCAGAGCTGCAATGAACCTCGGCGAGTCATTCAGACCCGACGTCATCTCAAACTGCTGGATTCCAAGCTCGGCGGCTTCCTGGCGCGCCTCGTGGTCAATTTCGCCCAGCGTCTCCACGTGGTCGGAGACAAATGCGATGGGCACGACACAAAGTTCACGAATCTTCTCCAATGCCAGATCGCGGATGGTGCGGTGCAGCGATGGTTGCAGCCACTTGCTGGCGCCGATCTTGCTCTGATAGCACAGCCGGTGGCGATAGGGCCAGCCGCCGCGCTGCATCACCAGTTCGACTGTCTCTTCAATGTGGCGCTGATAGGGATCGCCGTTTGCGATCACTGAAAGCGGCACGCTGTGCGCGCTGAATACGATCTCGGGACAGCCGGATTCCGGAAACCGGGCCAGAGCTTCGTCGATCTTTTCGACCAGCGCGTCAAGGTAGAGCGGGTGACGATAGAACGTCTCAATCGTTTGCACCGGCACATCGTCGCGAAACCGGCGGCGCCATTAGTTGAGGCTGCTCCCGGTCGTCGTGCTCGAATACTGAGGATAAAGAGGCAGGAGGACGACTTCGTTGCAATTCGCCGTCCGCAGTTTCTCGGCTGCTTCAGCCGTGAACGGATGACAGTAGCGCATGGCCACGAAACAATGAGCGTCGATGCCATCGGCCCGCAGCCGGTTCTGCAGGGCGTCGGCCTGCTGCTCGGTGAACCGGCGTATGGGAGAGGCCCCGCCGATCGCCGAATAGTGGCGCAGTACTTTCTTGGCTCGGGTGGTCGAAATCAGCTTGGCCAGGGGCTTGCGTCCAATGCGTGCGAAAGGGAAATCAATGATATCGGGGTCGCAAAAAAGATTAAAAAGGAAGGGTTCAATCGCTTGCGGCGTGTCAGGGCCGCCGAGCTGAAAGAGAACGACTCCTAGCCGCCGTGTTGGGTTAGCCATCCCCCGGGATTCCTTGAAGAAGGAGGATGTTACTCAAAATCTGTGGGCCGCGTCAACGAAGAGTTGCGACTGACGTGCTATTTCGTGGTTGGATGCACCTCTACTTTGTCCCCGATGTCGATGCTCGTCAGGTCTTGTCCCACTTCCAATGGTAAGTTTTTCGGTTATGCGCTACAAGTTCCGACGCGTCGGACGGCACGATATGAGAATAGACAGCCAGTTTCGTCTTCGCCTGGCTGCTGAAGACCGTTCCGGCTTGCTCCGGAGTGGTGTGGTGATCGATTACTTTTTGCTTTCGCAGGTCGCTGTAAAAGTAATCGCTGGCTCGGTACGCTTCGGGATCAATTGCCTCGTGAATCAACACATCCGCGCCCTGAGCGAAATGGATGAGATTCTCGCTGTACCGAGTATCGCCCGAGAGGACTACAGAATGCCTTGCGTAATCGACAGCCGAATGCCAGCTTGATCGGAGCGTGATCGACGGTGAACGCAGTGACCTTAAAATCGCCGTTCTGGTAAATCACCCCCTGCTCGATGTCTTTGGCTACGACCACGACACCTTGGGCTGGCAGTCTCTCATCTTACATCGCGCCGGACGTGAATATCGAACTGGTAGGCCTGCTCCAGATGCGACATCATCTCCGCCGTGTCACCCGTTCCCCAGACGCGAAGCAGCGTGTTCCGGCCGAAAATCCAGCCTGTCAAATAGAAATCGGGAACTCCGACAATGGGATCGGAATGCAGGTGAGTCAGAAATAAAGCGGTCAGGTCGGCGAAGGAGACTTTGAGCTGACATAGACGCTAGGTGGCGCCACGGCCGCCGTCAAAGAGTAGTTTCTCTTTTCCTGCTTCCACCAGGATGCTAGGGCCAAACCGCTCCACCACCGGACGGGGTGTGCCTGTCCCCAAAAGAGTGACCGTAAGATTTGCGAAAATGCGGGCACCGCAAAGATGACAGCCGCGATGATCGGCCAGACGGCTTTCAGCCATATACCCTTGGAGGTCCGCATAGGCTGCAGACATTACGCGTGGGAGGATTCGGCCTGGGCGGGAACGTCAGTACTGGATTCCATGAACTGAATAATGGCGTCGGCAAACTCCGAGGTCCCGGCGTTGCCGCCAACGTCACGAGTGAGTTTGTCTTTGGTGCGATAGACTTTTTCCAATCCATCGTGAATCTTGTCGGCCGCATGGTGTTCGCCGAGATGACGCAGCATCAATTGTGCCGAGCGGATTACCGCGGTCGGGTTGGCCATGTCCTTGCCGGCAATGTCAGGCGCTGATCCGTGTACCGCCTCGAAGATGGCGCAGTTATCGCCTAGATTCGCGCTGGGGACGAAGCCCAGTCCGCCGACGAACGCGGCGCACAAGTCGGAAATAATGTCGCCGTAAAGATTTTCCATGACCAGCACGTCATATTGATAAGGATTCATCACCAGCTGCATGCAAGTGTTGTCCACGATGTGTTCGCCGTAAGTAATCTCGGGATATTCCTTGGCCACGTCGCGGCAGCAGCGCAGAAACAAGCCATCCGAAAGCTTCATGATGTTCGCTTTATGGATGGCGTGAATTTTCTTGCGCTGGTTCTTGCGGGAATATGCAAACGCAAAACGCGCGATGCGAGTGGACGCCTTTTCGGTAATGATCTTCAGGCTCTCGACCACGCCCGGCACCACCTCGTGTTCTATCCCGGAATAAAGACTCTCGGTGTTTTCCCTGACGATGATGAGATCCACCCCGGGATAACGGGTTGGGATATGAGGCAGATTGCGAATGGGGCGGAAGTTAGCGTAGAGCTCGAACTTCTTGCGCAAGGCAACGTTAATGCTCGGAAACCCTTCGCCCACCGGAGTAGTTACCGGCCCCTTCAGTCCCACCCGAGTCCGTTCGATGGATTCGACCAGTTCCTTGGGAATGTATTCGTGATACTTCACAAAGGCTTCGGCGCCCGCCTGAAAGATTTCCCAGTCGAACTTTACCCCGGTGGCCTGAAGAATGCGCACGGTCGCCTGCATCACTTCAGGGCCGATGCCGTCGCCGGGAATAAGTGTGACCTTGTAAGCCATATTCTTGACGGTGTGGCGCGGGCGCCTCGCCCGCGGCTTTTGACTTCGACTTCCGCTCTTGCCTTGCTTACAGCCAGGCGGGTGAGGGCGCGCCCGCCCCACACAACCACACGAGGTTTTAACTCTTTACCGCGCCCTTGCTGCGAACCTCTGGCACTTCCTTGGTCTTCAGCAAATCTTTCAGCTCGGCCATGAACTCCTGCACATCTTTGAAGTCCAGATAAACCGAAGCGAAGCGAACGTACGCCACTTTGTCATAGCGGCGCAGGCGGTTCATGATCAGCTCGCCTACTTCGCTGGTCTTGCGCTCCCGCTCCGCCGACTCGATGACGAAGGCTTCCGCCTCGTTCACAATCTGTTCCAGCCGGCTGATCGGCACAGGGCGCTTCTCGCATGCCCGCAGCAGCCCGTTCAGCACTTTCTGCCGGTCAAATTTTTCGCGGCGGCCGTCCTTCTTGACCACCATGTAGGGGATCTCGTCGATCCGCTCGTAGGTGGTAAAGCGCTTGCCGCATTTCAGACACTCGCGGCGGCGACGGATGGAGTCGGCTTCCTTACTCTCGCGCGAGTCCACCACTTTGTCATTTTCAAAGCCACAGAAAGGACACTTCATGTCAGACGGGGAGGTCGTCGCTTGCATTGTAACAGGCGGAGTACGACGGGATCGGCGCCGGCAACGCCCACGGAGGCCCGGAGCACAAGCGCGGCTCCCCAAGGAGCTTCGGGGGGAAGCGCTTGCTTTTGGGCAAGCTCGCCAGTTCCAGCGGACCTCGCTCAGCGGGGGCGCGCGAGGGCACCGCCCCTACGTAACTCGAGGTAGCGGCCGAAATCATCCGGCAGGCGGTGTGACGGGAACCGCGGTCACCGCCTCTTCCTGGTGACTTTCCTGGGAAAGCTTGCGCAAAGATAGGCGCTCGTGATGGGCCAGCAGCAGACCCAACGGTATGACGGCAACAAAGGTCACCAGCCAGAGCATGATGCCACAACTGGCGGCCAATTCCTTGGGCACATCGAAGATATGCTCCAGCGCGGCGATGGTAGCCAGCTGAGAACCTCCGCCAACGCCGGGCAGTTGCAGTACCGATCCCAGCATGCTCGAACCCATGAGCAGAAGTACTTGCACCAGCCGGATATCGAGCGGATCTTCTCCAAAGACATGCGCAGTTTGATGATAAGCCAGCGTGACTTCATGGTAAGCGACCGCGATAATCCACCACATTGCGATCGAGACCACGATCAGCAAGATCAGGGAAATCGGGCCATGAATAGTATTCAGGCCCTGGCCGAATTCCCGGATTTTCAGCGCGATCCGATGACTAAGGCGGGCCCCCCAATGCGAGAAGCGATGTTCCACCCAGTTCGCCAGCGCCTCCCCTTTGCGACTCACGAGCACCGCCCCGAGCGTCAATGCGACGACCATTCCAAAGAACAGGAATCCGCCGTCACGAAACCGGGTGTAGTACTCGGGGTGCGGAAGCGTCCTTCTCGAACTCGGCAGGAAGATCCCCACGGCCATCAGGACGGCGAAGGCTCCGATATCGAATATGCGCTCTACCGCCCAGACCGCGACCTGGGAGGAAACCGGCAGCTTCTGCCGCCGGGCAATCAGATAGGGTCGAATGAATTCTCCCGGACGTCCCAACAGGGCCAATCCTGTAAATCCAATCAGTGTGGGGGGTACCAGCTCCAGCCATGATGCGTGGGGGCGCACCGGGCGCAGGAAGATCTTCCAGCGGATGGCCCGGAAGACATAGGCAACATATATAAGGCCGACAGAGTGGACGATGTGCCAGGGTCTGATCTGCTCGGTTTCCGCCCAGAAAGTCGCCCAATCGAAGCTCCGCCAGTGACGGAACTGGAAATACACCAACAAAGCGAAGGCAGCCAGGATTCCGCCGGTAATCAGAACGCGTTTTCTATCCATGTCAGGGGAGGACCCGAACCACCGAGCACGACGCTTGATCCAAGGTAAACGAGGTAGACCCGGGGGTCAACGCGCCAAAGTCTCTGCAGAAGTATGGATTTTCCTGCAGTGCGGACACTTATTGCGAAGCCTGAGGCGCACCGTTGGAAAGGGCGCCTTGCTTGACCCCTACAGGAGCCTTCGGGGTTGCCGGCTTGGTGCGGGCAGCCTTGGCGGTTGCCGCGGCGGTTTTACGCTCCGCGATTTTTCTACGATTGTAGTCGCGAACAATCCGCGCGACGTAGGTGCGGGTCTCATAGTAGGGCGGCACGCCGCCGTACTGTTGCACCCGGTGCGGCCCTGCATTGTAAGCGGCGAGCGCCTTGATCACATCGAAGTTATAGTGCTCCAGCAACTCGCTCAGATAGCGGGTCCCACCCTCCACATTGGCGCGGGGGTCGAACGCGTTGGTCACTCCCAGCTTCGAGGCCGTCCCGGGCATCAGCTGCATGAGGCCTTGCGCTCCCTTGGGAGATACTGCGTGCGGATTGAATCCACTCTCGGCGTGGATCACGCTGTTGATGAAATCAGGATCGAGGTGGTGCTGGTCGCTGATGGTGTTGATCACTTCCTTGAGATCTTGCGGCTTAACAACCTGTGGCTTTGCTAACCGCGCCGGCGTAAGGGTGGTGGCGGCCGGTGCGGATGCCGGCCCAGCTACCGGCGACTGATCCTTCTCAAACCGCTCGATCTGACTGGTGGCAATGTCAACGTAATCCTTGCCGGCTCCAAGATAGAGACGAGTCACCGAGCCCACGGTTTCCCGGCTCTCGTGGCGAATCGAAAAGCCGTTATGCAGAATGGCGAGGTCAGTGCCCAGAGTTGGCAGGGCAAGAAGCAACAGTCCCAGCCCCACTCCGAGTTTTTGGATTCGAATCATACTGACTTCAACTTGTAGCGTCGGCGTCTCGCCGGCTGTCCCGAGGTCACCCTTGCCCTCGGCCGTGGCGGGAAGCCCACCGGACAGCCACCGGGACGGCGGCGCTAGAAAGAACCTACGCCCAACACTTGTTCAATCGCAGCGGCCACGCCATTCTGATCATTTGACCGAGTGACGATCCAGCCTTCGCGGCGCAATTCCTCGGCCGCATTTCCCATGATAAACGGCACTCCGGCGAAGGCAAGCATTTCTATGTCGTTGTAGTTGTCACCAATGGCCATGACCTCCTCACGGGGGATGCCGCGATGATGAGCCCATCGTTGCAGTGCATGCCCTTTCGAACAACCCTGGTTCAGCACATCTACCATGCTCAGGTCGCGGGCCTCGTATTCGGTCCGAAGCACGGTAATGTCTTCGTCCAGGTTACTGGCTGACAACCTAGCCAACGCCTCCTGCATACGCAGGATCGAGCCACAGAACATGGCCTGCACCGGATTGCGGGTCAGCGAGTCTTCAATGGGAATGACGAACTCAATGAATTGCAGATTCTTTTCCAGCCAGCGCTGAATGCTGGCGCTCAGCTCATTCATGTGTTCGAGCACAATTGCACCCTTGGTTTCCTGGTCGAAGGTCAGCACCGTATTGCCTCGAAACTCCTGCATGGTGGTGCATAGCCGGCGACAGGTGTCGACAGGAAGCAGGTCGCGATGGAAAGTCTCCCCGGCCAGCGACCGCGTGATCGCGCCGTTAGAGCTGATAACCCACAAGTCGAATCCCAGTTGCTGCACGATGGGCAGGGCAAAGGTGTGGCGCCGCCCGGTGACCACAACGACTTCGACCCCGGCCGCGCGGGCCCGGCGCAGTGCTGCCATATCGGCTGGGGAGATCTGAAATTCGGGGTTCAACAGGGTGCCGTCGATATCGACACCTAGAAGACGGACGTGAGGTTTCACTAAAAACGATTTTAGCAGTCACCCGCCCCGTGGGGACAGCCGCCCCGGCTGGCGTCGCGGACTCGCGTACTATACTCTGCATCGACGCATGGGATCGTTACTCTTTTTCGCGTTTTCGTGGTGGGGAATCCTGCTGCAGGCGTTCGCCATTATTCACTTCATCCGCCGCCGCCCGGACACCTTCTGGCTGTGGATCATCCTCATCGGCGGCTGGCTTGGCGCCTTGGTCTACATCGCGGTCGAGGCCGTGCCCGATGCCGGCCTGTTGCGTCAGTCATTCAAAGCCTTCCCGCGCCGTAAACGCATCCGCGAGCTGGAGTCGGCGGTAATCGACAACCCTTCCGCTGGCAACTACGAAGAACTGGGCGATCTCTACCTTGAGGAAGAGCATTTCGCAAAGGCCCGGCAGGCTTACGACAAAGCGATTTCATCCCGCACCGACTCGCCCGACCCGTTCTACCGTCGCGGCGTGGCGGCCATGCAGATGGGGGACTTTGCGGCGGCTCTGCCCGATCTCGAACGTGCGGTCGCCGCCGATCCAACCTACGATTTTCATCGCGCCGCGGGACTGCTGGCCCATACCTATGCCAATACCGGCAAGTCGGAAAAAGCCGAAGTGCTGTTCCAACAGGTGACCAGAATTTCGACGTCGTCCGAGACGTACTACAACTACGCCTGCTTCCTCGCCTCCCAACAACGCAATAACGAAGCCCGGGAGTGGGCCAGGCAAATCCTGGCCAAGAAGCCCACCATGCCGGGATATCTGCGCCGCCGTGAGCGCTCCTGGTTCCGCAAGGCGAACGCTCTGCTGAATCGCTTGCCCATCTGAGAACCGAGAACCAGAAACTAAGAACCGGAAATGAACGGTTAGAGCTCAGGCCCGCAGCCAAACCCCAATTTAAGAGGGAGTGCTAAACTTCCGAAGTGTTCCGCATCTCCTACCTCGAGTGCACCAAATGTGGTGCACACATCAGCGCCGACCGCCCTCAGACCATTTGCCCCAACGATGGCGGCATCCTCTACACCCGCTATGACCTGGAAAACTTAAAGCAACACTTCAACCGTGCTGCCCTGGCTGCACGTCCGGCAACCCTATGGCGTTACGCCGAAGTCCTGCCCGATGTCCCGCCCGTTTCCTTGGGGGAGGGGTTCACGCCCATGCTGCCCAGCCGGGAATTTCCCAATGTCTTCACCAAGGATGAAGGTCTGAACCCGACCGGCTCTTTCAAGGCGCGCGGGATGTCAGTGGCGGTCACCATGGCGAAAGCTTACGGTCTGAAAAAATTGGCTGCGCCCTCTGCCGGAAACGCCGCCAGCGCCCTCGCCGCCTATTGTGCCGCTGCGGGTCTGGAAGCTCACATCTTCATGCCCAAAGACGTCCCCCTGGCGAACCGCGTCGAGTGCGAAAGCTACGGAGCACACGTGACGATGGTCAATGGCCTGATCAGCGACTGCGCCAGCATGGTCGCCGAACGCAAAGGGAAAGAAGGATGGTTCGATGTCTCCACCTTGAAGGAACCATTCCGGGTGGAAGGCAAAAAGACCATGGGATACGAGGTAGCCGAGCAGCTCAATTGGAAGCTACCCCAGGGGATCATCTATCCGACTGGCGGGGGAGTTGGTCTGCTGGGTATGTGGAAGGCCTTCGACGAGATGGAAGCACTGGGGTGGATAGGACTTGAACGGCCTAAGATGGTCGTCGTGCAATCTGCCGGTTGCGCACCAATTGTTAAAGCGTGGGATGAGGGCAAAGCTACTGCGGATTTCTGGGTTGACGCCTCAACTCTGGCTTCCGGACTTCGGGTACCGAAAGCCTATGGCGATTACCTCGTTCTGGAGATTCTGAAAAAGAGCGAGGGCATAGCCCTCGCCGCAACCGACACAGAAATAATGGACGCGTTCCGGCACTGGGCGAGGGTGGAAGGGATCTTCGCGGCGCCGGAGGGAGCGGCATCGTTGGTGGCGTACCGCAAGTTGCGCGCCCGTGGGTTCTTCTCCGCAGCAGATAAGGTTGTGCTGTTCAACACTGGCTCCGGTCTGAAGTACCTCGATGTAATCGAGAGCCAGAAGCCGAGCCGGAAGCCGCCAGCTTCGAGACAAATCGGCGGCGTCATCGGCCCTTACTGAGAAGCAAAGTAGCGCCGGCATCCTGCCGGCTGTCCCGAGGGCGTCTCGCCCTGGGCGCGGCGGGCGAGGCGCGCTGCCACAGCCGCCGGGACGGCGGCGCTACACGAACCTGACGTGCTACATTGCCCACAGCACGCCTGCGAAAATGGAACAGCGACTCATCCTCATCAATCTGCTGATCAAGCTGGGCGTGGCTGCCTCCGCTGCCAGCATTCTGGGTCGGTCGGTAGAGTTCAAGTCGCTACTGTTCCGGGATGAACGCACCTTAAGGCAGAAAATCTACCTTGTGCTGTGGATCGGTATTCCCCTGGCCCTAGGCGTCTGGATCCGCTTCAGCGCTCCCAAAAGTTTCGCTGCCGGCGATCTGTCTTTTGAAACCACAGTACTGCTGGGCGTCGTCGGCGGACGCCTTACGGGCGTGCTGGGTGGCATTCTGCTGGCGCTTCCTGCGCTCTGGCATGGGGAGTGGGCCACGTTACCTTTTAACGTGCTGTGCGGTTTCGTCGCCGGACAACTGCGCATCTTCGCCCCCAATCGTGAGGACATCTGGTCGTTTTCTCCGTTCGTGGACCTCAGCATCTACCGCTGGATCCGGCGCAACCTGCCAACGCCGCACCCGTTCGAATGGCAGACCATGTTTTTCGTCACTATCGTGGCGCTGCGCTTTGTCCAAACCGAGCTTTCGCGCTTTGCGCCCAATCGCACATTCAGCCTGGAAAGCCCGACCTGGTGGGTTGAACTTCTGATCTATGCCACCTCGGTTACAGTCATTGGAACCGAACTCAAAATCTGGAACAGCGTGCGCATTCAAATCAAACTGGAAGAGCAGGAACGCTTGCTGCTCCATTCCCGCATGGAAGCGTTGCAGAACCAGATCAACCCGCACTTCCTCTTTAATACGCTGAATTCGATCTCTTCTCTGGTGCGCTTCGATCCCGACACGGCCCGGCAGTTGATCCTCAAGCTGGCCAACATCCTGCGCCGCCTGCTCAACAGCAGCGACGCCTTTGTCCCGCTGCGCGAAGAACTGGAATTCATCGACAACTATCTCGACATTGAAGTGGTCCGCTTCGGTCGTGATAAATTGCGCGTGGTGAAAGAAATCGAGACCTCGTCGCTCGATACCATGGTTCCGAGCATGTTGCTGCAACCGCTGGTAGAGAATTCCATCAAGCACGGCTTGTCGTCGAAAATTGACGGGGGCAGCATTTATCTGCGCAGCCGGCTCACGGACTCTCACCTGATCATTGAAGTAGAAGATGATGGCGTGGGCATGGGCTCAGTCAATCTGATCGAGCGGCCGAGCGGCGGGGGCGGAACCGGCATCGGGATGGCGAACGTGGCCGAGCGGCTGAAGGTGCTCTACGGCGACACTGCGCGGATGACCATTGACAGCCGCGAAGGCAAGGGAACTCTGGTGCGGCTGCGCTTGCCCGTTCTGCAGGGAACAGGCGCGATTCCGGAAGCCTTCTACGAAGCGCGTTCCAGCACGCGCCGGTAGAACTCCTCGTATTGTGGAATGATCCGGCTAGCGCAGAAGCGCGACTGCGCGACGCCCCGGCTGGCTTTCGCCATCTTGTGCAACGCGGCTTGGTCGCCCAGCAATTCAATAGCGTAGCGCGCCATGGTGTCTACATCGCCAACGTCAGCCAGATACCCGCTCTTGCCGTGCTCGATCAATTCAGGGATACCGCCGACGCGCGTGGCGATAGGCACAACTTCACACGCCATCCCTTCGAGCGCAGCCAGCCCGAACGATTCCAGTTCGCTGGGCAGCAGCAGGATTTCAGCCATGGACAGCTTCTCCTGCACTTGCTCCTGCTTGCCCAGAAAGATCACGTCATTGTGAATGCCTTTCTGTACCGCCAGCCACTCCGCGCGCGAGCGATCAGGACCGTCGCCGATCATCAGAAGCTTGGATGGGATCTGTTTGCGCACCCGGTCAAAAACCTCGATACAGTCGGTCACTCGTTTGACCGGCCGAAAATTTGAAAGATGCACCAGCAGGCGCTCCCCGTTTGGCGCGTACTCCTGCTTGAGTTCCGAAACCTCTTCGCCTCTGCAGTAGACATCACAATTGACGAAGTTGTAAATCACCTTGATCTCGTTTCGAATATCGAACTCGCGCAGGGTGCGCTCCTGAAGATATTGCGAAATCGCGGTTACTCCATCGCTCTGCTCAATGGAGAATCGGGTGATCGGAAGATAAGACCGGTCGAGCCCGACCAGCGTGATGTCGGTGCCGTGCAGCGTGGTCACGAAGGGAAGTTTGCGTCCGCGGGGTTTGGCGGCCATCATCTGACGCGCCAGCAGCGCACTCACCGAGTGCGGAATCGCATAGTGCACATGCAGAAGATCAAGGTCGTAAAGCTCGGCCACCTCCGCCATGCGTGAGGCTAGGGCCAGATCGTAAGGCGGGTATTCGAACAGCGGATAACGCGAGACTTCCACTTCATGGTAATGAATGTTGGGATGAGGACCGCTCAGGCGGATGGGCTGGGCGTAAGAAATGAAGTGAACTTCGTGGCCACGCTCCGCCAGTTCCAGCCCCAATTCGGTCGCGACGACGCCGCTGCCTCCATAGGTTGGATAGCAGGTGATGCCGATTTTCATGCCTGTCCCTTCCGGATCAGCCCTCGCGCCCTTTCCATTCGATGGCAGGCAGGAAGCCGGGATTCAGATTTTGCCTGTGTTTGATGCCAGAAACAGCGAAAGACAGGTGTTAGCCTTCGCCCGGAGTCTTCTGGGAAGTCTCCGACTCTCCGCCCATGGTCTCGATCTGCTGCTGCAGCCGTTCCCTCGTCTTGTCGTCCAGGCCGGTGAACTCAATGCCCATGCCTACTCCGCCGTCACACGAGCGAACCACCGCTGCAGTCCTGACTCTTTCAGAATCCAGCCAAAATGTAATGCTCAGGACCTTGCCTACGGGAAGGGGCAGCATGGTCTCCACATAACAGCCGCGAGCGCTTATGTCTGCTGATTTCGTGTTCATGTGCGAGCCGACGCCGTCCTCGTCGCGTATTTCGATAGGAAAGGGAACGCGGTGCCGGGGAAATTTTCTCTTGTCTTCGTCAGACGGCGCGATTCGAACGGCCGATTGAGCCTCCTGCTCCGTCTGCTCCATCGCTTTTTCCCAGGGACAGGGTTGCCCCTCGATCAGGTTTACGCCCACTGAGATTTTCTGCGCTTGCCCGGGATCGACCACCCATATCACCTTGCAGCGGGCTTTCTTTTCGCCAACCTGCACCCCGATTATGTCTCCCGGCTTCAATGGAGTCTCCAAGCCAAAGAGCTTGGCCCCATGATGGCTGATATTCCGGGCCTGGACACTCTGCAGGAATGGGCGACCATTCGCACCCATGCCAAACACTCGGACGGGCAGCTTTACGTCCAATCGAGGCTCAGGTTTGTCGGACATGACGGGTGGCAAATGATCCGCTAAGCAAACCGCTAAGCATTTAACCACAAATCGGAGACTTGAACCGGCCTCTCACCGCGGTTTGGCGTTCTGTCCGGGGTTCGTCAGTCGCAGAGGAAAATCATCCCGCCACCGCCAACTCGCGAAAGGAAACGATCTCAATTCCATTCGCCGCCAGCAGTTCGCGGGTTGCTGGCGAGGTCAGGATCTGCAACTCCTGCTCGCGTGACTGGCGCAACCGGGTGTGAACCTCGCGCAGAGCGGCATCGTTATAGCCGGGATGGCAGACCAACTCCCAGGTTCCATCCGGAAGGTGTTCCACCATCAGGCGGAACAAACGCTCATTCAGCGAACCGGTAGCGACAATGGCCAGAGTCCCATCCGGCGTTGCGATTCCTGCTTGCTGCACCGCCTCGCGAAATTGCCTGGCCAAGCCGCGCAAGACGCCGACCTCCGCCCATCGCCTCCACAAACTTGGCGATGCAGCCAGCTGAGAGCCTTGAATTCGCTCGAATGGATTCCGTATCGCCCGCACTCCGCAACTCGCTGCCGCCCGCAAGAGCGGACGCAGTACGCGCGGGAAGGTGTGAGTGTGTTTGTGCGAGTCAAGGTGAGTGACCTTAACGCCGGCGGCTTGCAGTTTGCGAATTTGGGCGGTAGCTTCCGCCTCGATCTCATTTTCACGCAGCCGACCTAGCAGGGCGAGCGTGCCAAACCGGGTGATTCCTTCGCGGAAATGCGGGTTGCCTGAACTGCCACCCCGGTCCAACAGACTGCGGACTGCTGTCGGGTCAAGTAAGGGCGCGCCGTCCACCAGGACCAGGTGACAGCCCACGCCCAACCGAGGGCGGCATTGCGCCAGAGCGATTGCGTCGTCAAAGGCCTGGCCGTTGGCCATCAATGTAGCTGAAGTAACGACCCCACTTTCGTGCGCTTCCACGATGGCGCGATTCACGCCGCCGGTGAGACCGAAATCGTCGGCATTGATGATCAGGCGGCGCATCGCGCCAGTCTAGCAGGGGCGCATGGAGGACGGGCGTTTCGCCCGTCCTCCACAACCAATTACTTCTTTGCCGCCCTTACCTTTGCCCATCGGGCTTTTTGTGCGCGACGAATTGCTGCCCGGCCCTTGGCACTCATGGGACGTCGCTTTCTCTTCTGGGCCGGCGCGGACTTGGCCCCGCGGTTACTGTACACTCCGGCAAACGCGGCGAGCGCCGCATTCAATCCCGATAATTGCTGTTGTACCCGGTCTCGCTCTTTCTTTAACTGGCCGACAATACTGGACAAGTTCTCCATTTCTCTAGATTCCCCCTGCCGGGGATTGTAACAGCGCGAGAAGCGGCAGCAGAGTAGCAATGCGTGGGGGGTGCCTGCCGGGGGTGGGCTTTGTCTTCGATGGAGGACGGGTGTCCCGCCCGTCCAGCCGCAGGCGGTGCCTGGTGCTTTGTCTGCTGGTGCGGTTCGAATTCGCTTTCTAGAGTCTCGAAGCCTCGTGATGGTTCCAGGGTGCTTGTCAGAATGGTCAAGAGTTCAATGATGCGGCCGATGTTGTTCATGGAATTGGACTCCTAAATTCACGAGCTAAGGCCCTGGCTCTCGCTTCTGCCGGATCGCTCGATAGACCGCGAAACAGTCGGCCACGTGCATGGATTAAGCACTCCGAGAATTCGTTTCCTAGGCGGCGAACGGTTGGATTTGCGGTGTTTCGAGGCCCAGCGGCAGTTCGCGAGCGGCGAATTCTTTGATAGGAGGTGAAGGTCCGAGACTCCATGTTGTTCCTCACTGGTTTGTCCGTTTTCCGTACAGGTGACCGGGCGTTCCTCCGGTCCAATACTTCCGTAATCGTGCCGAGGTGACTGTTGAAACGTAAGCTCATACTTAACGGTGTTATGGCTAAATCTGTACAAGGGGCGAAGGACATGAGCAACCGTCTGTTGGCAATACTCGGGTTGGCTGCAGCGCTGGGATTCAGCGCACCATCGCTGATGGCGGATCACGGCGAAAAGGACAAACACCAGCACGGAAACAAGCACGATGATCGCGACGACGATCAAGGCTGGGAGCGGCGTGACGGATATGAGTATCGTGTGTACGGCGAACACGACGAACGTCCGCCTGGATGGGGTCACGGTAAGAAGACGGGATGGGGCAACTGCGGATTGCCGCCGGGGCAAGCCAAGAAATACGGATGCCGGACTTATGTGTATCAAGATCGGCCCGTCTACTACTATCAGGACGAGGTTGGGCGCATCATCGTCAGGCGGCCAATCATTGAGATTCACGGCAGCGTCATCGTTCACTAGTCCCTCTTCTGGACAGGTCTGTTGCTTGCCATACCACCCGCATAACTTGCCTGGGCGAAGAACTATGTGTGAGTCTTATAGCCATTGTGGAGCAGCAAGGTGATGCAGTGGGGTTGCGGCGTGTGATTCTGCTCGTAGCGATCCTCAACTTGACCTATTTCGGGATTGAGTTCGCTGTGGCGGTCGCTATCGGATCGGTCGCACTTTTCGCTGACAGTATCGACTTTCTTGAGGATGCTTCGGTCAACTTGTTAATCCTCTTGGCGCTGGCATGGAGCGCACCCCAAAAAGCGCGTGTCGGAATGGCCCTTGCGGGGATCCTCCTGGTGCCGGGCGCAGCTACTCTTTGGACTGCCTGGCACAAGTTCCTCTTGCCGGTTCCGCCTGCCCCGATACCACTATCGCTGACTGGTGTCGGGGCGCTCGCCGTGAATCTTTCGTGTGCGCTCATGCTGACCCGTTATCGGCACCACGCAGGCAGCCTGACCCGCGCAGCTTTCCTGTCTGCACGCAACGATGCAATGGCCAATGTAGCGATTGTCGCAGCCGGGCTAACTACGATGTTCGTCCGATCAGCGTGGCCCGACCTGATTGTGGGGTTGGGGATCGCGTTGATGAACGCTGATGCGGCACGAGAGATCTACGCAACCGCGCGGGCCGAACACCGCGAGGCGGTTCCGTGACATCCCTGGTAATACCATCTATTCAGCGCACCACCATCGCTGAATAGGCGACGCTGTCCACAGTAGCCCATCCGAGCCATATACATGCATCCCTTTCACAGCTAGATTCTGGGCTCGAAGCTGTAGCTGTTTCTTCCGCATCTCTCCGTCGCACTCCGGCCAGATAGTCCCCTGACGGTTTCCTGCGAAACCGATGATAAATGCCACGTCCATCATCAATCTAGTCGATGAATGGGCTCATATTTCAAGGAGAATCAAATCAAAGGCATAGTGTACATGGTGGTTTGTGGAGTGTCTGCTTCTGGGTACGTGCTCCGCGCAAACTAACCAAACCCGCAGTCAATGTCTGATTGTGAAACAGAACAAGAGACATCGAGTCCGCAACGGATTCCTGTTTGGTGTCGCAGGTTTAGCTTTCAGCAAGGGGGAAAGGTTTGAGTACCTAGACGCGGTTAACTTTCCCAATTCGCACCTGAAGTATAAGGGAGGCGAGTTGCAAAAACGCAAGGACACAGGCGTCCATATCATCGTGGTGGCGGAGGGAGCCGGGGAAGAAGTTCAGTCTGCCCGGGCTTCGTGTCGGGCCGATGTTATTCCTCGCGAAGCAAAACCAACAGCAAGCAAAACAGTGGTTAGGGGGAATGCAACGGATGGTTGGTGGAATAAGAACTAGCCGAAGGCACTCAGTAGCGCCGTGTTTGCGCCACCGAGTACACCAATCATGGGGAAGTTAACTAGCAGGTCTGTGCACTGTGTGCACTGACTTGTGCACTGGGCGACATCGAATCGCGGTAAGGTATAGTAAATACGTGGGCGGTGAGCTCAGCTGGTTAGAGCGCCTGAGAACAGAAATTTCGGCGTAGAGTGCCATCCCCTGATATTTGAGGACATTGCAGACCGTACCACGTAGCTAAATTACCCGCGTTTTCCCGCTTTTGCCCGAGCTTGGGCACCACTTGGGCACCGCGAGTCTAAATTCCTCCCCGCGCGGGCGCCGCGGCGAGGTTAGGAATCGCTAAGGGCATCCGTTACTACATTGATAGATATGAATGTACTTACCCGCTCACGCCTGGAGCGGTGCAGCGTTTTCGAGCGAGCCAGCGGGAGGGTACGTGCCACTCTAATATGGCTGTTTTGGCTTTCGCGACTTCTGCGGAGCGACGATGCAGCCCCGTAGATTTCAGGTTGCCGAATGGTGGTTTCGGGACTAGATTTGTTTCGCACAATTCAGGGAGCTATTCCGATGCGCATACTTCAGCTGAGCTGGCGTAGGGTGATTCTTGTCGCAGTGGTTTGTCTGCTCGGCACACCCTTGGTTACTGCATCAGACGAGCCAACCTTGACCAAGGAGCAAATCAGGCAATTTCTTCTCACCGCGAAAGTGGTGAAGAGTGAGCATACAAAGAAAGGCATCACCGAACCCTGGCGGCTAACACTGACGGACGGCACCGTGACCCACGACGCCTCTTTTCAGGCCATCGATGAGCACAAACCGAGGATGCAACTTGCCAGCGGCATCGAGTTAAACTTCGTCGATTCCTACAAGTACAACATCGCGGCCTATCAGTTGGCTGAATTGCTCGGCCTCGATGACTTGGTGCCGTTGTATGTGGAGCGCAAATGGAAGGGCGATACGGGCTCGCTCAGTTGGTGGTTGCCGGTCAAGATGGATGAAGTGGAGCGCCACAAGCAGAAATTGACGGCGCCGGACCCGGACGCCTGGAACCATCAGATGTACCGGGTGCGGTTGCTCGACCAGTTGGTCTACGACAACGATCCCAACCTGACCAACGTGTTGATTGGTGAGAATTGGAAGATATGGCGGGTTGATTTTACTCGCGCATTCCGGCTCTCCAAGGATCTGAGAGACCCCAAGGACGTGGAGC
>Ga0134126_10004278_pt1 | contig 17876 bp, 15 predicted proteins | sample KB31752_FD_96881 | JGI IMG/M metagenome (GOLD analysis project Ga0134126, IMG submission 96881) | Terrestrial soil microbial communities with excess Nitrogen fertilizer from Kellogg Biological Station, Michigan, USA - KB3-175-2 | ecosystem: Environmental > Terrestrial > Soil > Unclassified ...
CCTCCCCGACGACACGGGCGAAGAAGTCGTCGTTGCCGATGCTGGTGATCCGCTGACCCCGCGTCGTCCCCTCCTCGGCGTAAAGGAACATCAGGTCGATGTCGCTGGAATAATTGAGTTCCTCGCCGCCGTGCTTGCCGAAGGCCAGAACGACGCATGAGACGGGCGTACCATCGTCCGTGTGCGGTTGGCCGAAGCGTTTGCCGACCTGACGCAGAGCAGCGTTCAAGGCGGCTTCAATGGCGACATCGGCGATGCGTGAGATGTCGCGGGTGATTTCCTCCAACGGTCGATCGCGGATGATGTCATTGGTGCCGATGCGCAACATTTGTCGTTGACGAAAGCGGCGAAAGACACGCAGCACGGCCGAATCTTCGTGGGCGGCATCGATCTCGGCTTGCAGCTGTGCCTGCAATTCGGCCTGGCTCGGACTGCGCCGCAAGGGAACGCGCAGCATATCGAGATAGTCGGGATTGAGACTAAGCAGATCGCTAAAAGACTGGCTGGTGCTGAATAGAAGCAAAAGGATTTCGAGAATACGCGCTCGATTTTCCAGCAGGGCGGGGATTTGCTCGACCGCGAGCGGATTGGCGAGGAAGCGTTCGAGATTGTTGAGCGCCATATCCGGATCGGCACAGCGCGGCAGCAGCCGGCCCAGCGGCGTGCAAATCTCGCGCAGAGCGTCGAGCGAAACCGCGTTGGCCAGTCCCGTCAGGTTTCGCCAGCCGCGTTCGGCATCGTGCAGGTTCCAGGAACGCAGCAAGGGCCGAGCGCTGGTAAGAGAATCCAGGGCGTTTCGCAATTGTTCCAGGTGCATAGCGAAGTCGCAGGAGAGGAAGCCGCGATCATTTCATGTCGAGAGCCTCGGCAATGGCCTTGTTTACTTCATCCATCTTGGCGGGAGATAGTTGGCATACGCGTTTGTCGAGACAATCCTTGGGGATGGTATTGATGGAATCGAGGTTGACCACGGAATCGCGTTTGACCCCATCGGCCGCCGTCAAAGCAACTTCGATCCGTGGATTACGTGGCTTCGTGGTTAAGTAGGCGACGGTGATTTCCGGCCGCGACTTCGGCATGCTGTCGCGAGATAGAATCAAGACCGGCCTCGACTTGGCCGGCAGTGGTAGAATCGCGTCCCAGACTTCGCCTCGTTTCACGGTTGCCGCCTCTTTTCTTCTTCTTTATAGAGTTGTTCCCATTCCTCCGCATCATCATAATCGCTGGGGCGCTCGCGATAAGACTGTTCCAGTTCTTCCATGTGTTCCCGCTCCCAGCGGTGCCCCTCCAGGACATGCACGTAGGTTCGGCAAAACCTTTCAACGAGTTGCTGGATGCTCTTGCTGCGATCTTGCTCACAATCTTGTTTCAGTTCTTCCATCTTGGCCACCAAATCGGCCGGCAGGTGTATGGCTACCTGTAAAGAAAGTGGATTGCTCACAACCGTCCTCCTTCCCATTGCTCCGAAACACGATTAGGCGACGTCGCTACAGCAGAGGCAAACTAACCCGCTTCGATTCTTTCTCGGCTCTCCCGAATATTGATCTATCATCCCTCGAAAGATCATCCTCAGCAACGCCAACCTGCTCTCCCGTAACCACCGTGCCAAACAGCGTGAACGCCGTCGCCTCCTTGATGTGGACTTGCACCGTGCGGCCAATCAGCCGTTCGTTGCCGTCGAATACAACGATATGATCCGTCATCGTCCGTCCCGTCAATTGCTTCGGCCCCGGTCCGGTATCGTGTTTGAGTGCCGTCTTGCTCGGTCCCTCGACCAACACATTTACCACCTGACCGATGCGGCCGCGATGATCGGCGATACTAACGCTATTTTGGATCGCTAATAGATCGTTATTGCGGCGTTTCTTGATTTCCTCCGGTACATCGTCAGGAAATAAATCATCCGCCTTGGTGCCGGGGCGGGCACTGTACTTGAAGATGAAACTGTTCTTGAAACCGCCTTCACGCACGAGGTCGCAGGTGCGCTGGAATGACTCTTCACTCTCGCCGCAGAAACCGACGATGAAATCGCTGCTGATCGCCACGCCCGGCACGCGCTCACGGCAACGCTGCAACATGTCGCGGTAGAACTCGACCGTATACAGTCGCTTCATGCGTTTGAGTACGTCATTGCAGCCCGATTGCGCGGGAACGTGCAGATATTCGCACACCTTCGGCAGATCGCGCACGGCGTCGAGCAGATCGTCGCTCATGTCGCGCGGGAAGTTGGTGATGAACTTGATGCGTTCGATGCCGGGCGTGTCGTGGATGCGCAGCAGCAGATCGGACAGCCGTTCGCGCCGGCCATCGCCGTGAGCGAACGCATAGCTATTAACGGTTTGGCCGAGCAGCGTGACTTCCTTGCAGCCCTCGGCGGCAAGTTGGCGAACTTCCGCAGCGATGTGCGCCGGTGGCCGGCTCTGCTCCGGCCCGCGCACGCTGGGCACGATGCAATAGGTGCAGAACTTGTCGCAGCCGATCACGATGCGAACGTATGCCTGAAAGGGCGATGGCCGCATCGACGGATCGCGTAGCGGATCGTAGCTCTCGAAGCTGCGCTCGACCTCGTGGCGCGAACCTTCCTTGCGATCGAGACTGAGAGCCAACTGCGGCTTACCCGTGTCGCGCACGGCGGCGATCAACTCCGGCAGTTGAGCAAGTTGGCCGGTGCCGCAGATGATGTCCACATGCGGCGCGCGGCGCAGGATCGTCTCTTGATCCTTCTGGGCCATGCAGCCGAGAACGCCGAGAACTTTATCGGGATGGCGCTGCTTGTGATGGCGCAGCCGGCCGAGGGCGCTATAGATTTTGTCCTCGGCGTGCTGGCGAACGCTACACGTATTGAAGAAAATCACGTCGGCATCGGTGGCCTCGTGTGTCAACTCGTAGCCTTGACGGCGCAGCGCGCCGACCACCAACTCGCTGTCCAGTACGTTCATCTGACAGCCGACCGTTTCGATGTATAATTTCTTGTTCATGACTTGCCTCGCCGCCCTTTCTTCTTCGGTTCCTGTGTCGAAGCACCGCGAAGCCGAGCCAATTCTTCTTCAAGAGCGCGGATGCGTGCCTCCGCCTCATCCGGTCGTGCATATTTTCGACCCGTCACAGCGTCAACGACGCGCAACCGGCCATCCGTCTCGAACATCGCGCGGAAGCCAAGCTGACTCGTTACGCCGCCGTCCGTATCCTGCTCATCCTTCCATGAGCGATCCGGCTGAAGACGCTTCAACACCAATCGTTGCGGAAGGAATTGCCCCTCAACATCCACGAGTAAGTATTCCTCGATACCTGTCATCGCGTAGATGTAAAGTTTCTCCTCCAGATCGCGTTCCTCCGCCGTTTCTTCCGACAGCACCTCGGCCACGAAAACAGGCGCGGGCCCGTCGGATTCGATGCGGTACGATCGCAGTTCGTCCGGTTGTGGGACTCGCGGTGCGACGACCATAACATCGGGAGCAACGCAAATGCGTGGGAAGCGCGGTTGATAATAGAGATTCATATTGGAAAACGTGCAGTAACGCGGCTGATCGCCCAGATGCGCGGCGATGCCGTAGCGAAGAATGTGTTCCGCCAGCGCGTGAAGGTTCGCTTCACCCATGTCCCACTCCGAATCGGCTTCATGCACCATGGGAAGGTTGTGAAAGTCCTTCAGACGTTCCTCCAGGTTTTGCTCCGCTGCTTGGGAATTTCTTTGGATCATGAGCGACTCCCCCAGGACAAGACTAACAACTCTTCCGCTGCAATCGTGCCCAATATCCCCCATCGGCGGGTTGGCCAGGCGTTGCCTCCTCATCCGCCTCCAAACGCAAGTCCGGCGACTCACGCAGCACAGCCTCAACCACCTGCCGATTCTCTTCCGGCTCAATGCTGCACGTCGAATAGACGATTGTACCACCGGGACGCACTCGCTTGATCGCCAGACGCAGCAGCCGCGTTTGCAGCGTCACAAGGTGCCGCAGATCGTCGGGGCGCAGACGCCAGCGCGCTTCGGGACGCTTGCCCAGTACGCCGGTATTGCTACACGGAACATCCACCAATACGCGATCGAACAATCCCGGCGGCGCTTCCTCGCCTTGGAGCCGGTGCGTCTCGATGATCGTCAAACCAAGACGCTGCGCCAGGGTGTTGACCGTTTGCAAACGACGATCCTCCACGTCGCAAGCGAGGATGCGCCCCGTGTTGCGCATCAATTCGGCGAGGTGCGTCGTTTTGCCGCCCGGAGCCGCGCATAGATCGAGAACAGACTCGCCCGGTTCGGGCATCAGCGCGGTGGCGACGCGCATCGCTGACTCGTCTTGCACGCTGAACCAGCCCTTGGCATAGCCGGGCAAATCGCGGATTGGGCCGGCGTCGTGCAGACGCAATGCCTGAGAATGCTCGCCGGCTTCCGCCGTATGACCGGCCTCTCGCAGCGCTGTCAGCAGCGCCTCGCGCTCGATACGCAGCGGATTGCAACGCAGCATCAGAGGCGCGGGGCCGGCGAACCAGAAGCCGAGACGCTGACATTCTTCGACGCCATAGCGCGGCAGCCAGCGGCGAACCAGCCAGTCGGGTAAGCCGAAGGCGGCCGCGACGTATTCTAACGGATGAGTCGCCGGATCGGGAAGCACAGGCCGCGCCAGGCGGCGATACGCACCATGTTCCAGCGGCAGAGCATTCGCCGCGGCCGTGGTCATGCGCTCATCAGTAACAAGCGCGGCGACCTGGCGCAGCACCCCGTTGAGGAAGCCACGCGCGCCGGGCCGACCGAAATCGACGGCTAGTTCGACCGTCTCATGCACGGCAGCGTGTGCGGGGATATGGGTGAGCAAGGCGAGCTGGCAGGCTCCCAGGGCAAGCGCATCCCACAACCACGATTCGACCTTGTGAGCGGGACGATTCACCAGTGGTTCGAGCAAAGCTCGCAAGGTGCCGCGCCGGCGTAAGACGCCATATACCAGTTGGGTGACAAGCCGGCGGTCGGCTTCGGCGAGCGGCCGGCGTGAGCCGGCTGTTGCGGCAAACTGGCGATCGAGGATTTCCTGAACGAAGGCGTCGTGTTTACGGCAATCGAGCAAGATTTGCAGGGCGAGACTGCGGGCGTTGTGCGCGGCTCCGCGAAACGGCGGCGACGGTCGGTTCATGGCGTCTCCGAACCGAGCCGGTCGCCCGCTTGCGGTTTGCGGCCACGTAGAAATTCCTCGGCTGTCATACGTCGCTTACCTGCCGGCTGTAATTCGTGAATCTCAACCGCCGTATTCGATCCAGCCGTCACCGACAAATAAGGCAGTGAATCCAGGGCCAAAATACTTCCCGGTTCGTAGTCTGGGGGAGATCCAACAGGAGAAACCTTGGCGCGATTTACAATCAATCGCAGCGGAGATTGCCCTGTTCGATGCCAAAACGTGTATGCCGTCGGCCACGGTTGCATGGCCCGAATTTGATTGCACACCTGCTCGGCATCGCGGTTCCAATCGATGATGCCATTTTCCTTCTTCAACTTCGGTGCCTTCGTCACCTGGCTTTGATCCTGCTTGCGACCTTGCACCGTGCCGTTTTGAATCTGTTCAATTACCTGCATCGCCATGCGCGCGCCCAGCGGGGCAAGCCGAGCCTCCACTTCACCCGCTGTCTCGTCGGCTCCGATGTCGATGGCTTCCTGAGCCAGTATATCGCCCGCATCAAGGGATATGGACATTTTGATGATGGTGACGCCGGTGCGTGTTTCGCCGTGGTAAATCGCCCAGGCGATGGGAGCGGCACCGCGATACTTCGGCAACAGCGAAGCGTGGACGTTGATACCGCCGTGCGGCGGCACGGCCAACACATCGCGCGACAGGATTTGCCCATAGGCGGCAACGACGAGCAAATCCGGCCGTAGCGCCTGCAACGCGCCGACGCCCTCCGGCGTATTGATGCTCTCCGGTTGCAAGACGGGAACCTGATGCTCCAGGGCAATGTTCTTCATGCCCCGGCCGGTCTGCCGTGTCGAGCCGCGTTCCGAACCGATCGCGCGATCCGGTTGCGTCACCAGACCGGCAACCGTGTGCGGGCTGGCCAACAGAGCTTCCAGGGTCGGCTCGGCGAAGAGGCCGGTGCCCATCATGACAATACGCATGCGGTATATCCGTAATTCATGAGGCTGATGGCCGACTCAGGACGCCTGATCTTTACGATCCATCTCCGCCGCGCGTTCCGACAAGATGCGTTCGAGTTCAGCCGTGGGAGGGATTTCGCCCTTCTGCTGGTCCTGCTGGAAATCATGCTCGAACTGCTTGAGCATGCCGCGACTGGATAACTTGGCGATGGTGCCCATTTTGTCGATGAACAGAATACCGTCGAGATGATCGACCTCGTGCTGCCATAAACGGGATTCCAGATCGCTGACGACTTTCTCGATAACCTTGCCGTCAAGGTCATACGCCTGCACCGTGACCGTCTTCGCGCGGCGAATCTTCTGAAACAGTTCGGGGAAACTCAGACAGCCTTCCTCGCCTTCCATCGTGCCCTTCCGATCGAGGATGACCGGATTGAGCAGCACTTCTTCCTTGTCGCGCTGCTGCGGATCGCCGGTCGGATTGAGGACGATGATGCGATAGGGCAGGAACACCTGATTGGCGGCCAGACCAAGGCCGCGATGTTCGTACATCAATTCGAGCATGTGGCCCGCATCAAGGCGGACCTGCTTATCAATGGCAGCCAACGGCCGAGCCGGATGACGCAGCGCGGGATGCGGATATTGGACAATCTTCATGCCACTCTCATTGGCGAGGAAACAGATTCCCGTAATGAGTGGATTATATCGCCCGGATGGGAACGGACAAAGTGGAACCAATCCTGAAGCCGGAAGCATCCGCGACCGAACCCCTTGCTTCCCGCTTGCACATTACTCAAAATGAGGCGTTGCCTGTTGCGTCCCGGAAAGCGACCATCAACGCCTGGAGGTGCCTCATGCTCCGACCGCGCAGCCTCGCCTTGCTCTGCCTGCTGGTTCTCCTGTCCGCACCGGCTTGCCGTGGTGCCGAGAAACCATTTCGCTATCCCGAAGGGAAGCACGGCAAGGGCGAGCTGAAATACGTCAATGGGCTGCCCGTCCTCATGGTCGAAGGGACGCCGCAAGAGATTGGCGAACAGATTGGCGTGCTGGCACTCAAGCCCGCACCGCAAATCATGGATGTTCTCAAGGAGTTCCTCAAGGATCGTAAGCTCGAAAAAGTTTGGCCGTTGCTCGTGACAATCGGCAACGGCTTGTTCGCCAATTTCCCGGCGGACTATCGCGCCGAGGTCGAGGCGATGGTGAAAGCGTCCGGCCTGAAACGCGATGGTTTCATCGTCGCTAATACCGTCATGGATTACACGAAACTCGGCGGTTGCTCGACGCTCATCGTCGAGGGCGAGCGCAGCGCGGGCAAGGGACCGCTGTTCGGCCGCAACTGGGACTTCCCGCCGGCGGGCAAGCTGTACCAGTACACCCTCGTCATCGTTTATCGACCGCAGGGCAAGCACGCCTTTGCCACGGTGACATTGCCGGGCCTCATCATCGGACCCACGGTAATCAATGACGCCGGCCTGGCTCTCGCCGCCAACGAAGTCACGTCGGCAAGCGATGGCTCCTCGAAGTTCAACGCCAAGGGCACGCCTCTTGAAGTCGGCATGCGCCGCCTGATGGAAGAATGCACGACCATCAGCGAGGCCGAGAAATTGTGCCGATCCTTGACGCCGACCACGATGATTCTGTTGACTCTGTGCGATAAGAAAGCGGGTGCCGTCTTCGAGGCCACCACGAAACAACTCATCGTGCGCCGCGCCGAAGAGAACGTGTGCTGCTGCACCAATCATTTCCGTTGCAAGGGGTTGGTGACCTCCACGAAATGCTCTCGCTATGACATGCTCGATAAATCGCGCGAGAAACCGCGTCTCGATGTGGCAGAGGTAGCGAAACAGTTGGATGCGGTCAACCAGGGAGCGGACACATTGCACACGATGGTATTCGAGCCGGCATCACTGAGACTCCATTTAGCCTTCGGCAAGGGACCATCGTCTAAGCTACCGTTAAAGACGCTCGATCTGGCTCTGCTCTTTCGGAAAGAACGCGGAGTGAAATGATCGTTTTCCCGAGCCGTTCACAGTGAACCAGGCGGGAAATTCTTTTCCGACAACCGGCGAGGGAGACAGCTTGTGAAGATCAAGCTGACCATCATCTCGGGACCGCATCAGGGCCAGGAGTTCGTCTTCGACGGGCACGATACGTTCCTCGTCGGCCGGACGAAGGATGCCCATTTCCAACTCTCCTACGATGATCCCTATTTTTCTCGCCGGCATTTTCTCGTTGAGGTGAATCCGCCCCGCTGCCGCTTGATCGACCTCAACAGCCGCAACGGAACCCAGCTAAACGGGGTTCGCATCCAAACGACCGAGGTTGCCGACGGAGACGAAATCGGCGCGGGGCACACCGTTTTCAAAGTCTGCGTTCTTGCTGCGGAGTCCGCCGACAAAGAAACTCTCGCGCTGCCGGTTGACCCCATCGCGGGCACTCCGACCATCGACTACCAACCGTCTGCCGTCCTCGGCTACCGGCTCGAAGGCGAACTCGGCCGTGGTGGAATGGGCGTGGTGTACCGAGCGACGCGCGAACGGGATGGCCGGGCGGTTGCCCTGAAGACCATCATGCCCGCTGCCGGGGCCAGCCGAAAACAGATTGACCGCTTTCTCCGCGAAAGCCGAATCCTCGGCCAACTTGCGCATCCGAACATCGTGGCCTTCCAGGAGGCCGGCGAGGCGGGCGGCTTGATTTTTTTGGCGATGGATTTGGTCGATGGCCCCGATCTCGGCGCGCGGTTGAAGACGCGAGGAGCGGAGGATGTCCGCACGGCGGTGCGAATCGTTTGTCAAATGCTCGCGGGTCTGGCGCACGCTCACGCCAAGGGATTCGTTCACCGGGACATCAAGCCCTCGAACATCCTGATTGGCCGCGCTGGGGTGAAGGGGATGGTGAAGCTGGCCGATTTCGGGCTGGCTCGCGTCTGTGAATCGTCGAAAATCAGTGGATTGACGATGCAAGGCGAGATCGGCGGCACCCCGGCGTTCATGGCACCGGAGCAAGTCACCCACTATGGGCAGGTGAAGCCGGCGGCCGATCAGTATTCCGCCGCCGCCACCCTGTACAAGATATTAACCGATCGTCACACGCACGATTTTCCGAAGGACATCGGTGCCCAACTCGCGCACATCGTGACAATGGACCCAGTGCCGATCACCGAACGCAACCCCGACCTTCCGGCGAAACTGGCGGAGGTAATCCACAAGGCGCTCAGCCGGGAACCGGAGGACCGTTACCCGGATGTGATGGCGTTCCGGCAAGAGTTGAAGCGTTTCGCCTGATGGGCCGGTTAACGACAATCACTCGAGGCGCAAACAAACCCGAAAACCAACCGCCGGGTGGCCAATCTCGGCCGTGCCCCACGAGCGAGAGGCTGCGCGGCAGAGATTAGCGGGGTTGATCCAGGAACCTCCACGGAAAAGGGGCGGGGCGTGAAGTTCGCGATCCAACTGAATGGGATCTTTCAACCCCACGAGTTTGTCGTAAGGAGCGTAGTAGTCTTGGCACCACTCCCAAACATTTCCGAGCATGTCGTGCAACCCCCACGGGTTCGCCGGATACGAACCCACCGCCACGGTCTTCTCCTTATACACCCCTTTCATGTCGGTCCCGTAAGGCTCCGTTCCGTTGCAGTTCGCCTGGTCCCCGTTCAGTTTCGAGCCGAAATGGAACGGCGTCGTCGTTCCCGCACGACAGGCGTAATCCGCCTGGGCCTCGCTCGGCAAATGCACTTTCCGTTTCGTTCGCTCCGAAACCGTCTCGCAAAACTTCACCGCATTCACCCAGGACACTTGCTCAACCGGGAGACGGTCGCCCTTGAAATGGCTGGGGGATTGCCCTGTAACAGCCTTGTATTGATCCTGCGTCACTTCGTATTTCCCCAAGTAAAAGTCCCGGCTGATCTCTACTTGACGCTGCCACTTCTCGTCCAGCGATCCCATCAGGAACGTGCCCTTCGGGATACGGACGAACTCGATCTTCTCCCCACCCCCAATATCCAGAACCACGACCCGTCGAGAACCTTTTTTCTTCTCTCCCTCGATCAGGTACTCAAATTCCTCTGTTCGCTCTCCGAGTATCTTCGCCTCCTCCGGCTTCGCGGACGGAATCGGATCGACCTTCGGGGCCGGCGTCTTCGGAGCCATCATCACGCGCACGGTCACCTTGTCGCCCTTGCGAAGCGAAAATTCGGTTGTGTCCAGCACCAGGCCGTCCGCCCCCTCGACGCGGATTTTGTACGGACCCGCGTCCAGCTTCTTGCTGCGGTCCTTCGGCGTCAGCGTGTAGCGGACTTTGTCGTCCGGCCCCGACAGGATCAGTTTCCCCTTCTTGATGCGAGCTTCGACCTCATCGTCGTTCATCTCGACGAGGAGCGTTCCGTTCGGGGTTTCGACACGCAGCACGATGTACGCCAGCCAAACGCACAGGGGCGTCAGAAGGGCGAGCGCCAAAGCTACGGCCGTGATTCGCCGCGCCTTCGCCTTCTTCACGGCCGGAGCAGGCGCGGTCGGCTCGACCAGATCGCCGAAGGGAGAATAATCGACCGTTGGCGAGGAGGCTTGCGGGACCGGAAGCACGGGAGGCGATGATTTGGGGGCTTTCAAATACTGTCCCAGAGCGTTGGCAAAGTCCGCCATGCTCGCAAAGCGAGCTGCCGGCTCCTTGGCCATCGCTTTGCGACAAATGGCATCCAGACGCGAATCCACATCGGAGCGAAACTCCTTGACCGGCGGCACCGGCGCGGAAAGGATCTGCCCCAGCACAACCCGGAACGCGCCGTTGTACGGCGTGTTCCCGGTCAGCATCTCGAACAGCACCACGCCGAGCGAATACACATCCGTGGCCGGCCCAACGGCCTTTGCTTCTCCTCGCACCTGTTCGGGAGACATGTAGCTGGGAGTGCCGAGAATAGTGCCGGCATGGGTCAACTTGGTCTCCCCCGCCTCCACCTCGCCAAATCGCTTGGCCAAGCCGAAGTCCATGACCACTGGCTCGCCATCGGCATCCATCATCACGTTCGCCGGTTTCAGGTCGCGATGGACAACTTTTTTGCGATGAGCATGTTCCAGAGCGAGCGCGACCTTGCGAGCAATCTCGGCAGCACGAAGTTGCGGCATCGGCTCTTCGGGATCGATCTCGTCCTCTAGCGGTTTGCCGGGGATATACGCCATCGTCAGGAACGGCCGGCCGTCGATCTGTCCAGCATCGAACACGGTGCAGATGTTGGGATGATGCAGCGCCGCCGCCGAGCGTGCTTCACGCACGAAGCGTTCGGCTCGCTGCGGAGACTCCAAGGCGTCGAAGAAGGGTATTTTGAGAGCGACTTGTCGTCCGAGTTGGGAATCTTCGGCGAGATAGACCGCACCCATGCCGCCTTTGCCGAGCAGTTTCAGCACGCGATAACGACCGAACTCCGCGGGCAGGAGGGGAAATGGATTGGCTTTGGTAGCCGGCTGGCTTTTGTTGGTATCGTTCTTTTGTCCGTCGAGGGTCGGTTTCACCACGAAGGGTTTGCCGCATTTGGGACAGCCGACTTGTTGACCGCTGACGGTTTCGGCCACGGAACAACTTTGTCCGCAGTCGGGATGGGGGCATTGGACGACGATGGGCATGGTGAACCTCAAGAAAGAAAGCTCGGTCAACAAGCGGATCCGAGAACGGAGCGCCGATGATTAACCGATCTTTTCCAGGTAGATGCAACGAGTTAGTGTATCCTCTTCGGAGGAATCATCGCAACGATATTCCCCAAAAAGCTAACGCACAGGGGACACTGTGGCGGCCATCCCCTCGGTCGTTGCCGTTCATTTTGAGTGCCTTTAACGCCGATGTGTTTGGCGGACCTGCAAGGTGGGAGGAACCGACTGGGGAGCGAGCCGCGGCGCTTCGCGGATGATCGTTTTCTCCTCCCACACTTGCGGCGAACCGAGGTCTTTGCGTTTCTCCGTCAATTCCACACGCAGACTCACTTCACCGGCTTTTTTCGCCTCCACCTCGACCGTATAGACGACTTCCGCTCTCGCGTCCAGTGCCGGCAGCGGATCAAAGCGAATGATTTGCCCCTCGCGCTGCGCCGTGGTTGGGCCGCGTTCGGCCCGCACCGCCATCGCCTCCGGGACCGTGACAGTCACGATGGGATTGAGGAAGGCCGTCTTGCCGGGATTGATAAGCCGGATCGTGTAAGTGGCTTTTTGCCCCACTTCCAGGGGATCGGCGCTTTTGTCGATCTCGATGGCTGGACCGGCGGGCGTCTCGAAATGCGTCGCCTCCGCGCGTGCCTTGACGGACAGATCGTGATCGGCCGTGGCCTGTACCCCGTTGCCGAACAGACCCGGTCGAGGAGCGAGGAGGACCACCTGAAGGACACGCTGCTCTTTGGGCCGCAAAGAGCCGAGCGACCAGCGGACCCGTCCACCAGCAAAGCGACCACCAGGGCTGGCGCTGACAAAGTTAACGGCGGGACTTAATTCATCGGTCACCTGCACGTTCGTCGCCGGCATCGTGCCGGGATTGCTCACGGTGATTCGGTAAGGGGTGGGCCGATTGATGAGCCGTCGCTGGGGTCCGGTCTTAAGGAGCGCCAGCTTCGCTTCGCCGACCGTGACGTTGGCGCTGGCCTTCTGGCGCACGCCGCCCGCAGCCGTCACTTCCACCTTGTTGGTGAATGTGCCCGTCTGCCGCGACATCGCCTGATATTCAATACGGCGCGTCTGACCGGGAGCCAGTTCCCCCAGTTTCCAGGTCAACGGCTTCTCGGGTTTGGGGTACGGTTTGCCATCCAGAAATTCCAGGCCGGCCGGCAGTTCATCGGTGACAACAACGTCTTTCGCGGGCGCGGGGCCGGTGTTCGTGACCTCCAGCCGAAAGGTCAGCGCCTGATACAAAGTCGCCTGAGCGGGCGCGATGACACGCACGCCGACGCTGGCCTTGGCAATGCGTGTCTTGACAGTTTGACCATGCTCGAACTGCACATAGGCGCTGTTCTGAATCTCGTCACCGTCCGTGGGATTGATGGCCAGCACGATCACCTTCCGCTCGCCAGGTTTCAACGTGCCGAAATCCCAGAGCAAATCCGTCACGCCCGCCTTGGCCGGCGTCTTGCTGGTTGGCTCGGGTTTGGCGCGGACGAAGGCGGTGCCGCGTGGCAAACGATCGCGGACGATCACATGATGCGCGGCGGCGCGCGCGACATTCTCGACCGTCAAGCGATATTCGATCTCCTTGCCGGGCTGAACCTCGGCGGGCGCGCGGACACGCAGTCGCACGAGTGGCTCCGGTGGCTCCATCGGTTCCGGTCCGACAAACGGTATTCCTCCAAAGGGAGTTGTCTCAGCCGGTGCGAGTGGATTGGGAGGCGGAGCGACAAAGGGAGGGGCGGGCGAATCAGGGTTTTGGGAAGGCGGGGGCGAATCGGCGAACGGCGGTTCTCCTGCCCCGGCTCCCGGCGCTGTCCAGGGCTGCTGTACGGTGCATGCCGGTATCTGCCGCGACAGCGCCTGTCCGCGATTGGCGACCACGGCCAGCGCAATGATCAGTCCGACTAATGGCGCCAGTCTCGCGGCTCGTCGCCATTCCTTCATGTTGTCTCTCCGTATCCTGGCTTGCTCTCTCCCTGCGTCCGACCGCTGCCCGAACGCGATCGGCCATTGTCGCTTTTTTCTCCATTTGTGTCTGCACAAGTTCCAGGCATGGACGGCCAGATCTCCTTCTCCAGTTCGCGCAAACGCCGATAACCGCGCCGTTGCCCCCGTCGCACAATCCAGGCTGTTGCAGCGAGGCACATCGGTGCCGGCGGGGAGCCATCTCGCCGACGAGGAGATGACAAACACACTTCTCTAGCCCAAGTCCTTGATGTCCGTTTCTTACGAACCGACGACCTTCTCTCTCCGAATTGTGCCTACGAGACCGACCGGGGCGCCACTTGCTAACTTCTTAAAAATTAGTACGATTAATCTTGACAGAGAAAATGGTCGTGAGAAAAATCTCCTAATTGATTCAACTTTCGCAACGTGGTTCTCATTTCGTCGCATTCGTTGTTGTCAGGAGAGTCCGTTATGTCACGACTTCATCAGTCCCGGCGTGCCTTCACCCTGATTGAATTGTTGGTGGTCATCGCCATCATTGCCATTCTCATCGGCCTGCTCTTGCCCGCTGTGCAAAAGGTCCGCGAGGCCGCCGCACGCTCGCAGTGTACCAACAACTTCAAACAGTGGGGGCTGGCCATGCACATGTACAACGACACGATGGGCACCCTCCCGCCTGGAGCAGTCCACAATCCGCGCCACACCTGGGTTCCGCACCTGTGGCCGTTCATCGAGCAGCAAAACCTGGCCAACCTGTACGGCAACCCGAATGTGCAGCAGTTCTACAACCCGCCCGCGATCAACCAGGGCGCCCTCACCGGTGCCTGCGCCATGCAGGTGAAAATGTACTACTGCCCCAGCGACCGCCCCGGTGCTTACGATACGCACGACAGCTACTATCGCTGCCGGGGGAACTATATGGTCAACTTCGGAACGCATACCATCCCGGATAGCTACGCCGGTAACCCCTCGGCTCCGTTCAGCGACCCGAACAACACCGGCGGAATCACGCAAACCACCGCCATTCAGCGAATACCGGACGGAACCTCTAGCACCTTGCTCATGTCCGAGATCATCGTGGCCATGGGCGATAGCGATCAAAATTCCCACGGGGACTTTCAAAACGATGATGCGGCTCAAGTCGGTTGGGCATTCATGACGGTAACGACGCCCAACAGCATGACACCCGACCAGATTTTCTGTGGCACCAACAACGACCCGCGGGCTCCCTGCGTCAACTCGTCGCCGGAATACGAGACGGCGCGCAGCCGGCACACCAACGGCATCAACGCCCTCTTCTGCGACGGTTCAGTACATTTCCTCACCAACAGCATCAACCTCATCACCTGGCAAGCTCTCGGCTCCGCCACTGGCAGCGAACCGGTGGATGCTTCGCAGTTTTGATCCGCGACCGTACCGCACGACCAAGGGATGGTCGCGGCCAAACGCAAGGACTGCTGAACAAAATCCATCGGAACCCGCAGCGTAAGCGAGGGCAAGTCGTCCCTTGCTTGCGCTGCGAAGAAAGAAGAGGAAATTGAGTTGTTCTTGCTCGTCCATCAAGGACTCCTACCCAAATCCTTTCCATCCGGGATTCGCTACATCTTGAACTTGTTCCGCAACTCGATGAACCTTGCTTCTCGCTCAGGCGGGATCGGCCCTCCGAAGTTGAGGAAGACTTTGAAAGCGGCAGCACCCGTCCGATCGAAGAACTGGAAGCTGCGTGTGGCGGTGCCGTCCATGTGGCCCGGCTTTTCCACGGCGAACACAGCCGCCAATTGCTGCCCTCGAATGTGCATGTCGAGTGAATCGGTCTGGACGTTGAAGAACTCGCCCGCTGTGCTGAAGCCGCCGAACTGTCCGTCCACTTCAATCGTCGTTGCGCCGTTGGACACCAGCACTCGCACCGAACCAAATGCCTCAAAACTCTGAAGCAGTTCCTCCCAACGGGCCATATCGAGTTCCATGACCCGCTCCGCTGGAAAGGCTCGGATGACCTCGACCTCCGGCACGCCGAGATCACGAGCTAGTTGCAGAGTCATTTTCCGAGGATTCTTCTCGACGGCAGCACGAATACGCTCGGTCCCTTCATTCGCCTTCATGGTTGATTCCTTACTTTTTCAACGCCCTGCCTGTCAACGCTCTCTGGAGCGGGCACCCTTCCGGCGCACGCTCTCCCCGCCGATAGCCGGCCAGCAGTTCATAGGATCGTCGGGTGAACATTCTACGGCAAAGCCACACTGAATGCAGCGGTGTCAATTCAGGATGGGATGCCGAGGGTGCGGCTGTAGAAGGACGCCCCGCTGGACGAGAAAAGCATCTGCTGGATGGATGTTCGCACCCTGACAGGCGAGGGCAAGTCGGCTAGAGAATTTCCGCTGGATGGAAGAAAAAGCGGGGAGAACCTTGCCATACCGAAAGCAGTTTCGGCCCCGGATCATGACGACTTCGTGCGTCATCGTGTCGCCGTAAGTCGCGGGATGGACGGTGGGTTCGCCAGTAGTCCACCCCTTCGGCAGAGCAGCCACCTGATGGAAATGCCACTAGGTCTGTCTCTTTGCGTCCCACGCTCGCGCGTGGTTTGCCCTTTCGAGGATGAAAGGCGTTGTGATCCGGGCGAGACAGCAAGGCTCGCCCCCGAGCGCTGCCACCAAAGCTGGCAGCTTCGTTTGCCGTACAACTCTAGGTCGCAATCCCCTCGCAGGCAAACCGGCTCTCTCTGGCTGGCCCTTCCGATTGGTTTTCATGCCGCCGACGCATCTCGGCCAGCGCGGTCCGGATAACCATTACGTGTCACGCCTTCCAGACCCAGCGGAAGGGCCGCCAACTCCGGCGAGGCTTCCTTCAACAGGTACAGGGGCCGAACCTTGACCTGCTCATAGATACGGCCGATATATTCACCGACGATGCCGAGGCAGCAGAGGATGGCGCCGCCGACCAGGAACAGCGCCATCAGCACGATTTGATAGCCTCCGATGCTGCCGCCGAACAAGCTCTGCCCCAGCAGGAGTATGCCACAGCCGGAGCCGAGTACGACCAGAAGTATCCCCAGCACCATCGACAAACGCAGCGGCAGCTTGGAAAACGACAACATGGCGTCGATGGCCAGGGCCAACATGCGCCGCAGGGTGTACTTCGTCACGCCCGCGCCGCGGCTGGCCGGATAGAACGCCACGGTCGTCGTCGGGAAGCCCAGCCAGTTGACCATGCCGCGCAGAAAGCGATGCTTCTCGTGTAAGCGCAGCAGACTATCGACCGCCTTGCGCGAGAGCAGCCGATAGTCCGACGCCGCCGAACTGACCGGCGTGTCGCTCAGCCAGTGCATCACCGTGTTGAAGGCCCGCGACGAGACACGCTTGAAATAGCTCAGGCGCGGATCGTCCTCACGGAAAGTCAGCACGATGTCATGCCCTTTCCGCCATTGATCGAGCAGGGCCGGGATCAAGTTGGGCGGATGCTGCAAGTCGCTGTCCAGTGTAATGACCACGTCGCCGCGCGCGTGTTCCATGCCGGCTGTCAGAGCCGCCTGTTGGCCGAAATTGCGGCTGAAGGACAGATAGCGGATGCGCGGGTCGGTAGCGGCCAGCAGACGCAGAAAATCGAGTGTGCCATCGCGGGAGCCATCATCGATGTAAAGGATCTCGACCTCATACTCCGGTTCGAGGGGGGCCAAGGCGGCGCACAGTTCCGCATGGAAGTGAGGCAAAACCTCCTCTTCCTCGAAGGCGGGACAGACGATGCTCAGCTTGCAAACAGGCGCGGCCATTTACCTTCTCCGTTTTCCGGTAGCCGGACCCTCATCAAGCGGCGTGGACCGCGGCGTCGGGCATTTCGGCCCCATAGCCCGGCTGTTCCGCCGTCAATTTTCGCACGAGGACCACGACGTAGGCGATAGTCAGCAGGAGGGCGGCCTGCGGTTGCAATCCCAGCGCGTGGATGCGATTCACGTCTCGCCAAAGCCCCCGAAGTACACAGAGCAGGAAGAGCAGCAAGGCCACTCGCGTCATCCACTCGACGAACCGCGGCCAGCGGTCGCTTGTGGCACTAAACACGGCCCAGGCCAGGGCCGGCGCCAGCAGAACATAGGTGCAGGACTCGGTCGCGGGACCACACAGCGTCATCCAGCAGGTGCCCAGCATCAGGATGGCACCCAGTACCTCACGGCGCGGCCAACCACGCAGGCGAGCCGCCACGCACAGGATCGCGCAGCCCGCCGC
>Ga0134126_10004279_pt1 | contig 17875 bp, 12 predicted proteins | sample KB31752_FD_96881 | JGI IMG/M metagenome (GOLD analysis project Ga0134126, IMG submission 96881) | Terrestrial soil microbial communities with excess Nitrogen fertilizer from Kellogg Biological Station, Michigan, USA - KB3-175-2 | ecosystem: Environmental > Terrestrial > Soil > Unclassified ...
ACGGATGATCCAGAAGGCTCAGTTGTTTTCGCGGAGGTACAGGAAGCAGCGAAAGGCGACAATGACATTTTTCTGCTGAATCTGCCGCCGTGGAGCTATCTGGAAATTAATGCGCTACAACGGGCATCCACGATTGTGGTGCAAAAATCGCTGCGCGAGGGATTTGGCCTCACCGTTACTGAAGCTCTTTGGAAGAGAAGGCCGGTGGTGGCTTCGGGCGTGGGAGGCATTCTGCGGCAGGTGCTGCACAAAGTGACGGGCATGCTGGTGCATTCCGTGGAAGGATGCGCGTACCAGATACGATATTTGCTGTCGAATCCTTCGTTTGCCAAAAGGCTGGGAGAAGCGGGGCACGATCACGTGAAAGAAAATTTTCTAATTACCCACACGCTGCGAAATTATTTGGTGCTTTTCCTGCTTTTGAAGCGCGGCGTAAATCCTCCTGACACCACGAACCGGCTTACCTAGCAACAGCAACCAAGTTCAAGATGACGCAACGAGTGCGTCGGCGCCTGCTTGATAAGGGATTTGATGTATTGAGTGATTCCGGCAATCGCACCATGATTTGCATGACAGCCCACGAGTGTCCGATTATGCCGAAGACCAAGAATAACAATCGTCGACAAAATATCCCCTCACCGCTGGCCGAAGATGGCCGCGCTTTGGGACATCTGCGCTGGGCCATTGCCGAAGGGTACGTCCCAAAAGAAAGCACCGGGCCTGCGCCGGAGATGCTGAGCCACGAAACGGCGTGTATTCTCAACGCCAATGACCGCGAGGCGCATGTGCGCATTACCATTTACTTCAGTGATCGAGATCCGGTTGGGCCATACCTGCTGACCGTGGGCCCGCGAAGAACAAAGCATGTTCGCTTCAACGATTTGAATGATCCCGCCCCTGTGCCTCGCGGGAAAGACTATTCGAGCGTGATCGAATCCGATGTTCCGATCGTGGTGCAACATACGCGGCTCGATTCCCGGCAAGCCGCGAATGCCCTGCTCAGCACAATTGCATTTGGCGATGATTAGAAATTCTATTGAGCCGTGCGAAACAGAGAAGAGTCGCCGGCACGAATCATTTCTCTCGTGCGAAAAAACGCCCGCGCATAACTGCAGTTAAGGTGAAACAGCGAATTGTCTCCTGCACCCACACGCCGACGCATTGAAAATCCCATCGAGAAAGTTGAAGTCTCCGCGTACAAGGTTCCGACGGATGCTCCGGAGTCGGACGGCACCTATCAGTGGGATTCGACAACTTTGGTGCTGGCTAAGGTGACCGCTGCGGGCGCGACTGGGCTGGGCTACACGTATGCGGACAGCGCCGCCGCAGTGTTGATCCGTGACAAGCTCGCCGATGAAATCAAGAACAAAGACGCTTTAGATATTCAGGGTTGTTGGAGCGCGATGGTGCGCGCCATCCGAAATTTGGGGCGGCCCGGAATTGCGTCCATGGCAATTTCAGCGGTGGATATCGCGCTTTGGGATCTGAAGGCGAAGATTCTGCGTGTTCCTCTGATCTCTTTACTGGGCAAGGCCCGCGACAGCGTTCCCGCATATGGCAGCGGCGGCTTCACGTCATACTCGCTTGAAAAAATTGCGGAACAGCTGGGAGGCTGGGCGGCGAACGGCATGCGTTTTGCCAAAATGAAAGTGGGTCGCGATCCGGAACGAGATCTGGAGCGAGTGAAAGCGGCGAGAAAAGCCATCGGAGAGAAAACGGATCTGTTTGTGGATGCGAACGGCGCGTATGGGCGAAAGCAAGCGCTTCAATTTGCGCAACGGTTCGCAGATTTGGGAGTGACCTGGTATGAAGAGCCGGTGTCTTCTGATGATCTTGAAGGGCTGCGCTTCATCCGCGAGCACGCGCCGGCTAGTGTGGAAGTCGCTGCGGGAGAATACGGATACAGCACAAAATACTTTCGAGAGATGATTGAGGCGGAAGCTGTTGATGTGCTCCAGGCGGATGTGACGCGCTGCGCGGGAATTACGGGACTGATTCAGGCGATGTCGCTGTGCAAAGCGTTCTCGACTCCCTTCTCCGCACACACGGCACCGACTGTGCATGCGAATGTTTGCTGTTCGGCGCTCGCGGATGTGCGACACATCGAGTACTTCCATGACCACGAACGAATCGAGCACATGCTCTTCGAGGGAGCAAGCACGCCTGTTCGCGGAGAACTCTTTCCCAATGAGAGCCAGCCTGGGCTAGGAATCGCATTCAAGCGCGCTGACGCGAATCGGTACGTGATCTCGCTGAGCTGACACTCCGGTGACACGCTCAAGTGCATAAACAAGTGAACTGTCCCGCTGAGGAACATGATGCGCAAATTCGAGTCCGAGAGAGCCAAAGCACAGCAGAGCACGGGAAAAACAAGTGACCCGACGAGGTATGAGTATCGCGGTTCGCTGATTTCGCTGCATCCTCACAATGATTCCTGGTTCGTCGCGCAGGGTCGCACGGTGCTGCGCACCGGAAGGAATGGGTTCATTCCTGAAGGTTCGCCGTACGGACTTTTCGTATGCGAAACGCGAATGCTCTCGCAATACGAAATGCGCATTGATGGCGAGGAACTGCTTCCCGTCGCGTTATCCAACGTGAACCAGCACAGTTGGGTGGGATATTACGTGATGCTGCCGCCGGGAGCGGACCCGGGGTCTCCGGACAAGGGCAGCGGAGATGTGCAAGCCTATTCGGAAAACACGTTGGAGGTGCGCATCACTCGATCCGCCTCAGATGGAATTCACGAGGACATTGATATCGTCAACTATTCGCTCGACTCCACTTCCTTCGAGCTTCAGCTCTACTTTGGAGCGGATTTCGCTTCCATCACGGAGGCGGATTCCAAACGGCGGCGACTCAGCCGGCCAAAGACCGTGCGGTGGAGCAACGAGCCACTGCAAAAGCCGCAGCTCGTATTCCACTGCAAGGAATCCCACAAGTACAAACAGCAGGGAGAAAAGGGCAAAGCGGACATCGATCGCGGACTCAGGATCGCCATCAGCTCTAACGGCTGCGAGGCCCGATACCGCAAGGGCCAAATCTCCATTCCCATCAAATTGAATCCAAGAGGAAAGTGGCATTGCTGCGTGGACTTCGTGCCCTGGATTGAGCAGTGGGAATTTGCGCATGAATGCTTATGCTACTCCTTTCACGACGAACGGAGCAGGTTCACGCGGCTGCGTGATCAATCGCTGGCAAAGTCTACCTATTTTGCTTCTGACGCTGAGCACCACTTGAAAAGCGTGGTTACGAATTGCATCCGGCAGGCGACGCGCGATCTCGCTGCTTTGCGCCTATATGAGCTCGATACAAAAGAGGGCGGCTGGACATGTGCGGCTGGACTACCGCTCTACGTTGCGCTTTACGGGCGGGACACTTTGAGTGTCGCGTGGCAATCGGGAATCCTAAGCACGGCCGTGTTGCGCGGGACGTTGCCGCGTCTGGCCGAATGGCAAGGGACGGAAATCAATGATTGGCGCGACGAACAACCCGGGCGAATGATTCACGAGATGCACACCGATCCGCTTTCGGTGCTCAACTACATTCCCCGTTCGCGCTACTACGGCGCTACAACAACCTCTGTCTTTTATCCGGTAGCAGTTGCCTTGCTTTGGCATTGGACCGGAGATAAGGAAATTGTCGCGCCATACATTGAGCCCTCGCTCGCCGCTCTGCAATGGCTGGAAAAATATGGGGATTCAAATGGCGACGGATTTTACGACTACAAAACGCGCTCAAAAATGGGCGTGCGAAATCAGGGATGGAAGGATTCGAGCGACGCCATCGTCTATCCTGACGGAAAGCAAGTGTCTCCCGCAATTGCCACGTGCGAAGAGCAGGCCTTCGTATATTTTGCGAAGACGTTTTTCTCCGAGGTGCTGTGGTGGTTCGACCAAAAAGATGAATCGAAGAAACTGTACAAACAGGCGAAGGAACTGAAAAAGCGCTTCAATGAGCGATTTTGGATGGAGGACGAGAATTACTTCGCCATGGGGCTCGATGCGAAATCGCGGCCGATTCGCACGATTGGCTCGGATCCGGGGCATTGCATCGGCGCAGGAATTGTCGACGACTCACTGGTGAAGCGAACAGCTGACCGCATGTTTGGCCCGGACCTTTTCACGGGATGGGGCTTTCGCACGCTTTCTTCGGAAAATCCGGCCTACGATCCGTTCAGCTATCATCGCGGCTCGGTATGGCCGGTCGAGCACGGCCCGTTCTCCTTGGGTTTCGCGCGCTACGGATTGTATGAGCACGTGGAACGAATCGGGCGCGCGGTTTTCGATGCCGCCTCGCTCTTCCAGTTTAACCGGCTGCCGGAACTTTTTAGCGGCCATCCGCGAGATGAGCAGCATCCTTTTCCTGCTATCTATCCCAACGCAAATTCACCGCAGGCTTGGTCGGCATCGACGGTATTTTCATTACTGCAAAGCATGATCGGCGTCTACCCGTACGCGCCGCTCAAGATGCTTTTTGTCGACCCCCGTTTGCCGGAATGGCTGCCGGAACTCACTTTGGAAAATCTGCAGGTCGGCGAGGCGGCGGTGAAGATCCATTTTTACCGCAAGGAAAACGGAACCAGCGACTACGAAATTCAAGATCAGCGCGGAACGGTTCATGTAGTGCGGCAGCCAAGCCCGTGGTCCCTGACTGCGCATTTTGCGGAGAGGATCAAAGACATTCTGACCAGCTTTTTACCGGGGAAATGAAATGAATACCAAGGTATTGAACAGAACCAACAATGGATCAAACGGGCAGTCGACCGAGAACGTTGTAATCACAGGAGCATCGGCGGGCGTGGGCCGCGCAACCGCTCACGCATTCGCGAAACACGGCGCAAATGTTGGCTTGATTGCGCGCGGAACGGAGGCGCTCGATGCCGCGTGCCAAGAAGTCGAATCGCTCGGAGGAAGCGCTGTTGCGATTTCCGCTGACGTCGCGAATTCCGAACAAGTTGAAAATGCCGCGGCTCAATTCGAAGCGAGGTTTGGACCGATCAACATTTGGGTTAACAACGCGATGACCACGGTGTTCTCGCCGTTTCGCGAAATTACCGCTGAGGAGTTCAAACGCGCGACGGAAGTGACATACCTGGGAACTGTATACGGCACAATGTGCGCGCTGCGCAGAATGATTCCACGCAACCAGGGAATTATTGTGCAAGTGGGCTCGGCGCTGGCGTACCGTTCGATTCCGCTGCAATCGCCATACTGCGGAGCGAAACACGCGATCCGAGGGTTCACGGATTCGGTGCGCTCCGAGTTGATCCATGATGGCAGCAAGGTCCACATCACTATGGTCCAACTGCCGGCGCTAAATACGCCGCAGTTCAGTTGGTGCCGCACGCGGCTGCCGAGACATCCGCAGCCCGTTCCTCCGATATTTCAGCCGGAAGTCGCGGCAGAGGCAATCGTGTGGGCTGCGCACCATCGCCGGCGAGAAGTCAACGTGGGCGCTTCGACCGATAAAGCTATCTGGGCGAATAAATTCGCTCCGGGCACTCTGGATTGGTATTTGGCTCGGAACGGCTATGACGCGCAGCAAACATCGGAACCAGTGGATCCGAACCGCCGAGATAACCTATTCGAGCCTGTGCCTGGCGATCCGGGTACCCACGGGATCTTCGATGGTGCAGCAAGCGAGCATTCCGCGCAAGCATGGGGAACGACTCATCGAGGATGGATTGGAATAGCCACTGGATTACTGGCGAGTGCGGCTGTGGCTATGATCGTCACCAGGAGAATGTAAGGCCAACCTTACAGTTGCTGTTCCTCCCCGCGCTCGGGTTTTGGCCGGATTGCTGGTCGCGGCTTGGAGCGCTGAAACTGGGAATCGGAGTTGAAAAGCACGGAGGTGTTTCATGACAGGACAATCGAACCAACATAAATGTCCGGAGTGCGGGAGAACGTTCGAGTCAGCGAGCGAATTGAGAGAGCACGAGAAGAATTGTCCAAGCGGCCGCTCGCCGGAGCGCAGGTAAGATAAGCCGCAGTTCAGTCTCATTAGCGGCAACAGAAAGGCGGGGCTCGCAGTAAGTAATCGCGAGCTCCGCTTCTTTTTGGTCAGCTGGTTCCTGATGATTCGGCGGGCGAGTCGCGCTATTCAATTACTCGTTCGCATGAGCTGAACGGCGAAGGAACAAAGGCCGGAGCGAACCATCGTAGAGGTAAAAGCGGCTATCGCAATTCAAGCAACGATACGGGCGGATCATTGAGAATCTCATAAAAGATCTTTCGACAAACCCAACTCGATGGGATCGGCGAATGGACTTCCCCTGACATTGGGGGCAGGCCCGAGTCATCAATCTGGTTGTTACATTCATCCTTCCTCCCACGAGACGCTTAGGCATGCGCCGTGCGATATTGTGCCGGGCGCGGCGAACTGCCAAGTTCCAGACAACGATGCAATTCGGTGACGGCCTTCCGCCCAAACGAAAAATCATGAGCGCCGGTATCGATGAGTGTTTGTTTGATCGTTTCGGCCACAGCAATGTCAGCGCATCGAACGAGCACGAGCACTCCACCACTGTGAATTCGATCGGCCAGCCGTTCTGAGTCGTAAACCGGAATTCCCAGGCTCAGGAGTGTTCTTGCGAGCGAACTCGATGAAGGCGGGGGAGCGCTATCGCGCACTGCTGGATTGAGAGTGTCACCACTGTTCGTCCGTAGGCGATTATTTCCGAATGGCGCGGCTGAAATAATGGAACCGTTTTGGAGCAAAACGGAGATGTCGCTCGGGCGTATAGCGGCATTCTTAAGAGATTGAGCGCAGTCACGGACGCCCGCGAAGTTGATATATAGACCACAGACTGTGAGATTTCCGGCGTTCACATTATTCGTCCTGGAGAAGCAGCACTGAGAGCACGGACATAAAGAAAACTACGAGCAAACGGCTCATCCAGCAATACAGCATATGCTGGACTGACCCAGGCGAGCAGGCCGTATGTAGACCCTAAGACGTTTTTTGTCAGCGGCTTCCGCCAGCCCGGGCCGCGCGTCCGGTGCGGTGCGCGCTTCCGTCACCGTGCAGAGCCATAGGATTGATTTGCCCAGAGAGCTCGGTGAGCTTGCGGTCGGTTTCCTTTTCCTCATTGAGAGTTTGTTCCAGGAGGGATGCCGCCTCGCTGTCGCCCATCAAATTCGCGAAATCTCGCACGGTGCCATATGCGGCAATCTCGTAGTGCTCGACTCTTTGAGCCGCTGAGATAATGCCGGCATCTTTCACCTCGCCGTCAAAGTCTTCTCCCAACATTTGGGAGCCCTCGGAGATCAATCCCGCCATTCCCTTGCATTTCTTGCCTTTCGGCGCCTCACCCATACTCTCGAAGATCTGCTCCAGGCGGCGAGCATGCTCCTTGGTTTGCTCCAAATGCTCTTCAAATCCGTCGCGAAGATCATCCGAAGTCGCGGCTTTCGCCATCTTTGGCAGCGCTTTTATGAGCTGCTGTTCCGAGTCGAACAAATCCCGCAACTCGTCAAGATACAATTCTTTAAGGTTATTTTCCTTCATCGTTGCCTCCCAAAATGTTTCGGTCAGCCTAAGCTGCTGCTCCAACAGCATCAATAACCGGAAAACTGTAGGGCGCTGCGTTATTTGTGGTAGCCCACGGCGCTGCCGCTTGCCGCGGTGACGGTATTCGTGAACTATCCATCTAAACTAGATGGAAAGAGCATTTCACTGAGACCGGGAGACAAATTAGATGGACTCCCGTCCGGCAGACAATTTTCTGCACATTCCCTGGATCATAACAGCCGTTATAGCTGTAGCCGCGCTGTACTACAGCCGCGAGGTGATGGTTCCGATTGTTGTGGCGATTCTGCTCACCGTGCTGCTATCGCCAGTGGCTTCGCGGCTGGAAAGGCATCACTTAGGTAAAACTGCCTCGCCGCTGTTGGTATGGTTCGCCGCAGTTGTCATTATTGGGTTTGTGGGCTGGCTCGTGGTGAATCAGGGGATTCACATGGCTTCGCGGCTTCCCGACTATAGCGCGACGATCTCCAAAAAAATCGAATCCATTCGCGGAGCAAAAAATTCGGCTTTGGGGCGCGCCGCCGAATCGGTTCGGCAACTACTGCAGGAATTTTCCAGCGCGATTCAATCAACGGAAAAGGAGCCTCAACAGAATCAAGGTCTGGCCCACAACGGCAACGGAACGGGCGCAAATGCAAGGCAAACAAAACCGGTCCCGGTGGAAATTGTAGGGAGCTCGAACAATCTCAACTTCCAATCAATAAAATCGATGGTCGGCCCCATTGTGACGCCGCTTTTGAAAATCGGCATCGTGTTCGTAGTAACCGCGTTTATGCTTTTTCGGCGGCGGGATATTCAAGACCGGCTCTTCGCGCTGGCAGGATTGAGCCGGATTCACCTGACCAAACAGGCGTTTACTGATGCGACGAACCGAATGGTCCGCTATTTGTGGATGCTGTCTTCGGTCAATTTCAGTTTTGGCGCGCTTTTCGGCACTGCCTTGTATTTCCTTGGATTGCCGGACGCTCTCCTGTGGGGAGTGTTGGCGGGCCTTCTCCGATTCGTTCCCTACATCGGAAGCACAATCGGCGCGGCCATGCCCATACTTTTTTCATTCGCGATTTTTGATGGATGGACTAAACCCCTTATCGCGCTGGGCGTATTCCTGTTTCTCGAAGGAGTGCTCGCCTATGCTGTCGAACCGATGCTCTATTCGCGCAGCACGGGGATTTCGCCATTAGCAATTCTCGTTGCAGCAATATTCTGGGCGGCGCTTTGGGGGCCGATTGGATTGCTGCTCTCAACTCCCCTCACAGTCTGCATTGTTGCCGTAGGACGATACATCCCGCAATTGGAATTCCTGAATGTGCTCTTCGGTGACAAGAAAAATGCAGCAAGCGACGTGCAGCTGTATCAAACGCTTTCGGCGGGAGACCTCGAAGCTTCGCAGCACCTTGTTGACGAATACCTCAACGAGAGACCGATCCGCGAACTTTATGATTCTGTTCTTATGCCCGTGCTGATGCTCGCGGAAAGAGACAGGGCCGATGGATGGTTCGAGGGACAAAGGCGCACGCGGCTGTTTCGCGAGTTGAGAACCATCGTTGAAGAATTGAGCATTCGTTACGCCAAGAACACCGCGGTCGAAGCAAACCCCGCGGAAATCAGCCCAGACGACCAGATCCTCCCCTACCGTCACCCGGGAGCGCCGGCCGTGGTTGTCTCGTGCATTCCCGTACGGGATGAAGGCGACGAAGTCGCCTGCGTCATGCTCGTGCATCTCCTCAAACTAGCAGGCTACACTGCCCACGAAGTCGCCCTGGGCACACAGCGCGAAATGCTGGACGAAATTGCGGAGCACGATGGGCAGGTGATTTACATTTCGGCGCTGCCGCCATTCGCGGTTTCGTCGATTCGCCGGTTGTACAAGAGAATTCGCGCGCGATTCAGCAAGTTCCACGTGGCTGTTTGCCTGTGGCAGTTCGCCGGCGCCACCGATTCCATGAGGACGCTCTTGGACCTGACCGAGTCTGACTTGATTCTGACCAGCCTGGGCGATTCCGTCGTCCAAATTCAGCAGTTTGTGGAACTGCAGCCCCAGAGCGCCCGCGACAAGTAGAAAGTCGCTGCCTCGGAATGAACGCAAAATACAGCATTTACCGCTGGTAAGTAAGTTAAGGTCTGACTGGCGCCACGGGTGTTAAGAAAATAGTCTCGCCAGCGGAGCGATACCTTATCGCGAGAAAGGCCGTCATGTTGGTACTTACTTTACTTTTGAATCTGGCGCTACTGGCGCCCGGACCAGTTCGCGCAATCGCAGTTCAGAAGAGCCCGCAGGGCCCTCCGGAGAAGACTTCGCCGCGGTACGAAACCTGGTTGAAACAGGAGGTGCGCCACCGGCTGCTGTTGCTGCCCTATTACACGGTTTTCGATCAACTGGGATACGTTGTGAACGGCTACACGGTTACGCTCACGGGCGATGTGGTGAATCCAACGCTGAAATCCGACGCGGAGAATGCGGTGAAGCGCATCGAGGGCGTCGAGAAAGTGGTGAATCAAATTCACGTGCTGCCGAACAGTCCGATGGACAATCAGCTTCGGCGCGCCGAGTACCGAAAGATTTATTCGCAGCCGCAACTATTTCGTTACGGCGTAGGGAATCTGCAGTCCATCCACATCATAGTGGAGAGCGGGCACGTGACGCTCACCGGTTTCGTCGACAACGAGACAGACAAAAACGTTGCCGGCATGATGGCTAATTCCGTGCCGAATGTGTTTTCTGTGAAAAACGATCTGGCAATCCAGAATCCGAAATAGATGACGCCTGCCGTTGGCCCTCTCGCCTCGAAAATGGTGGGGCTGGGGAGAGTCGAACTCCCGACACGCAGTTTAGGAAACTGCTGCTCTATCCATCTGAGCTACAGCCCCTCGATGGTTAAGTGCCTATAGGTTAGCATAATGACCGGAATCGCCGGTTTGCGTCTATGGTGCGTGATTGCAATTGCGCGTTAGTGCCGCGGAGGTGGAACACAACCAACACTTCGCGGGCTTGAGCAGCGTGGCTCCGGCTGCTAGCATAATTGCAGGCACCCGAAGTAAGGGCGTGCCGATTGCGAGCCGTGACGATCCGAAAAAATATGCGCCGACGCCTGCTTAGCGCGCACCGCACTTTGCGAAGCTGGAGAATGATCGCCAAAGCGCTGGTTTCGACGCAACACCCTTTGCTGGCGCACATCATTCCGATGCGGCGCTGCAATCTCTCGTGCACGTACTGCAACGAATTCGACGATTTCTCGAAGCCTGTGCCACTCGAGGAAATGCGGCGCCGGATTGACCGGCTGGGATCGTTTGGAACTTCGGTGGTGACCATCAGCGGAGGTGAGCCTCTGCTGCATCCTGAGCTGGACGAAATTATCCGGCGGATCCGGCATAACGGGATGATCGCAGGGATCATCACCAACGGCTATTTGCTCACGAAAGACCGCATCGAGCGGTTCAACCGCGCGAGGCTGGAATTTTTGCAGATCAGCATTGACAACGTGCAGCCCGATGACGTCTCGAAGAAAAGCCTCAAAGTGCTCGACCAGAAACTGAAGCTGCTGGCGGAGCACGCTGATTTTCACGTGAATATCAATTCGGTCCTCGGCGGCGGGATCAAGAATCCTGATGATGCCCGCGTGGTCGCGCGGCGCGCTGTTGAGCTGGGATTCAGTTCGACGGTGGGAATCATTCATGACGGGAGCGGACAGTTGAAGCCGCTCGATACGCACGAGCGCGAAGTGTTCGAAGAAATCATGCGCATGGGCAAGCGCTCATTCTCGCGGGTGAACGCGTTCCAGCACAACATCGCGGCGGGGAAGGAAAACGACTGGCGCTGCCGCGCGGGTTCGCGCTATCTGTACATTTGCGAGGACGGGCTGGTGCATTACTGTTCCCAGCAGCGCGGATATCCGGGAATTCCCTTGAGCGAGTATTCCGCGGAGCGGCGGCGGCAGGAGTTTTACACGCAGAAATCGTGCGCGCCGCGATGCACGGTGTCGTGCGTTCATCAGGTTGCTGTGCTGGACAACTGGCGCGGTCCACAGAGAAGTTTACCGGCCGGCGAACAGCCCGAGCCGCTCGTCCATATTGCGAGCGGCGACGCGCCCCGATAGAAGCTGTCTGATAAATTGCCGGCGATAGAAAACCAGCTCCTTCGGGGGCTAAAGCCCCCTATTTTCCAGCTTTTTGTCGGAGCTGAAGCTCCGACCCCCCCTAACGGAGAATCTATCAGATGAGTTCGTCTTTCGTTTACTCGCCTGGTGCTTTTTCATAGCCTTCACCTAACTTTTCTATTGCGCGAACCCTAGGCTTGGAGTACAAGCCAAGCATTATTCCTTGGGATTCATGGCGTTAGATTTGGCTGGCGTATTGGTTTGCCGGAACGGACGTTTTGAATTTCTGAGGACCTGCCGAAGAGGTGAGGCGATGCCACAATTCAGAAGATTGCTTCGAATTGCGATTGCATTTGGGTGCGCGGCATTTTTGAGCGCAGCGGCGCTCGGGCAGATCAATACGGTGCAGATTTCGGGCACGGTTTCTGACCAGCAGGGACTGGGCGTACCGAAGGCCGAAGTGACCGTTACGAACGCCGCGACAGGAGCGACGAGGAGCGCGACGAGCGATTCGTCGGGGCGATATGAGATTGTCGGACTGCCTCCCGGAACATATTCGCTCACTGTCGAAGCACAGGGATTCGCCAAGCTGGTCAATCCGAGTATCACACTGACGATTGGCGCGCCGGCCGTGTTCAATCCTCATTTGAGTGTGCAGGGCGGCAATCAAACGGTAACGGTCTCGGGCCAAGCGGCTCTGGTCGAAACGCAGCGAAGCGATGTTTCGCAAAGCATCACGCAAGGGCAGATTCAAAATCTGCCCATCAACGGCAGACAGTACATCCAATTCACGCTGCTGAACTCGCAAGCCAACCGCGACAGCGCTCCTTCCATCGGCGCGGCTCCAACGAGCGGCTTGAATTTCGGCGGTCAGCGCGCGCGCTCGAACGAAGTTTCGGTGGACGGCGCGGACGCTGTCGATGCATCGGTGAACGGTGTGCGCTCGACGGTTTCGCAAGAAGCAGTGCAGGAATTTCAGATCCTCACCAGCAACTACATGCCGGAGTTTGGACGCGCGACCGGAGCGGTGATCAACATCGTGACGAAATCGGGCGCGAATGAGATGCACGGCGACGCGTTCGGCTATTTGCGGCAAAGCGCATTGCAGGCGCGGAATCCGTTTTCGGTGCAAGTCGACCCGCAGACGGGCGCGGTACGAGGCGTGAAGCAATCGTTCACGCGCGTGCAAGCCGGAATGACTCTGGGCGGGCCAATTCAGAAAGAAAAAACTTTCTATTTCTTCAGTTACGAAACTACGCGCCGGCAGGAAACGGGATTTGCGGATATTGGCGCGAGCGCGGGAGGATGTCCGACGGGCAGCATTGCGACGTTGTTTGGACTGTGCTCCGAGACGTATCCGTTTTTTCCGGCGCCTTTGTCGATGACGGCGCCACAAACTAGTTTCGTACAGAGTTTGCTCGCCAGCGGGGTTCCTGCGCTGCAGAGTTTTGCAGGACAATATGGAGTGCTGGCGGGGTCGGCTTCGAGCGTCGCGGTGAGTGGCCTTGACTTCGGCGCGATCGACCAGTCGAAGGGCGTGGCGCCGTGTTCCGCTGGACCACCGTTCCCCTGTTTCCCATTGCCTGTGCTGGATAACAATGGAAACGCGTTTTCTCCTGCGTTGCCCGCATCGTTCACGCCGCTAACCGCCGAAATTGGAAATTACCCAATCAAGGAAGGCACGAGCTTGTGGTCGCTGCGGCTCGACCATATTTGGAATCCAAAAAACAGCACATTTGTGCGCGCGAGCGTTTCACCTTCGCTCGTCACCGGCATTCAGGTGAATGCGCAAAATCAAAATTTCGGCGAAAATGCCGGCTCGCGCACGTCCTTGCAGCAAACTCGCGATCTGGCCATCGTCGGCCAGCAGAGCACCAGCCTTCGCGATAACCTTTTCAATGAATTTCGTTACCAGTTCGCGCGGCGCGGGCTGCATTACGGATTCTCGCAATTGCCGGGCGGAGGGAACGTTGCGGTGAACATCACAGGCTTCGCGTTCTTCGGGCGCGAGCCGTTTTCCACTGTAGATCGCATCGAGAAAAGAAACCAGTTCACGGATGCTCTTACGTGGATCAAAGGAAATCACACGTTCAAATTTGGCGAAGATACGAACTATATTCAGTTGGGCGGCTCGCAGGCGGAAATTTTCGAGCTTAATTTCGGCGGGATTTTTGATTTTGGCTCATTGAGCCCGTCGGAACTGGGCCTGCCTTCGAGCGTTGGCGGCACAACTGTTCCGAGCCTGACGGCGTTGCAAGCGTACGGGCTTGGATTGCCCGGGGATTTCATTCAGGGCATTGGAAATTCGAACCGTCCATTCAACGTGCCGTCGCTTGGGCTTTTCGCGCAGGACAGTTGGAAACTTTCGCCGCGCCTGACGCTGAATTACGGGCTGCGCTACGACATTCAATGGACGCCGACGTTTGCGGCGGGCACTCCGTTGAATGCGGCGGCCGAGCCTGCACTGAACGTTGTCGAAGGCGTGCCGGTTTCAAGCAAGAATTTTGCTCCGCGTTTAGGAGTCGCATGGGACCCGACCGGCAGCGGCAAGACAGCAATTCGCGCGAGCTTCGGACTTTTCTACGATCAGCCGCTACTCGCGGTAGCTTTCGATTCGACGACTGCCGATGGAGCGCTGTCGTCGCAGCTCATTACTGCTGGGGGAACTCCGAGCGGATGCGCAGTTGCGAGTCCTTCGTGTGCCGGAACCGGCGAGCCGGGAGTCGTGGGGCTGAACGCGGCGTCGATTTTCCAGGGCGTGCTCAATACTGTGGGCGTTCCGAACTTTGGATATCTGAGCGGCGAGCAGCGGTTCAATCCTTTTCAGCAGGGTTCTATTTTTACCAGCCAGAATTTCATGACTGCCGGGATTCCTGTGGCTCTCCTTCCGTTCACTTTGCCAACCGCACGGAGTTTCGTCTATCCGTATGCGGAGCAGGGCAACCTGACCGTCGAGCGCGAGCTTACGCACGATTGGAAAGTGGATCTCAGCTACAGCTATACGCGGGGCATTCATCTGAATCGGCCGCGAAACATAAATCCGTCGAACCCTTCTCTGCTCATGGCGAATTTTGCAAACGCGCTGGCTGCGGGACTTACGCCATCGAGCCCGTTGACGGTGACTGCAACGCCGCCTTCGAGTGCAGGGCCGTGCACGTTCAATACGGTCGTGCCAGGGATCCTAGGAGTGCTCAGCAACTGCCCTGCTCCGCTGGCAACTCTGGATGGCCAGGCGGTTTCGACTGCGGCGGCTTTCAATTTCTTCCGGCCATCGGGACCAAATCCTTCGTTCGCGACGGCTGGAGCGCCGGGGGCTCCATGCAGCGCCGCCATCGCCCCATTTCAGGGGCTCGCGTCCAGTTTCGGGTATCCCGCTGGAACTGCGGGGCTCTGCGTTCCGTGGAGCGATGTGGTGCAACAGGAATCCTCCGGAACTTCCTTCTACAATGGATTCACTATTTCGATCACCAAGCGCTTCTCGCATAATATTCAATTCTTCTCGAACTGGACGTGGTCGCATGCGATTGATGATTCGACCGATTTGCAGACGCTCCTCGAGCCGCAGGACAACAACTTTCCGCAGCTCGAGCGCAGCAATTCGACGTTCGACCAACGTCATCGGTGGGTGACCAGCGCGGTTTTCGAGAGCCCGTACACGGGCGGCGGCGAGTGGTATCAGAAGCTGCTCTCGAATTTCACTTTAGCGCCGATTATCGAGGTGTCGTCCGGACGACCTTACACTGTGCTGACTGGGACCGATTTCAATATGGATTTCAGTTCGGAGACAGATCGCCCTTCGGCAATACGAGGCGCTAAGGGAACGCTCCCCATCGGCGTTGTTACTTCGCCGTTCATCCAGAATGTCGGCTTCACGCCTCCGACGGGCCAGTGTCCGACGGTATCGCCAGCGCAGGCCGCGGTTCTGAGCGGAATCGGCCCGGAAGCGAATTTTCTGGGCTGCGTTGGCGATCTTGGGCGCAATACATTCTTCCGCCCAGGATTCTTTTCAATTGATCTTCAGCTTTCGAGGACCATTCGGTTGAATGAGCGATGGGCCATGGAAATCATCGCCGACGGATTTAACATGCTCAATCGCTTCAATGCGGGCGACGTCAATCCGCTGTGCGATCCGACGGGCTCGGGGGCTTGCAATGCGGGCCAGCCGACAGCGGCGCTCGATCCGCGGCAGTTTCAGCTTGCGCTGAAGCTCCACTGGTAAAAACTGGCCGGGGAAGGCAAATACCGGATTTTTTTGCGAAGACCTTCCCGCCTCTTCTGTAATAGGCTATACTCGTTTCTGACTTTCACTATTTCTTCGCCTTCGGAGCCTTGAATGGGCCAGATCATTGCACTGATTACCCTGATCGTCGTGGTCGTTGCTTCGATTCTCGTCGTGTGGGCGCTTACGAAGCGGCAGGCGGCGCCCAGCGCTGATCTGAACGTTCTTCGCAGCGACATGCAATCCGCGCTTATGGCCCACTCGCAGTCGCTCAATACCCAATTGACTCAGGTCACGCAGACCGTCCTCCAGCAACTCGGGCAGGTGAGGTCTGCCTTGCAGGAGGGATTGGCCAGTTCCGGCAATCTCGTCTCGCAAGCGCAGACAGCCATCGCCAGCGAAATCCGCAGTTCTCAAGACGTGCTCACGCGCGTAGGACAGCAGCTCGGTCAAATTCAGCAGGCTGGCCGCGATCTTTCGCAGGCAACGCAAACGTTGCAATCCGTGCTCGGCGGCGCAAAAACCCGCGGCTCATTGGGCGAAGTTGCGCTGGAAACCATTCTCGCCGATGCGCTTCCTGCATCCGCCTACAAGACTCAATATCGCTTCGACACCGGAGCGATTGTGGACGCTGTCGTTCACTCCGGCGATAAGTTAATCGCCATCGATTCGAAATTTCCTCTGGAGAGCTATCAGCGGCTGCTCGGTTCCGGAGAAGAGGCGCGGCGCGAATTTTTCCAGGCTGTCCGCAAACATGCGGAGTCGATTGCCGAAAAATATATCCTGCAAAATGAAGGCACTCTCGATTGCGCGCTGATGTTTGTTCCTTCGGAGGGCATTTATTACGAATTTCTGATGACCTCCGATGCGAAACTTGGGCGACTCGATGACCTGTGCCGCAACAGGAAAATTTTCGCCGTTTCGCCCAATACGCTGCACGCGTATCTGATGATGATTCTCGTGGGATTGCGCGGCATGCAGGTGGAAGAAAATGCGCGGCGGCTTTATGCAAGCCTCGGCGGCTTGCAAGTCCAGATCGACTCTTTCGCGAAAATGTACGAGACGCTCGGCAATCACCTGCGGCACGCACAACAATGCCACGATGAGGCGGGAGGCAAGCTGGATCGTCTGCAGAATAATGTGGAGCAGATGGCGCAGGGAGCGCCGCCGGAAAGCGCTGTACGCGCATTGGAAACCGCTCAGCTTGAGTTCAAGAACTGAGCAAATCCATCAAAGCTAATCAATTGTCGAGCCGCACTACGAGCGCCGTCATGTGTTCCTGCGCTTCAATTTCATTTGCCAGCTCACGCGCTGCTGCTTCGCTGGGTAAGCGCCCCGCGCGCACGCGATAAAAAACGCCATTCTCCGACTGAAATTCGGCAATGCTGACCGGCGCGTATCGCGCATTCAGGCGCTCCTGCAATCGCCGCGCATTTTGCTCTAGCTGAAATGCTCCGACCTGAACACCGAAGAAACCCACATTGGGATCAGGCCCTCCAATCAAATCCAGGCGCACGCGCGCTGTTCCCGGACCGACCATTCCGATGGCTTCCGCAGCGGAGTACGACAGATCGATAATCCGATTGGCCACAAAGGGGCCGCGGTCGTTGATTCTGACGTCTACGTGCCTGCCGTTGCTGACATTCGTGACGCGCACAACGGCATTGAACGGCAGCGTGCGGTGCGCCGCAGTGAATTCATGCATGTTGTAAACTTCGCCGTCGGATGTGCGGCGGCCATCGAATGGAACTCCGTACCAGGATGCTATGCCCTCTTCTGTGAATTCACCGGGCAGAGCGCCTTGGCGCGACGGAACCGGCCGCGAAATTACTGGCGCGCTCCGAGCCGGTGTGGGCGCGGGCGGATTCACAGCAGGCTGGCGCCGCGCGCATCCAGCGATGATGCCTGCAAGAATGACAATCAGCAAAATGCCGGGCGAGGACGGCTGCTTTAGGCTGAGCGCCAAACACCTCAATTGCATTCTGCTCTCCGTTCCAGCGGGTAAAAAATTAGTTTTTCGGTATTATAGGAA
>Ga0134126_10004280_pt1 | contig 17869 bp, 20 predicted proteins | sample KB31752_FD_96881 | JGI IMG/M metagenome (GOLD analysis project Ga0134126, IMG submission 96881) | Terrestrial soil microbial communities with excess Nitrogen fertilizer from Kellogg Biological Station, Michigan, USA - KB3-175-2 | ecosystem: Environmental > Terrestrial > Soil > Unclassified ...
CCGCTCGCCCGGCTCGAATCGCGCGTCGCAGCCGTGCGGCTGGCCGAGCGGCTGCCGGATATCCGCCTCGAAAATCATGGCGAGCCCGACTGGCACGATTCGCTGATCCTGCGCGGCGTGAAGCACCTGCCGGTCAGATTGCCTTGCGAATGAGCTCTACGGTGCCCCCCGTACCGGTGGCCTTGCTCCAATTGCGATTCGTCCAGTACTCACCGGACAGTCGCGGTTCGGATCCCTCTTTGCTCTTCAAGCTCATCTGGCTAGCGCCGTAGTATTTCTGCTGGTCCCCGGGACTCGGCTTCAAAGTCTTGTTTTCAAATATGTGGAACAGCTCTGCGTCGCCGGTCTCGACATCGCGGACCAGCCGCACGGCCACACTCCTTGAGACTGCCGAGTTCTCATTCGGCTCAGTCCGACCATTCAACTTGATTTCCGTGGCGATGTTGATCGTGAACAACCGCACGCTGATCGTCATTCGCATCGGAACATTAAGCAAATCGATCTTGCGGATCTCTTCGTCGCTGATCGCTGGGTTTTTGAAGCGGGCATCGATACGCGTCCAGTTCGACTCGATATAACCCGCCCACTCGCCATCGATATCCGGCAGATTGGAGCGCAAGATCGGGAGACGGCACAGCACGGGAAACAGCCTGGTCTGGCCGGCCAGGCCGAAGAGGCCCCCAGTGAAGGTACCGGCCCATCCAATCGGCTCCGCAAGCTCAGTCACAGGAAAGGGCTTGACGACGAGAATCGCGATCGTGACTGCGGCCACAACCGCGCCGTAGGCGGCCAGTATTTTTGGTAGGCCCAGCCGTCGATACCTCGTCTGCCTTGCCATCTTTGAGCCTGCCCGCCCCGGTCGCAAGCAGATTTGCCCTGAATTCTGCTACCATCCCGTGTGCCTGACGCACGGAGAGGAAGAGCCGGTGAGTGGATCGATTGCCTTGGTCGGCTGGCCATTACTGGGGGCTGCAGGCATGTTTTGCGCGTTGGCAGCGGTTCTTGGTGTCTTGCTGCACAAGCGCAATCGACAGATCAAAGGCTTGATGGGTCAGCTCGCGGTCGCTGAAAACGACGCTGTCGCCCTGCGACGTGGTCTGGATACGTTGCATCAGTTGCAGTTCGTGGATGCCGTCACCGGCATTCCCAATGCCGCCAAATGGAAGGCCGACGTCGAGCGCTCTGCCCTGCTGGCCACTGCAGCACGACCGGTGCAGGCAGCAATCATCGATTTCGTCGACTTCGGACGCCTCAACCGCGAACACGGCCATCAAAAGGTTGACGAGATTCTTCGGTACCTTGCGACCAGTCTGGACGAACGCATGCGCCGCAACGAGCGGCTCTACCGCAGCCATCCGATCGAGGAGCCCCTGGATACGGTCGACGACGAGCGAGACCGAATCTATCGGAAGTACCAGGGGGGCGACGAATTCTATATCCTGATCCGTGGAAGCGAAGCCGAGATGCTCGGTCTCCTGACGCGCCTGCAACGCCAGACAAGCGGCGAAATCAGCAAATACATCACAGACCATATCGCGGCATTGGGTGAACCGCTGCGCTTTTACGGCAGCGTGTGCCAACTGCACGACGGTGAAACGGCAGACTCGCTCATGGAGCGACTTGCTTCGGGACTCAGGCTGGCGCGGGCAGAACGGGGAGCATTGCGGCTGCATTGGGAATCCGGGCGGAGCAGTGCCGACCCCGACGAAGAGGATCGCAACCTCTATGAGGCGGCAGAGATCGAGTTCGGAGGCACGCAGCAATGATCCGGGCATTCCGATGAAAGCCATGATGTGCCGCCAGTGGGGCGGGCCCGAGGACCTGCGTCTCGAGGACGTCCCTGCGCTGCCGCTCGGCACCGGCCAGGTGCGCATCCGCATCAAGGCGGCGGGCGTGAGCTTTGCGACCACGCTGGTGATCGCCGGCAAGTACCAGCGCAAGCCGCCGCTGCCCTTCGCGCCCGGCACCGAGGCGTCGGGCGTCGTCACCGAGATCGGACCGGGCTGCAAGCGACTCGAGGTCGGCGACGAGGTCGTGGCGGTGCTCGACTGGGGCGGGCTCGCCGAGGAGACGGTGGCGCACGAGGTCAACGTCTTTCCCAAAGCGAACAATGTCGGCTTCGTCGAGGCGATCCAACTCGCGATCTCCTATCCGACCTCGGGCGGTGCGCTCAGCTGGCCGAGCGTGCTCGACGTCCAGAAGGGCCAGACCCTGCTGGTCCACGCCGCGGCCGGTGGCGTCGGCATGGCCGCGGTCGAAATCGGCAAGATTCTCGGTGCCACGGTGATCGCCACCGCCGGCGGCGCGCGCAAGACCGCGTTCGCCAAGGAGCACGGCGCTGACCACGTGATCGACTACCGCGCCACCGACTTTCGCGACGCGGTGCTGAAGCTCACCGCCGGCCGCGGCGTCGACCGCGTCTACGATCCGGTCGGCGGCGACGTCTTCACCCAGTCGCTGCGCTGCCTCGCCGTCGAGGGCCGGATCTGCCCGATCGGCTTCGCCGGCGGCACCATCCCGCAGATCCCGGCCAACATCCTGCTGGTCAAGTCGATCGCGGTGATGGGCTTCAACTACGGCTACTACGCCGGCTGGAGCCCGCACGACGCGCGCTTCGAGGAGGCCGACAAGACCTTCGCCCTGATGAAACGTATCCGCAGCTGGTGCGAGGCCGGTCTCTGCCACCCGCACGTCGACCGCACCTATCGCCTCGAGGAGGTCCCCAAGGCGATGGCCGCGCTGCTCGAGCGCAGCGTCACCGGCCGGCTGGCCGTGGTGATGGACTAGAGGTCCCAGATCGCCGTGGGACGGCGTCGATGTCGATGGCATCGGCATCGAAGGCTTGCGAGTCTCAAAGTTCAGCCGAGTAAATGCGAATCCAAGAACGGGCGCTCTTCCGGCCTCGCGACGCGCGTTCGGCAAAACAAAAGACCGGTGAGGAGAAGGGCGAACATCATGGTGCGGGTCCCACTGCACCGGCTCGCGCCAGACTCCATATTACGGGCAATGGCCTCGATTTTCCGGCCGGAAATTCAAGCCGCGCAGGTGAGGCCAATGCCCAAAGTGGCTTTTCGCCAAGAGCTGTTATCCACAGCATTTTTGGGCTGCTTTCCCCCGTCGCCTACTTCTTGGTCAGCTTGGCGTCGAACTTGCAGTAGCCGTCGAGCAGTACCTTGGAATTGCCGTCGGCGATGGTGCCGGTCACGTCCATCTGATTGCCGCCGCCGACCACGGCCTTGGTCTTGAACACGCCACCCTGGCCGAGCGTCGCCTCGAAATGGCGCGCGTCGCGGCCTTCCTGCTGGAAGTGACCCTTCACCGCCGTGCCCTCGACCTCCATGGCAATGGTCATCTTGTACCCGGTGCACTTGGACGAGCCCGCCACGTTCTGGCCGTAGCCGGTCCAGGTGTAGTTGGCCTGTTGAGCATATGCGGTGCCCGCGAACAGCACGGCGGAAATGATGCCGGCGGCAATCGTCATCTTGGTCACGGTTGTCGTCCCCTTGCTACTTGCGGGTGAGCTTACCTTCGAACTTGCAGTAACCATCGAGCAGGATGCGGCCGTCCTTGTCGGCGAGCGTGCCGCTCACGTCCATCGTGTTGCCGTCGCCGACATCGGCCCGGGTCTTGAACGCGTGCTTGTCGTCGAGCGTGGCGGTGAACGTCCGCTCCGGCCGGCCCTGCTGCTTGAACGAGCCCTTCACGGCCTTGCCGTCAACGGTGAGGTCGATCGTGATCTGGTAGGTCGCGCACTTCGACGTGCCGGCGACGCCGGTGCCCATGCCGGTCAAGGTGTACAGCGCCGGGTCGGCCCACGCCGCACCCGCACCGAGGACCGCCAGCCCGATCGCTGCCAGAATGTGTCTCCTCATCTCCCGCCCCCCGCTCAGAAGAAGTCCTGGATCGCCTTCAGCACGGCCGTCGGCTTCTCCTGTCCGACCGCATGGCCCGCCCCGGCGATTTTAACCAGCTTCGATTTTGAAACAGCCTTTTTGAAGGCGTCACCATAGACCGGCGGGATCAGCACGTCCTCCCGGCCCCAAACGATCAGGGTCCTGGCCGTGATGCGATGGAGCCGGGCCGCCAGCCCCCGGTCGGGAATCGGAAACAGCAACTTTCCGGCCATGCCGAGCCGGCGGGCATTCATGACCAGGAATTGTTTCAGGAATTCCATGTCGCCCATGTCGGCGCCGCCCGCGGTCAAGAGCTTCTTGCCCGCCTCGGCGTCGTGGAACAGCAGCGCCGGCAATTCGTAGGGCAGCTTGGCGAAGATATCGACGATCGGATGGTCGTCGAGCCACAGCCCCGCCGGCGCCAGCAGGCAGAGCTTCTCGATCTCGGTATGGGCGATCGACGCCATCTCGGCCGCGATCATGCCGCCCATCGAATGGCCGACCACGATCGGCCTCCTGAGCTTCAGCTTCTCCATCACGTCGAGCACGTGCAGCGTGACGTCGAGCATGTCGCGCAAGCCGTCCTCGCCCTCCGATTGGCCGTAACCTGGCAGCAGCGGGCCGAGATCCGGTACTTGGTGGCCAATGCCGCCAGCAGCGGATCGTTCGGCATATGGCCGCCGGCACCGTGGAGGAACAACAGATCGCGGCCTTTACCGGCCTGCACCACCTCGATCTTCGCGGGTGGCGTCTTCAGCGTCAGGAAGCTCATTCCGCGGCAACCCTCATCGGTACCGGCTCGTGCATGGGATGGCACCAGAAGCGGTCGTCGTGGTTCTTCCAGTCGGGCCACAGGTTGCGCAGATGCGGCATCACCTTCTCGGCGAACAGCTTGGTCGAATGGCGCACTTTGTCGTCCGGCATGTTGCCGATATGCAGCAGGCAGAAGACGTTGCCGACCCGCAGCGTCTTGATCAGCTCCTCCATCTGCTGGCGCACCGTCTCGGGCGAGCCGGCGACGATGTAGCGGCCTTCGGTGAGGTCCTTCCAGCTCATGTTGGGATAGTCGCGGCCCGTTCCCGGCGCGAACTGCGACAGAGCGCCGGTCTGGATGGTCTTGATGGTGCGATAGCCCGGCGCGTCGGCGAACCCCGGATAGACGTGCAGGCAGCGATTGTAGAAGTAGCTGACGTGCGGCCCATACAGCCGCTCGGCCTCGGCATCGGTGTCGGCCACGCAGATCACCTGGGCGAAGCCGGCGCGGTAGGGCGATTCGTCGGCCTTCCGCTCGGCCACCCGCTTCCAGTAGCCCTCCATCAAAAGCTTGGCGCGCAGGTAGCCTGAGTAGCTGAGGTACGAATAGGAGTAGGTGTTGTCGAGGCAGAAGTCGTAGGTCTCGACCGAGCCGCCGCCCGGGATGAACACCGGCGGCGGGTTCTGGATCGGCTTGGGCCAGCAGTTGACGTAGCGCAGCTTGGTGTAGCGGCCGTTGAAGGCGAACGGCTCGTCGGCCGCCCACGCCTTGCGGATCAGATCGTGCGCCTCGGCATATTTCTCGCGGGTCAGCGACGGGATGGTGCCGTAGGCGTAGTTGGTGTCCATCGACGTCCCGACCGGAAAGCCGGCAATGAGTCGGCCGCCCGACAGAACGTCGAGCATCGCCATCTCCTCGGCCACGCGCAGCGGCGGATTGTAGAGCGCGATCGAGTTGCCGAGCACCACCAGCGCCGCCTTCGACGTCCGCCGGGTGAGCGTCGCCGCCATGATGTTGGGCGACGGCATCAGGCCGTAGGCGTTGGCGTGATGCTCGTTCACGCCGATGCCGTCGAAGCCCACCTTCTCGGCGTATTCCAGCTGGTCGAGATACTGGTGGTAGGCGATATGGCCCAGCTCCGGCTGGTACATCCTGTTGGGCAGGTCGACCCAGACCGAACGGTGCTTCTGCCGGAAATCGTCCGGCATGTGCGGCCAGGGCATCAGGTGGAACCAGGTGAATTTCATCGCATCCCTCCCTCGTCGTCCCGACCGGAGCATAGCGGAGTGGAGAGACCTCTTTTCGCAGCACACGAAAAAGAGGCCCCTCGGGCTACGCTCGGGGCGACGGGTGGCGCGGTGCGCCACCCGTCGATATGGTGGCGCAGGAGAACAAAGTACGCCATGCAAAATCGGTTCATCGATCTCTACAGCGACACCAAGACCAAGCCGTCACCCGGCATGCGGAAAGCCATGGCCGAGGCCGAAGTGGGCGACGAGCAGAAGTACGAGGACCCCACCGTCAACCGGCTGCGCGACCGGATCTGCGAGATCCTCGGCAAGGAGGACGCCGTCTTCATGCCGAGCGGCACGATGTGCAACCAGTCCGCCATCCGCGTCCATTGCCGGCTGGGCGACGAGGTGATCGCCGACCGAACCGCCCACGTCATCAACGCCGAGACCGGCGGCACGGCGGCCAATTCGGGCGTGATGATCCGCATGCTCGACGGCCCCAATGGCGTGTTCACCGCCGACCAGGTCAAGGCCGCGCTGCGCGATCCCAACAGCCGCAATGCCCCGCGCTCGCGGCTGGTCTCGGTCGAGAACACCTCCAACGGCGGCTTCGGCACGGTGTGGCCGCTCGCCATCCTGCAGGGTGTCTCCAAGGTCGCGCACGACGCCGGTCTGGCGGTCCACATGGACGGCGCGCGGCTGTGCAACGCGGCCGTGAAGTCCGGCACCAAGGCCTGGGACTATGCGGCCTGCGTCGACTCGCTGTGGCTCGACTACACCAAGGGCCTGGGCGCGCCGGTAGGCGCCTCGCTGGCCGGCTCCAAGGACTTCATCAAGGAGGCCTGGCGGCAGAAGCAGATGCTGGGCGGCTCGATGCGCCAGTCCGGCGTGATCGCCGCGGCGGCGCTTTATGCGCTGGAGCACAATTGGGACCGCCTCGCCGAGGATCACGACAACGCCCACCATTTCGCGGCCGGCCTCGCCAATATCAAGGGCCTCGATTGCGAAGTCGCCAAGATGCAGACCAACCTCGTGTTCTTCGAGGTGAAGAAGCCGGGCATGACGGGCGCGCAGTTCGTCGCCGCCTGCAACGAGCGCGGCGTCGGCATGGGCACCAGCGCCGGCAGCACGACGCGCATCCGTGCCGTGACCCACCTCGACGTCAACCGCGCCGACATCGACGCCGCGCTCAAGGTGATCAACGACGTGATGGCGGCGTGAGTATCGGCCAGCCGCTGACGCGGCGCGAGGACCAGCGTTTCCTCACCGGCCGCGGCCGCTACACCGAGAACACGGCACCGCACGAGGTGCTGGCGGTGCTGTTCGTGCGCTCACCGCACGCGCATGCGCGGATCGCCGGCCTCTCCAAGGCGGAGGCGCTGGCCGTGCCGGGCGTGGTGGCGATCTACACCGCCGAGGATACGGCCGCCGACAAGCTCGGCCACCTGCCCTGTATCAGCGAGATCAAGGACGCCGACGGCAATCGCCACATCGAGCCGGTGCACCTGCCGATGCCTGTCGGCAAGGTGCGCCATGTCGGCGACATCGCCGCGATGATCGTCGCGGAGTCGCTCGACCAGGCACGCGACGCGGCCGAGTTGCTGGCGGTCGATTACGATCCCTTGCCCGCCGTCGTTACCGTGGCGCAGGCGCTGGCGCCCGGGGCGCCGCTGGTCCATGACGAGGCGCCGGGCAACCTGATGTGCCGCTGGCCGCGCGGCGACGAGGCGGCAATCGACGCCGCCTTCGCCAGGGCGGCGCACGTCTCGCGGCTGTCGATCCGCTCGCCGCGCCAGGTCGTGCACTACATGGAGACGCGCGCCGCCTGGTCGGCGTACGATACGGCGGACGATCTCGTCACGGTCACCTTTTCCTCGCAGGGCGTTCAGATCCCGCACCGGCTGATGTGCGAGCGCGTGCTCGACCTGCCCAAGGACAAGCTCAGGCTGATCACCCAGGACGTCGGCGGCGGCTTCGGCCCCAAGTATCCGATATCGGCGGAATCGGCGCTCATCGCCTGGGCGACACGGAAGCTCGAGCGCGGCCTGCGCTGGAGTGCCGATCGCGCCGAGCACGCGCTGTCCGACAGCCATTCGCGCGATCTCGTCGCCTCGGCCGAGCTGGCGCTCGATGCCGACGGGAAATTCCTCGGCGTGCGCGTGAAGGCCGAGGCCAATTTCGGCGCCTATCTGTCGATGTTCGCGCCGTCGATTCCGACCACCGGGCTGGCCAAGGTGATGTCGGGTCTCTACCGCATCCCGGCGATGCATATCCTGTTCGACTGCGCCTTCACCAACACCGTGCCGGTCGACGCGATCCGCGGCGCCGGCAAGCCCGAGGCGCTGTTCCTGCTCGAACGGCTGATCGACATCGCCGCGCACGAAACCGGCCGCACGCCGGCCGACCTGCGCCGGCTCAACCTGCTGCAGCCGGGCGACATGCCCTACAAGGCGGCCAGCGGCTACACCTACGACGCGGCCGACTGCCCGGCCCTGTTCGAGAAGGCGCTGAGCGTCGCCGACCAGGCGGGCTTCGCCGCGCGGCGCGGCGCCAGCGAGGCCAAGGGCAAGCTGCGCGGCCTGGGCTTCGCCTGCCACCTGCACGGCACCGGCGGCATCGCCGACGAGCACGCCGTCATCCAGGTCACGCCCGGCCGGCTGATCGCCCATGCTGGCACGCAGAGCCAGGGCCAGGGGCACGAGACGGTGTTCGGCCAGGTAATCGCCGAAACGCTGGGCGTGCCGGTCGAGCGCATCGAGGTGCGCCAGGGCGACACCCGCACGATCCCGCATGGCGGCGGGACCGGCGGCTCGTCCTCGACCATCATCAGCGGCACGACGTTGAAGCGCGCCGCCGATGTGGTGATCCGGCGCGGCCGCGACCTCGCCGCCGAGCGGCTCGAGACGGCGCCGGCCGACATTGCCTATCGCGACGGGCAGTTCGAGATCGTCGGTACCGACCGCCGAATCGGCCTGTTCGAGCTCGCGGCGTGGAAGCCGTTCGAGGGCGACGCCAAGTTCGCCGACAAGATCGAGACCTACCCGACCGCGGTGATGGTCTGCGAGGTCGAGATCGATCCCGACACCGGCGCGATCACGCTCGACCGCGTGACCGAAGTCGCCGACTGTGGCGTGGTGGTCAATCCGAGGCTGCTGGCCGGCCAGCTCCACGGCGGCATCGCCCACGGCGTCGGCAACGCACTGATGGAAGAGGCCCGGTACGACGAGGAGACCGGACAGCTGCTGAGCGCCACCCTGATGGACTACGCCCTGCCGCGCGCCGACGACCTGCCGTGGCTCGAGACCGCCACCATCACCACGCCCTCGCCCAACAACTTCATGGGCCTCAAGGGCGTCGGCGAGCTGCCGACCAACGGCGCGCCCGCGGCCGTCGCCAACGCGGTGATGGACGCCCTGCGCCCGTTCGGCGTGCGCCACCTCGACATGCCGCTGACGCCGGAGAAGGTCTGGCAGGCGCTGGCTGGCCGCCGGTAGTAAGTTCCCGGAAGGCCCGCGCCGCGAGGCAAGGGAGAGGATCGATGATCGATATTTGGAAAACCCTTGCGGCCCTGGGCCTGGGCTACCTGTTAGGCAGCCTCAATACGGCGGTGATCGTCGGGAAACTATACGGCAAGGACATCCGCAGCCATGGCAGCAAAAGCGCCGGGCTCACCAACACTCTGAGGGTGCTCGGGAAGTCCGCGGCGGTGATGGTGCTCGCGGGCGATATCCTGAAAGGGATCGTGGCCTGTCTCATTGGCCTGCAGCTCGGCGTCTACGTTCATTCGGGAGCGGCAACGGACTGCGTAAGCCTTCTGGCGGCGGGCGCAGGAGCCGTCATGGGGCACAACTGGCCGGTCTATTTCGGCTTCAAAGGAGGCAAGGGCGCCCTTACCGCCGCGGCCGTGATGTTCATGATCGACTGGCAGATGGCGCTGATCAGCTTCGGCGTGTTCGTCCTGATAATCGTCCTGACGCGCTATGTCTCCCTGGGCACGATGTGTGCTGCGGTGTTCTTCGTCGCGATCTCGTTCGTACCGGTCTTCGGCAATACCTTTTACTTCCATATCTTCGCGTCGCTGATTGCGCTGATCATCATCGTCAAGCACAGGGAAAACATCCGCCGGCTCCTTTCCGGAACGGAGAACAAACTCTCTTTCTAGAGCATGATCGTCTTTGCCGGGAGCGCGGCACTCCAGTGCCGCTCATGGTCTTCCGACCCATGGGCATGAGAAGAGCGGCTCTGGAGAGGGCGCTACCAGCAAGAACGATCCAATCCGAGGCAATTGCGCTCCAAATCCTGTCGTCCTGAGCGTCAGGATGACAGAACGCTGGGGGCGCCACTTCAGTGGCGCGTCATGGTCTTCCGGAAAGCGAGCGTCCCGCTCGCTCATGGCTCATGAGCGCGCGGTCCGGAGGAGCATAAGTCAGCGCATCGGCTCGACCCATTGAGCGCGTGAAGGGCCTGGCTCGAACGGATCGCCGAAGTACTGGGTCTCGCGGCTCACCTTCCCGTCCTGCATTTCCATGATGCTGACGACGTAGGACGGCTGGCTGTCATAGGTGATCACGAATTCGCTGATCCAAAGATCGCCCGAGCCGAGGATGCGCCGAACCGTGAAGCGCTTCCTGTTCGGCTGGGCGGAGCGGGACGCCTGGATGTTGCGCCGGCCGCGGACGCGCTCACCCGACTGCGGATACTCGAGGACGGCGTCCTCGCGGTAGATCCGGTGCTCGACCTCGAAGTCGTTGGCATCGGACGCGGCCCAGTGGAGATCGAGGGCCGCTCGAATCTCCCGGTCGTCCATCTCAGGAGCGGCCGAGGCGGCGTATCGCGCTGGCGATCGCTTCGCGGGTAGCGGGCGGTTGCTCGGCAATGGCGCGGGCCAGCAGGTCGAGCTGGCTGCGCAATGTGTGGACCTGATCGACCAGGCCGATCACCGCCTCGACCGTGTCGTCGTCGAAGCCGATGTCGTCGGCCAGCTCGGCCAGCAGCCGGGCGCGGGCGACGTCGATCTGCTCGAACGTCCAGGCCTCGGTGCCGCCGGTCGGCCGCAGCAGGCCGCGCGCCACCCAGCGCTCGACATGCATCACGGTCAACCGGTTGTGCAGGCTGAGCAGTTCGTCGAGGGTCGTCATGTGAACTGCTCCATCGCCGCGCGCGGATCGTAGGCCTTGCCGGCCTCCCATGATTCGAGGAATTCCTTCAGCTTGTCGTCGGCGTTGTCGGGCAGCACGACCTTGAGTTTCACGTACTGGTCGCCGCGCTGCCTGGTCCTGCGGTCGAGCAGGCCGCGGCCCTTGAGCCTGAGCGACTTGCCGGTGTTGGAGCCGGCCGGGATGCTCAGCATCACCTGACCACCAACCGTCGGCACCTTGACCCGGCCACCCAACACCGCTTCGGTGACCGTGACGGGCAGCTCGATATGGATGTCGTTGTCGCGCGGCTCGAAGAACGGATGCGGCTGCACCCGGATCTCGACGTAGGCGTCGCCGGCCGGCTTGCCGTCGCGGCCGGGCATGCCCTGCCCCCTCAGTCGAAGCGTCGTGCCGTCGGTCGTGCCTTCGGGCACGTCGATGTCGAGCGTGCGGCCGTCAGGCAGGCCGACGCGCTGCTTGCCGCCGCGCGCCGCCACCAGGAACGGCACGCTGAGCGAATAGGTGATCGGCATGCCGCCCATATCGAAGCCGTCGCCGTCGAAGCCGGGCTGCTCGCCGCCGAAGCTGAAGCCGCGCGCGCCGCCGCCGCGCTGGCGGAACGTCTCGAAGATGTCGCCCATGTCGGCAAAGGATTCGTGGCCGCCGCCGCGCTGGTACTTGAAGCCGCCGGGGCCGCCGGCCTGGTCGCGATAGAAGCCGCGCGGCGGCACTTCCTGGCCAGTCGCGTCGATCTCGCCGGCATCGAAGCGGCGGCGCTTCTCCTTGTCCGACAGGATCTCGTTGGCTTGCGAGATTTCCTTGAACTTGGCCTCGGCCGCCTTGTCGCCGGGATTGAGGTCGGGATGATGCTTCTTGGCGAGCTTGCGGAACGCCTTGCGGATCTCATCGTCCGAGGCGGTCCGGCTCACCCCGAGGACGGTATAGGGATCGCTCATGGCCCTAAATATTGTGCGGGTTCAGGCGGTTGCAAGAGCCCGCTGGCGACCCACCGCGTCGGCGAACAGCCGGTATTTCACCGAATCGACAGAGAGCTCGCGGCCCCAGTTCACCAGGTCGCCCCACGGATCGTTGAGTTTGCCGAGGCCCGAGACGATCGCCACCACGGTGCCGACCTCGAGCTTGTGCTCGATCGCCATCAGCCCGCCGACGCCCAGCGCGATCGCGACGGCGGCGTGATACATGAAGTTCATCGCCAGGTTCATGCTGAATTTGATCTTGTAGATGCCCATGTTCAGCTCGAACACGCGCTGGATGCCCTCTTCCTCCGGCACACCCCGGGAGACGATGTCGCCGCCGACGTGGCGCAGCGTCTTGACCCGCTCGGCTGCGCGCATGTTGATTGCGTGCTGCAGCGCCGGCACGAACAGAAGCTGCGGCAGCAGGAAGCCCGCGCTCAACGCCAGCGCCCACCATTCGAGCGACGTCATGTAGCCGATCACGCTGACCAGGGTGCCGATTTGCAGCAGGGGTTCGGAGATAGCCATGCCGACGAAGCCGCCGATCGGCTCGGCCTCGGACACCACCATGGCCGCGTGCGTGCCGGTCTCGCTGTCGTCGTCCTTGGTCGCCTCGCGCTTGGCCTCGCGGTTGACGTCGCGGCGCGCCGGCTCGTGCAGGCCGGCCTCGCGCAGCGTCCGGCGCAGGGTGCGCACCGCATCCTCGCTGACCCAGCCGCGATAGACGTTGAGCGCCAGTTTGAGGGCCTGTTCGAGCAACGCCACGCCTGCATAGGCGATGGCCAACCAGACGATGGTCGTGGTGGCGCCGTTCTTGATCGCGTCATTGACGATGCGGCGCTGCAGCTCGAGCGGTACGGAAGTCAGCAGAAACACGCCCGCCGCCAGGGCCGCCAACCCGAGCTGATGCTTGCCCGAAGTGCGCAGCACATAGCCCATGATCGAACGCGGAAGTCTGGCTGACGGCATCGCATGGAAACGCAGGACGTTGCCCCGCGTTCCCCGCATGGGAATCAGAGCGCCAGGACGGCCTTGGCCACGATATTGCGCTGGATCTCGTTGGAACCGGCGTAAATCGTCGACGCCCGATTGTTGAGATAGAGCGGCAGGGCGGTGATGCCGTAGTCGGGCGTCACGGTCGGCTCGTTGTGGCCCAGCTCGCGCGCCTCGGGCTCGAACGGCGCGGCGTACCAGGCGAGCGCCTCGACGCCGAGATGATCGAGCGCCTGCAGGGTCTCGCTGCCGCGGATCTTCATCTGCGAGGACACCGCCCCGGGATTGCGGCCCTTGCTGAGGTCGGACAGCACCTGCAGCTCGATCATCTCCAGCGCCTGTACGGCGATCTCGGCTTCGGACAGCCGCTCGGCGAAGGCGCGCTCGTCGATCAGCCGGCCCGAGCCGTCGGCCGCCTCCTCCTTCGCGATGCGCCGCACGTCCTCGATGCGGGCGTAGAGGTTGGGCGTATAGGCGTCGCCGCCACGCTCGAACTCGAGCAGGTACTTGGCGACCGTCCAGCCGGCATTCTCCGGGCCGATGCGGTTGGCGACCGGCGTGCGCACGTTGTCGAAGAACACCTGGTTGACCTCGTGGTCGCCGGCCAGCGTCACGATCGGCTTCACGCTGAGGCCTGGCGTCTGCATCGAATCGATCAGCACGAAGGAGATGCCGTCCTGCGGCTTGCCGTCGGTCGCCGTGCGCACCAGGCAGAACATGTGATCGGCGACATGCGCGCCGGTGGTCCAGATCTTGGTGCCGTTGATCACGTAGTCGTCGCGGTCACGCACCGCGCGCGTCTTGAGGCTGGCGAGGTCGGAACCCGAGCCCGGCTCGGAGTAGCCCTGGCAGAAGGTGATATCGCCGGCGACGATCCTCGGCAGGTACTTGGCCTTCTGCTCCGGCGTGCCGAACTTCATGATCACCGGCCCGACCATGCGCAGGCCCATCGAGAAGATGCGCGGGGCGTCCACGGCGGTACTTTCGCGGGCGAAGATGTAGCGCTGCGTGGCGTTCCAGCCGGTGCCGCCGTGTTCCTTCGGCCAGCTCGGCGCCGACCAGCCGCGTTGCGCCAGCACCTTGTGCCATCGCAGACCGGCTGAAAAGTCGGCGAACACGCCACCGGTCTTGCGGCCGGCCTCGCGCAGATCCTCGCTCAAATTTTCGTCAAGGAAGCGGCGCACCTCGTCGCGAAAAGCTTGATCCTCTGCGCTGAGGTCGAGGTTCATGGCGTTTCTCCAGTGATTGGCCAAAGGCTAGCAGCGCCATCCGGCGGGCGGTATGCTTTTTGCGTCGCCGCGGGGCATCGACGAGGAGACCGTTCATGCGTGTTCTCGTTTACCTGTTCATCCTCGTCCTGCTGGCCTTGCCGTCGACGGCCCAAGAGAGGACGCAGGACAAGAAGGACATCGATCTCGCGCTGGCGCTCGGCATCGACATCTCCGGCAGCATCGATCCCGAAGAGGCCAAGCTGCAGCGCCAGGGCTACGTGATGGCGTTCCGCGACCCGGTGATCGTCAAAGCGATCCTCGGCGGTCCCAACGGTCGCATCGCCGTCGCCTACTACGAATGGTCCGACTCCTGGATGCAGAAGCTGCTGATCGACTGGACCCTGCTCGACAGCGAGCAGGCGATCGCCGACTTCGTGACGCGACTCGACGAGGCGCCTATATCGATCGCGCGGCGCACCTCGATCAGTGGCGCGATCCGCTACGCTGTCCAGCTGTTCGGCCGCAGCCCCTACGAGCCGACGCGCAAGGTGCTCGACATCTCGGGTGACGGCTCGAACAACGACGGCGGCCTTGTCACCGACATGCGCTACGAGGCGCTGAAAGAGAAGATCGTCATCAACGGCCTACCGATCATGAACGACCGGCCCAACCCGTTCGGCTTCCCCAACGAGGAAGACCTCGATCGCTACTACCTGCATTGCGTGACCGGTGGCCCGCGCTCCTTCGTCGAGGTGGCGCACAACTTCGACGATTTCCCCCGCGCGGTGCGCAAGAAGCTGCTGCAGGAAGTGGCCGACCTGGGTCCTCACGGGGGCCCGCGCCGCGACTTCGACATCGGTCTCGGTTCGCTGACGGACGGCACGCGGCTCGCCCAGGCCCGACGGCCGCGCCCGAACGACGAAGAGGACTACACCAAGTTCGTGCGGCCGGAGTATGAGCTCGGCTGCGACGTCGGCGAGAAGCGTAGCCGCGAGTTCTGGCAGCGCCGCTTCGGCGTCTCGCCCGACTGACCGCGCTCAGCCGCGTCGCCCGGCCTTGAGAACGGGCAGCGCCTGCAGACGCTTCGCCGCGAACCCGAGAAACGCCTCGATCTTGGGCGCCCGGTTGGTTCGTCCCTTGGTAAGCAGATGCACCGGGATCGCCGGCGGCTCGAAGGCGCGGAGCAGGCGGACGAGGCGGCCGGCCGCCAGCTCGTTGGCCACCTGGTACGACAGGAAATGGCCGATGCCGCGTCCGGCCACCACCGCCTGAAGGCGCGTCTCCACGTCGTCGACCCGAAATCGGCCGGCGACCCGCACGCCGCGACTGCGTCGCGACGAGCCGAACGTCCAGGCCTGCGCCCTCCGGAAGGTGCCGAGCACCGCCTCATGGTCGACCACGTCCTTCGGCGTCTGCGGAGTGCCGTGCCGGCCCAGATAAGCCGGGCTCGCGACCCACAACCGCTTTAGCATGCCGACGGGCTGCGCCGTCAACCCCGAGTCGGCCAGCGCGCCGATGCGCACCGCGACGTCGATCGAATCGTCGATCAGGTCGACGTTGCGGTCGTTCAGCATCAGCTCGATCTCGACATCGGGGTGGACATCGAGGAAGGCCACGACGATCGGCGCGACATGGCGACGGCCGAACTGGACTGGAGCGGCGATCCGCAGCAGCCCGCGCACCGGCGCCTCGCGGACGCCGAGCGTCGCCGCCTCGTAGTCGCCGAGCAAGACGCGCGCCCGCTCGTGGAGCAGGCGGCCGGCCTCGGTCGGCGCCAGCCGCCGCGTCGTGCGATCGATCAGGCGGACGCCCAGCCGGCCCTCGAGCGAGGCCAGCGCCCGCGTCACTGCCGGCGGCGAGCGGCGCAGGCGGCTTGCGGCGCGCGCGAGGCTGCCCTCCTCCACGATGCGCACGAAGATCGCGAGCTCGTCCAGCCGGTCCATCGGTTATTCCAAAAGATGAAATACTGATTTCTGATAGTGTCTATTTCGCTCAAGCTGGGCAAGCCGCATATTCGTGTTCAACACGGAGGGTCCCATGCTGACCGGAAGCTGCCTGTGCGGCGCCATCGCCTACGAAGCGGACACCGACCTCAAGCGCATCGTCCACTGCCACTGCCAGACCTGTCGCAAGACCCATGGCGCCGCCTTCTCCTCGGTAACCGCAGTGCCGCGCGACGCGTTTCGATGGACGCGCGGCAGCGAGCTGCTGGGCGCCTTCGAATCATCGCCCGGCAAGTTTCGCCGCTTCTGCACCCGTTGCGGCTCGCACTTGATGGCCGAGCGGGTGGCGCAACCCGTCGTGATGCTGCGGCTGGGCTGCCTCGACACGCCGGTCACCGACCGGCCGCAGGTGCATATCTGGCGCACCGACGGCGCCTCCTGGTACGACCCGAAGGCGTCGTTCCCCGAGCTGCCGCAGGGGCTGACATGAGCCCGCCGGACGGAGGCTTCCTCTCCTTCCATGAGGACGAGCGCCGCGCCCAGGCTCTCGCCGGCCTGCGCGCCGAGCGGGCGGCGATCCGACCGTTCATGCCCGAGCAGCACCGCACCTTCTTCCCGCTGCTGCCGTATCTCTTCACCGCGACCCTCGACGAAGCAGGCGCGCCGGTAGCCTCCGTGCTTTGGGGGCCAGCGGGCTTCGTCCATTCGCCCGATCCGGTGACCTTGCGCATCGATGCCCTGCCCGCTTCAAGCGATCCGGCAGCCAGCGGCTTCGCGGCCGGCCAGCCGATCGGCCTGCTCGGCCTCGACCTCACCACGCGGCGACGCAATCGCGCCAACGGCCGTGTCGCCGCGACCGACAATGGCATCACCGTCGCGGTCACGCAGAGCTTCGGCAATTGCGCGCAGTACATTCAGACGCGGATGTCGTCGCCCCAAGCGCGAGCGCCGCAGCCCCCGGAGACGCTGGCCGCCCTCGACGATCCGGCTCGCCATGTAATCGAATCGGCCGACACCTTCTTCGTCGCCAGCCGCTCGCGCGCCGGTATCGAGGCGGACGGCGGGCTCGATGTCTCCCATCGCGGCGGCCGGGCGGGCTTCGTCGCGGTGCGCGGCGATACGCTGGTCGTCCCCGATTTCCGCGGCAACCGGTTCTTCAACACCCTGGGCAACCTGCTGGGCGACACGCGCGCCGGCCTGTTGTTCATTGATTTCGCGACCGGCGACCTGCTGCAGCTCCAGGGCACGGTGACAATCGACTGGACCGCCTCGGATACGGCCGTGGCGGGTGCGAAGCGCAGCTGGCGGATTACCGTCGAGCGCGGCTGGCGCCGGCCGGCTGGCCTGCCCTTCGACTGGACGTTCGGCGACTACGCCCCGACCACGCTCGCCACCGGAACGGCTACTAGCTGAGGCGGGCCACCATCGCCTCGAGGGCGAGCCGATAGGAATCGACGCCGAAGCCCGCGATCATGCCGATCGCGGCCTCGGCGGTGATCGAGCCGTAGCCGCGCTTCTCGATGTTGGTCATGTGGATCTCGATCGCCGGGGCGCGGATCGATTTCAGGCAATCGCGCAGCGCGTGCCCGGCATGGAGGAAGCCCGCCGGATTGAACATCACGCCGTCGACCCCGGCCCGGTCGGCCTTGTAGATGGTCGACACCGCCTCGCCTTCAGTATTGGTGTAGAAAATGTCCAGCGCGACGCGGAGCTTGGTGGCGCGCCGGC
>Ga0134126_10004281_pt1 | contig 17866 bp, 22 predicted proteins | sample KB31752_FD_96881 | JGI IMG/M metagenome (GOLD analysis project Ga0134126, IMG submission 96881) | Terrestrial soil microbial communities with excess Nitrogen fertilizer from Kellogg Biological Station, Michigan, USA - KB3-175-2 | ecosystem: Environmental > Terrestrial > Soil > Unclassified ...
TGCATGTGGCGAATCTCTTGGGATTTGGTCTGGAGGAGACCGTATGTATTGGTGACAACTGGAACGACGTGGAAATGCTGGCCCGTGCCGGCTGCGGGATCGCGGTCAGCAACGCCCCAGCGGATGTCTTGCCCTTTGCTCGCCGCCTCACGGTCAGTAACGACGAGGACGCGGTACGGGTAGTGCTGGATCAGATGTTGGCCGGTGAGGAACCGGGAATCCCTAACCCGCACTACGATCCGAACCATTTCGACCGCTATCTCGCGACCGCCGGCGCTCACATCCCCGCGTGATTCCCCAAGGATGCTCCCAGACTCAGGAAAAAGCCACCACCACCTCCAGGAGGCCAAACTGGAGCGCGTCGCCCTCGGCAAGGGAATAGGGCTGGCGGGGCGCCAGCTCAGTCCAGGCCGTTTGGCCCTTATGGCGCACCCTGGTGCCATTGGTGCTTTCGAGGTCGATTATGGCCCAGCCGGAAGCCTCTCGCCGGATCTCGGCGTGGCGCCGGGAAACCCCGAGATATTCCGCTTCGCCCGTATCGCAGGCACGGGACAGATCAAGATACGCGCTTTTGTCATTTGCCACCCGAGGCGAATCCAGCCCGCGACCGATCGTCGCCGAATCTACTTCACAGCGAAACAAGGTGCCCGTCCGCGTCTCGATCAACGAGACGGCTCGAGGCACCTGCCGAGTGAGAGGCGCGGGCATCGGTGCGCGCGGCAGCGACGGCCCGGCCTCACGCACCGGCTCTCTCGGGTTGAGGTGGGGCATCGGGATCGTGATTCCCTGAACGCCCGGCTGAGTGGAAGTCGCGGAGGCCGCGGCGACCGCCCAAGCTCGCTGGGCCATGTCGGTTCCCCCTTGCAATTCGCCTAACGTCTGATCGAGTTGGCTCTCGGCCTGATCGAAGTCTCCATCCCGGATGCTCGCCGATGCCCCGCCCAACCGCACATCCTGGGCCGCCAGGATGCTCGCCAGCGTACGCACGGCCTCGTGCCAGGCTGGATCGTCGTATCCGGGGCCACGCCGCAATCCCATGTCGGCCAGCATCTGGCGGCCAAGAGAAAAACGTCTCCGTGCTTCCTGAAGCTTGGCCCCCGTCTCGGCCTCCCGCCGGCTTCGCCTGGCTGCTTCCTCGGCCGCGCGGGTGCGTTGGATGTGGTCGGCGGTCGCCTGCTTCGCGGCGGCCACCCGTTGTCCCAGAATTAAGTACGGGGCGAAGAGCGTATCGTAGGAACGCGCCTGATCCAGCAGCCGGCGTGCCTCGCCCCATCGCTGGGGCTGCCCCATATCCGGCACGGTAGCGAGAAACTGCCGGGCATGCAAAACCAGGGCCGGTAAGCGGGCGGCCATGGTGGGAGCCTCGGGGAGACCAAGCTGAAGGGCGGCCGCCACGCTGGATTCAGCCAGCGCGATGTTCCGGTCAATCTGTAAAAGTGCGTCGGTTAGCGCCTGTTGACCACGAGTGAATGGATCGTTCATGGGAGATGATTAGCGATTGAACCCCGCATAATTGGGAGCTTCCTTGGTGATCACTACTCCGTGTGGGTGACTCTCACGGAGTCCGGCGTTGGTAATACGCACAAAAGATTTAGTCTGCAGTTCGCGGATTGTCGCCGCTCCAGTATAGCCCATTCCGCTCCGTAAGCCGCCGAGCACCTGATAGAGGACCGCCTGGAGGGAGCCCTTAAAGGACACCCGCCCTTCTATCCCCTCCGGGACCAGCTTGGCCACCTGATCCACGTCCTCTTGATGATAGCGATCGGCGGCCAACCGGGCCCGCATGGCGCCAATCGACCCCATCCCTCTATACTCCTTGAAGCGCTCGCCGTTATAGAGGATGACCTCGCCGGGGCTCTCCTCCGTCCCGGCCAGCATGCTCCCCAACATTACGGTGGACGCCCCAGCGGCCAGGGCCTTGACCACGTCGCCGGAGAACTTTATACCGCCATCGGCGATCACCGGAATGTCCTGGGCCGCCGCCGCCTCGGCACATTCGGCAATGGCGGTTATCTGGGGCATGCCGACTCCCGACACCACGCGGGTGGTGCAAATGGAACCGGAGCCCACCCCCACCTTGATCGCGTCCACTCCAGCCTGGATCAAGGCTCTGGTCGCGGCGGCCGTGACCACGTTTCCCGCCACGATCTGCACGTCGGGGAAGCGCTCCCTGAGCCCCGAGGCGGCGCGCACGACCTCCACGGAGTGGCCGTGCGCGGTATCGAGCACCAGCACGTCCACTCCGGCGCTCACTAGAGCCGCCGCCCGCGCGAACACGTCCTGGGTACCGAGCGCGGCCCCTACCAGCAGGCGGCCCTGGGTGTCCTTGGCGGAATTGGGGAACTGCCGGCGCTTCGAAATGTCTTTCACCGTAATCAACCCGCGGAGATATCCATCGTCATCCACGATTGGCAGCTTCTCAATCTTATGTCGATGCAACACGCGCTCCGCCTGGTCCAGCGTGGTCCCGATGGAGGCGGTGATCAGGCGATCCGCGGTCATGACCTCGGCGATTGGCCGCTGAAAATCAGTCTCGAACAACAGGTCGCGATTGGTAATGATGCCGACCAGGCGGCCGTTAGGATCGGTAATCGGGATCCCGGAAATGTGGTAACGGGCCATCATCTCTGAGGCGTCGGCAAGGGATCGGTCGGGAGTGAGGGTGATGGGACGGGAGATCATCCCGTTTTCACTCCGCTTCACCAGATCGACCTCGGCTGCTTGCGCGGCGATTTCCATATTCCGGTGGATGATCCCAATACCGCCCTGGCGAGCCATGGCAATGGCCAGCTCTCCCTCTGTAACCGTGTCCATGGCGGCGCTCACCAGGGGCACGTTCAGGCTCAGAGAGCGCGTGAAGCGCGTCCGGACATCCACCTCGCGCGGCAGCACTTCGGAGGCGGAGGGAACCAGTAGCACGTCATCAAAGGTTAGACCGTCCCCTTGTACGTTGAGCCCCATCGATTCCGTCCCTTTCTCAGCCTCGCCGGTAAACTGCCCGCTTCATTGTCGCATTGCCCAGGATGGCGCGCAAGGCGCTCTCCACCGGTCTCCTTAACCCACCGGCTCTCCTATTGACGAGCGGATGCACTCCGCATACAGTGCTTGCAGGGGTTTTAGCCGTTCTCCCACGACGCGGTTAAGGAGGGTAGGATGCTGTCCAAGCCGTTTGGTGGCTTGTCGCGCGGCGCGCTGGTCGTGGTGCTGGTGATTCTGGTGGCCCTGGAGTGTGCCGCCGCCGCCGGCCTGTATCTGGGTAACCACTCGGCGAGTGCCAATTCCAGTGCCGGGGGATCGGCCACGCCCGGCACCGGCGTGCCGGCGACCACCGCCCCTCACCCCACCCCGTACAATGGTCCGCCCATTCTGACCGTTCAGAACTTCCCTCGAACCGTGATTGCCGGGCATTATGAAACCTTCTCGGTGCGCTTACGTGGGCTGGCCCACGTCTTGCTGACCTATAGGATTGGCTACCCGGATGGCTCCACGGAGGCGGTAAAAGTCTTGACCGATAGCACCGGCTACTCCAAGCATGCCTTTCTGATTACCTACAACCTTGGGTCCAGCCACCGAGCCCCAATCACCATCGGCGTCTCCTACTCGCAAAAACTGCAAGCCTACACCCGGTTCGCGGTGCAGGCACCGGATCCGACCAAGACCACGAAACCCTGACTGAATGCGAGTGATCTGTCAACGCTCGTTGGTCGCCTTCACCGACCGTGGTCGGGGGATCGCCGCCAATCCTACACTTGCTCGAAATGAGCCACGTCCAGCACGAATATCGTGGCCCCACCTAGCTGGACATCCACCGGATTGGGCATGTAGAACTCGCCCGGCTCCATCATCGGCGGCAACGGATTGATATATTGGGTGCGGGTTCGGCAACTGCGGCGAACTACCGCGATTACGTCGCCCACTTTCTCGTCCGGCGCCCCCACCAGAATGGTCGCGTTTCCCTGGCGGAGGAAACCTCCATGGGACTGGTAGCGGGTGCTGCGATAGCCCTCCTTGGTCAGCGCGGTGACCAAGCCGCCGGCATCCTCGTTCTGCACGATACAAAACAGCATTTTCATCTCAGGCGCCCTCCCCTCGCGTAGCCGCTCCGCGCCCTACGCATTCTCGCGAGGTCCGACGATAACCGCCGGAAGGCCCGCGATCAGCGCGTCTCGCACGCGATCACGAGTCATACTAGCATCAATCACGCGCCAGCGGCGCGGATCGTCGCGGGCAAGGCACAAAAAGCCCTCACGCACCCGTTGATGGAAGTCTAGCCGGCGGGCGTCCATTCCATTCCAGGCCCCGTCCGCTGCCCGCCGGCGCAGCCCTACTTCCGCCGGCACATCGAGCAAGAACGTGAGATCCGGGCTCAGCCCGCCCGTGGCCAGGCGATTGACCGCGCGCACCTCATCCAGCGGAAGTCCATCGCCAAAGCCTTGATAGGCCAAGGTGGAATCAGTGTGACGATCGCAGATGACGAACTGCCCCGCTTCCAGGGCCGGACGAATTATTTGCCGGACCAATTCCACCCGTGAGGCGGAGAAGAGCAGAAGGGCGGCCAGGGATGACGGCTGCACGTCCGCCGCCAATACCAATGCCCGCACCCGCTCCCCGAGCACCGTGCCCCCTGGCTCGCGAGTCATGGTCACCGCGTGGCCCCGAGCGGTCAGCCAGGCGCCCAGCCACCGCGCGCTCTCGGACTTTCCGCCCCCCTCGGGCCCCTCGAAGGTTATAAACACGGCCCGTTCCTCCCGGAGGCGGACCACAGGGACCGCGGGTAGAGCACCGCTAAACCGACTCCATTCCCGGCGGTAGGATACGCACCCGACGCAATGGTTCCCGCCCCGAACTGCGGGAGCCCAGATTATACCGCTCGGCTAACCGATGCTGCATCCGGCGGATGTAGGGGTTTTGCGGATTGAGATCGATCGCCGCGCTCCCTTCCATGACCTGGTTAATCGCATCCTCGGCTTCTTGCAGGGCCTGTGCCTGGTTATCCATGCCATGCGGAACTCCGGTCGGTGGCTCCATATTGTACATTCCCGCCAGGGCGGTCAACATCTGCGAGCCGGTGTTGTTCTTTAACACATAGATGGGAGTGCCAGCCGCCTCCGCGTCGCGCAGAATTTGCGGCTTCCGGCGGAAATAGGGCTTGAGCGTGACAACCAGATTGGCGTCGACCGGCTCCCTGACCAGGCTGACCGGCAGCCGCAACTCCTTGGCGGCCTGCTCCAGCTTTGGCCGGCTGACCCCGAAGGGATAGATCCGCAAAGGCTGCACTCCATTGGCGTCCGCCACGCGCATAGGCAATCCCGAGCCATTCGGAGCCAGCGCAACCAGTCCCTTGCCGCGAGGCATCCCCTCGGGCTCTCCTTGCCGCGGCATGTGGTCGCGCATGGCGATCGTCCCGTCATCGGCTCTGGTCCGAACCTGGGCGCTGACCGGGCGACCAAGCAGCATCGCGTCCACCACTCCCGCCACGTCATTATGCACGGTGACGTGATACCAGTCCTGGATCTCCACCACCACGTCGAAAGTGGGCGGAGCCTTGCGTTCCAGTACCGACTTCTGGGTACCACGGCGGCGGGCCTCCTCGTCGCCCAGGGTAACAGTCTGGATGCCGCCGACTAGGTCGCTCAGGGTGGGGTTCTGCATCAGGTTTTCCAGGGTATTCCCGTGCGCGGTACCCACGAGCTGCACCCCACGTTCGGCGATCGTGCGGGCCGCCTGGGCCTCCAATTCGGTCCCGATCTCATCGATCACGATCACTTCGGGCATGTGGTTCTCCACCGCCTCGATCATGACCGCGTGCTGGCTGGCCGGGGTGGCCACCTGCATGCGCCGGGAGAAGCCGATCCCCGGATGGGGAATATCTCCATCGCCCGCGATCTCGTTGGACGTGTCGACGATCACCACGCGCTTATGAAACTCATCGGCGAGCACACGCGCCACCTCGCGGAGCATCGTGGTCTTTCCCACGCCGGGCCGGCCAAGGAGGAGCATGCTTTGCCCTGACTCCACGATGTCACGGATGATCGCGATCGTCCCATAGACGGCCCGTCCAACCCGGCAGGTGAGGCCGACTACCCGACCCTTCCGGTTCCGAATGGCGGAGATGCGATGCAGCGTCCGCCCGATCCCGGCCCGATTATCATCGCCGAAATCGCCAATGCGCCCCACCACGTACTCAATATCTTCCGAGGACACACTCAGCCCGGTCAGCCGGCGCTCACCACCGCGGAAGCGGACCGAGGGCTCACGCCCGAGGTCCATGACTATTTCCAGTAGGTCTCCTTGATCCTCCATGGCGTCTACCGCCTGCGCGATTCCCGCCGGTAAGCACCGAATCAGTGCTTGTAGGTCATCCGTAATTACTCGCTCCGTCATCTCGATCATAATGGTGCTGTGCTTCCCTACTCGACGCCATTCGCTGGTGTGCTTCCTTCACTACACCGCGCCGATACTGCGAAAGCTCTAGCCCTAGCCCCTGAGCACGCAGAGCGGCGACCAACAACTGGCGCTCGGTTACCCATGCCACAGTGTGGCGCACAAGCAATGTCTCCCGCAGAATTGGCTCGAATCCAGCCTCCTCCAGTGTAGCCGAGATACGGCCATCGTACTCACGAACTCTGCATATCGTCGCGCAATTTACGTCCAGTCCAAGATGTTCCGCCGCGAAACGCAACATCTCGGGCAAACGTACCGCCGCTTCGGAACCCGCTAGAACCTCCAACAATTGGGCCCGTGAGCCATGGGCGGGCCGCCACCGCAGCCAGGCCTGCAGGTTCCCCATCTCCCCCACCACCACCTCGTGCGCCGGTCGCCATCGCCGGGCTAGGCGGGTTGGCACTCGATCCACCGGAGCCCACTCCTTGAGACTCCGGCTCTCCGAGTGCCGGACCAGCGCCGGAGTGGCGGCGCAGTAGAGGGAAAAGATGTCCCAAGCATCTCGAGGATCGCGAATCCGCACATCCGCCCGGGGGAATGGCGCCGCGTCGATTGCTGTACAGGGCAGACCCCGGAGGGTAATTTCAGTCGAGAATGGGCGGAATGAATGCTCCGACATGAGGTCGAGGCTGTCGCTGTCCTCCGATAGGCGCGCGAAGGTTCTCAAGGCTCCGCGCTCCGCCATATCGGTACAGATACGTTCCAGCAAGGCGGCACAGCCTTGTTCCCGGTGCTCGGCGTCTTGAGATCGGCAGGAGAGTCGCACGATGTCCCACGACTCACGGCCCGGTCTGGCCCGCGCCTGGATAAAGCCGCGCGTCCGATTGGCCCCACCCAATAGGAGGGTATGCGACCGCGCGCCGATTCCCCGCCAGTGCGATACCGCGGTGAGGGTGAGCGCCGACGGTACGCTGGAGGCGATGGGAGGAGCCAGCACGGTAGCCGTCCCAGTCCGCGAAAGCGTACGCACGGTGGGAATGTCGGAAAGGCGAGCGGAGCGTACATTCATCACTGTTATACTATACGTTTTCCCGTTAACCCGCATGGGTACGTCCCGCCGTTCGTAGAAATGAGAATAGCATGGCGCCGGCTCAACCTGCTCTCTTGGTCGCCCAATCCGGTGGGCCCACGCCGGTGATGAATGCCAGTCTGGCCGGAGTAGTGGAACAAGCGAACCTGTCAGGTATCCCTCGGGTGCTGGGTGCCCGCTATGGCATTCAGGGCGTGCTCCAACGCGACCTTATGGACCTGAAGGCGCAGCCGCCTACCTTATGGCCCCGTCTCCGCCGCACGCCATCGGCCGCCCTTGGCTCCTGCCGGCGCAAGCTGAGTGGCGAGGACCGCCAAGCAATCCTGAAAACCTTGATCGATTTACAAGTTCGCTACTTCCTCTATATCGGCGGCAACGATTCCGCGGATACCGCCCTTGCCCTCGATCGGACGGCCAGAGAAGTTGGCTATGATCTCCAGGTGGTCTCGATCCCGAAAACGATTGACAACGATCTTCCGGGCACGGACCACTGTCCCGGCTATGGCAGTGCCGCCCGCTTCATTGCCCAGAGTACCCAGGATGCCGGGCTCGACACCGAGGCCATGCGGCTCTCCGATCCAATCAAGCTGATCGAGGTGATGGGGCGTGACGCGGGCTGGCTGGTCGCGGCGGCTACCTTGGGAAAGCCGGACGAGGCACACGCTCCCCATCTGATTTGCGTGCCGGAGCGCCCGCTCGATATCGATGCCTTTCTCGGGGCGGTCGAATCGACCTACCGCCGCTACGGCTTCGTGGTCGCGGTAGTAGCGGAAACGATCCGCGACCTCGCGGGCCGTCCCCTTGGTACCGCGAATGAGGTGCTCGCCGCCGATGCCTTTGGTCATCCCAACCTGGCTGGGGGCGCGGCGACCCTGACGGCGCTCATTGGGCGCCGGCTGGGGATCCGGGCCCGATTCGATAAGCCCGGCACGATTCAACGCATGTCCATGGCCCTCGCCTCGCCGGTTGATCTGGACGAGGCATACTCAGCCGGCGCGCGGGCCGTCCTGTACGCTCTGGAAGGGCGGAGCGGCTGCATGGTTGGCTTTACCAGACTCGAGGACGCTCCCTATAACTGCGAGATGAACGCGGTGGACCTGAGCCTGGTCGCGAACCAACAGCGAGTCCTCCCGGCTGAATATCTTGATAGCGGCCCGTTCTCGATTAGCCCTCGCTTCCGGGACTACGCGCTGCCCCTGATCGGTGGACCCATCGAAGCTTATCCCCGCCTCTTGTAAATTGGAGTGGAGCCGCCTGCTTAGGGGCGCGGGTCTCCAGACCCGCTTGGCGCGCCCAACCGCTAGCACCCATCGTGCTACCCAGATGACGATCCGTCGCCGAACCAAGCGGGTCTGGAGACCCGCGCCCCTAAAAAGTACCCTCGACCACCCATACGAGATGCGCCCTTGTAATCGAGGCGGTTTGCGCCGGACTTTCGTCGCCAAGTACAATGGAGTCGGAGTGCGAGGGGTTTTGGTTCGCGGCCCAGGCGAACTGGGCTGAGGCCCGTTGCTGAAGGAGTGACGCCGGTGAACGTGTATGACCAGTTGCACGAGATCCGCGATGAGCTAGAGCGGCGCGGCGCGAATGTGGACACCATCACGGTAATCGATCGGATCATCGATCAGGCGGAAGCCGAGCGGGATAATCCTCTCTCGATTACCCAAGCCATGATGCTGCGCCATTTACTGCGCCAACGGGACGTGCTGAATAACGAATCGGTCTATACGGATGTCCTCGCGCTGGCCGGCGATCTCGACGAACGACGGCCACAGCGGCGCGACGAGGATGTACCCGATGCCACCGCGGATCGGGACACGCGCCCCCAGCATACCCGCGGCTTCTACAAGAAGCAGAAAGACAAACAGCGCCCGTAAGCACGGAGCGCCTCGGTCTGGGCGCGTGAAGGCCGACCCGTCGGGTGGCCCTCACGGTCCCGCCGGCTATTTCGCAGTGCTTGCCGCCGGCGTGGACGCGGACGGCGCGGATGCGGCAGGGGCAGCCGCGGCGGCTCCATCGCCCTTGCTCTTCGCGGCAGGCGTCTCACCGTTAGAACCGTTGGCGCCGGGCTTTGGCTCACCATCCGAACCATTCCCCTCGGCTTTTCGCTCGCCAGCGGGAACGCTGTCCCGCGGCGTGCTACGAGAATCCGTCTTGTAAAAGCCTGACCCTTTGAATACGATGCCCACCGGGAAGAGCACGCGGCGGATTGCTCCCCCGCACTCAGGGCACGTAGTGAGCGACGCATCGCGGATTCCCTGGCGAATCTCGAAACGATGCGCGCACGCGGCACAGGCATACTCATATAACGGCATGTAAACCTCCAGAGACGTAATGCTTGCTAGGGGACTCGTGGCCCAGCCCAACATCTATATTGTAAAGTAGAGCCGCCATTCGTGCAAAAGACCCAATTGGCGCGCGCGGAAGCCGCGCGGGTGCTATACTTCGGCAGACGCGACACGCGCGCAATGAGAGGCTCGGACGATGGTTCCTATTGTAAACCTGATCACCAGTGGTCCATTACTCATGGCCGGGATCGGCAGCCAATCGCTCAGCGACATCATCAATACGATTCTGGCCATTCTGATTGCCATAGATGTCCATGAACTGGGACACGCACTGACGGCGGATAGGCTCGGTGATGATACTCCGCGGCTTTCCGGGCACATTTCCCTGAATCCGTTCCGGCATATGGACCAGTTTGGGATCATTATGCTGTTCATCACCTCGATTGGCGGCACCGCCTTCACCTACGGCTTTACCCCGATCAACGAGGATACCTTACGCCGGCGCACCAAGTTCGGGCCGGCCATCGTCACCATTGCCGGGCCGCTGATGAACCTCATCCTGGCCGCTCTAGTAGCGCTCGCGCTTGCCAAAGCCACCGGGGTAGCAAGCGATGGTTCCGGGGCCCCGGCAATTGGCGGTAACACGAGCCTATTCGACTTCGCGTTGAGGCTCTTCACCATTAACACGTTCCTCTTCGTCTTCAACCTTGTGCCATTCCCGCCTCTTGATGGCTGGAAGCTGGTATCCGAGCTGTTGACTCCGAAGGCCCGCTACGATCTGCGCCAGGTCGTGCAGTACGGTCCCATGATCATTCTGGCCCTGCTGTTCTTTGAACCGCAAATTCACTTTTTCAGCAATGTGATCTTCCCCATTACCAGTGGCATCGAGAATCATCTGCTGCAATTCTGGGGAGCGCCCTTCCAGGTTGCCTGACGCGCGTTCTCGCGCGAACCGAGCAAGAAAAGAGAGTCCCGACCGTAGACCACGGTCGGGACTCTTGTCTTTGCATTTACGGGAGTTTGGGTACCTGGCTTTGCTCGAACCATGCCTGGCGCTTCCGTGGGGGCACTCCTCGTGGGTGCCCTCGGTCTGCCGCGCGAGGGCACCCACGAGGAGTGCCCCTACGAGTCCGGGAAACCCAGACCAAGTACTAGCGCTTCGTGTATTGCGGCGCTTTACGGGCTCGCTTGAGTCCGTACTTCTTCCGCTCCTTGACCCGCGGATCGCGGGTCAGGAACCCTTTCCGGCGCATGGCCGGGCGCATCCCCTCGTCCATCCGGACCAGCGCGCGCGCGATTCCGTGGCGTATCGCCCCAGCCTGGCCGGCGTGACCGCCACCAACTACCTTCACCACCACCGTGAACGGGGTGGGCAAGGCGGCCTCCACCAGGGGCTGGCGCACTATCGCCTCCAGGGCGCCCCGGCCGAAATAATCGGCCACCGGCTTCCCATTCACCGTTACCCGACCGTCACCCTGCAACAGCCGTACCCGTGCCACCGCGCACTTGCGGCGACCGAGCCCGTAGAAATACGTCGCGTCAGCCATTCAGTGCTTCTCTCCTACTCTCTCACCCGCCGCGTGCCGCGGCCCGCGTCAAGTACTTGCACGATGTCCGCCGGAGTCTGGCCCTCATGTGGGTGAGTGGCCCCATTATAGATACGCATCTTTTTCAGCATGGCGTCTCCGAGCTTGGTGCGCGGAAGCATGCCGCGGTCCGCCGCCTCGATCACCCGCTCGGGGTGAGTCTCCATCATCCGCTGCATGCTGGTCTCGCGGATCCCACCGGGATAGCCTGAATGCCGGTAATACATCTTCGTGCTCAGCCGCTTGCCGGTTACGGCAATCTTATCGGCATTCAGCACGATAACATGATCGCCATTGTCCAGGTACGGAGTAAAATTCGGCTTGTGCTTACCCCGCAAAATGTAGGCGATGTCGGATGCCGCCCGGCCCAAGACCTTGCCGGCGACATCAATGGTGTACCACTTTCGGTCGATTTCGGATACTTTCACCGCTGGGGTGGACATGCTCGACTCCTCAACCACTCACACGGGTCCGGGGCACCCCGGCCGGCTTGAACTAATAGCGCACCCGTACCAGATACAGACCATGCGCCGGGGCCGCCGGACCGGCCGCGAACGACCGATCGCCGCGCAGCAACGCGGCTACCGCGCGTACCGGCAGTGATCCGCTGCCGACCCGCAACAGAGTGCCAACCAGCATCCTCACCATATGGCGCAAGAATGCATCAGCCACAAAGTAAAACAATACAAATCGGCGTACTCGGCGGCACGCCGCCACGAGCAGTGTCCGTTCCGTGCCGCCCCGCCAGTTCACCGAATCGCCGTCCGGGCCTGACGCCGTATGCTCCATCGGGGAGCCAAAGGCAGCAAAATCATGACGGCCGTGGAGATCCGCCGCCGCCGCCGCCATCCCATCAACCTGCAACGGTCGCGGAACATGATGCACCCTTTTGGCGAGCAAGGGAGACGCGACCTCCCCGTTGTCCACCACGTACCGATACTCACGGCTCATCGCGCTGTACCTAGCATGGAAATCGTCGGCCGCTTCCACCAGCCCGGTTATCGACACCTCCACGGGTAGGATAGCGTTCACCGCCCTCTGGAGGGTCGCGGCAGGCAGCGCTGAGTTACAGGCAAAATGGATGACCTGGCCCAACGCATGCACTCCAGTGTCGGTCCGTCCCGCCGCGACCACGCTGATGGTCTCGCCCGTCACACGGGCAATCGCGGACTCCACCGCGCCCTGCACGGTCATTCGACCGGGCTGGCGCTGCCAGCCCGCGAACGCGGTCCCATCATATTGCACGACGCAGCGGAACTTGGTCGTCATTCCACCAATTCAAATACAGCCATGGGCGCCGCGTCGCCAAAACGGGGTCCCAATTTAACAATCCGTGTGTACCCACCGGGGCGACCGGCCATCCGGGGACCAATCTCCTTGAACAAGCGATCCACGGCCTCCTTATTGGGGAGGTCTTGCATGGCCAGCCGGCGGTGATGGACCGTGGGCTGCCGAGCCAGGGTAATGAGCTTCTCTACATAGCCACGAACCGCCTTGGCCTTGGCCTCGGTGGTGGTAATGCGGTCATGAAGAAAGATCGCGCCGGCAATCCCCCGATAGAGGGCCACCCGCTGATTGGTCGGGCGGCCAAACTTCTTCCCTGAGCGTTCGTGTCTCATCCCTCGTCATCCTCGTCCGTGTCTTCAATCGGGCCGCTGGTACCAAAGGAGCGCAGCAAGGCGCTGTTGGCCGCCTCGACATCCAGGCCGGTGACGGTCAGGCGGTCCCGCAGTTCGTCGAGCGACTTCTTGCCGAAGTTTCGCACCGCCAGCAACTCATCCTCGGACATGTCCAGAACCTCACCGACCCGAGCAATATTCGCCCGCTTGAGCGAGTTGTAGGCCCGCGGGGTTAGTTCCAGCTTCTCAATTGGCATTTCGGCAATGTGCGCCGGAACGGATGTACCCGCCACCACCTTGCCGTCCTCGGCGAACACAGCCTTGCCAAAGTCCGCCACCTGCTGGAAATGGTGCCGCAGGATCTCGGCGCTTTGGGTCAGGGCATCAGTAGGCGACATCGTGCCATCGGTCCAAATTTCGAGCACTAGGCGCTCGAAGTTGGTCATGGGGCCGACTCGCTTCCGTTCGATCACGTAATTCACCCGACGAATCGGGCTGAAAACGGCGTCGATGGGAATGGTGCCGATGTCGAGATTTTCGTGCTGATCGACGGGCAGGTAATGCTTCCCACGCTCGACGATCATCTCCATGGTCAGATTCGCGGCATCAGCATCAAGGGTGGCCAGGTATTGCTCTGGATTCACCACCTCGATGCTGCTTGGAACTTGCAGATCGCCCGCGAATACCTCACGAGTACCCTGTACCTCCAGGCGGATGGTCTCGGGTTGCTCGTTATACGACTTCAGACGAATCTTTTTCAGGTTCAACACCAGCTCGGTAACATCCTCGCGCACATGCGGAATGTCAGAGAACTCGTGACGAATGCCGTCAATCTTAACCGAAGTGATCGCGGCGCCGGGTAAGGAAGACAGCAGGATACGGCGGAGGGCAACGCCCAACGTCACTCCATATCCTTCCTCAAGCGGCTCGATCTCGTAACGGCCATGGGTCGCCGAGACCTTGGTTGCCTCGATACGGAACGGTGAAGGGGCTGAATATCCATCCAACAAGGGGGATGCCCTCCCTGGATCGCTTGGGGCCGTATCGGCCCAATTTCCTTGAAGAATCAATGACAGAACCCACCCTTAGACACGGCGCGAGTAATACTCAACAATCAGTTGCTCCCGCACCGCCTGCTCGCAGTCCTGGCGCTCCGGGACGGTCAGCACGGCGCCCGATAGGCCATCGCCCTGAAGGCTAAGCCACTGGGGGACGGGCCGCTGCCGCTGGGTCGCCGCCAGTTCCTTGAAAAACGTAATGGGCCGGCTGCGGTCGCGCACCTTAATCGTGTCGCCGACCCGCACCCGGTATGATGCGATATTGGTCTTGACCCCGTTCACGTCGAAGTGCCCGTGGGTCACGAGTTGGCGCGCCTGCTCGCGATTGGCGGCCAGCCCGAGCCGGAACACCACGTTGTCCAGCCGCAACTCGAGGAAACGCAGCAAAGTCTCGCCCGTCATCCCGGTCCGCTTGCTGGCCTCGCCGAAAGTCTTGCGGAATTGCCGCTCCAGCACGCCGTAGATGCGGCGCGCCTTCTGCTTCTCGCGCAACTGCAAGCCATATTCCGACGGCTTGCGGCGACGCTGCTGATGCGGCCCTGGTGGTGTAGGGCGCCGCTCGAAAGCGCATTTCTTCGTCATGCAACGCTCGCCCTTAAGGAAAAGCTTCATTCCCTCTCGGCGACACAGTTTGCAATCAGGTCCTGTATATCGTGCCATTCTTCCTCTCTCTTGCCCTACACCCGGCGCCGCTTGGGCGGTCGGCAACCATTGTGAGGGATCGGGGTCACGTCGGTAATGGAGTTGACGCTAAGACCTGCCTGCTGCAGGGCCCGGATCGCGGACTCGCGGCCGGAACCGGGCCCCTTGACATAGACATCGACCTGGCGCATGCCATGCTCAAGCGCTTTGCGAGCCGCCACATCGGCGCTCATCTGCGCCGCGTATGGAGTGCTCTTCCGGCTGCCGGTAAAGCCGGCCGCCCCGGCGCTGCCCCAACATACGACCGCTCCGGTCGGATCAGTAATGGTCACGATTGTGTTGTTGAAGGTGGAGTGGATATGGGCCTGGCCAAGCGGCACGTTCTTCCGCTCACGACGCCGGCCGCGAGCCGGTGCCTTCCGCTTTCCCCCCGTTGTCTTGGCATCCGCCATGGTGTTCCCTCCTGGCGTACGGCGCCACGCCGCACTCCGTCCACGCGCCCTCTGGGCGCCCCGGTCCAGCTCCCGCGTCCGCGGGTAAACTTACTTCTTGGCCTTCCGGCGCGCGCCGACCGTCTTCTTCGCCCCACGCAAGGTACGGGCATTGGTCCGGGTTCGTTGGCCGCGGAGGGGCAACTTGCGCCGGTGGCGAACGCCCCGGTAGCTGCCGATCTCCTGCAATCGCTTAATATTCAGGGCAATTTCGCGGCGGAGGTCGCCCTCGACCCGGAAATTGCGGTCGATATACTCGCGCAGGCGGTTCACCTCTTCCTCGGTGAGATCCTTTACGCGCGTATCGGGATTGACACCTGCCCCCGCCAGTACCTTCTGGCTAGTGGTAAGCCCAATTCCGAAGATGTAAGTGAGCGATATCACGACGCGCTTGTCGCGCGGGATATCAACGCCGGCGAGACGAGCCAACTACTTCCTCCTCCTCCTACCAACAAGCGGACGCCGCGTCAGAACGCGGCTAGCCCTGCCGTTGCTTATGCTTCACTTCCGAGCAGATCACCATCACCACGCCGTGGCGCCGAATGACCTTGCACTTTGGACACCGTTTTTTCACGGAAGGTCGAACCTTCATGACATTGCTCCCTATTTCAAGACGCGACTGTTGAGTATATCATACATGTCGCATCGCTGTCTCCGAGTGCCGGGTGATCGGAGGATTGGCGGCCCAGACGCTCGCCCGGTTAGTGGGGAATGTGAGAATCCGGGGACCGTCGGCGGTTACGGCGATCGTATGCTCGAAGTGAGCCGCGGCCTTCCGGTCCCGCGTCACGATCGTCCACTTGTCGGGCAGGACTTTGTTATCCGGCCTCCCTACGCTGACCATCGGCTCGATAGTGAACACCGTGCCGGCGCGCAGAACCGGGCCCCGATTGTTCTGGCGGAAGTTCGGCACCTGTGGGGCCTCCCACATCTGCCGCCCGATCCCATGGCCAACCAAATTGCGCATCACGTTCAGATGACGGCGCTCCACGAACTCCTGAATAGCCGCCGAGATGTCGTGGAGATGCCTACCCACGGTGGCCAGACTGATGCCGAGAGCTAGAGCCTGCTCGGTCGTTTCAAGCAGGTGCCGGGCCTGAGAAGACAGCGTCCCGATCCCCACCGTAATCGCCGCGTCCGCGTGATAGCCCTGATAGATCGCGGCGATATCCAGGCTCACCACGTCGCCTTGCTTGAGAACCCGGCTCCCTGGGATTCCATGCACGATCTGCTCATTGATCGACACGCACACCACCCCGAAGTCAAAACCGACCTCACGGTAGCTTGTCACCGCGCCGCCGGCCCGCAGCGACTTCTCGGCCAAGGTGTTGAGCGCCGCCGTGGACACCCCCTCCCTGGCATGCTCCTTGAGCAACACCAGGGTGTCGGCCACGACGCGGCCCGCGGCCTGCATGATATCGAGTTCACGCGCCGATTTAAGGCGAATCTCATTGGTGAGCAACAACACGCTCCCGCAAGGCCGCGAAGACGGCATCCATATCCTGCTCGCCATCCACCAGGTCAACCAGACCGCGCCCCTGGTAGTACTCGATCATTGGCTTGGTTTCCTGGCGGTAGATACTCAGGCGCTCCTGCAGCGTGGCGATCTTGTCGTCGGAACGGATATAGAGCGCGTGCCCGCAGCGGTCGCATATGCCCGGCTCCTTGGGCGGCGCGTACCGCAGGTTATAGACTTTCCCGCAGTTCGCGCAGCTAATCCTGTCCATCATCCGATGAAGCACCGTGTCCTCGCTGACCATCAGCATGAGCACCAGATCGATCTTGCGTCCGAGTCCCTTGGTCCTGAATGCCTCGTCCAAGGCCCGTGCCTGTGGCAGGGTCCGCGGATAGCCGTCCAGCACCACCCCGGCCGCGCAATCAGGCCGCCGGATTCGCTCCAGAATCATGTTGGTCGTCAGATCGTCAGGCACCAGCATCCCTTTGTCCAGAAAGGTCTGCGCTTGCAAACCCAGCGGGGTTCCCGCCCGCAGTTCGGCCCGGAAGAAGTCCCCGGACGCTACGTGCGGCACTCCAAGCCAACGGCTCAGTTGGTCCGCCTGCGTGCCCTTCCCGGCTCCAGGCGGACCGACGACGACGACATTCATAGTAGACCTCGGATGCTCCGGAGCGCCCTTGCTTGCCGAGAACGTAAGTGAGGTCTCGGGCATTTCCAACTCGACCAGGGACATCGTGCTTGTCCTTCGGCTCCATACCTCAACGGATGAAGCTCTGATAGTTCCGCATCATCAACTGGGCTTCGAGTTGCTTCATCGTATCCAGCACCACCGCGACCACAATCAGCAGCGCCGTACTGCTGAGGGTGAAGGTATTGGCGGAGGTGAAGGGACGAGCAAGAAACGGCATGGTCGCGATCACGGCCAGGAACAACGCGCCAGCCAGGGTAATCCGGTTGAGCACCCGATTCAGGTAATCCTCGGTATGCTTGCCGGGACGGTAGCCGGGAATGAAGCCGCCGTTCTTCTGCAAGTTCTCCGCCAGCCGTTGCTGCTGCCACTGCACCGTCGTGTAGAAGTAAGTAAAGCCGAATACCAGGATGAAGGTGAATACCCAATAGATCCAGTTATCCTGATTGAATGTATTGACGATCCAGGTAGCGGCGTTCCTCACGATGGTGTTATGCGACGGTTCGAAGTAGCTGGCGATGATCGCCGGGGTAGTGACAATCGAGAAGGCAAAAATCAAGGGAA
>Ga0134126_10004283_pt1 | contig 17862 bp, 11 predicted proteins | sample KB31752_FD_96881 | JGI IMG/M metagenome (GOLD analysis project Ga0134126, IMG submission 96881) | Terrestrial soil microbial communities with excess Nitrogen fertilizer from Kellogg Biological Station, Michigan, USA - KB3-175-2 | ecosystem: Environmental > Terrestrial > Soil > Unclassified ...
GAAAGCGGGGGTCCACGGACGACGATTGAAAGGGTTGTAGCAGGTTCGCAGGTGTCATCGGCCTCCTGGAAAAGCAGGAGATCGGTCTTTCATCCACTAACGGTGACACCTGCAACGATGGATTCTACGCCGACATCCTCGTCCATGGGTCCAGCCTTCGGCGGGATGACGATGCGCGGCGACGACGACGACGCCGGCGCTATGACGACGCGCGGCGGGATGACGACTTACGAGGAGATCAACGGCCCCTAGTGTGTCGTGTTCGCCGGCGCTGCCGGCGCTGCGGCAGGCTGGATCACCGTCGACCCTTCGTTCGGGGACATCGGGTTGATCGGGTCGTGCCAGACCGTGAGGTGCAGGAAGAATAGAAACGCCCATGTCGCAGCGGTGAGTACGAGGGCGGTTCCGACGCCCCACCATCCACTGTGCGGGCCGGTCAGTTTTTCATTGTTTTCAGCGGGCATTCGTCAAATGTAGTGCGTCCGGAAGTGTGATAACAAGCGCGATCATGCACCCGAACACCCATTCGGTCACTTGCCCTGGATGTCCAGCCGGCCGTTGGTCATGTCGATCCGGACCATCCCGCCGCGGCCTGCGTCGGCGCCGAGGGTGCCGTCCAGGGTGAAAATGGTCGGGTACTGAGCCTCGTAGAGGAAGATCCGCTTGAAAGTGAGCGGAACGTCGCCCAGGTACAGGCGCACGGAGGGGATCGCGATCCCCGATTCGCTCTTGCTGCCCCCGAACCCCAGTACCGTTCGGCGTTCGGCGGGGCGCCATCGGGCGTGGGTCTTGGTCGCCATCCCTGGCGTACCGAAGGTCTCCTTGGCGCCCGTGTCCAGTACCAGATGAACGGCTGCCCCCGTTTCGGAGATGAGGGTTACGATCGGCACTCCGTACCAGGAGAGGTTGCGTCCCTCATCCTCTCCCTTGCCATGCGCGCGGAGCGCCGGCTTGCGGATGACGACCCGGCCGTTGACGTCGTCGATAGTCAGATCGAGCGACCGGATCACATCGAAGCCGATCACACCGTCGATCGTTTGCGGCATCAGATCCGAGGCGACTTCCCGCATCTGGAGTGCGCCGGAGCTGACTATCATGGCGCGGGCATTGGTGACGGTAACGCGGCCCACCTTCAACGAGGCTATCACCGCAGCCTGCGTCGGCAAACGCCCCACTGACGTCACCAGCTCCAGCGTGTCTCCACTGATGCCGGTGATGTGTGATGCGTTCGCCACATCCGACGTGAGAATCGTGATGCTCGATCCGGTGTCGAGCCAGAAGTATCGCTTCACGCCATTGACGATCACGGGAACGATCGGCACACCGCTCCGGGAGCGTCCGAGCGGTACGACGGAGACGGAGTCGCCGAACGATATGCTTGTCGAGACGCCCTTGAATGCGGATGCCCATGTCTCGACACCGGCGGCATCCCGAGACGCGGTCCTGGCGGAGTCGGCGTAGACCGCCAGTCGCGTCCAGTTTCCTTCGGCGGTAAGGATCGCGCCGTAGGTTATTCGCGCAGCGTTACGAACCACGCTGTCGCGGGCGGAGAGCAGCGGGACGACGGTCGAGTCCGCTGCCGCGTTGTTCCCGGCGAGGAAGTCCTCGATGGCGTCAGCGAGCTTTCGCTGCTCGCTCCCGTCGGCGACAATCCACGCCGCCTGCACGTTCATATCCGCAAGCGCCTTCCAGAACGTATTGTACCAGCGAATGGCAGCATGCGGTGCATCGCCTGGATGCGGTTGCGATGCCTCGACCACCGGGCGGGCCGTTATCACGAGCGGTTTGGGCGTGATGCACGAGGTCATCGCAAGGAGCAACGCGGTGCAGATGACACGCGTCGGCGGGGTGTCTTTCAGATACTGGGCGCGATGCTCGGCCATGGTTTGATATGGTCGCTCCACAGATCCAATATGCATTGGGCGCCGTAGTGCGCCATTGGAAACTCGGAGCTATATCTTAGACCCCGGAGACATTCTGTTCGTTTCCGCGCTGTACCTCGAGGGGGAGCCCGTACATGGCAGTCGACCGGCATCACTGGTTCATCCGCGCGACACATTGGGTGAATGTGGTAGCGCTCGTGATCATGATTGGAAGCGGATTGCAGATCTTCAACGCGTATCCCATGTTCGCGCGGCGGGGCATGGCGTTCTGCTGTTATCCATTTGCGGGGAAGGCGATACCGCACTGGGCAACGTTCGGCGGATGGCTCGCCGGCGCGCGCAACTGGCACTTCGCGATGATGTGGCTGTTCGTGGTGAACGGTGTCGCGTACGTGATCTTCATCTATCTGCATGGCGAGTGGCGCGATCTCGTGCCGCGTCGCGGCGACGTTCGCGACTCGTGGGAGATGGTGAAGTTCTACCTGTTCATTCGCAAGAAGCATCCACATCAGGGCAAGAACAACGCTCTGCAGAAATTCACCTACTTCGCGCTGCCGATTCTCGCCGCGCTCGCAGTGATAACGGGCGTGGCCGTGTGGAAACCGGTCTCGCTTGCTCCGCTCACGAATCTGCTGGGTGGATATGTGTACGCGCGCTACTGGCACTTTCTCGTGATGCTGGCGCTCGTCATTCTTTCCGCGATTCACATATTCATGGTGTTTGCAGTGGACCCGTATTCGCTACGCTCCATAGTGACAGGGAAGTACAATCCCGATCGCGCTCCGGAGCTTCGTAACGCGCGTCCGTTCTATCACATCTTCACCCGCGCGAGGCACGATGCCGATGCATAGGCGCGACTTTCTTCTGACTGGCGGTGGACTTACCGCGTCATGGCTTCTTGCGGCGTGCGGCTCACGCGGACCGAAGGGTGCGGAAAGGATATTGAAGTATGCGATGAGAAAGAACGAGACGCTCGAGCGCGGACTGTTCCGTCATACTTCAATGGATTCACCGTCGTCGCGGTGGCGCAACGCAGGGCTGGCGTTACCGAAATATTACATTTCGGATACAGTTCCAGTGTGGGATATTTCTGCGCGCGGGCCGTGGACGCTGGAAGTGGCGGGACTCGTAACGCGTCCTCTCACGCTTACGATGGACATGCTGCAGCGCCTGCCGCGTGTAACGCAGCGCGTGAATCACTACTGTGTCGAAGGATGGACCGCGGTGGAAACGTGGACGGGAGTCCGTATGAGCGATCTCGCGCGTGCAGCGGGCGCGACACCGGACGCGAAGTACGTCGACTTTCAGTCGTTCGACAACGACTATCACGAGAGCTGGGACATCGATAGCGCGATGCATCCGCAGACGCTCATCTGCTATGGTCTGGACGGCAGGATGCTCGAGCCCGGCCACGGCGCTCCGGCACGGCTGTTTTCGCCGGTGAAGCTTGGTTACAAGAACACGAAATACCTCACAAAGATTGTGTTCATGCCCAAGCGTAACGGTGGCTACTGGAGCGATCAGGGCTACGAGTGGTACGCAGGGACGTAGAAACGAGAGCGGGGCCCGAGCGCGTAAGTCCCCGGAATTTTCTGCCGGTGAATAACGCGCAAATGTAGCCGAGACTCGCGGACACTATGCCCGCGCGTATCAACCTTTCAGAGGTGATTTCCGCACTTTCGTGCGCGCTGGATCTCACGGAAGGGCAGCCCATCGGCCACACGATGCGGACCTGTCTGATAGGCATGCGCCTGAGCCGCGAGCTGGGGATGAATCCATCCGATAGTGCCGCGCTCTACTATGCGCTCCTGCTCAAGGACGCCGGCTGCTCGAATAATGCTGCCCGGCTCTGCCAGCTGTTCGGGACGGACGATCTCGAGCTCAAGCCCAGAATGAGAAGTGTCGACCGTCAGAACAGGGTGTCTCTTGCTGTCGAGACGGCACGAACGGTCGCCATGGAAGGTGGCCTTTCGGACAAGCTCAGGCACTTCGTGGACGTCGCGCGTGCCGAGGACGTCATGAAGGAGATAATCGGCCTGCGCTGTGAGCGCGGCGCCGATATCGCCATGCGCCTGGGATTTCCCCAAGCCACCTCCGTGGCGGTGAGGCATCTGGACGAGCACTGGAACGGCAAGGGGCACCCCGACGGACTTTCGGGGTCCGCCATCCCATTGATGTCGCGAATCGCGAATCTCTCCCAGGTGGTCGACGTATTCCATCAGCACGATGGCTCCAGGGGTGCGATAGCGATCGCGCGGCGTCGCAGCGGGACCTGGTTTGATCCGGCTCTCGTGGATCGGGTGGTGGCGTGGCGCCATGAATCCAGCTGGTGGGAGCGGCTGGACAGCACGGATCCCACCGACGAGGTGATCGGCGCGGAGCCCACATCGCAACTCCGATGGGTGAGTGAGGAGGATCTGGACGTCGTCGCGCGTGCGTTTGCGGACATAATCGACGCCAAGTCGCCCTATACCTATTCGCACTCGCGAAACGTGGCATCATACGCCCTTGGAATCGCGCGCGAGATGAAGCTCGATGCCACTACCCAGCGTCGGGTGTACCGGGCCGGCCTTCTCCACGACATTGGCAAGCTGGGCGTATCGAATTCGATCCTGGACAAGGCGGGGCCTCTGACCGATTCCGAACGGAAATCCGTGGAGCGGCATCCGTTCTTTACCTGGGAAATCCTGTCCCGAGTGCCCGCCTTCAGGGATTTTGCCTGGTCGGCTGCATTGCACCATGAGCGGCTGGATGGCAGCGGCTATCCATGGCATGTGAGCGGAAACAGGCTCGACATGACGGCGAGGATCCTCTGTGTTGCGGATGTTTACGAGGCGCTGACGGCTGACAGGCCGTACAGGGCGAGCCTCCCGTGGATAGAGTCTTCACGTATCCTGAATGAAGGTCGCGGCACGGCGTTCGACCCGGTGGTTCTGGATGCCCTGGCGAGTTTCAGATCTGCCGTCGCGGACATGACCGAGCTGGTCCCCTTGATCGCGGCCTAGGGCTTTGCCTCTCAGCGATGGCGGAAAGGCTCCCACCCCGTCCGATCGACTGTTCGCACGGATTCAGCAGCCTCAGGTGCCGTGGCGAAAACATGCGTAGTATATTTTCGACGTGCTGAATGACGATATCGCTACACGATTCCGTGCAGCCCTCCGGTCTCACTGTTCGACTTCCGAGGGTGCTCACGACGAGGTCCGCAGCGAGTTGTCGACCGCTGCGATGGAGGCGCGCAATGGCGGGATCAGCGCCGAACAGTTCGTGATCTGGGTGAAGCGCGTGTGGGACGAGATCATGGACGAGGGTGCGCTGGCGGATAACCCCGATCCCGCCCGCGCTCGCGAAGTTGTAATCTCTTCTGCGATAAAGGCGTATTACGTGCAATAGTTAGATGCGTCCCCGCTGCAGGGCGTCGCGCACCGGCCCGTCCGCTATGCAAATTCGGGGCACCGCTCCGGCGGCGTCTTTAACTTTCGCTACGTGGCCACAGCTACTCCCCCAAAAACCGAAAAAAACATCCTCAAGCGCTTCCTCTCATGGACAGGGACCGAGGAGGACGGTGCTCGTGGTGCTCATCTTGTAGCCCCTATCCGGGGCGAGGTGCTCGGCGTCGATCGGCTTGCCGAGCGCGCGCGTGCGGTAGCGCGACAGGAAAAGATCGGACCGCCACCGCCGCGGCGTGGCCCGGGCCCGTTGCTCCGCAGGCTGGACGATACCAGGACGGTGCTCACAGAGATACAGCACGCGCTCAGTGACGCGGCCGCGCATGGAATCGACATCTCGTCGGCTGGCGAGTGGTTGCTGGACAATTACTACATCGTGCAGGAGCACATGCGTGAAGTGCGCACAGCTCTTCCGCACAAGTATTATCAGGAGTTGCCCAAGCTCGCGAGCGGCACACTGGCGGGATATCCGCGTGTGTACGAGTTGGCGATCGAGCTGATCGGTCACACCGAAGGCAGACTGGATCTCGACAACATCACGTTGTTCACGCGTGAGTTTCAGCGCGTATCGCAGCTCAAGCTGGGCGAGCTGTGGGCCATTCCGACGATGCTGCGACTCGGTCTGGTCGAGAACATACGGCGCATGGCGCTGCGGACCGCGGCGCGACTGGCGGAAGTGCAGGAAGCCGACGTGTGGGCGACGCGCATGCGCACCGCGAGCGCCGAGTCGTCTGATGCGTTGTCGCAGACGTTGTCGACGTTCATAGATCATCATCCACAGCTCACACCAACGTTTGTGGCGCGCTTTCTGGGGCAGATACGCAGCTACCAGACGAACTTCACGCCTCTGGTGTGGCTGGAGCAGTGGATCGCCGAAGACGGGCTCAGCGCGGAAGACGCGGTCACCCGCTCCAATCGCCGCATCGCGATAACGCAGGTCACGATCACGAACAGTATCCAGAGTCTGCGCATGATTGCGCGCCTGGACTGGAACGAGTTCGTCGAGTCTCAGAGTATTACGGAACGACTGCTGCGTGACGATCCGGCCCACGTGTATGCGGACATGACGTTCGCGTCGCGGGACGAATACCGGCACGTAGTCGAGCAGATCGCCAAGCGTACGAAGCGCGACGAGGATTCAATTGCCAATGAAGTGCTCGCGCTCGCGCGAGAGCATCCCGGCGACGCCCGCATGTCGCACGTGGGATACTGGCTGATCGGTGAGGGCCGTCCCGCTCTCGAGGAGCGTACGGAGTACAATCCGACCTTCAGCGAGCGCGTGTATCGATGGGCCAAGCGTCACCCGAGCGTGGTCTACTTCGGTGTGATCTCGACCGTGACGCTGCTGGTGTTCGTGCTGATGCTGGAGATTGCACCGATCACGACGACGGCGTATGCGCTGTTGCTCATCCTGTTGCTGGCGATTCCCGCGAGCGAAGTCGGAGTCGCAGTCGTGAACAAGCTGGTTACGGTCATCGTACCGCCGCACCTGCTGCCCAAGATGGATTTTCGTGACGAGGGCATTCCCGCGCAGGCGCGAACGGCGGTGGTGGTTCCGACGTTGTTCGCGACGGTAGCGGCGGTACGCGAGGCACTGGAGCATCTGGAGGTGCAGTATCTCGCGAATCCCGATCCGAATCTCCGTTTCGTGGTTCTCAGCGACTTCACCGATGCGAAGACGGAGACGCTCGCCGGTGACGCGCATGTAGTGGAAGCGATCGAGAGTGGCGTCAGGGGCCTGAACGACAAGTACAGGACGGCGAACGATGCCGGTCCGTTTCTGGTCTTCCATCGCGCGCGCCGGTGGAACGAGACCGAAGGTGTGTGGATGGGGTGGGAGCGCAAGCGCGGCAAGCTTGCGGAGTTCAATCGCTTCCTGCGCGGCGGATCCACCAATGCCTTCCCTGTAATCGCCGGCGAGCCTTCGTGGCTGCTGGATGTGCGCTACGTGATCACGCTCGATTCCGACACCGTGCTCCCGCGTGGTGCGGCCGCGCAGCTGGTCGGGACCATGGCGCATCCGCTGAATCGCGCCGAGTACGACGAAGCGCGCGGACGCGTTACGCGCGGCTATGGCATTCTGCAGCCGCGGGTCGGCGTCGCACTGACGAGCGCGTATCGCTCGAAATTCGCGGCCATCCACTCCGGACATCCAGGCGTGGATCCGTACACGACGGCGGTATCGGACGTGTACCAGGATCTGTATGGCGAAGGAAGTTTCACCGGCAAGGGGATCTACGACGTCGATGCATTCGAGGAAGCGACTCATGGTCGCTTTCCCGAGAATACACTGCTGAGCCACGACCTCATCGAAGGCACGTATACGCGCGCCGGTCTCGTAACAGACATCGAGCTGTACGACGATTATCCAACGCGTTATCTGGCGTACACGCGCCGCAAGCACCGCTGGATCCGTGGTGACTGGCAGATCCTGAGTTGGCTCGGCGCAACGGTGCCGGGTCCCGATGGTCTGGAGCCGAACAGATTGTCGACACTTTCGCGCTGGAAGATCTTCGACAACCTGCGCCGCTCGCTCGTGGAGATCGCGCTGCTCACGCTGTTGCTGGTTGGCTGGTTCGTGTTACCCGGCTCGCCGATGCTCTGGACGGCAGTGGTGCTGGTATTGATCGCGTTCCCGTGGCTGCTCGCGGCGTTCCTCGAAATCATCCAGCCCCCCACCGATCAGTCCCTGCAGGCGTACTACGGTGCAGTTGCGCGCGACATCATGGCGAACGCGGAGCAGTTTGCTCTTGCGGTGACGTTCCTGCCGCATCAGGCGTGGGTGTCCGCGGACGCGATAGTGCGAACTGTGGTGCGCCTGTACGTGACACACCGCCGCATGCTGGAGTGGCAGACGGCTTCGCAGGTTGAGCGCGCGATGCGCTCCGGAGCGGACCGCGAGGTCTATCGCCGCATGTGGCCGGCGGTAGCGATCGGCCTGCTGGCCGGCGTCGGCGCCATGGTGAGTGTGTACTACACGAGCGACAGCGTCGGAATGCGCGTGTTGAGCGTCGCAGCCACCATTCCGCTGGCAATCCTGTGGCTCGTATCACCCAGCATCGCATCCGCGCTGTCCGCTCCGGCGATTCCCGGCGAGGTCAAGCTTGGCGATGCCGAGCGCGCGCGCGCGGAGCGGTATGCGCGACTGCACTGGGAGTTCTTCAATCATTTTGTAACGGAGAAGACAAACTGGCTCGCGCCGGACAATTTTCAGGAGGATCCCGAGCCTGAGCTTGCACTGCGTACGTCGCCGACCAACATCGGTCTCCAGTTGCTGGCGACCGTCAGCGCCGCCGACCTCGGCTTCATCACCCGGCAGGACATGATCGAGCGACTGGAGCAGGTATTCCGGTCACTGGAGCGGATGCACCGCTATCGCGGGCATTTCTTCAACTGGTACGATCTCACAACGCTGCAGGTACTTGAGCCCTCGTACATATCGACGGTGGACAGCGGCAACCTGGCCGGCCACTTCATCGCGTTGAAGCAGGCGTGCATCCAGATAATCCACTCGTTGCAGCCACGTACGATCGAGATGGAAATTTCGGGACATTCACTCGCGGGTGGCATTGTTGCAGCCAGATCCGGTGAGCGGATGCAGGGAACCGTCGCGCCGGGCGAGGATATCGGCGACGAATGCGCACGGCTGCGCGCCATTGCGGACCGCGCCTTCGCGTACGCGTCCGAAATGGATTTCACCTTCCTGTACGATGAGCGGCGGAAGCTGTTCTCCATCGGATACCATACAAGCGCAAGCTCGTTCGACAACTCGTTCTACGATCTGCTCGCATCCGAGGCGCGTCTCGCCTCGTTCATGGCGATCGCGAAGGGCGACGTTCCCGTCGAGCACTGGTTCCACCTCGGGCGCTCTCTGACATCGGATCGCGGCATTCGCGCTCTCGCGTCGTGGAGCGGCAGCATGTTCGAGTATCTCATGCCGGTGCTCGTCACGCAATCGTATCCGTTCACACTGCTGGACCAGACGTACCATGGAGCGGTGCGCCGACAGATCCTGTATGGCGCGGAGAGGAAGACGCCGTGGGGAGTGTCGGAGTCGGCGTACAATGTGCGCGACCGGAATCAGGTATATCAGTATCGCGGCTTCGGTGTGCCCGATCTCGCGCTGAAACGGGGGCTCAACAAGGATCTTGTCGTCGCTCCGTATGCCACGGTTCTGGCGATGTTGATCCAGCCGCATCAGGCAATCCGGAATCTCGCCATTCTCGAGAGCGAAGGATCGCTGGGGCCGTACGGGTTCCGCGACGCCATCGATTACACGCGTCCGGATCCCGGATCGACACGCGCTGTCGTTGGAACGTACATGGCGCACCACATCGGGATGAGTCTGGTGGCGCTGACGAACGCGCTGCAGCGCCAGGTGTGGCAGCGACGCTTTCACGCGGATCCACTGGTTCGCTCGAACGAACTGGTCCTGCAGGAGCGCATTCCGCGGCGGCTGGTCGTACAGCGCACCGGTAACGAGGACGAGCCCGTTCCGCTGACACCGGTCGAAATGGCGAAACCGGCGGTACGCGAGACAGACACTCCGTACACCTCGCAACCGCGTATCGCGCTGCTCGGCAACGTTCCCTACACGACGCTGATCACCAACGCTGGCGGCGGTTACAGCCGTTACGGTGACATCGTGGTGACGCGCTGGCGTCGTGACACGACTCGCGACAACCACGGCGAGTGGATATACATCAAGGATATCACGAGCGGGCGCGTCTGGAGCGCAGCTCATCAGCCGGTGGCTGTCGACGCCGACGCGTATCGCGTCTCGTTCGCGAGCGATCGCGTCGAGTTCCATCGCCGGGACGGCGATGTCGACACGATGATGGAGGTCGTGGTGTCGTCCGACGACGCCGCGGAAGTAAGGCGCGTCACGATCACCAACCGGTCGGCGGTGACGCGGGAGTTCGAGCTCACGAGCTACTCCGAGATTGTTTTGCAGTCGCTGGATACCGACAGACAGCATCCGGCTTTCGGAAATCTTTTCGTGGAGACGGAGTGGATCGGAGAGCATTCCGCGATCATCGCGACACGCCGCCCGCGAGCGTCCGATGAGAAGGTGTACTGGGGCGCACATGTGGTCGCGACAGGTCCCGAGCGCGTCGGAGGTGTGAGCTACGAGACGGATCGCGCCAAGTTCATCGGACGCGGGAAGTCGGTGCGGCACCCTGATGCGATGGAAGACGCGGGCACGTTATCGAATTCTGCCGGAGCACCGCTCGATCCGATCTTCTCGCTTCGCGTCCGCATCCGGGTCGCGCCTGGCAAATCCGTGCCGGTCAGCTTCACGACGCTCGTCGCCGAGACGCGGGAGCGTGCTGTCGAGCTATCCGATCTGTACGATGATCCGTTCAGTGCGCGCCGCGCGCTGGATCTGAGCTGGGCGCAGGCGCAGGCTGAGCTGCGTGACCTGGGGATCTCGCCGAGCGATGCGGCGGTGTACCAGCAGTTCGCCGGCTACCTGATCTATCCGCATCCGCGCCTGCGGCCAACTGGTACCGAGCTGCGCGACAACACGCGAGGCCAGCAATCGCTCTGGCCGCTCGGCATCTCCGGCGACAATCCGATCCTGCTCGCAACCATCGATGCGCCGGAAGGGATGCCGAGCATCCGGCAGCTGTTGCAGGCGCACCATTACTGGAGATTGAAAGGACTCAAGTCCGATCTGGTCATCCTGAACGAGCGGCCTCCGTCGTACCTGCAGGAACTGAACGATACTCTCACCTCGACCGTCATGGCGTCGAGCGAGGCTGCGCTCATCGACCGCTCCGGCGGAGTGTTCATCCGTCGCACGGACGTGCTCAAGCCGGAAGACATCGCGCTCATTCGCGCGATGGCGCGCGTGCACGTTGCGTGTGACGGCCTCGGGCTCGGATCCCTGCTGGAATTTCCGGATGACAAGAAGGAATACGCTGGACGACCCGATGCTCCTGTCCCGCCGCGGTACGCGCGTCGCACCGCGAATCGCAGTGCGTCCGCGACACCCCCGGATTCCCCGGTCACCAACGGCTTTGGATTCTTCAACGACGCGGGCGAGTACGAGCTGCGGCTGTATGGCACGGAGCTGCCGCCAGCGCCGTGGGCGAATGTCATCGCCAATCCCGCGGCAGGCTTTGTCATCACGGAGAGCGGCAGCAGCTGCACGTGGGCGGAGAGCAGCTTTTTCTATCGCATAACTCCATGGCACAACGATCCGGTTCGGGATCCGTGCAGCGATTGCATCTACCTTCGCGACGACGAGACCGGCGACGTGTGGACCGCGACGCCGGCACCGATTCGCGAGATGACGGAATATGTCGTCAAGCATGGTGCGGGTTACTCGATCTTCGATCACCAGCATGCCGACATACACACGTCGGTGAAGATCGCGATGGCGACCGATGATCCAGTCAAGGTGAGCACCCTCAGAATCACCAACAACGGCCGTTCGCCCAAGCGCGTCACGGTGACGAGTTATGTCGAATGGGTGCTCGGTGTCTCGCGCGACCTGACGCAGCAGCACGTATACACATCGTACGACGCGGATACCGCATCCATCTTCGGGCAGAACTTCTTCGATCAGGAATACTCGGATCTCGTAGCGTTCCTCGCGATGAGCGGCGACGTGACGAGCTACACCGCGGACCGGCGGGAATTCATAGGACGCAACGGGACGCCGGCGCGCCCCGCTGCACTGTCAAAGGCCGCGCTCGGCGAATCGGTCGGCGAGGTGGTGGATCCGTGCGGTGCGCTGCAGACGAGCGTTACGGTGCACCCTGGCGAGACAGCGGAAGTGATCGTGCTGCTCGGCGCGATCGCCTCACCGGACGAAGCACGGACGCTCATCCGCAGGTACAAGACCGTTGAGACCTCTGTCGCTGAAGTCGATCGCTCGGGCAAGGCATGGCGCGACCGGCTCGCGACGATCAAGGTCAGGACACCGGATGAATCGTTCGACAGGATGGAGAACGGGTGGTTGTTGTATCAGGCCCTGTCGTGCCGGATGTGGGGACGCACTGCGCTGTATCAGTCCAGCGGTGCATACGGATTCCGCGACCAGCTGCAGGACAGCATGGCGTTTCTTTACACTGACGTTCCGGTTGCACGCGCTCACATTCTGCGCTCCGCCGGCCGGCAGTTCGTGGAGGGCGACGTGCAGCACTGGTGGCATCCCAAGAGCGGCCGCGGTGTTCGAACGCGCTTCTCGGACGATCTGGTATGGTTGCCGTTCGTTGTGTCACACTATACGGAAGTGACTGGCGATGCATCGGTTCTGGACGAACAGGTGAGATTCATCACGATGCGCCAGCTCGCTCCGGACGAGCACGAGCTGTACGACAAGCCCGAGATATCCGACGAGAGTGGGACCGTGTATGAGCATTGCGTGCGTGCGCTGCGCAAGGCGTGCACGTTCGGTCAGCACGATCTTCCGTTGATCGGCAGCGGGGACTGGAACGATGGGTACAGTCGCGTCGGCATCGAAGGAAAGGGAGTGAGCGTCTGGCTTGCGTGGTTCCTCATCACCACACTGAAGCGCTTCGCTGAGATCAGCGCGTCGCGCGGCGATGCTGCAACCCACGACGATTTCCTCAAGATCGCGGAGCGCTACCGGAACGGGATCGAAACCAATGCGTGGGACGGCGACTGGTACATTCGTGCGTATTACGACGACGGCTATCCGCTGGGATCGAGCAAGAGCGAGGAGGCGAAGATCGACTCCATCGCACAGAGCTGGAGCGTTCTGTCCGGAGCCGGCCACCCGCAGCGTGCGCAATCCGCCATGGTATCAGTCGATCAGCATCTCGTCCGAAATGATGCGCGACTCGTCATGCTGCTCACGCCGCCGTTCGACAAGACGACCCACGATCCCGGCTACATCAAGTGCTATCTCCCCGGTGTCCGCGAGAATGGCGCGCAGTACACGCACGCCGCAACGTGGGTGGTATGGGCGCAGGTGATGAACGGTAACGGGGCACACGCGTTCGACCTGTTCCAGATGCTCAACCCGTTGAAGCATTCCGATACCAGGGAAGCGGTGGAGCGCTACAAGGTCGAGCCGTACGTGGTGGTAGCCGACATCTACACCGCCGACCAGCATGTTGGACGCGGCGGCTGGACCTGGTACACGGGTAGCGCGAGCTGGTACTACCGCACGGGCCTCGAAGGAATACTCGGCTTCACCAAGCGCGGCGAGAGACTCACGATGAATCCGTGCATTCCACCCACATGGGACGGCTTCACGATCGAGTACATCTACCGGTCATCGACCTACACGATCGAGGTACGGAATCCGGCGCACGTGCAGCACGGCGTGAAGAGCGTGACCGTGGACGGTGCAACTGTTGCCGACGGCGCGATACAGCTCTGTGATGACGGCGCGGGACACAGCGTTATCGTGACCATGGGGTGAGGCGCGGGAGCGGGGAGGCACGCGCGCCAGTTGTTACTCCCGCACCCGCTCCAGATCCTCGATCGCCGGGCCGTTCACGACCCTGCCGTACGCATCGAACCGTGAGCCGTGACAGGGGCAGTCCCACGTCTTCTCGGTATCGTTCCAATCGACGATGCAGTAAAGGTGCGTGCAGACCGCGGAACATTCGTTGACGTTGCCGGAGGCGTCCCGGTAAACCGCGATCTTGTGCATGCCGCGGCGTATGACTGCACCGGAGTCATTGGGGATCTCGTCGATACTGCCGACATCGCCCGGCGTTATCCAGCTGGAATATTGCTCCGCGACATTGAAATTGTCGCGCGCAAATTCCGGAGCGGAGCGAAAGCTGATCCGGGCCGGATCGTAGAGGGCGGTCCATGGGTTCTCGCAACCCATGATCATGTCAGTGAGCATAATACCACCAATCGTGCTGTGCGTTATGCCGTTTCCGGAGTCGCCGGTGATTATGTAGATGTGTTCGTCCGCGCCGGGATTCTTTCCTATGAATGCCAGGGCATCGACGGGCTCCAGCAGCTGACCGGACCACCGATAGATCACGTCGTCAGCATCGGGAAAACGCTCGCGCGCCCATTTCTCGAGGCGCGTGAAGCGCTCGTCGGTATTCTGTGCCTGCCCGGTCCTGTGGTCCTCGCCGCCAACAACGAGCACCTCGTAGTCCGCTCCGGTCTTGCCAGCGCCGTAAACGCTCACGTAGTGGTACGGATCACCGGTGTCCCACAGCAGCATGTGCGGAACGGCGCCAATCGGCACGCGCAGACCGATGACATAGGTGCGATACGCCGATTGCTTGGCATGCATCACCATCCAGTCGTTCACCGGTGAGTGGGTCGCGACCACGATGTCATCGGCGAGAATCGTATGTCCGTCCGCGGTCGTCACCACTGCCGGCGCGCCATCTTCGATGTTCCTTGCCTTTGTGCCGCAATAGATTCGGCCGCCGTCGCGTGTTATCGCGCGCGCGAGTCCGTTCAGGTACTTGAGAATGTGGAACTGGGCCTGACGCGGAAAACGGATCACGACACCAGTATCGAACGCATCGATCGGGGCACGCTCGAACAGACCGGTATCTCTGAGACCGGCCTGACGCGCCGCGTCCAGCTCATTCTCGAGCAGCTCGCGATCACTGTTGCTGTCCAGCATGAGAAAGCCATCGACACGCTCGAAATCGCAATCGATTGCTTCGAGCTCCGCGATCGCCTCGATGCGTTGAATAGCTGCCGTATGCGACTCCGCGGCCATGCGCGCGCCATCATCGCCGAAGAGCTTCGCGAGATTCATGTAGAGATCGTCCAGCGCATTCGATATGTGCGCAGTGGTGCGGGCAGACTCCCCGCCGCCTACCGGGCCATCATCGATCAGGACCACCGCCTTGCCGGCACGCGTCAGAAGATAGGCAGTCGTCATTCCAGCGATTCCGGCGCCGATCACGCAGACGTGCGCGCGTGCATCGGTCGTGAGAGGCGGAAACGACAGCGCCTCCGCGGTGTCCATCCAGAGAGATTCGGTCGCGCCGGAATCGGAGTGCATGGCTTGCTCAGAGCTGATGGTCTTTGTTTGCTATCTTTCCCCAAAGCATTCGGTATGCCACTTCGAACGGAGCGAGAATGACCGGATCGTCGTCAGCAAACGCGGGATCGACCAGCACCTGGGTAGTCGACCAGATAAATAGCGGTGTTGCAGCGGTCGAGGTCGATGGCAAAACCGTCATCACGGTGCCGCTTGGAATCCTGCCCCGAGGCGTCAGCGAGGGGGACGTCCTCTGCGTGACCATATCGCAGGATCCCGTGGAGCTGGCGCGACGACTCGCGAAGTCAGCCGCTCAGGTAGCGAAGGGCGGCACTGGCGGAAAGGGCAACATCACGCTGTAGATGCCCTCATTCGCACGGCGGGGAATCCATTCCGGAGCTTCGTCCGCGGTCAACTTTCGCTACCTGAGCATCCGCGCGCGCTTGCCCTGCGGTCGCTCGGGCCGTTCAGATCGGTGCCGGGCCGAGATGGTGTGATGGTGTAGCCGCTGCCCGGCAGGCCGGGTGATTGTATCGTAACCGTGCCGTTCTGATCGGTGCGATACCACTTGACGCCAGCGTCGCGGTATTCCGCCTTCGCCTGCTGATGCATGTGACCGTAATCGTTGACGGCACCGAGTGAGGCCACCGCCCACGTTGGCTGAGTGAGCTCCAGATAGCGCGGGGTCACGCCGTTGCAGCTACCGTGATGGTCAGCTTTGAGGACGTCGACCTTCATTCCTGGATTCGCCGCGTAGCCAGCCGCTTCGAAGTGCGCGATCGCCGCATGTTCCGCGTCACCCGCGATCCACATCGTAAACGACGCCGAATCCGCACCGACGAGCTTTACCGCGACCGAGCGATTGTTCGGCTTGGCCGGCGCTGGCAGGGGTCGCATGATGTGCATCAGTGCTCCGCCGCGCAGAGTGATGGTGCACATCGCCTCGCCGTCGCCGCACGGGTCGTCGGTGCTCCTGTACTGCAGACTGTCCGACTGGACGCGCGAGACGATCGAGTCACGCAGTCGCGCTAGCGTGGAGGCGGCTGCAGGATCTTTGTCCTCGAAGAAGTACCGGATCCTGATGTGACGGCGCGAGTCGAATAGAGGAAGCAGCCCCGTGTAGTGATCGGAGTGTTGATGGGTAAGGATCACAACGTCCATGGTCTTGTTGTTCAACCCCAGCGAATCGAGCAGGACTCCCATCCGGCGGGCATCCGGCCCTCCGTCGATCAGCACGCGGCTATCGCCGTTATGGATGTACGTTGCATCGCCCTGCCCCACGTCGAGATCGCGCACCGTTATCGCGGGCGCGGACGGATCGTTGACGCTGACGTCGCTCCGCAGCATTCCGCCAGCGCCGCTGCTACCCCCCATGCCAAACATGCCGTACGCGATGATCCCGAGAAAGGCGAGTGCTACAATGGCGATGAGGATTCGGCGCATGAGACAAGAATAAGCAGATAATTCAGCGAGGGGCCAAACCGTACGATGACGGCGTCATCGAATCTGGATTGGCTACACCACAGCGCCGAGCACGGCGCGCACCGGCGCCGCGTCCAGGCCGGCAACTTTCAGCGGCAGTGCATCGAGTACGTATTCGCCGGCCACGGCTTCGCGGAGATCCAGATTCTCCAGCACACATACTCCGTGTTCCAGCAGCGCGTGATGCACCTCCAGCGTCCGGCTTTCGCGATCGTCGGCGGATGGACAGTCCATGCCAACGAGAACCACGCCGCGCGTCACCAGGCTGCGCGCGCAATCGACGGACAGCCTCGGCCAGCTCTCGGGAAACGTTCCGCTCGCAATGCTTCGCCCCGTCTTGAGGAGCAGCCGTGTCGCCATCGCGAGTCCGCGCGTGCGACGATCGATCTGATCGATGTCGATCTCGCCGGCGAGCTCGGTTACGTCGACGACGACAACGGGTCCCTGAAACGCCTCGATCGACAGCGATTCGGATCCCGCGGCGCCGCGCGTTATGTGCAGCGGCGTATCCGCATGCGTACCGGCGTGAGGACTCGACGTCACAGCACTCACGTTCACGCTCGATCCGTCCTGGATGTTCCATGTCCACAGACACGAAAACGGCGTGTCCCCCGGCCACACTGGCGTGTCGGGGGACAACATCACCGAGATATCGATCACCCGGCGCTCGCCCATTCAGCCAACCGTCACTTGCCGAGCAACGACTTCGCGGTATTGACGACGTTCTCCGGAGTCAGATGAAACTCCTTGAACAGCTCCTGATACGGTGCTGATGCACCGAAATGATCGAGGCCAATGGCAACGCCGCCCTCGCCAATCCACTTGTACCACGACATCGGCTGCGATGCTTCGATCGAGACGCGCTTGATTCCCGGCGGCAACACGCTGTCACGGTACTCCTGATCCTGTTGCGCGAACAGCTCCATGCTCGGCACGCTAACCGTGCGCGCTCTGATTCCCTGTTGTGCGAGCGTGTCCTGTGCCGCGAGAATGATGGATACCTCGGATCCGCTCGCCATCAACACCACTTCGGGCTCGCCACCACGGATGTCGGCCAGTACGTAGGCACCGCGCGCGACGTTGCTCGCGGCCGCATACTTGC
>Ga0134126_10004284_pt1 | contig 17857 bp, 11 predicted proteins | sample KB31752_FD_96881 | JGI IMG/M metagenome (GOLD analysis project Ga0134126, IMG submission 96881) | Terrestrial soil microbial communities with excess Nitrogen fertilizer from Kellogg Biological Station, Michigan, USA - KB3-175-2 | ecosystem: Environmental > Terrestrial > Soil > Unclassified ...
CCGCGGAAACGCCCCGCCGACGACGTCTCCGCGGAAACGCCCCGCCGACGACGTCTCCGCGGAAACGCCCCGCCGACGACGTCTCCGCGGAAACGCCCCGCCGACGACGTCTCCGCGGAAACGTCGTCGTCCGATGCGCCCGGTCGGGCTCTGGCGGCTCGGCACCTACGCTGGGCCGATGCCGCCGAGCCCCCTCACCCTCATGGCCGTCCACGCCCACCCCGACGACGAGGCCAGTGGTACCGGCGGGGTGCTGGCGCGGTACGCCGACGAGGGGATCCGGACGGTGCTGGTCACCTGTACCAACGGGGAGCTGGGGGACGCCCCCGGAGGGGTGAAGCCGGGGGAGCCGGGCCACGACGAGGCCGAGGTGGTGGTCGAACGGCGCAAGGAGCTGGAGGCCAGCTGCAAGTTGCTGGGGGTTACCGACCTGGAGCTGCTCGGCTACCACGACTCCGGGATGATGGGGTGGCCGCAGAACGACGCCTCCGACGCCTTCTGGCACACCCCCGTCGACACCGCGGCCGCCCGTCTTGTCGAGCTGATGGACCGCTACCGCCCCCAGGTGGTGGTGACCTACGACGAGAACGGCTTCTACGGCCATCCCGACCACATCCAAGCCAACCGGATCACGGTGGCGGCGGCCCGGGCCAGCGGGATCCCCGAGAAGCTGTACTACACGGCGATCCGCCGCTCGAGCATCGCCGGGTTCGCCGCGCTGCTCCGCGAGCACGGGATCGAGCCGCCGGGCGAGATCGAGGAGGGGGACCGGGACTTCGGGACCCCCGACGACCGGGTCACCACCACCGTCGACTGCCGCCGGTGGGCGGACCGGAAATACGACGGCCTCGCCGCCCACGCCAGCCAGTCGGAGAACATCTTCTTCCTCCGTATGGGTCGGCCGCTGTTCGCCACAGTGTTCGGCCGGGAGACATTCGTCCGGGTGGACGACCGTTCCGGATCGCCGGTCCCCGAGGACGACCTGTTCGCCGGCCTGCGCTGAGCGGCCTGCGCTGAGCGGCCTGCGCTGAGCGGCCTGCGCTGAGCAGCGTCGGGCGCCCTATTGCGGCCGGGTGGCGCTGAGCACCGAGTCGGCCGCCGCCACCTTGGTCAAGAGGTCACGGAGCCGACGTTGCTCGGCGGGGGTCAGCTGCAGGAAGGCCGGTGGGGTGTCGTCCATGAGTGCCCGGATCTGTCCGAGCACCTGCCGGCCCCGATCGGTGAGCACCACCGTCTTGATCCGCCGGTCGGTGGAATGGGGACGGCGCTCGGCGAGCCCGTTGGTCTCCAAGCCGTCGACCAAGGTGGTGCAGTAGGAGGCGTCGACGTTGAAATGGTCGGCCAGGTCCCGCATCGACGGCGCCAGGTCCGGGTCCTCGCTGAGCCGGCCCACCGTCAGCATGGCCTTGACCAGGTTCACGGGCAGGCCAACCTGCCGGCAGGCCTTGTGCAGCCGGGTATGGGCTTCCCCCTCGAGCACCAGCGAGTACACCAGCCGCCACGCCTCACCGGCGTCGGCCCCGGCCTCGGCCGGGGCGGCAGGGGACACCACGGTTTGGGCCACGGCCAGCGACCGTACGGGGGCCGGCTCCGTGTTGTCAACTTTGAGATCCATCAAAGATAGAGAATAGTCGATAGTTGACAAACGACAACTACTATCTTACCGTGGCCAACTATGAGTGAGACGTCCCCACCGGCACCGCCGGCCTCGACCGAGAACCCGCTGAAGGACCCGGTGCTCCGCCGGTTGTCGATGGTGGTGATCCTCGGGGCGGTCATGTCGATCCTCGACACGACCATCGTCAACGTCGCCATCGAGACGCTCAGCCGCGACTTCCACACGAGCTTGTCGACGATCCAGTGGGTCATCACCGGCTACCTTCTCGCCCTGGCCATCGTCATCCCGATGTCGGGGTGGATGGTCGAGCGGTTCGGGGCCAAGCGGATGTGGATGGTCTCCCTGGCCCTGTTCACCGTCGGCTCCGCCTTGTGCGGATTGTCGTGGTCGGCGGGCAGCCTGATCTTCTTCCGCATCCTCCAGGGCCTCGGCGGCGGGATGATCGTGCCGGTCGGCCAGACCATCCTGGCCCGGGCGGCCGGCCCCCAGCGGATGGGCCGGGTGATGTCCATCCTGGGGGTCCCCACCCTGGTCGCCCCGGTGCTGGGCCCGATCCTGGGCGGGCTGATCGTCGACAACACCACCTGGCGGTGGATCTTCTTCGTCAACGTCCCCATCGGGTTCATCGCCCTGGCGCTGTCGGCCCGGTTCCTGGTGCACGACCCCACCCACGACGCCGGTCGGTTCGACTTCGTCGGCGTCGCCCTGCTGTCGCCGGGCCTGGCCGCCCTGGTCTACGGGCTGTCCGAAGCCGGCGGCGGCAGCGGGTTCGGCAGCACCACGGTGATCGTGTCCCTGGTGATCGGGGTGGTGCTGTGCGCCGCCTTCGTGGCCCACGCCCTACGGGTGGACCGGCCGTTGCTGGAGATGCGGCTGTTCAAGGACCGCAGCTTCTCCATGGCCAACGTGGCCACCTTCGTGTTCGGGGCGATCCTCTACGGCAGCATGTTCCTGCTGCCGCTCTACTACCAGGTGGTGCGGGGGGAGAGCGCCCTGGCGGCCGGCCTGTTGATGGCCCCCCAGGGCGTCGGGGCCGCCCTGACCATGCCGTGGGGCGGCCGGATGACCGACAAGATCGGCGCCAGCAAGGTGGTGCCGATCGGCATGGTGGTGGTCCTGCTGGGGACGCTGGCCTACACCCAGGTGGGGGCCGACACCGGCTACGGATGGCTGGCCCTGGCCCTGTTCGTCCGGGGTCTCGGGATGGGGTGGGTGATGATGCCGGTGATGGCGGCGGCGTACGCCAACCTCACCCACTCCGCCGTCCCCCGAGCGACGACGGTCATCAACATCCTGATGCGGGTCGGCGGCTCCCTCGGCACGGCTTTGGTGGCCGTGGTCTTGCAACGGCAGATCTCCGACCGGCTCCCCCATCTCTCCGGCATCCTGAGCTCGGTGCCGTCCTCGGCCACGGCCAAGCTGCCCGAACCGGTGGCGTCGAAGTTGGCCGACTCGTTCGGGTACTCCTTCTGGGTGGTCATCGCCATCACCGTCGTCGGGCTGCTCGCCGCGCTGGCGTTGCCGAAGCGGAGGACGGCCCCCGTCGGGGCGCCGGGCGGCGGCGAGGGGGCCCCAGTGGCGGTGCCCGTGGCCGACTGAGTCGGCGGTGCCCGTGGCCGACTGAGTCGGCGGTGCCCGTGGCCGACTGAGTCGGCGGTGCCCGTGGCCGATTGAGGCCCACCGTCGACGGTCGGTCCGGCGCCCCGACGGGACCCCGGCCGCGGCCGGGGTCGGTCCCGGATCGCCGTCCGCCCGGAGGGGGGTCGTAGGCTTTCCCGGAATGAAGGCCCCCGCCCTGCCGCCCGCCCGCCGGCCGGCCCCCGGGGTCGTCGCTCTCTCGACCCGGCGGACGGCGGCGTGATCGGGCCGACGGTGATCTCGGTCTCCTGGGAGACCGTGTCCTCCCTGGCCACCGCGGTCGGCACCCTGGTCCTGGCCGTGGCCACGTTCTCCTCGGTGCGCTCGGCCAACCGGTCGGCCCGGGTGGCCGAGCTGTCCCTGATGGCCGGGCTGCGACCGGTGCTGGTGCCGTCCCGACCCGAGCACCCGGCGGAGTGGGTGAACTTCGCCGACGGGTACGCCGTCGAGCTCGCCGGCGGCCAGGCCTCCGCCGAGGAGGTGGACGGCATCATCTACCTGACGATGGCCCTGCACAACGTGGGGAGCGGCATCGGGGTGCTCCACGGCTGGCATGTCGACCCGGCCCGGGCGGTGGGGGACCCCGGCCATGCCGACCCGGGCGACTTCCGTCGGTTGTCGAGGGACCTGTACGTCCCGGCCGACTACTTCGGGTTCTGGCAGGGGGCCATCCGCGACCCCGGCGACCCCGACCGGGAGCCGCTGCGCCGGGCCCTGGAGGCGGGAGACCCGATCACCCTCGACCTCCTGTACGGCGACCAGGAGGGTGGCCAGCGGATGATCACCCGGTTCCGCCTGCTGGCGGAGGTCGGGGCCGGCGAGGCCAGGACCCCCGACGACCCCAAGATCCGCCAGCCCACCGTCACGAGGCACTGGAACCTCGATCGACCGGATCCTCGCTGAACCCGCCCCGTCCAGCTACTCTTCTCCGATACCCCTTGGAGTGGAACTCATTGGAAGATATCGAAACGTCTTGAGCTTAAAAAAGTCTTCGCGAAACCTCAGGGTTTCCCCACCCGGTTCCGACCCCTTCCCCAGCTTCGACTGGAAACCTGGAGAGGTGGAAAGGCGCCCCGACACGCTCTGGCTGGTCCGCCATGGTGAGAGCACCTGGAACGTCCTCGGCCTGGTCCAGGGCCACCGGGCCGAGCCAGCGCTCACCCGCCGTGGCGTCGACCAGGCCGCCGAGGCCGCCGAGGCCCTGGCCGAGGCCCTGGCCGACCGGCGGCTGCGGGCTGTCTATTCCAGTGATCTCGACCGGGCGGTGCAGACCGCGACGGCGGTGTCGGCCGCCCTCGGCCGGCCGGCCGAGGCCGACCCACGGCTTCGGGAGCGCAACTTCGGCGACGTCGAGGGACTGCCCTCGCGGCTCCTGTCGGCCGACTTGTACGGGCTCCGCGGCGACCAGGTCGTCGACGCCGACGCCGCCCCTCCGGGCGGGGAGTCGATCAGGGGGCTGGTCAACCGGACGGCCGGATTCGTCCAAGAGGTCCTCGTGGAGCCGATCGGCGGCGACGACGACGAGGGGAACCTCGGGGACGTGGTCCTGGTGGTCCACGGCGGAGTGATCCGGGCGCTGTTGGCCTGGCTGGACGGCGTCGAGCCGGATGGCATGGCTTGGGGACCGGTGGGGAATGGCCTGGTGGTGGACCGCCCGCTGGCGGCCGCCCGGCGGGCATCGATGTCGGCCGCCTGAGCGGCCAGGGCGGCGAAAGGAGCTTCCATGAACCACAGTGCATTGCAGCTGCCGCAACGTGAGACCAAGCCGCGGCGGGTGGGGGTGACCATGGTCGTGGACGGCGGCCTGCCGCTCGGCGCCCTGGCCGACGTGGTGGCCAGCGCCGGCGAGTACCTGGACTTCGTGAAGTTCGGATGGGGCACCGCCGTCGTCTCCGGGCAACTCGCCGACAAGGTGGCGCTGCTGCAGGAGAGCGGCATCGCCTACTACTTCGGCGGCACCCTGTTCGAGAAGCACGTCCTCCAGGACCGCTTCGACGACTTCCGGGCGTTCTGCCACGAGTACTCCTGCACCCACGTCGAGGTGTCCAACGGCACCGTGGACATGTCGAACCAGGAGAAGGCCGGGTACGTCCGCAAGCTGGCGGACGAGTTCACCGTGATCTCCGAGGTGGGCTTCAAGGACTCGACACGGTCGGAGAAGCTCATGCCGCGGCGTTGGATCGAGTACATCCGTGAGGACCTCGAGGCCGGAGCGGCCCTCGTCACCCTCGAATCCCGGGAGAGCGGCCGGTCCGGTATCTGCCGACCCAACGGCGAGCTCCGGTTCGGCCTGATCGAGGAGCTCCTCGGGGGCGAGGTGCCGATCGACCGGCTGATGTTCGAGGCCCCCACCAACACCCTGCAGGCCTACTTCGTCAGCCGCGTCGGGTGCGACGTCAACCTGGGCAACGTCCCACCGGCGGGGATCATCAGCCTGGAGACCCTGCGGCTGGGCCTCCGGGCGGACACCCTCACCGAGTTCGAAGAGCCTCGCCCGTGAGGGAGCAGGGCGACGCGTTCCATCTGGCCGTTCCGGCGTTCGACCTCGGGGAGACCCAGCACTTCTACGTCGACCTCCTCGGGTGCAAGCTGGCCCGGACCTACGACGACCGCATCACCGTCGACTTCTTCGGCGACCAGCTGGTCTGCCATCTGACCGATCCGGAGCCCGACCGGGAGCCCGACGGCCCGCTGTCCCTCTACCCGCGGCACTTCGGTGTGACCTTCCGCCAGGCCGACGATTTCGACACCCTCTACGACCTGGTGCAGCTGCGGAAGGTCCCCGTGTTCCGGGACCTGGCCACCCGGTTCGAGGGGACCGCCGAGGTGCACCGCACCTTCGTCCTCCGCGACCCCTCCGACAACCTCCTCGAGTTCAAGCACTACCGCGACCCGAGGATGATGTACTGACCGTGCCGTCCGTCCCCGAGCTCCACCGAGCGGCCGACCACCCGACCACTCCCTTCGGCACCCGGCTGGCCGAGCTGATCTGGCTGCGGTCGTTGACCGGGGCCGACCACCCGTTCGTCGAGCACATCCGCACCGGCCGGCTGGTCACCTTCGGGGCCGTCCGCCGCGCCACGACCCGCTGGGCGCTCCTGCTGGAGGACCTCGGGGTCGGGGTCGGCGACACCGTCGGCATCGCCGTGACCGACCCGGTGGACTTCTCCATGGTCTTCTTGGGGGTCATGGCCGCCGGCCGCGTCGCCGCGCCGCTGGACCCTTCGGCGCCCGATGCCGAATTGGCGGCCGTCTGCGGTCGGGTCGGCCCGGCCGTCGTCCTGAGCGATCGCCCCGCGCCCGACGCCACCACGGTGGACTGGGTGGTGGTCCGGCCCGGATCGTTCGAGCTGCCCGACCCCGAACCGTCGGCGATGCCGGCCCTGCCGCCCGCCTTCGCGGCCACCGCCGAGGGTTGGTCCGCCGAGGCGGCTGAGGAAGCCGAGGGTGCGGGATCAGGGGGATGGGTGGCCGGTGCCAGCCCTGGGGTCGGTGGCCTCGTGCTCTCCACCTCCGGCACCACCGGGGCCCCGAAGCTGATCCGCCTGGACGAGCACCAGCTGCTGCACACCGCCCGTTCCATCGCCGCCCACCACCAGCTGTCGGTGGCCGACCGCGGGTTCAGCCCGCTGCCCCTGTTCCACATCAACGGCGAGGTGGTCGGCCTGCTCTCCGCCCTGGTGGCCGGGTCCACCCTGGTCCTCGACGACCGGTTCCACCGGACCCGGTTCTGGGAGTTGATGGGGGCTCATCGGATCACCTGGATCAACGCCGTGCCGGCCATCGTCGCCCGACTGGCCCCCCTGCAAGAGGGTGAGACCGTTCCGGTGGACGTCCGCTTCGTCCGCTCGGCCTCGGCCCCCTTGCCGGCGGTCACCCTGGAACGGTTCGAGGAGGCCACCGGGCTGCCGGTGATCGAGACCTACGGGATGACCGAGGCCGGCAGCCAGATCACGGCCAACCCGCTCCACGGGCCCCGCAAGCCCGGCTCGGTGGGCCGGCCGGTCGGCGTCGAGCTCCGGGTGGTCGGCGACCGGGTGCAGATCCGGGGCACCGGCGTCATCACCGCCTACGCCGGCCAGGGCTACGAGGACCGGGTCGACGCCGAGGGTTGGCTGGACACCGGCGATCTCGGCCGCCTCGACGACGACGGGTACCTTTTCCTGGTGGGCCGGGCCGACGACGTGATCAACCGGGGTGGCGAGAAGATCCTCCCCCGGGAGGTCGAGGAGATCATCCTGGCCGACCCCGACGTGCGCTCCGTGGTGGTCGTTGGCTGGGACCACCAGGTGCTGGGCCGGGTGCCGGTGGCCTTCCTCGTCGCCGAGGGGGTCGCCGGCGAGGACGACCGGGTGCGGGCGGAGACCATCGTCGGCCGGCTGCAGGACCGCTGCGCCCGCGACCTGTCCCGTCCCAAGCGACCGGTGGCCTTCCACGTGGTGGAGCGGCTACCGGCCGGGACCAACGGCAAGATCCGCCGCTCCCAGGTCGGCCGGGACGCGGCCATTTTCAGCCTGCTGGTCAGTTGACCGCCGTCGGCACCGGGGGACCAACGGCGGTCCCGGCGGCTGCCGCCACCGCCGCGCCCACACCATCGGGTGACCAGGCACCACCGGGCGGCCAGGCACCACCGGACGGGCAGGCCGACGGAGGCATCCCGCCGGGCGCGGTGACCCAGGAGGCCAAGCGGGCCAAGAAGAGGCGGCTGGACCACGTCGACGCCATGCGGCCGATCAAGCAGGCCGGGGTGGTGTCCACCCACTCCCTCCTGTTCTTCGCCCCCGGGGCCAGCCTGGCGGTCGGCGGCGCGCTGATGCTGCTCCACGTCACCCGGGAGGCGTTCCTCTTCATCTCGGCGTGCATGCTCATGTACAGCTACAGCAGCCTGAAGCGGGCCGGCTACGGCCGCTTCTACAAGCGCCGCTTCGCCGCCGTGTGCGTGCCCTACCTGTGCTGGACGGTGATCTACTTCTTCGTCACCCTGCCCACAGGGTCCTACACGCCGTGGACCGGGTTCGAGCACTTCTGGTACCTGGTCGCCACCGGCTACTACCAGCTGTACTACCTGCTGGTCATCATGCAGTTCTACGTGCTGTTCCCGCTGCTCTTGTTGTTGGTCCGGCGCACCAGGGGCCACCACGCGATCCTGATGGCCGTGAGCCTGGCCCTCCAGGTCCTGCTCGTCAGCCTCATGCACTGGAAGGTGCTGCCGCCGAACATGCGGGGGTTCTGGGCCAGCCGGGAGGTCACCTCCTACCAGTTCTACCTGCTCGCCGGCATGGTGGCCGCCGTCCACCTCGACGACGTGCACAACTGGATCTGCCGGCACGTCCGCCTCATCCTGGTCGGCACGGTGCTGGCCGCGGCGGTCGCCGAGGTCTGGTACGTCCTGTCGGCCAAGCACATCGTCCCGTGGATGGGCTCGGGCTCCGATCCCCTCCAACCCATCGCCATCCCGTTCAACTGCGGGGCCATCGCCTGCATCTACCTGGTCGGCGTCTACCTGGTCGACGCCCGGCGGTCGACCACCGTTCGAGCCATGATCCGCTCCGGCTCGGACAACTCCTACGGGATCTACCTGGCCCAGATGCTGTTCATCCTCGCCCTCAGCTGGTTGGGGTGGCGGTCCCTCGACCAGTACCTGTCATGGCCGGTGGTCAGCCTCCTGACCATCACCATCGTGTTCCTCGGCTGCATCCTCCTCACCAGCCTCGTCGCCCGCACGCCGTTCACCGTCCCGCTCACCGGCCGGCAGCGCCAGGAGTGGCGTACCTGGATCCCCGAGCGGTGGCGGGCCCGGCCGACAACCCCGGCAGAGCTGGCCGCCGAGGAGGCGGTGTCGTCGGCCATCGACCCCGATCCGCTGGCCACCCCGGCCGTGGCTGACCCGGTGGCCGGGTGACCGGCTCGATCACCGCCGGCAGAGGGTTCTACCTGCGGCAGTTCGACCTGTTCCGGACCTTCGCCTTCCTTGGCGTGGTGGCCCAGCACTCGGTGCTGTGGCCGGTGACCGGCGGGGCCAAGGTCGGGTGGGGATCGGTGATGCTGCTCCACGCCACCCGGGAGATCTTCTTCTTCCTCAGCGCCTTCGTGGCCTACTACGCCCAGGTCACCCGGCCCCGGTCCACCCGGGCGCTGTGGTGCCGCCGGCTGTCCCAGATCGTGGTGCCGTACCTGGTGTGGACGGTCATCTACTGGGGCTACACAATGATCGTCAATCCCCAGGCCATGGGCGGCCTGGGGTCCTTCCGCCACGACCTGTGGTGGGGTTACTACCAGCTCTACTACGCCGTCGTCCTCATCCAGTTCTACGTCCTCCTCCCGCTGCTCATCTGGCTCGTCCGGGTCAGCCGCCGGTACCACTGGTGGGTGCTCGGGTTCAGCGTGGCCCTCCAGCTGGCCATGATGACGATCTCGCACTACTTCTCCTGGACCAGCGGCCTGCCCCAGCACATCCGCCACTACGACCTCGACCTCACCCAGTCGCGGTTCATCGTCGGCTACCAGCTGTACATCGTCGCCGGGTTGCTCGCCGCCGACCACGCCGACGACGTCCAGCGGTTCGTCGCCCGGTACCACCGGGCCATCGTCTGGGGCGCCGCCGGCGTCGGGGTACTGACCACCGGGTACTACATCCTCGGTCTCGCCCTCCACCAGACCCCCGGGCACGCCTCGGACCTGTACCAGCCGGTGGCCGTCGTCTGGTTCATCGCCGCCGCCGCCGGCCTCTACGCCCTGGGGTGGATGTGGGCGAACCGGGGCGCCACCCGGGCGTCGCCCAGTCGGCTCGATCGGCTGTTCACCTGGGGATCCGACATGTCCGGTGGCTACTACTTCGCCCACGTCCTCGTGTTGCAGCTCATCCTCTTGGGCCTGGTGCACGCCGGGCTGGAGTCGGTGGCCCCGTGGTGGGTGACCAGCATCGTCCTCTACCCGGCCACCCTCGCCGGGACGGGGCTCCTCGTCACCTTGGTGGAGCGCACGCCACTGCGGTTCGCCATCACCGGTCCCAACCGAACCGAGGAACGGGCCTTCCTGCCGTGGTTCCCGCGGCCGGCCTGGCTCCGGCGGGCCCCGGCCGACGATGCGCTGGACCCCAGCGCACTGGACGCCGGCTCTCCGGGCCGCAGCCTGACGGCCATCGGGGACCGCCGCGCCTGGGCCGGGCGGGTACGGACGCTGGCCCCGCGGCCGACCCCGGCCGCCGCCGGGGTCACCTGACCCCCCGAGGGCGCCCCGGAGCGGCCAGTTCAGATGCTCAGGAGGGACGTTCAGATGCGGCCGGCGGCCGTCCCGAGGGCGGCGGCGGCGGCGTCGGCAATGGCGTCGTAGCCCCGGGTGTTCGGGTGGACGTTGTGGTGCGCGAACCGGCGGGGGCTGCAGGCCCACCCGAGCCGGCAGGCCAGGGCCACCTCGGCCGGGACCCGCCCATGTCCGGCCAGGTGGACCAACCGGTCGTTGCCGACGTCGAACGCCCGGGGGACGTCGGCCACCGCGTCGCCGGAGGCCCGGTAGGTGGACCGCAGCACGGTGTTGAACCGATCGAAGGCGGCCACGCTGGCCTGGGCGAAGGTCCGGCCCCGAGGACCGCCCAGGTAGTACCCGAGAAACGGGTCGTTGTGCTCCAGGCCGACGACGTGCAGGCGGCGGCCCCCGGCGTCGGCCAGCTGCCGGAGGAGCCGGCGCAGGTGGCCGGCGATCTGCCGGAGGGTGATGGTCACGCACGAGCGGTGCACCTGCTCCCGGGCCAGGCACGGTCGTAGGTCGTTGAACCCGAAGTCCACGGTGGCGAGGACGGTGGAGCCGGCGTGGGCCCGGACGAAGGCCAGGGCTGTGGCCAGCTGCGAGCCGCGGGGGTAGGCACAGGCGCTGCCGCCCTCCATGGCCGCCCGGAGGGTGGAGCCGGGACAGCCGAATTGGACGAGCCGGAGCCCGGGCCAGCGGTACCGCTCGGTAGCGGCCAGGTCGTTGGCGTAGCCGTGGTCCGTCCGATGCCCACGGGGGTGGCCGGGAACCGGCTGGACGCCGACCGACTCGGAGGCCCCGATCGCCACGTAGTAGGTGGTGGGGGCGCGATGGCCAGCGGCCGAGGTGGCGCCGGGGGCGGCGGCGCCCCCCACCCCGGCACCGCCGACCACCCCGACACCTCCGACCACCCCGACACCTCCGACGACCCCCACTACCCCGACGCCGATGACGACGCCGACGCCGATGACGGCCGCCATCGCCCTACGCCGCCCGCTCCGCCCGAGACTCAGCACACGCTCAGGTTAGTCTCAGGAGAATCCCAGAGTGCGTTCGGCAATCCCGGAAATTCTTTCCCAACCGCAGTTGCGAAGTATTTTCATTCCGACCAGCGGTTGATACGTTTAGGCCCTTGCCTGGAGGGGTAACACGGCGGGGCTTCACAGCCCGGCGACATGTGCGCCGTTGGAGGGAGCGCCCGCTCCCTCTATCCGGCACGCCACTCCTACGGTCCGCGAAGGGGTTGGGGACGGGGTCCGGCACCCGCCGATCACGGGGTCTGTTCCCCGGCGTCGGGGTCAGCCTCCTCTGCGCGGCCGTGGTGGCCGCCGTGGTCGTCCCGGCCGTGGCGCCCCGGGCACCGGCGCAGACACGGCCCGTGGTGGGGCCGCTCGCCGCGTCGCCGACCGCGGCGACGCTGCCGACCGGCTGCCAGACGACAGGGATCACGGTCGTCTGCGTCTACACCAGCACGGGGACCAACCACTTCACAGAGACCACGGCGAACGTAGCGGTACCGGTCGGGGTCCAGACCGTCCACGCGCAGGTCAACGGGGCCATCGGCGGCGGGGCGGACCACGGCAACGGCGCCGAGGTGAGCGCCACACTCAACATCACACGGATCAGCACCGGTACCGGCAGCCGCACCCTGGCGGTCGTCGCCGGAGGGAACGGCTTGGGGACAACAACAGGGGGCATCGGCGGCTCACCGGGCGGCGGGACCGGCGCCGGGGGTCACCAGCACGGCGCCGGCGGCGGTGGATGGACGGGCGTCGGAACGACGACAACCGCCCTGGCCATCGCCGGTGCCGGTGGCGGTACCGGCGGCTACGGTGCCGGCCGGTCGCCGACCCAGGCGGGCAGTGGGGGCCAGAACGGCGGCGGTGGCTCGCGGGGCGACCAGACGATCTGCAACGCCGGCGGCAGCGGCGGCGGTGGGGCAACCCAGACCGGCGTCGGCGGTGGCGGTGGCGGCAACGGCTGCTCGTCGGGAACAGACGGCGCCGGGGGATCCGGGCACAACGGCGGCAACGGTGGCGGTGGCAACGGGGCGGCCGGCAGCGGTGGTGGTGGCGGTGGCGGTGGCGCCGGGTGGTTCGGGGGTGGGGGCGGCGGTGGCGGTGGCACCACAGGCAGCGGTGGCGGTGGCGGTGGTGGTTCGAGCGGCGTGCACGGGACAACATGGGTGACCGGCGTCTCGTACTCGTCGGGGACCAGCACCGGCTGGGCGCAGGTCACGCTGAGCTGGACGCTGCAGAACAGCACGACGTCGCTCTCGTTGACAGGGACGACAGGGTCCCACACAGTGCCGGCCGGCCACCCGATGACGCTGCGGTCGGTGGTCAGCGGCGCCAGCTCCACGCCGACGGGAACCGTCACCTTCAAGAACAGCCTGGGTCAGACGCTCTGCACAGGGGTCGGCCTCTCCGGCGGGGTGGCCACCTGCACGTTCCACAACACCTCGGCCCAGGGCGCCCGGTCGTACACGGCCAGCTACGGCGGGGACGACGCCTACCTCGGCAGCACGAGCGCCGGGGTGGCCGTGACGACCGTCAAGGACGCCACCACGGTCTCGAAGGTGACCGCCACAACGGTGGGGGGGCTGCACTTGAAGACGACGGTGTCGCCGCCGTCGTACGCCACCACAGGGTTGACCGGCGGCCAGGTGACCTTCTTCGAGAAGGTCAAGGGCTCGCCGACACCGCGGCAGCAGGCCTGCACAACCACGCTGCCCTCGGCAGCCCCGGGTGCAGCCGGCACAGCCCTCTGCGCCTGGGGCACAGGGGTGCCCGGCACCACCTACACAGTCGTCGCCACATTCGGTGGGGTCGCCGACAATGCCGCCGCCCAGTCACCGGCGGCCACACTGACAGTGGCCAAGGCGACGCCCCACGTCACACTGTCCGCCACATCCACCAACGTCACCTACGGCCAGTCGGTCACCCTGCACGCCACGGTGACCGGCCTGCCGAGGGGGGACGCCCACCCGGGCCAGGTCACCTACCTGCTGGAACCGGGTGGGTCGGCGCTCACCTGCACGGGCACGAACCCGGTCACAGTGACGCCGTCCACCGGCTCGGCCGGGTCGTGCACCTTCGTGCCCGGCGCCGGCGGCACCGTGACGTCGCAGCAGGTGGTCGCCTCGTTCGCCGGTGACGCCCAGTCCGACGCCGAGCAGTCGTCGGCCACCACATTCCACGTCGCCAAGGCCACCTCGGCGACCGCGTTGACGGTGACACCGGCCGGCCACGTCGCCGGCGTGGGGGTCCCCATCACCCTCACCGCCTCGGTGGCCGATCCCGGCGACCCGACAGCGGTGCCGGGCGGCACCGTACTGTTCGAGTCCGGCGGTGCGCCGGTCAGCGGCTGCACCGCCGTGACCGTCTCCGGCGGCCTGGCCACCTGCACGTCGGCCCCGACGCCGACGACGCTCACCACCGTCCATTATTCGGCCGCCTACTGCCAGACCGGCGGCGGTGCCTGCACCGACTGGACCGGGAGCACATCGGGCACAGTGGCCTACACCCCGACAAAGGACCCCACGTCGGTGACGCTCAGCCCCGGCGGGACACAGACGCACCCCAGCACAGCCACAGGGGGGGCGCCGATCACCATCACCGCCACCGTGGCCGTCACCGCCGGTACCGGGACCGTCACAGGGACGGTCACCTTCCAGCAGAACGGCAACGACATCACCGCCACAGGCGGCGGGACCTGCTCGACAGAGGCGGTGCACGCCACAGGCCGGGTCACCTGCACGTTCGTCCCCGTGCCGGGCAACGAGGACACAGTCGTGGCCTCCTACACCCCGGTCGGCTCGTCGCTGACCAAGCCGTCGGCGTCGGCGCCGGGGTACCTCAAGGTGAGCGGCCTGCCGACCACCACCACCGTCGCCCTCGCCGAGGCGGGCACCGGAACGGCCGTCGCCACAGGGGGCGCCGTCCCCTATGGCGTGCCGCTGGTGGCCACCGCCACGATCACCTCCGGTGGCCAACCGGTGAACGCCGGCACGGTGGCCTTCAGCCTGGGTGGTAGCCCGGTCGCCTCCTGCGGCGCGGTGACCCCGTCGTCGGGCGTGGCCACCTGCCCCGTGCCGGCTCCGTCCGTCGGTGGCTACACGTTGACGGCCACCTTCGCCTCGGCCCGAGGGACATACGCCGGCAGCACAGGCCACCAGGGGTTCTCGGTCTCGACCGCCCCGACCGCCATCACCGTGGCGGTGGGGGCCGACCCGACAGCGCCCGGCCACGTCGAGTTGACCGCCACCGTCGTCAACACCGCCACCGGGGCCAACGTGGCGCCGACCGGCACCGTGAACTTCGAGGCTGCGGCCACCGGGTCGCCCAGTGCCGGGGTGGCCACATGCAGCGCCCAGCCGTTGACCGCCGGCACCGGGGCCGTGGCCACGGCCACCTGCGTCACCCCCACCCCGACGGGACAGACGAGCTACACCGCGGCGTTCGTCCCGGCCAACGGCGACCTCGCCGCCTCGACATCCCCGGCCCGGGTCTTCAACCCCGGAGCCGCCTGCTCCACCACATTCCAGGGGGTCTGGAACGCCAACAGCCAGACCTTCTCCTTCTCGGTCGGTGGGGTGCTGAGCACGCTCGACAAGCTGTCGGTCGGCCTCTCGACCGTCACAGGGAACTGTGCCGCCACACTGACCGTCCCGTTCAGCGGCGGGTCCCTCCAACTGTTCGGGGACACCCTGGCTTCCAGCGGCTCGGTGAGCGGCTACTTCGCCGAGACAACAGGGACCGGGGCCGTGCGGGTGTGCCTGACGTCCGGCACCCTGTCACTGCCCGGCGGCTGGGGGCTCGGGTCCCTGCCGCTGTCCAGCTCGGCCAAGCTGTGCTTCGCCGTCGGCACAGTCTCGGGCACCACGGCGAAGCTCACCGGCTTCGACTCGGCCTCGCTGAGCATCGGCAGCACCAACCTGCCCTTCGGGGTACCCGATCCGTCCGTGGCGTACCAGCTGGTGGTCACCTTCGCCGGGACCACCACACCGACGCTGACGGTGCACGTGGCCCCGGCGACGCCGCCGGCGACCAACCCCTGGGCCACAGTGACGGTCGCCGTCGCCCGTAAGACAGGGTCCTTCGCCGCCACCGGGTCGTTGGTGCTGAAGAACGTGCCGTTCCTCGGCAAGACACCGACCGCCACCTTCTCGGTGGGCACCGGCGCGACAGGAAAGATGGCCGGGTCGGTGACCCTGACGGCGCTGACAACATACGCCGCCGTGCCCGGGCTGACCCTGAAGGGCATCTCGCTCACCCTGGCCCACGCCACAGGGCAGACCACGTTCTCGGCGGCGGCCACCGCCGTCCTCGGCTACGGGCCGAAGACCATCACGGTGGCCCTGGCCGCCAGCTACGCCTCGTCGACGTGGACCTTCACCCTCGCGGCCACCCCGGCCGGGCCGTGGAGCCCGTTCAGCGGCCTGACACTGTCGCCGACGCTGGCCGGGACGCTGGTGTTCACAACGTCGGGGTCCACCAAGGTCTCCTACGACTTCGAAGGCGGGAGGGTCCCGAGCGGCGGATCGACCGCCACACCGCTGGCCACCTGGAGCCCGGGAGGCGGGGTCACCCTGACCGTCGGCTGCGTGGCCCTGGCCTACGGGATCACCCCCTCGTGCACCGGCGGCGGGTCCGGCGGCACCAGCCCCACCGATCCGACGATGTTCGTGCAGGGCTCGCTGGCCTTCGGGGGGTCCGGCGGCATCACCGCCGGCTTCGAAGGCTCGGTGGACCTCAAGTCCGGGGCCGTCACCTTCTCCCTCGACACCTCCGCCGCCCCGGTGTCGATCAGCCCGGTGACCGGCCTGACGCTGACCCTGACCACACTCACGGTCAGCGGCAAGGTCGGCAGCCTGAACGTGACCGGCAAGGCCTCGGCCACCGTGGCCGCCCTCGGCTCCACCCCGCTGACGGCGGCGTTCAGCGACCAGGGGGGCACCGTGGTGGTGGCCATCGGCGGGGTCAGCCTGGCGTCGCTGGGGGTCCCGCTGACCGGCTTCTTCGCCTACGCCTCCGCCCCCGTCGCCACATACGTGACCGGCCAGGCCACATTCGGGACCGTGCAGCTGGCCAAGGGGTTCAACGGCTTCGCCGTCTACCACCCGACAGCCGGGGTGGTCGCCGTCCTGCAGCAGGTCGGCTTCACCCTTCCGCCCGGCGACGTCGTCACGTTCACCGCCGCCTGGACACCGAAGAGCTCGCCGACGTTCACGGCCACCCTGGCCTCCCCGTCGTCGGGGTTCCCCTTCCTGACCCTGCCGGACGGGGGCAGCATCACCGGTGCCACCCTCACCTACTCCGCCGGCAGCCTGGCGCTGGCGGTCACAGGGACCATCCCGGTGCCCGGCAGCGCGTCGGCGACCATCCGCCTGCAGCTCACCGTCGGCACCAACGGCACCTTCTCGGGTTCGGCCACCGTCAGCGGCCTGACCGTCTTCGGGCAGTCGGTGGGGCTCGTCGGGACCATCGCCCGGAGCACCACGGGGGCGATCACCGCCACAATCTCCAGCTGCCAGCCGACGGCGACCGGCTGCACCAAGGGGCCGATCGCCGGGCCGTTCACCCCGTTCGGCGGGGTTCCCCTGCAGCTCTCCACAGTGTCCTTCTCCCTCGGCACCACAGGGCTGTCGGTGGCCGGCACCATGTCGGTCGACACACTGGGCAGCCTCACCGTGACCGGGACGCTCAAGAACCTGAAGACATGGTCGGTGAACGTGGCCGCCTCCGCCGCCCGGACCTGGAGCCCGGCCCCCGACGTGTCCCTCACCCCGTCGTTCACCGGGAACGTCACCGACGCCGCCGGGGCGGTCAGCTTCGTCCTCACGGCCACCGGGACCGGGGGGTCACCGTTGTTCTCCCTCAGCCCACCCGGGGTCACACTGAAGGTGACCTCGGTCAGCCTGGGCAACGCCAACCCACCCAATGGGTGCACCGTGAAGAAGGTCGGTGACCTGTGGTTGGCGGTGGCCGGCTCGTTGGGGATCTCGTTCGCCGGCATGTCCGGTACAGCCTCGGCCACAGGGTGCTTCGACCTCACCGCCCACAGCTTCACCGTCTCGGCCAAGCTCACACAGCTGTCCTTCAGCGCCCTGACAGGCCGGCTCCGCCTGACCGCGCCGACCGTCGTGCTCAGCGAGGCGACAGGGAAGTACCAGGTGAAGGTGGACGCCACACTGCGGGTCTCGATGCCCTCCGGCGGCACACTGGTGGTGCAGGCCGTCCTCGAGATCGCGCCGGGTGGCGCCACCGTCATCGGGGCGGAGGCCAACCTGTCGCAGTGGCTGGGCTCCGACGGCGACACCGCCTACCTGTACTACGCCTCGAAGACGGTCTCCGG
>Ga0134126_10004285_pt1 | contig 17854 bp, 16 predicted proteins | sample KB31752_FD_96881 | JGI IMG/M metagenome (GOLD analysis project Ga0134126, IMG submission 96881) | Terrestrial soil microbial communities with excess Nitrogen fertilizer from Kellogg Biological Station, Michigan, USA - KB3-175-2 | ecosystem: Environmental > Terrestrial > Soil > Unclassified ...
GCCCCCTCGCCGATCGAACTCCGCGATCAGTAACAGCCATCGATAGTTGGCCGCGTTCAGGTGTCCGGCCAACTCGGTGATCTGAGCAGCCAATTCGCGCAGGCTGAGTACCTGCTGTTCGCGTACATGATCGCCTTCCATGCGGCCCTCCGTGACAAAATACCGAACTGTATATACATCCATATTAATATACTTGATAGCCCACTAGATATAGAACGGGGGTGGCGACGACTGCCGCAATGGGGCAAACGGGACAATTCGGCCAGCTAGGGCGCAACCCACCCCATGACAGGTACCGAGCTGATGGCGTTTTTGGGACTACCGGCCATCACCCGGTCGCTGTAAGAGACATACACCAGTACATTTCTCTGGCGATCGTAGAACCGGACGACGCGCAGGTGCTTAAACAACAGGCTGCGGCGTTCGTCGAAAACCAACTCGCCGTCTCTGAGAGTGTCGAGAAACTTGATCGGCCCCACCTGACGACAGGTGATACTCGCATCACTCGTGTCTTCGGCGACCCCAAGTGCGCCTTTGATGCCACCAGTTACGGCGCGGCTGATATGGCACGCAACGCCTTTCACCTTGGGGTCGTCGAACCCATCCACGGCAATCCGATCGTTGGGGCCCAGCCATCGGAAGTTGGTGCTCACCTCGCCGGTTGTGCCGCGTTCCGGGCGACTCCAGATCCAAACGACAATACCTGCGACCAGCAACACCAGAATGCCCAACAAAATCTTACCGATCTTATGCATGGCTTCCGCTCCGCAAGCGCTGCCGCACAGCTTGCAGTTATTGTAGCGGCGATTGCCTCGCGTCTTCGAGAAAATCCGTGATCGCGTCCCGACTCGGGGTAATGCCTCTCAATTGGAGAACAGCTCCTGCATTGCCCCGATGATAGGTTCCGTGCAGGCAAACATGCTGAATGATCTCCCCTCGCCGCATGCGCGCGGGCTTGCCACTGGTGAAAACGAAATCGACAGGCTGCTCGAAATCGCTGGCCGCGAGGCCTCCCACATAGGATGCGTACCAGTCGTCGACCTGGCCAGCACTATGCGCAAGCGCCTGAAGCTCTGGCATTCTTTCGGAGCGCGGGGCCTGAAACAGATGCGGCAGCCCCTGCAGATGATGCTGAAAGATTCTGTCGACCACATGTATGTGATCGAGGATGCGCAGCATGATCGAAGCATCCTCGCTGCTCAGCCGGTCGAAGTTCCGGCTGACCACATCGTATAGGCCACGATCGGCCCAACGTTTGACGGCAATGAGTTGGGAGTAAGGCTCCATGTTGCTTCTCCGTTGCTATTTGATTGGCTGAATGCATAATACGAGCGATAGCTCGTATTTATCCACTCGCATTCCGGAGGGCGGCACATGGCGCGCAAACCGCTCACGAAGCCCCGAAAAAAGGCCTCTCAGGACAGATCGCGCGCGACAGTCGACGCCCTCATCGAAGCGACCGCTCGCATTCTGGTCAAGGAGGGCTTTGACAAAGCCAGCACCAACCACATTGCCGCGACGGCGGGCGTGAGCGTTGGCTCGCTCTATCAATATTTCCCCAGCAAAGAATCGCTCGTCGCCGCTGTCATGGAGCGTCACAGCATGGAACTGATGCGGGCCGTGCGGGGCACGGCTGCGGAGGTTGCCGCGCTCCCGATGGAGCAAGCGGTGCGTAAGCTAGTCGCCACGGCGATCGAAGCACATCGCATCGACCCAAAGTTGCACCGCGTGCTTGCCGAGCAGATTCCACGCACCGGAAAGCTCGAGAACGTGGAAACATTCAATCAGGAAAACTATGCGCTGTTCAGGGCCTACCTCGAAGCCCATCGCGCTGAGTTCCGTACCATGGATCTCGGACTTGCCGCATTCGTGTGCGTGACATCGATAGAGGCGCTGACGCACACAGCGGTCCTGCACCATTCTGAAAGCTTCTCGAATGAAGCATTTGCTGCGCTCGTCGACGAAGCCACACTGCTCATAGTCCGATACCTGAGGTAATAAAATTACCTGAACCACGCCATTTCAGTCGTCCCGTTATCCGAATCGCGTCGAATGGCGGTCAAACCATAAACCTATTACCCTGGGGTCTCAGTATGGTTTGCACAGTGGACACTAACGACCAGGTCCCTGATTCGCGCGGCAGACCAGGGCCACTTTCCGGACTGCGCGTGCTGGAGTTTGTGGGCATCGGCCCGGGGCCCCACTGTGCGATGTTACTTTCTGACCTCGGCGCGGATGTCGTCCGCCTCGACAGACCGGGAGGTAACGGCTGGCCGAACAAAGTCGTCGACCGCGGCAGGCATGTCCTGGAGGTCGACATCCAATCCACCGAGGGACGCGAGCTCTGTCAGCTCGCAGCTGACAAATCGGACGTGCTCATTGAAGGCTTTCGCCCCGGCGTCATGGAACGACTTGGCCTGGGACCCGACGTTCTCCTCCAACGCAATCCCAAACTCATCTACGGCAGAGTGACGGGCTGGGGACAGGAGGGGCCGCTCGCCCCGGCCGCCGGACACGACATCAACTTTATTGCGCTATCGGGTGCTCTGGCAGCAATGGGGAGGCCCGACGAGCCACCTGCCCCTCCCTTGAACCTGGTAGGTGACTTCGGCGGCGGCTCCCTGTTTCTGGCCTTCGGAATTCTGGCAGCGCTTTGGGAGCGACAGCGCTCCGGGTTGGGACAAGTCATTGACGCCGCGATCATTGATGGCGTGGCATCCATGATGGGTATGTTCAGCGGCCTGAATGCCGACAAACCCGTTTCACTGCAGCGGGACCAGAGCCTGTTGGGAGGAGCGGCGCCATTTTACCGGTGCTACCGCTGCGCCGACGGTGCGCATATCTCTGTGGGCGCACTCGAACCCAGATTTTATGGCGAGCTGCTGCGGGTCATCGGAGCACCCGCTGAGCTGCGAAGCCAACAGTACGCAACTGAAACCTGGCCGGAACGACAGAACATACTGGCGCGCTTGTTCGCGACACGCACTCGCGCTGAGTGGAGCGCGGCGCTCGAGGGCACGGATGCCTGCTTCGCCCCGGTGTTGACAGCCGCAGAAACCAGACTCCATCCCCATCATCAGGCACGTGACACCTACGTGACAGTGGAAGGTGTAGAGCACCCGGCGCCGGCGCCCCGCTTCTCCCGCACTCCCGGGTCGATCGCGACTGGCGGGTCCGGCCGCGAAGTCCTCAAACGCTGGGGAGTGCCGCTCTAAACCGCGGCATGGGTCATACTATGCCCATGCGAAATCAATACCTGCGAAGCGCATTGCGCGCAGGAGAAGCCATGCCACTGGATTTTGAGGGGAGCTACATTGATCAAGCAGCTCTCGTCGTCATGCACTATCAGCTCGATGTCTTCGCCATACTCTTCGGAGAGCAACATTCGCCGCTGCTGGACCGGTGCAACGCACTGATCCGACGCTGGCGGACCACCGGCCGGCCGGTGTTATTCCCCAACTTCTTTCTGGGCGAGAACTACGAGCACGCCTCCAAGGCCAACCGCCTGATCTCATCCATCGTGCCGACCGGACGATTCCGTAATGCTCTCCCCATGAAAGGACTCGCAATCGAGCCGGACGACCCTTACTACACTTGTCCGCGAGCCAGCGTCTTTTGTGGCACAACGCTCGACGCCGACCTTCGGGCACGCGGTATCAGCAGTCTCGTAATGGCTGGGATAAGCACCACGGGTGTTGTTCTTTCAAGCATCACCTGGGCCAGTGATGCGGACTATGACATCCACCTGGTTCGGGACTGCTGCTACGACCCTGATGAAACCGCCCACGAGGCCCTGTTTCGTACCGGCTTCGGGGGACGGGTGCGGGTAGTGTGACGCAGGGTGCGGCCACCGCTTCGACCTCGTCTACCACGTACACCTTTGAACTGGCTCGATTTCCCGGGAACGGAGACCGATTTAAGACGCATCGACTAGAATCGAGCCAATCACGGACCGGGGAGACTTCGATGGCACTGTGGATGCACTGGCTCAATGTCCTGGATAGCTTTCTTGCTTTCCTGTCATCCCAGGTCGGGCTGGGCGAGGGACTGGCAATCGTCGCGCTGACCTTCCTGGTGCGAACGGCTCTTCTGCCGATCTCCTGGCCGAACGCCTACCGAGGCTGTATTCGTCAGAAGACCCTCGCGCGCCTTCAGCCTGAATTGCGCCGCCTGAAGGAGAAGTTCGGCGAGCAGCCTGAAATCTACGCAGAGCAGTTGATGGCGCTCTACCGCAAGAACGGAATATCCATGGCCGACGGACGCGCGATTGTGGGCGCCCTGGCACAGACGCCCGTGTTGTTCGGCCTTTATCAGACCCTCCGCAAAGGAGCTCGCGGCCGGTTTCTGTGGGTCAAGGACCTCTCCCGGCCTGATGTGGGGCTCGCAATACTTGCCGGCCTTACCACAATGCTCCTCATGTCGGTAAACCCTGACCTTCCGGAGCAAATGAGGCTGATGCTTTTGATCGTGCCGAGCATCCTGGCGGTCGTAGTCGCGCTAAAGGTTGCTTCCGCCCTGTCATTGTACTGGACCGCATCCAACTGCTATTCCGCGGTGCAGACGGCGGTCTTGCACCATACCGTCGCGAAACGCATCCGATCGGGATCGTTGAAGAATGACTGACGTTGATTGTATCTATCACATGTGCCGGCGTGAGGAGTGGGAAGCGGCCGTGCGCTCTGGCACCTATGCAGGCTCTTCGCAGGATCAAGAAGACGGATTCATCCACTTCTCCACTGCCGGGCAGTTACCCGAGAGCGCCAGGAAACATCGCAGAGGCCAGCCGGGCTTGGTCCTGCTCATTGTGGACCCGCATGTACTAAGCAAAGCGCTGCGCTGGGAGCCCTCGAGAGGCGGCGCCCTATTTCCCCATCTTTACGGCACGCTGCCGCTGTCAGCCGTTCGTTCTGTTTGCGACGCTCCGCTGGATTCCGAGGGTGTGCCGGTGCTGCCACCGCTCTGACTCCGACTCAGACAGGCTCATCGCGAGACACCTTGCCATTCTCACTCGAGGTCGGTCCCACGGTATCGGCCGCGTAGGCGCCGCGCTCACCCATCGGCGCATCCGGCCCCTCAGTGGTGTCCTTCCTAGTCTGGCGTTCCATTTCAGCATTGATCTCGGCGCCTAAGACGACGAGCGCGCTGGAGAAATAAAACCACATGAGAAGTGCGATAACACCGCCCAAAGCGCCATAGGTTTTGCCGTAGTTAGCGAACGCCTGGACGTAGATGGCAAACAGTGCGCTCATCGCGAGCCACAACGTGGCCGCGATCGTCGAGCCCCACGAAACCCAGTGCCAGCGCGGCCGCGTCCGTGCCGGAGCGTACCGGTAGACTACAGTCAACGCAACACTCGTAAAGAACCATAACAAGAACCATTGGAATGCGTCCGCAAGCCACTGGACCCAGGGGCGCGTCCCCAGGATAGTTAGGGTAACCGGTATAGCGACGCCAAGGAGCAGCATGGTCAGAAATCCCAGCACGGCGGCCACGGTCAGGACCAATGAGATCAGAATCTGCATGATAAATGACCGCGTCTCGCGCTCCTGGTACGCGATGTTGGTCGCAGTCATGAGTGCGCTCATCGCCGATCTGGCGCTCCATAGGGCCAGTCCCAGCCCGAGCGCAGCCGCCACACTTAGCGTCCTTTGCTCGTGGCTGGTGATGACCTGCAGCTGAGTGTTGAAAATACTCCAGACCCCAGGGGGCAGTACCGCGGAGAATGCCTTCATTTGCTTAACGACGTCCGCAGGGGTTGCGAACATTCCGTAGATGGACACCGCCGCCGCCATGCCCGGGAATACGGAAAGCAGCGCGTACAAGGCCAGTCCGGCAGAGACCAGCGTGATGTTATCGGACCCCAGCCTCTTCAGGACACGCCAGGAGATGTCCCACCACCCCGCCAACGGGATCTGCTTGGGTCGCGCGGCCGTACGGCCGTGCTTGGAGGCCATGTCGATCACTGTGCGTTACCCGACCGCTCTTGTTAATTGCGGCCCCTGTAACGGATAACAAACCAGCGTGGGCGCGAGTTCCTTCACTCGCCAGCGCCAGGGTCCCGCCCCCGCGTGTGTGGGGCGGGACCCTCAACGGAGCCTATTGCTCCGGAAGTGACTTCAAATACTCGATCACATCCCGCTTCTCCTGCGCCGTAAGACCCAGATGAAGCAATTTATCGTAGTGATTCATCACGTCCATGAGAGTCGCGAAGCGCCCGTCGTGATAGAAGCGCCCTTTGTTGGCCGGTTGCATGAACAGCCCCTCCTCGCGCACGAAGATGCCGGCTAGGTTCATAGTCTTGTAAAGACCATCAGGTGCGCGATCGGCCTCGAAACTGTCGACGCCGATTTCCTGGGGCTTGTGCAGATTCCAACCTGGCTCGGTCCAGAGCGGGTCGACATGACAGGTATTGCAACGGGCTTTGCCGCTGAAGAGATCATCACCGCGCTTGGCAGCAGCAGGGTCGAAGTCGCGGCCGGGCTGCGGCTTGGGCGCTGGTAGAGCGAGCTCATAAAACTGCAGGTCCGGCAGCTTGCTCGTGACCTGATCGTCATCCGGAGACAGGTCCTTGTTGAAATCCGCGAAACCATTCGCCGCAGCGAGCGGGAACTTGGTGGCATCGGCCAGGCGCGGATCGTGGAAGCGACCTTTGCCGTGCATCTCCAGAGTGGCCACCAGGGCGTTCCAGTAAGTGACCGTCCCCCAGGCTCCGGTCCAGGTGTGCTGATTGAAGCCTGACAGTCCAAAGGCGTCCGGTATGAGAGTGGCACCCGACACATTCGTTCCGGTGACCACGCCATCGGTTACCTGCTGCGGATTGAACGCTTTGCCATCGAAGTCGATCTCCGCGTCAAACTTACCAGGTCCCCAACTCTTGAGGACCTTCTGCAGAGTTGGGAGATCGACTCGGAGCAGGCTGGTGAACGCGGTCAGATCCGGTGCCGCGGCCACGATCTGGCCCACATTGAGGTCACGATTCGCCCAACCATCCAGCCGGTGACCGATACCGGCAGCGAGGGAATTGTCCACTGTCGAATGACAAAAGGCACAGGTAATTCCAACACTATCAAGATGATTCCCCGTGAAGAATCCTTTCAGACCGACGACCGCGTTCGCCTTCAGCAACACCAGCGTCGTGGCCGGATCGTCGAGGTTGACCTGTTTCGCCTGTAAAGCCCGCACCACCGCCGGAGGCAGCGCATCCACATCGACTTTCAACCCCAGGCCCAGTGCTGCCTTTGGACTGATGCCAGCGCCCACGCCTCCGAGCCGTTCGCCTGAGATCGCGCGCTGCAGCTGCAGCTTGCCACCCCAGAACTCCTCGTCGCCGAAAGTATCGAAGCGGAACGTCTTGCGACCCTCGCGGAATGCTTCGACTGCCTGCAAGGCGACTCGCTCGTCGAAGGTATGCGTCTTCTTCGAAGCAGCAACTTCCTCGGTATCGCTCTGAGCGTGGACGCGAGCCAGCCAACCGACACCGAGTACAGCTAGAGCACACACGACGACACCCAAGCCCCTGCGTAGCGGCGCCCGGGTGCGCGGGAACATTTGGTTGAGTGACATAGGGCCCTCCATCCGCCTATGGGTTGTATTTCAGCGACGGGATAGTAAGCAATCGCTACACCCAAGAGTCGCACTGGAACATGCTCTTTGTTGATTTGCGTTCCTGCAGATTTCCTTGAACCAACTTCCATATAGCCAACACACACATTGCGGAGTCCGCAGCATACCAACATGCTGCGCAGCTCCAACTCGAGCCTCGCCAGGCAGTTCCCAACGTTTTCCAAACGCTTTCCAAGGGGGACGAAATGAACAAGTTACGTCGTCGACTGGCCATCGCCACGTTTGCAACCGCAGCATTGATCGGCGGCAACGCGTGGGCCCAATTGGCCCCGAATCAAACCAACGGCTTCGGCAACGGCAGACTCGTCACCTTCACGTACCTGCAGAGTTTCGACTGTGTCGACCAGCCGACCCTGGATCTGGATTTCAATGGAGTCGAAGCTCAGTCGGATCCCGCCGAGATGCAGACCCCAATTTGCCAAGCTGTCACTGAGCCGACACAAGATCCCAGCGGAGGCGATCTCAAGCACACCGCGCATCTTTACGTGCTAGTGCCGATGTTCGGTTCCGATAAGGACCCCGCTCACGCGATGCAGTGTCCGAAGGGCGGGGCCCGAGCCGGAGAGTTGTGCGGCACGGCCCTGGGTACTGCGCTGATTGGGTTGTTTGGACACATCCCGGAGGCCTGGCTGGCCAAGCCCAGTGTTGCGACGCAGTGTCCTGATCCTAACAACCCGGTCCCTGGAACATGCACCATGCATGCATCCTCGGTCGACCTGTCGGTACTGCTGGCGGGAATGCCGGGGATTCCCAACCCGCCGAAAGGTCCCCTCTTCGTGCCGACGCCGAATCACGATCATGTCGTGGACAACAGCCGGGTGAACGCCAAGCCGATATGGTGGGAAGTCAGGCCCGTTCTGATCATGGACGCGCGCGACTGGCCGACGGCGGACGGCAGTAGCGGCATCACTTCCTCGCGGGCCATGGATGCGGCGGAAGCAGCCGGGACCGCCGTCGAAGTCGGGTCAAACTTCTTTTTGTTCTTCAGCTCTCACATGTGACATTGAGGAAGATCGCCCCGCGCAGGGGCGATCTTCAGCACATCACAAACCAACGCTCAGAAGGTCGTCTTGATACTAACCCCGAACGTACGCGGATCGCCCCAGAACGCATCCGCGCCAGCGCCGCCACCGGCACTGGTGGGCGCAGAGCCCATGCCCTGGATATAGGTCTGGTTGGTCGCGTTGTGCATGTAGAGCTGCACGTTCCAGGTTTTGTAGCCGTAGTTCAGGTACACGTCGAGGAGTCTGCGCGCGGACAGCAGGTAGTAATTCGTATTCTGGAAGATCGAAGCCCACTGGCTTCCAGTGTACGAGTAGTCGACGCGGGGCGTCAGCGTGCTGTTGCCACTCAGATCGAAGGTGTACGCCAGCGATAGATTGCCCTGGAACTTCGGCGAGTACGGATCCGTGTCGCCGTTCAGGTTGACGACATAGGGGGCATAGTCGTTGCAGCCGGCCGCTTGACCAGGCGCGCACTGCGGCAGGTTTGTGTTGTAAGCGGCAGGAGTCTCATAGGCGGCGATGGCCCGCGCCGCGCCCAGCACCGAGTGGTTATAGGCGAGGCCGACGTTGGCGGTCCAGTGGCCGAGGCGCGCCTGCGATGAGAACTCAATACCCTCGATCGTCGAGTTGGTGAGGTTGATGACGCTGTTGCCGCCGCCGAGAGGATTCAGCACTTGCTGCTGCATGTTGCGGTACTTCGTGTAGTACCCGCCGAGCTGAGTGCGCAAGTGGTCGTCGAGGAACTCGCCTTTCCAGCCGAGCTCGTAGTCGTCGATGTACTCGGGAGCGAAATTGCTCACGGCGTTGTTGATGCCACCGTCCTTGAAGCCGCGTGCCCAGAAGCCGTAGAAGTTCTGACCATGTACCGGGGTGTAATTGAGGGCCACCTTGCCGGAGGGGACACTCTTCGAGTACTGCCCGACGTTCGAGATTACGAGATTGTTGGCCGGAGGGATGATGATCTCGCCCGAGGTGGTCTGACCGTCATCGCTATAGCGCACGCCCACCTGCAACTGCAGGGTCGGATCGATCTGCCAGCTTACCTGCCCGAACGCGCCGAACAGGTGCACATGCGTACCGATGTGCAGGACCGTCTGGCCAGTGGACCCATTCGGCGTCGGCACCGCGCCGTAGGGATACTGAACATAGTCAACCGGAGTGGTGCGATAGAAATATGACGTGCCGGCCAGCCAGGTGACCCGTCCCGTATCCGGCGAGATGATGTCGAATTCCTGGCTGTAGTACGCATCCGGACCAATCGTGTCCTCGCCAAAGCTGCCGCCGACCCCGACCGGCGCCGCAGAGGCGTCGACGTCATCGATCCGCTGTTCCAGAAGGTACTGATGGCCCGTCAACGAGCGCAGGGTGATGTCGCCAGGCAGGGTGTAGCGCAACTCGAGGCTGTAACGGTCGGCGCGGTCATGTTGCATCGTCGGCGCCGTGTTGTAGTCGAGCTGATAAACATTGAGGTTGCGGAATCCGTTGTAGATGCTGGGTCCGTTGTAGCCGTACTGATAGAAGGTGGTGTCCGCCGCGCAGATCGAGCAAGGTGGCAGCGGCCGTGCAGTGAGACCCCCGGTCTGCAGGTCGTTGATCTCGACCTTGACAAGGGCCTGGAAGACATCGTTGGGCTTGTACAGCAGCCCCAGTCGCACATTCTTCTCATCGATATGGCCCGGGTTGGCATTGATCTGGGCGTAAGCATCCCCGATCTGCGGACCGATGTTCGTGAAGAAGCTGTTCTGCGTCTGGTAGTTGAACGCGACGCGCGCGGCAAGCACGTCACTGACGGGCAGATTGACTGCACCGTCGACCTTGCGCTGATTGAAGTTGCCGGCGACGACCTCGGTGTAACCGTTGACCCCGTTGAAGTTCGGATTGTTGGAGTTGATCACCAGCGCGCCGCCGGTGGAGTTCTGCCCGATGATGGTGCCCTGTGGGCCGCGCAGAACTTCGACATCGGCGATGTCGTAGAAGGGCTCTGTCAGCAGAATCGCTTCCGGCTGATACAGCCCGTCGCGGAACACCGGCACACCGGTAGTCACCGTGGGCGCAGCCGTCGTATTACCCATACCACGAATATTGATGTTCTGCGTGAAGCCACCGGAAGTGACCGACAAGCCCGGCACCTGCGTCTCGAGGTCGCTGATGACGTCAATGTGCTTCTCGAGCAGGTCGTTTCCCGAAAGCGCGGTCTCCGACACAGAGGTGTTCTGGAGGTTTACGGCTCGACGCTCCGCCGTCACCACCACCTCCTGCAAGACGGTGGTAGTGTCCGCTGCTTCTTGAGCGCAAGCGTGCTCCGGATGGAGCGAAGCGGTGCCGCAGACTGCGAACAGCGCCAGCAGCCGGGACAGCAGGCTCATATGGCTCGGCTTACTCGATCTGTCGTTGGCGCCACCTTCGACGCCGTTTTGCTGGCCACGATCATTGCTCGCGCCCGTCCGACCCTTGCCCGCGGACGTGCCTCCCCCCTGCTGTTGGGCTGGAGCGGGAGAGGTTACCGGAGCAGCCTCCCGCCGCACGATCGCCACGGCCTGATCACTGATGAAGCGGTACGTCAGGCCAGTGCCCCGCAGCAGCTGATCCAGCGCTTCCTCACGCGTGAGCAGCCCAGTCACCGGACCGACGATAATGTTGCTCGTGCCGACGTCCGCGAGGCGGGCGAGCTGCAGGCCACAGTGTTGGGCGAGCTGCACCAGCGCCTCGTTCAGCGGCGAACGCGCAATCGACAACTGACAGCGAGTTTGATGTTGCGACGAGATTTCGGTTGCCGGCGACTCGCCAAAAGCGACCGACCCGAGACTTGCGATCAAAGCGGCCATGAAATACCCCCGCGCCAGGCATCGGATGAGCTGTGCTGGCATCAGGAAGACCGGGCGTACCGCTCGCATGACCCCTTCAATCGAAGAAATTTTCCGGCGTACTAACGATGACGCGGACGTTTTACCGCGACCGAACGCCGCTGACGCTCTTCGTCGGTACTCCGAGCGTGACGATATCCAACTCGCGCCGCACCACGTGCGCGTCCGCGATGGCTTCCACGAGGGCGATGAAGGATTCCGGATCGTCGGCCTTGAACACCCCACTGACGCGTCGCGCCGCGAGCGCGGGATCGACGATCTTGATCTGGGTTTTATTGTAGAGGTTGAACCGGCGGGCGATCTCGCCAATCGTCTCATTGTCAAACACGAGCTGGCCGCTGGTCCAGCTGGCCACCGCGCCGCTGCGCACCTGGCGCACGGTCGTGGCGCGCCCCAAGGGCGAGATCGACACCTGCTCGTCGGCACTCAATACAAGTGGCACCACCGCGACACCAGCCGGTGAGCCTGCCGACGGTTGCGCCTGCCGCTGACTCACGGTCACCCTACCCTCGACTACCGTGACCGAGACGCCCTCTTCCCCGCGCTGGACGTTGAATACCGTACCGACCGCGCGCACGCGAGTCTCGGCCGCCTGGACAATGAAGGGCCGTTCGGTGTTCTTCGCGACATGGAAGAGCGCTTCGCCATGCTCAAGCGTGATCAGGCGCTCGTGGGCACGATAGAGGACGACCACTTCGCTGTCCGGAGCGAGGTCCACCACGCTACCGTCGGCGAGAGTCGTCTCGCGCCGCTCCGCCAGCTGAGTAGAGAGTACCGTCCGGCCTAGACGAGTGAACTCCCAACTGCCGAGGAAAAGCAGGCCGGCGACCCCTGCCGCGATCAGCATAAGGGCGGCGCGCCGACGCCGACGTGGCGGCCGCGGACGCACGGGTCCAGTCGGTGCCTCAAGCCATGTCACCACCGAGGAAGCGTCGGCGGAGTCGATGGGCTGCACTTCGCGCCAACCCTTAAACCGGGCGAGACCCCGCTGCAGTGTGAGGATGCGCAGCAACTCCGAGACGTGCTGCGGCGAGTCGCGCAGCCAGTCGATCAGCTCCGCGCGTTGCACCGCCGACAACTCCTCGGACTGCAGGGTCAACAGCCAGAAGGCCGCTCGCTCCGCGGTCTCGCGTCGATTCAGCGATCGCAGATCGGAGGTCATGGGCTCGGTGACTCCGATTCGAGGCTCATTCTGAGCGAAGCATAGGCCTTCGCGAGGTCGCGCTTTACCATTTTGCGCGTCACGCCCAACCGGCGGGCAACCTCGTCGTAGGTGCTACCACCGCCAAAATGCAGATGCAGCATCTCCCGCCACCGCGGCGGCAATGCATCGAGCGCAAGGCGCAGTTGCTCATCGAAGCCTTCGCGCTCCAGCTCGCGCTCAGGGGTCAGGGTGTCGACCAGCTCCGCAAGCCATTCGGACTGGTGCAGCATCCGGCGGCTTGCGCGCATTGACCAGTCCGCCGACACATTCGCAGCGATTTTGAACAGATAGGCCTGGGGATAGTCGATCAGCTCGGCACGGTCATACCGCAGCAGGCGCAAAAACACCTCCTGGGCGATGTCGTCGATATCCGCTGTTGATCCCGCGCGCCGACGCACCAAGAACCGGCGCAGCGGCAACTGCCACTCCCGAAACCAATCAGCGAGCCTGCCGGCACCGCTATGCATAGCCAATGGCCGTCCCCCCTCCCACGGACATAGCAAAGGTACACCCAATGAGACCGGGTGACGTTCCCTTCTGGCCCCTGGGGTACAAAAATCCAACCAGTGGATGAATTCCGCGTCCCATCGTCGAGCGGAGTTTTACAGCACCCGCGTGGCCCCGTTTGGGTGCACCGACTCCGGATATGAAAGAACCCTATCTGCGACGGCAACGCCACCCCCGCCGTTGCGGCGCGCCAGACCTGCCGCCGGCACGGATTCTTGACGCCTAAAGTTAATTCCAACGACGAGCAGATCGCCACACACATCTACTCATAACATGCGACCTAGCCTCTCAAACAAAAGCTAGGCAGTCATATCCCAACACGATACGAATTTCTTACGCTTCACACTGACATCGGTGTTCCCTCGATATGCCGATGCCGTTCTTTGCTAACGACGTCCAACAACTTTGTAGGTATCCTCGCCTGCCGCGGGCAAGACTCACATAACTTCAGTGCAGGAGCACCCTATGACAACGGACTGTCGTTCCGGGCGGTCTTCGACACCGGTCTTACGCGCGATCGCCAGATCCCTCCCGATACTCGCCGGCATCCTTGCAACCTCACACTCGCTTGCGGGCGAACAGCCCACTCCAGACACACCGGATGTCGTTGCGGTCGTCGGCGGCAGTCCTATCAATAGACAGGAATTGCTGGATGCGACCGCGGAGGACCTCGGCAAACTGGAACAGGAACGGCTGGACCTCGAGGTACGGTACGCCGAAACCAGACATCGAGTGCTCGAGCAGGCGCTGCACCGCCTCATGCAAGCCAGGCTGCTGGAGACCGAAGCCGCGCACAGGCAGATGTCGGTCCAACAGCTACTGACGCAGGAATTGGCCGGCAAAGTGAAACCCGTGACCCAGGAGCAACTCGACACGTTCTATCAGCTCAACCGCGCGCTGATCGGCAAGCCGGAGGCGGAAGCGGCCGACGAGCTGCGCACCAGGCTTGCGCAGAACAATCTCAGCGACGCCAGGATGCGCTTTGTCGACCAGTTGCGACGCAAGTACGCGGCCGAGAATCTATTGGGGCCGTTGCGACTACCCGTTGGGACAGTCGGCCCCTCGCGAGGCAACCAGAAGGCGCCGGTGACGTTGGTCGAATTCGCCGACTTCGAGTGCCCCTACTGTGCCGCTCTGGCTCCGCTGCTGCGCCAGGCTGTTGCAAGCTGGCCAGACCAGATCCGCGTGGTGTTCCGCGAGTATCCGCTCGAAGAAACCCACTCGCACGCCTGGTTGGCCTCCGAAGCCGCGCTGTGCGCAGGCGAACAACATCGCTTCTGGGAAATGCACGACGCGCTGTTCGCCGACCGCACCCACCTCGAGAAGGACCAACTGACAGCCAAGGCCCGCGGTGTTGGGCTCGACATGAGCGCATTCGACCAATGTCTTGGATCGGATCGTTACACCGGACAAATCAACGCAGACATCCGTGAGGGCAACGCGCTCGGCGTGAAGGGCACCCCGAGCTTGTTCATCAATGGCCACCCCGCTGGCGGACTCACGTCACTTGCCGAACTTCGCGCCGCGATCGATGCGGAGCTCGGCAATCACCCGCAGCAACTCGTAACCAGTATTGATGCCGGTGGCGGCAGCGGCTATAAGGACATAACACCCGAGCCAACAGGGAGGGCTACGCAGCGCACGAGCACAGGTCGAGATGAATGAACACAACTTCGGACATGTCCAACGGATGGAGAGAGCTATATGAAATTGGGAGTTTGTATCAAAGGCGCGCTGGTCGCCCTGCTGGCCGGATCGCTTGGAATCTGCGCAGCTGCTGCCGCGGCGGAAACCGCGGCAGAAGGACCGCAGGCCGTCCCACACGTCAATCACGCCCCGCACGTCATGCCAACGCGGCAACGCGCCGCGCAGGCGCCGCGCTTTCTGCGCCGTCCGCCCGGGGGTGGCAACCAGATCCAATACCACGGCGGCCCGATCCTGGGCGAGGGTGGCACGATCAACATCTACCTCATTTTCTACGGCAATTGGGCTGGTGACAGCGGTACGACGATTCTCTCGAACCTGATTCGGGGCCTGAGCGGATCGCCCTACTTCAACATCAATACGACCTACAATGATTCCTCGGGAGCGCGTGTCGCCAACAGCCTGCAGCTGGCGGCCACCACGTTCGACAATTACTCCCTCGGAACTGCGTTCGACGACAATGGCGTGGTACAGGTCGTTTCCAACGCAATCGGCAACGGCTCGCTGCCCTTCGACACCCAGGGCTTGTACTTCGTACTGACCTCACCGGATGTTCAGGAGACGAGCGGCTTCTGCACGGCCTTCTGCGGCTTCCATAACAGTGCCACTATCTTCGGCGGTGACATCAAGTACTCCTTCGTGGGTAACCCCTCGATCCAGTGCCCGGATGGCTGCATGGCGCAGCAAAACGCCAGCCCCAACAACAATCCCGGCGCCGACGCAATGGCAAGCATCATGTCTCACGAGCTGTCGGAAGCGGTTACGGACCCGGATCTCAACGCGTGGTTCCAGACCGCCACCGGTGAGGAAAACGGCGACCTGTGCAACTTCAACTTTGGCGCGGTTTTCAATGTAGGCAACGGTTCGGTGGCGAACCAGCAGCTGGGTGGCAGCGACTTTCTGATCCAGCAGATGTGGGTCAATGCTAACGGCGGTGCGTGCGTGCAGCACTTCCCGTAACCGCAAGGGCGGAGGAGAGTGGCAGGGTCGTCCGATCGCGGACGGCCCTACTTATCAGGGCCCGCTTAGCGGACTACGCAGTCGACGGCGGCCGGTTTGCCGCCACCGTTACCGTTCTGGGTGCCCCCGGTGGTGCTGGAGAACGAAGGCGGCGGGTTGAACTGCAATCCGGGATTGTGGGGTAGGATAATCGGCGGCTGCTGGAAACTCGGCGTGAAACCGAACTGTCCGGCGCTGAAGCTCTGGGTGCCGCCGCTATTGGTGAGATGGACCATGCCATCCAGAACCTGGACGTAGAGGCCCGGCTGCAGCCCACTATTATTGCCAGGGATTACCGGCCCCTGCGCCAGATGCCATGACACATTCCTATAGATACCTGTCGCGTGAGCGCCAATGATCGCCATTGCCCTGGATTCCACGAACTCGGCAATGAACGTACTGCGCCCGATGTCGACCGTCGTGGCCCCGGCGCTCAGAGTGAAGCTGTTGGGGTGACGCGCGCCGAGAATGCCCGAGCTGATTCGCACCTGGCCTCTGGCGAGTTTGAGCGCCGCCGAGTCCTTCGGATCCTCGGCCGCCTCGTGAAAAGAATACGTTGCGACGCTCAGCTCGGTTTCGGGACCGAGCGACACGGAGCTCTGATCGCTCAACTTCACGAGGGCATAGGTACCCTCACGGGTGAAGAGAGTGTCGCCCCGCTCCACCGTCGAGCCAACCACCAGAACTTTGATCGAGCCCGAGGCAGCTCGCGCGAGTAACGTGCCGTTAGCGTCGCCGACGCTGCCGACCGGCTCAGCGCTGGCGGCAGATCCGATCAGCAGCAGCGCTGCAAACAGGCCGCCGCGCCTAGTTACAGTAAAGTTTCTCTTGGTGGTCATTCGACTTAACGCTGGAGCCATCGGATTTTCCGGACTTGTCGGAGCCGCCGCCGGTGCCGGAATTGCCGGTGGTGGTACTAGAGACGCTGCTGTCAGATGCGCCCAGTGTGGTGATGGCGACATTGACCGCCTGAGTCACGGGATCAATCAGACCCTGTTGCGCACTATTCAGCGGTGTCGGCAACACTGCGTTACAACCCGGAATTGAGGGCGACAGAGCGCACTGAGCCAGCGTCGGAAGAACAGCAGTACAGCCTGGGGTCGTTGGCGCAGCCGTGCATTGCGCGAGAGTCGGCAGCACGGCACCGCAGCCGGGGGCCGTAGGTGTCGCTGTACACTGAGCAAGGGTCGGAAGAACAGCAGTACAGCCTGATGTCGTCGGCGCAGCCGCGCATTGCGCGAGGGTCGGCAGCACGGCGCTGCACCCAGCAATTGTGGGCGTCGCAGTACATTGGGCGAGTGACGGCAGAACCACGCTGCAGCCCGGGGTGGACGGCGCCGACACGCACTGTGTCAACGTCGGCAGCACAGCACTACAGCCGAGGAGCGACGGGTCAGCAATGCATTGTGACAGAGTGGGCAGCGCCGGCTGAGGCGGCCCGGGCGAGTACTGATTTGGGGCCTGGGTCAGGGTACCTGTAACCGTACCGGTCACATTGATCGCACCCCCGGCGGAAAGCGCGACTGACGAACCGGACACGCTGCCCTCAATACCGATGGTGTTGTTGGATCCGGCATACGTATTACTAACAGGGTTATAGCCCGCATGGAGCGCAACATCATTAGTACCCGTCACGGAGTATCCCGGGCTTATATCGATGAGCCCGTTCGCCGTCAGATTAACGGAAGAGCCCGTAATGCTCAGAGTGCAATCGCAGGTCTGCGGCGTGCCCGTTGTAATGGACCCACTGGTCTGCAAACCGACCGCACCGCCGGCCGACACATAGTCGACGAGCAAGTTGCCGCTGTTACTGATGTATACCGGCCCCGACGCCGACTCCGCGTCCAGCAACTCTCCCACGTTGAGTAACAATGGAGCGCCACTGCTGCCAACGCCCCCGCCGCCATTTGCATAAATGCGCGCGCTCCCAGCAGTGATGAGACCACCAC
>Ga0134126_10004287_pt1 | contig 17852 bp, 21 predicted proteins | sample KB31752_FD_96881 | JGI IMG/M metagenome (GOLD analysis project Ga0134126, IMG submission 96881) | Terrestrial soil microbial communities with excess Nitrogen fertilizer from Kellogg Biological Station, Michigan, USA - KB3-175-2 | ecosystem: Environmental > Terrestrial > Soil > Unclassified ...
AGGGTGATAGTGGTAAATGGTTTAACAGGTGGCATCCAGTACATACCGGCCAATGCTTTTGCAACCTTTATCTGCTTGAATGTCGGATTAAATGTCAGGCTTTTTGAGCTTGGCGGACAATAAGAATCATAAAATTAAAAACATATCAAATAAGGCTGGATTTTCGTCCAGCCTTATTTTTTGGTGCTTAGATAACTCCCTTTTGTCCAAATCAGCTAATTTGCACCCTTTTTACAGCATAATCATGAATAGAATTATTAACCTCCTGTTCTTTATAACCCTTTCTTTGGGGTTATTTTCCTGCATGTCCCAAAACAGCAACGACCTGAAAGCTGTTGAAAAGAAAGAAGCTGTTTTTAAGGAGAAACATGACAGTGCAAACCTCGCGGTTCAGCTTGACGGGTCTTATAGGACTTTCATCCAAAAATATCCATCCGATACCAATATACCTAGAATGCTGTTTGAAGACGCACAACTGAATATATATCCATTGAGAAGAACCGAAGCGGCTTTAACACAGCTTGATGAACTCTATACAAAGTATCCCGGCAGCAGGTATTCGGCAAATGCCATGTTTAAGGCTGCATTTCTTAATGAAAATGTATTGGAACGAAAAGAAGAAGCTAAATCACTTTATATCAAGTTTGTACAGGCTTATCCGACCAACCCGCTTGCAAATGACGCCAAACTATCCCTTGAGAACATTAGCCTCTCGCCAGCAGAGCAACTGAAGAAAATACAGGCAGGGCAAGACAGCTTGCAGAATAAGAAGTAATTAGACTGCAGAACGGTCTAACATTTATAGCAAACGACCCCTCGGCCCCAATGGGAAATGTCACCAAGATAAGCTTTAAATAACTCTAAGTCAGTTAATTGTTTTCAGTCCCATAGGGACGCCATATTGGTAGAAAATTGCGATTCATTGTTTTAGAGTGCCGTAGGCACGATATATTTCTTTTACCCATGAAAAAAATGTCATCCCTACAGCCTGCCTGTCCCTGCTTGCCGCAGGCAAGGGCAGACAGGGATTCTAAAAAACGTTTGCTGGCTTAATTTCTACCGATATGTCATCCCTACGGGATTTAGGCCATTGAATTACAGAAAATGCTTCCTTAACTTAATGATATTGCCCGGCGGGGATCGTACAAAATCCTGATTCAAATGGGATTAAATTTTGTTTTACTACCATATCGTTAAATTTTTCAAATACACTCCCATCGTAAGGCAAAAATCACTATCTTGCAGCGGGATTTAATCCCGGAAAGGAGTTCCTGAGAACAGAATGGGAAAAAGCAAACCAAAAGAACGCAAAATATTCGTTTTAGACACTTCCGTAATACTCTACGATCATAATGCTCTGAGGCAGTTTGAGGAACATGATGTGGCCATTCCCATTACGGTACTTGAAGAAATTGACAATTTCAAGAAGGGAAATGAATCTATCAATTTCTCTGCCAGGGAGTTTATACGGCTTCTCGATCAGCTTTCGCTCAATCATTCCCTTACCGACTGGATACCATTGAATGGCCCGACTAAGGGGAATTTTAAGATCATTATGAGCGCTTCGAATACCGTGGACGCCGAAAAGGTATTCGCCGAAGTAAAGAATGACCATAAAATTATCAATTGTGCGCTGAGCCTGCAGGAAGAGGAAAAAGACCGGAAGGTAATACTGGTAAGCAAGGATATAAACCTTAGGCTCAAAGCCAAGTCCCTGAACCTGTTGGCCGAAGATTATGAAACGGGAAAAATAAAGGATCTTGATTCTCTTTACAAAGGCAGGAGCGTAGCAGAAGATATCAGCGCCGAGGTTGTAAGCGAGGTATATAAGGACAATCATATTGCCCGCGATGCCGTATTTGCGGAGAAGCCTTTTGCAAACCATTATTTTATCCTGAAAAACCATAAGAATTCCGTCCTTACATATTTCAATCCTCGTGAAGACCGCCTCGAAAAGGTGGAGAAAATAGCGGCTTACGGCATCAGGCCAAGGAATGCCGAACAGACTTTTGCACTCCATGCCTTGCTGAACCCCGAAATAAGACTGGTTACCATACAGGGCGTAGCGGGAACGGGGAAAACACTGCTTGCGCTTGCAGCGGCTATTGAGCAGAAGCGCAATTATCTGCAGATTTATCTTGCCCGGCCCATTGTGCCGCTCAGTAATAAGGACATCGGATATTTGCCGGGAGATATCCAATCCAAGATTAATCCCTTTATGGAGCCTTTGTATGATAATCTCAAGTTCATACAAAGCCAGTATAATGAGCATGATAAGGAGTTTCAAAAAATAAACGACCTCACCCAGAGCGAAAAGCTGGTTATTACACCGCTTGCCTATATAAGGGGACGAAGCCTGTCCAATATATTCTTTATTGTGGATGAAGCGCAAAACCTTACGCCTCACGAAGTTAAGACCATTATTACCAGGGCAGGGGAGGGAACAAAAATTGTTTTCACAGGGGATATTTTCCAGATTGATACGCCCTATCTCGATTCACAGAGCAACGGGCTTTCCTATCTGATTGATAAGGTACGCGACCAGCCGCTCTATGCCCATATCACCCTTGAAAAAGGCGAAAGGTCTGAGCTGGCGAATTTGGCGAATTTGCTGCTGTGACCCCTATCCCCTTGCTACCAACCCCTGACCCCTAAAGGGGAACTACTGACAGTTTAACGTAATGAATTAAATTTGAATAGTTTGCCTACAGAAAATAGTCTAAAGTCCCCCTTTAGGGGTCAGGGGTTGAAGCAAAGAAATATTCTCTATTAAACTATCTAAGGCTCCTTCGGGTTGAATTATTTATAAAAATTATCCTTATACGCCACAAACTCAGGCTTTTTAAGGACAATCCTTTTCCAGAATGATTTGATAAACCCTGTGCCGTAACCAAGATGCTGAACCAGCACCGAAACAATGGATAAGAAGGCTACATTCAGGCTCTTATATTGAACAAGCGAATCCACAAATACTGTTATAAAATAAACCAGCAGCAACGCGGCAAAATACCAGCTTCCAAAACATAGCCCAATAATGCCAATTATTATAAATAATACAAAAAAAGCGGGTGCGAAATGAACGGCTTTGAGGGTGCCGGGGTGTCTTTTATAGAGGTTTATCCTCGCAATACCTGAATTATGAACCTGTTTAAAGAATTTCCTGAAATCGGTGCGGCGTTTGTGATATACAAAAGCATCTTTTATCAGGCCTGTTATAAACCCTTTTCCTTTAATGCGCATGCTCATATCCAGGTCTTCCCCGAAGCGCATGTTAGAAAACCCGCTGGTAGCCCGGAAAACCGCCTTAGAAAAGCCCATGTTAAACGAACGCGGGTGAAACTTATCCGTTTCAATCATCGCGCCCCTGATCCCTCCTGTGCTTAATACGGATGTCATGGAGTAGGAGATTGCCTTTTGGATAGACGTAAAGGATTCGTGAGCCGCATCCGGACCACCATAGGCATCAAGCCAGTGGGCGCCAAGACTGTCGTGCACAATTTCCATATAGGTGGATGGGATGAGGCAATCCGAATCAAAGAAGATAAAATAATCGCCCGATGCATGTTCTGCGCCATAGTTCCTGGTAAGTCCCGGCCCTTCGTTTGGCTTGGCGAAATACCGTAAGTTAAGCTTTGCTGAGAATTGGTTAACAACCTGTTCGCTGCTTACCTGGGAACCGTCTTCCACGATGACAACCTCAAAATCCTTATAAGTTTGCTGAACAAGAGAATCCAGCAGCTCCCGTACCTCATCAGGACGGTTATATACAGGGATGATGATGGAATATTTTGGAGCCGACATAGCGCAAAGCTAAGGTTTGCCTCCATACGAATTCACAAAATCCCTTATCAACCTGAAAGCCCCATCATATCCTGCCATCGTAGGCTTTTCGGGTGTGTCATATATATCATGGTACCAGGGATAATTTCCCAAAAGGTAGAAGAAAAAAGCCTTCACGCCTTTTTCAGAAAACCAGTAATGGTCGCTGTCAGGGGCTTTGCCTCTTTTCCCGATTGTTTTCAGGTATTGGGCGGAATCGTTTATGTGGACAAGCCTGTTAAACTGCTGTGGGAAAACGCTGCCGTTTACCACCATCATTCCATCCTGGCCATTACCCATCAGGTCCATATTTATCAAAAAAGAAATATTTTTAAGTGGCTCTACAGGGTGCTCGGTATAAAATTTAGAACCTACCAGTCCTGCCTCTTCCCCTGCAAATGCAATGAAACCAATGGAATATCTCGGCCTGTTTTCGGGTTTGGCAAAGTACCGCGCCAGGTCAAGCAGCATAGCAGTCCCGGAGGCATTGTCATTGGCTCCCGGAAAATAAGTCGCCTCGCCCATTTCGCCGAGATGGTCGTAATGCGCTGTAAAAAAGATAAATGAATCCGGATAAACGGCCCCCTTAACATAGCCTGTAATGTTTTGAGTGCTGTGTTCCAGTTCCACCTCTTTTATTTCAAGGATAACCGATTTGGTTTGTTCATCGATGAATTTCTTTTTTATTTCAATAAAGGGAATATCAATGGGCGAAGATGCCACGCTCCAGATAAGCCGGCCATCATTCAGGCTGATAAGAGCCGTAGGATTCAGTTTGCTTATTTTGTCAAAGTTATTATCCGCAAAAGCCCTTTCAAGTTGCTTTTTGTCAATGGCAAGAGCGAAATTTTTACGTGGCAGTTTACCGGGGTATCCTTTCAGAATCTGGGTGAGCCATACAGAATCAATATATACAACCGTCAGTTTTTCTAAGCTGCACCCGCCCGAGACCGGGTCAACGATATAATCCTGCCCAGGGACAAGTTCTTTACCATCAATTTTTACAAGCATTTTGCCTGGAAAAGTATTCACAGGCATATTGAAAGGCTGAATATAACCGCTTGCCCCATCAAATTGCTGTAAACCTGCTTCATGAAATTTCCTGACGATAAACTGGGCAGCTTTCAGGTCGCCGTCATTCACATAGCCCCGTCCCGCAAAATAGGGCAGGCATAGCGTATCAATCACATTTTTAGCGAATTGTTTATCCTGGGCCTTTGCCTGGAAGGCAAACACTTGAAAGCAGGAAAGAAGAACGATAATCCCGATATATTTCACACAAGTTCTAATCATTTTCGGTGTCCGGTCAGATTTCTCTCCCGAATGCCCGGGATCGAAATGACAGCTTCATTGCCTATTTTCTTCGAGTCTGGACTTTTCTTCAACTCGCAGGCGAAACCATTCTCAAATCCTCAAATTCACAAATTCTCAAATAGCGCTCACTGTAAACTCAAATCTCTCCATAATCAGGTTGGCAAGTAATTTTTTACATGCCTCGGCTACCTGCGCCTCTGCATCCCCTTTGTTTTCAGCTAAAACATTCATGGAAATATGTTTGCCGATGCGGACATTATCTATCTCGGCAAGCCCCAGGTTATGAAGGCTTTGGGTTACCACTTTGCCCTGCGGGTCAAGGATTTCTTCCATGGGCATAATGTCAATCTGTGCTGTGAATTTCATTGCGTGCATTTTTCGTTATATAAGATAATATGATGTACATGAGCAAAATAAGCGGAACAGAAGCCCAAAGCAGAAAGACAAACAACAGGGCTGACAGGATTGAAAAGACAAGGATTACTTTTCCCTGGGGGCTTTTGAGCGTATTTATTTTAAATGACATAAGGGAAATCCTGGAAACCATAAGCCATGAAAATAAAAGAATAGAAATTACCAGGAAATAAGGGTTTAATATAAATGCAGAGATAGAATAGATGTCAAATTTAATCACAAATACCTGGTACTCCAGCATGAGTGGCAGTGATGCAAAAAACATGGCTACAGCCGGGGTGGGTAAGCCTTTGAAGTGGTAAGGGGTTAGAGGTAAGGGGTTAGTAGAGCCGTCATTGCGGGTTGCTGAGCTTGTCGAAGCCTGACCCGCAATCCCATCACCGATCTCCGAACCAATAATAAAGCGGTTATCTTCGGAAATATTGGCATTTACATTAAACCGTGCCAGCCTGTATGCCGCTGCTGCCGTTACAAGGAAAGCCAGGAAACCCATTACCGGTATATCATAAAAATAAACCCAGTCCATAAAGCCTGCATGGGTTTTCACGAGGAGCATATAGGCGATAAGACCGGGCGCCAGCCCAAAGCTGACCATATCTGTCAGGGAATCCAATTGTCCGCCAAGCGCAGATTGGGCATGGAGCAACTTAGCGGCCATACCATCCAGCAAATCTGCAATAGCAGCGATAAATATCATCCAGCCTGCCAGTACAAGATCACCGGAAAGGCAGGCCAGAACTGCTGTAAAGCCGCTAAACAGGTTCGCGAATGTAAGCAGGTTCGGGAGTCTTTTTTCTATCGGGTACATATAAGCCGAGGTTTATGGTTCAAAATTACGTGAATAGTCTTGAACTGTGTTACCTCCCGTTCCACTTAAAAGGGCTATAAATAATTTTCGAGAAAAGAATACAAATTAAACTCCCCAGCCTCCAGCCGCGTTTGAATTTCCTCTGCAAGCGCATGTTTATCAATAGCTTTCATTCTTTCTGATTGGATAAGCTGATATGCCTTTTCTGCCAGGAGATGGGCTTTGAGAGATAAAGTACGGTTGCTTTGCAAATGGGTTTCAATGGCTTCTGCAAGGGAATCTATGCCGGTGTTTTCCGTGGCTACGGTTGCAATAATGGGCGGCGTCCATGCCGATGCAGGTTTTTGATGAAGTATTTTTGCCAGGTTGGCTTTAAAGAGGTCGCTGCCGGGGCGGTCGGCCTTGTTTACCACGAAAATATCCGCTATTTCCATAATGCCTGATTTCATGTTCTGTATATCATCCCCGCCTTCAGGTACTAAAACGAGAACTGTTGTATCGGCTATGCCTGCTATTTCAATTTCGGATTGTCCGACACCCACGGTTTCTATAATGATCTTATCAAAGCCCGCAGCTTTCAGTACGTCGGTTATTTCTATGGTTTTAGCAGATACTCCGCCAAGGGAACCCCTCGTGGCTAATGAACGAATGAACACATTAGGGTTTGTATAATGGTTCGCCATGCGTATTCTGTCGCCAAGCAGGGAGCCCATGTTAAAAGGCGAGGTCGGGTCTACCGCAAGCACGGCGACTTTTAAGCCTTTAGACAGATAATATTGAATGAGGCCGTTGACCAGGGTGCTTTTACCTGCTCCCGGTGATCCGGTAATGCCGATGACGGGCGCCTGAGCTTGTGAGCCAGGTACTGAGGAGAGCGAGGCAAGCCATTGCCTGCTGCCGGGCGCGTTGTTTTCAACCCGTGTGATAGCACGGGCCAAGCCTTTAGGATCAGCAGGATTTAGTCCTTCCATTTGGGATTTTTTGGCTTGTCAATTCCGCCCGGATAATCCTTGCGGAACAGCCATTTTGATGCAAGTACCGATGTTAAAAGATAATTAAACTGCCAGCACCGATGCCCTGACATCTGCAAGCCATGCACCGGGGGCGCATTTCTTGCATATCTTCTCCCTTAACACTTCCTTGAACGCCTTTTCGGCCTCAAACTTTTGAATACAACTGCCACAGTTTTCCAGGTGCGTACGGATTTCCTGAATGATCTCATCAGGTAATTCGTCATCTACCAGGAGCTGTAGGTTGTCTGCTACTTCATTGCAATCCATCTCTGTAAAAATTTGTTTATGAATGATAACCTCGTTTTTCTGCATAACCTTTTAGTTGTTCTTTAAGCATGTTCCGCGCCCTGTGCAGCCTGCTGCGCACGGTACCGATCGGGACGTCAATGATTTTGGCAATTTCGTCATATTTAAAACCTTCCACATCGCAAAGAAGGATAATAAGCCTGTAATCTACCGGGAGGGAATTCACCGCTTTGGTGATTTCGTCCCCTACCAGGTTTTTATAGACCTCCTGCCGGAGGTCCACGTTTTGCATTTCGTCTTCACTGTCATCAACCTGCTGATAGGTATCTTCAAACTCTACCCGCTGCGGAGCCTTGCTCTTTTTGCGGTATTCGTTTATGAAAGTATTCTTCAGTATCCTAATCAACCAAGCCTTCGCATTAGTTCCCTTTTCATAATAATTTATGAATTTGTAGGCCCTGAGATACGTTTCCTGGAGCAGGTCTTTCGCCACCTCCTCATCGTTTTGAAGGTAGGTGGCAAAGTTGTACAGCGAATCGAAATGCGGCAAAAACTCTTTCTCGAAGAGCTCGTCTTTCTCTTTTTTGTTAAGTTCGTGCTTCATTAACAATGGATTTATATTCTGTGCCGCAACTCTCAAAGGTAAAAATATTTTGCTTTCAGCCGTCATCATAACAAAGAACGAAGCCAAAAATGTTGCAATATGCCTGGACTCCCTGGCGGCAATTGCAGATGAAATCATTGTAATTGATTCATTTTCAACAGATGAAACCCAAGAAATTTGTTTGAAATATGGCGTTTTATTTTTTCAGAGGGAGTGGAACGGCTACTCCGAAGCCAAAAACTACGGAAATGCCAAGGCTGCAAACAACTGGATATTATCCATTGATGCCGATGAAGCGCTCTCTCCCGAACTCCGCCAAAGCATCCTCGAAATCAAAAAATCCCTGTCGGCCGGTGAGCCTGTCGAACCGCCGAATTATTTTTATTCTTTCAACCGGCTCACTAATTACTGCGGACAATGGATAAAACATGGCGGCTGGTACCCCGATACCAAGCTTCGGCTCTTCGACCGCAGGCAGGCAAAGTGGCAAGGAGATTTCGCGCACGAAAAACTTGAGTTCCCGGATACCGTCAAAGCCACCAGTCTCAAAGGGGACTTGTATCATTATTCTTTCAACTCTATTGGGCAGCACGTTGACAAAGTAAATAAATACAGCAGCCTCATTGCCGAAGAGCGATTGGCCAAAGGCAAAAAAGGCTCTGCTTTTAAAATGATCTTCGGCCCTATAACTACTTTTCTGAAGTTTTATATCATCAAATCCGGTTTCCTTGATGGACGCAACGGGTTCATTATCGCCGTGATATCAGCTTATGATAATTTTTTGAGGAGTGCGAAGATGAGGTAAATGTGATAATGTGCTGACATTGCTTTCGCAAGAGATTTTAATTGCGAATTTTTTAATTATCCCTTTCATCCGCTCATTGTTTTTTTCACGAGCACATCGGCATATTTAGCACATTGATTTTTGTTCTAATTTTGATGCGCAAATGACCGTTGATATATTTATACCCTGCTTTATTGACCAGATGTTCCCGCAGACCGCGTGGAATATGATCAAAGTGCTGGAAAAACTGGGCTGCAAAGTGAATTACAATCCTGAACAAACCTGTTGCGGCCAACCGGCATGGAACGCGGGGTTTAAAGACAGGGTAAAGCCTGTTGCCACAAAGTGGATCAATGATTTTACAACCAATAATAACCCAATTGTAAGCCCTTCAGGTTCTTGCACGGGCATGGTCCGCAACTATTACCTGGAAATGTTTGCCAATACCTCAAACCATTTGAAATGCAAGTCGGCCCAGAGCAGGAGTTTCGAGCTTACGGAGTTCCTGGTGGAAGTTCTTAAAAAAGAAGACGTCGGGGCGGTATTAAATGGCAAGGCCACCTATCATGACGCGTGCGGCGCGCTGAGGGAATGCAATATCAAAGATGGTCCGAGGAAATTGCTTCAAAACGTGAAAGGGCTGGAAATAGTTGAAATGAATGAATGTGAAACCTGCTGCGGTTTTGGCGGCACATTTGCCGTGAAATTTGAAGGAATATCTACCGCGATGGCCGAGCAGAAAGTAAACAACGCTATAGCTACCGGCGCAGAATATATTATCTCAACTGATGTTTCCTGCCTCATGCACATCGAGGCCTATATCCAGAAAAAGAAGCTGCACATAAAATGTATGCACATTGCAGATGTACTGGCGAGCGGGTGGTGATTTGAATTGATTATAATGAATACCCTATTTTGATTCCCTACAAAAAATTAGAACATTTTACCCAAGAGGTTTTTACTTCGCTGGGTATCCCTAACCATGTCGCAATTATAGCGGCTGAAAACCTCGTTAGGGCAGACCTGCGGGGGATAGACAGCCACGGAGTGGCACGATTGAGCGGGTTTGTAAGGTTGATTAAGTCTGGCCGTATTAACGTTCAGGCAAAGCCCAATATAACTTATGAAACAACTTCCACTGCAACATTAGATGGCGACTCGGGATTGGGGTTATATGTCGCGAATGAAGCCATGAAAATCGCCATTCAAAAGGCGGAAATGTGCGGCAGCGGCTGGGTTGCGGTCAAGAACTCATCCCATTTCGGGATCGCGGCCTCTCATGCAGAACTTGCGGTGGAACATGATATGATTGGACTTGCCATGACCAACGCTTCGCCATTGGTAGCCCCGGCAGGCGCAAGCGAAGGTTATCTTGGCACCAACCCTATTTGTTTTGCTGTTCCGGCAGGGAAATACAAGCCCTTTTTATTGGATATGGCAACATCAGCCGCCGCCAATGGCAAGCTCGAAATAGCGCAGCGTAAAAACGTCCCGATTCCGACAGGCTGGGCGCAGACTGTAGATGGAAAACCAACTACCAACGCGCATGCCCTAAAAGATAAAGGTAGCCTTTTGCCATTAGGCAGCGATACGGATCATGGCTACCACAAGGGATATGGATTAGGCGCCATGGTGGATATATTGACGGGGGTTCTTTCAGGGGCGAATTTCGGGGCATGGGTACCGCCTTTTGTGCAGTTCCTGGATGTAAAACAAAAAGTCGGGGAAGGAATTGGCCATTTTGTAGGAGCCTGGAAAATTGACGCGTTCCAACCCGCGAGTGAATTCAAGGCGCGGATGGACACCTGGATTGAAGGCATAAAAAACCTAAAAAAAAATGAAGGCATTGAAGAAGTTCTCATTCCCGGCGAACCTGAGTACAGGGCTGAAGAAAAGCGTCTTAAAGAAGGCGTGCCTGTGAACGATAAAGTGATGCAAGACCTTGAAAATCTTGCGAAGGAATTGGGGTTGAAATGGGATTATTAGACAATAAGATAATTGGACAATGAGGCAATTAGACAATAAGACAATTTTGCGAAAGCAACCAATTTTCAAATTGCCTTATTTTCAAATTTTCAAATAGTTTTATGATTTCCTTTCCCAATGCAAAAATAAACCTCGGCCTGTATGTAACTGGCAAGCGCGAGGACGGTTTTCATAATATTGAAAGCATTTTTTATCCTGTGCCTTTTTGCGATGTGCTGGAAATAATCGAATCCAGTCATTTTTCATTTCAATCTGAGGGAATTACAATACCTGGAAACCCGGAGGATAACCTGTGCGTAAAAGCATACCATTTGCTTAGAGGTATCTTCGACCTCCCTCCTGTTGATATTATCCTGCTAAAGAATATACCAACCGGGTCAGGGCTCGGCGGCGGCTCTTCGGATGCGGCATTTGCATTAAAACTCTTAAACGACCTTTTTAAACTGAACTTGAGTGTAGGCGAATTAATTAGTTATGCCTCAAAGCTCGGGAGCGATTGTCCTTTTTTTATTCCAAATTATCCTGCCTATGTATTTGGAAGGGGTGAGCTAATGGAAGCAGTAAATGTAGATTTAACAGGGTGTTATATTGTTATTGTTTGCCCGGGTATCCATATCCCAACCCCGGAGGCCTATCAAAATATTAAATCATTTTCCACGCTCAATATCCCCATGCCCTACCAGGTTCAAAGGGACAAGGAATTCTGGAAAGAAACATTGCGCAATGATTTTGAAGGATATGCTTTTAGGAAACACCCTGTTTTAAAAGAAATTAAGGAACATCTCTATAAATCCGGGACTTTCTATGCTTCCATGAGTGGCAGTGGCTCTGCGGTTTATGGGTTGTTTGAGAAAAAGCCGGATTTAAAATTTCAAATGGGGCCTGCGTGGAAGGTTTGGGAAGGGGAATTGGGAAAATGATCAATAATCAGTTATCAATGATCTCCTCTGCACAATTGCAGTCCTGAAGAAGCTGAGGTAGGACTGTGACCCCATAGGGCAATGTCATTAAGTAAGGGAGCATTTTCTGTGATTCAATGGCTTAAATCCCGTAGGGATGATATATTAGTAGAAATTAAACCAGCAAACATTTTTAGAATCCCGTAGGGATGACATTTTTCTCCTGGATAAAAGAAAAATTTCGTGCCTATGGCACTCTAAAACTGTGGGATCGAAATTTTCTACCAATATGCCGTCCCTACGGGACTAAATATAATAAGTTTATATTCAATGATTTAAATGCTTAACTTAATGATATTGCCCAGAGGGGTCATATGTTTATAGAATAAATATTATCACCGCTCTACGACCCCGCTTGGGGTCGAACCAATCGCCCATTGAATGTCCTTTAAATGTTCAATCCCTCCGGGATTGGTAAATGTGATAATTGAATGTCGGTTAGCTTTTATTAATTATGAATATCCTCGAGAAAAAAAGCGTTTAATTTGTTATCTCATTTCTTAAATCTCGAAACAAGATAAAAATTTCCACCCTCATTTTTATTTCCCCATCCGTCAAATGCTATAATGCCACTGTCTTTTGCAATCCTCACATTGCTAAAATAAGAGCAGTAATTATCCATCCTCACAACATTGTGGTATACCTTTCCAGATACAATTGATGCGCTATCATGAAAGCTCGGGTACCACTTATTATTGGTATAATCTGCTTCACAACTTCCACCTGATATCCCAGGATATAATGTTGCCCTGCCTGAACTGTCTGAATTTGCGAGCACCCATATCCAAAAGCTAACTGTCCTGCTTGAGGTATAATTCATCACATAACCCTCATGAGAGGTGATTCCTTCATCCGCACTTAAATTTCCACCTATAATGCTAGTGAGTTCTACAGTATCTGGTTCGCTCTTGCCAAGGCTGTCCTTATATACCCAACACATACCAGGACTATAATTCGCAAAGTAATCTTTTAATTCCTGAGACAAATGGGCCGTAATCTTAGGTAATGGAGGCTGCCCTTTTTTGCACGACAAAAAAAAGGAAACAAAGGCCAAAATCATTAGCAGTGACCTTGTTTTGAATATATTTGCCGTCTTCTGCATCCGCCATTTCAATGGTCAACGGTAATTGGCTATTGATTATTTTAGTGCTACTCATATATAAACTTCTCCTCAAACTTGAAGAACTCTTCTTTCAGGGCGTTGAACTTCTTTTTGAAGGCTTTTACATCATTACCCATTTGTTCATGCTCTTTCATGCGATGATCCTGGTCTGCACTTGCCAATGATTTATCATGGGCGTTGATATTTTTGGCCATATCCTTAAACTGCTCCAGCATGGTGTCAAACCTGCTTTGGAACTCTTCCATTTTCGCGGTATCCGGTCCTATTTTCACCCCTTCTGACAGTTTAAACACTACCCTGCCGTAATACATAAGCTCATTGTGCCATGCAGTTATATCTTCCAGCCATCCGCGATGGTCTTCGTGCAACGTTTCTATATTTTTAGTTTCCATGTCCTGAGATTTTTATTAATAAATTCTTTAGTTAACAATCGAAAGCGAATAACGATATTTGCCGCTACAAATCATCAAACAAAATTAATATGATTTTACATCAGTTTGAAGCAAAAGGCCTGTCGCATTTTTCTTATGCCGTGGGCGATGCGCGGGAAATTGCAATTATTGACCCTGAAAGGGATATACAAACCTATTTATCCTTCGCGGAAACAAATGGCTATAAAATAAAATACATCCTCGAAACCCATATCCACGCAGATTACGCGTCCGGGGCTAAAGAACTCGGCCTCAAAACCGGCGCGGAACTGCTGCTTTCTGCTTATGATACAGGCGAAAAATACGAGTATAAATTCCCGCATACCGCTGTCAAGGAAGGTGATACTTACCATATAGGAAAAACCCGCATTGAAGTCCTGCACACCCCGGGGCATACACCTGAGCATATTTCTTTTTTGATATATGATGAAGCAAACCCGGGATCTGCCCCTGAAGCCATGATGTCGGGTGATTTTTTGTTTATCGGTTCTGTGGGGAGGCCCGATCTCCTGGGAGAAGATGATAAGCTGGAGTTGGCAAAAATGCAATACCATTCCGTTACCGAAAAGCTGAGAAACCTCCCGGATAGCCTTGTTATCTATCCTGCTCATGGCGCCGGCTCCCTTTGCGGGGCGGGCATGAGCAAGGCGGCTTCATCTACTTTGGGCAGTGAAAGGATGTTCAATCCCTATCTGCAAAATATGACCGAGGAGGAGTTTACGGACAAAATACTTGGCACTGTCCCACCATTCCCTGAGTACTATTTGCGCATGAAAAGGATTAATTCTGAAGGGCCTGCCATTCTCAACGGTCTTCCTGAGCCTAAAGCTATAAGCCCTGAAGAGTTTGTAAAACTCGTTGAAGATAAAGCAGTAATTGTGGATGTGCGCCACCCTCTCACGTATGGAGGAGGGCACATAGAAAACACGATCAATATAGGCATGGGAGACCAGCTTGGCTTCTGGGGCGCATGGTTTATACCCTATGAAAAGCCCATTTACCTGGTACTTGACGATGAATCAAAATTAAAAAGCTATGTGCGTGACCTGGTACGGGTCGGGCTGGATAATATCGCCGGGCACCTGGCCCCTAATTTTTCTTCATGGGCAAACAGGGGCAATGATTTTGAAGACCTGCCCCAAACATCGGTGCATGCACTGAAAGACCTCTCGGAATTCGGCGAAAAGATGACCGTAATTGACGTTCGGTCAGACAGCGAATTTGCTGAAGGGCATATAAAAGGCGCCAAGCACATCTACCTTGGCTATATATCTAAAAAACTAAAAGAACTCCCGGGCAAGGAGGACGCGATATTTTGTATTTGCGGTGGCGGATCAAGGTCAAGCCTTGCCGCCAGCGTCCTTCAGCAACATGGATATGAAAACGTTTATAATGTTTTTGGCGGCATGACGGCCTGGAAATCAGCTGGATACCCTGTTGTCAGCGAACAGTCATCGGTAATCAGTCATCAGTAATAATGGTAGAACCGTCATTGCGAGGGAGGCACGACCGAAGGGAGTGTAGCCCAAAGCAATCCGTTATTACCTGCGCCACGGTGGATTAACGCCGCACTCACTTCGTATGGACAGATTGCTTTGCTGCACATTCTCGTTCCTCGAATGTTCCGCTCGCAATGACGCGTTTAGCGCCAAATTTCAAATTACCAATCACTAATCACCTTTTTTCCCTACCTTTGCGCTTCAAATTTTTGCCCAGGTGGTGAAATTGGTAGACACGCCATCTTGAGGGGGTGGTGCACTCTGTGTATACGAGTTCGAGTCTCGTCCTGGGCACGATAGAAGAGCGGGGAGCGTCAGAGCGAAGAGCGGGGACGGCCCCGTTTTTATTTTGGAAGTAATTTTCAACCCTGTTTCACAGCGGTCAAAAACTGTAGCTTGTATTCATCAGTGCAAAACTTACCAATGAAACTGGTTGTCATGGTGCTGCTGGTAGCGTCTTCTACGCCGCGGGCTGCCACGCAGAGGTGGGTGGCCTCAACGGCAACTGCTACATCCTTTGTTCCAAACTGTTCGCTTATTTCTTTGGCAATCTGCATGGTAAGCCGTTCCTGTACCTGCGGCCTTTTTGAAAGAAATTTCACCAGGCGGTTTACTTTGCTCAGCCCGGCAACCTTATCTTTTGGGATATAGGCTACGTGCGCTTTCCCGAAAAAAGGGATAAAATGATGTTCGCACATGGAATAAAACGTGATGTCGCGGACAATAACTATTTCATCATACTGGTAATTATTCTCAAAGAGCGTTACAGACGGTATATTTTTGGGGTTCAGCCCCTTGAATACTTCTTTCACGTACATTTTTGCTACCCTTGCCGGGGTACCTTTCAGGCTGGCGTCAGTAAGGTCGAGCCCCAATATCTGCATGATTTCTTTAAAATGCTTGCTGATGAGTTCTACCTTTGTGTTATCATCCAGTTCAAAGGCATCCTCCCTCAAGGGAGTGTCCATGGAGGTGGAGATATGGCCGTCGCCGATTTCGTCGGGCGTGCCGTTACTGAGCTTATTTTTGCCCGCTGTATTCAACGTAATTGTTTTCTGTTTCATAAAGTGTTACGGAAAGGTCGAATTTACTTTCAAGCCTTGCCCGGATTTTGTTCCAGATGATAACTACAATATTTTCGGCTGTTGGGTTCAGTTCTTTAAACTCAGGTACGTCTAAATTAAGGTTATGGTGGTCAAAAGGTTCAATAACTTCTTCTTCAATAATGTCTTTTATAATCTTTGCGTCCATCACATACCCTGTATCCGGGTCTATTTCCCCTGTGATTTTGGCAATAACCACGTAATTGTGGCCATGAAAATTCGGCCTGTTGCAAAGCCCGAATATCCTGTCATTTTTTTCATTGTCCCAGGCGGGATTATGAAGACGGTGGGCGGCGTTAAAAGTCTGCCTTCTGTATATGCTGGCTTTCATAAACTTGGAATCAGGAGTCAGAAAAAATCTCTTTCTCAATCCCTTTCTCTTTCTATTGTAGTGCGGATGGTGGGACTCGAACCCACAAGTCTTGCGACACACGCCTCTGAAACGTGCGTGTCTACCAATTTCACCACATCCGCAAAAAACAGGGGTGCAAAGATATGGAAAAAAGGAGGAAAGTAGAGATCTATAATTCCCAATACTGCCTTTCTGTTCTTTGCCAATCTGAAGGTTCTGGAATTGAGCGGGATCTGCTTCGTTTTGAAACCACTTCTAAAGGTGCGGGCGACTGGATAGTTTTGATTTTTTTAGATTGAATTAAGGGTTTGGGTTCGTCCATAATTTTGCCTTTTAGTCTTTTGGCTAATGATATGACCAGGTTTGCGTCCTTTTCGTCGTCTATGTCTATTATTCTCATATATGGCTAATTGATAGGTTAAGACAAATTTACGAATATTTAATCGAAGATGTTTATTTTTTTTGAACTGCGCAAAATCTCTCCCGCACCCGGCCCTTCATTAAAAATCAAGTCAATAATGCTGAGATTTGGCAGAAACCCATGTCTTTCGTTAAAAGCCTGCTGGTAAGGCACCATAACAAAATGCGCATCGATAGCCTGGAATCTTTCTTTAGGGTGGATTTTGTTTTTGTAGTCCAGGTATTCTGCACCTGCAACTTCTGAAAGCAATTTCAATTGTTCGGTATCAACTTTTAGTATTTTTAACAGAACAGTTAACAGCGCCAGGTTAAAATCGAAAAGATTTGCAAAAGGCTGAGAATAAATATCTTCCAGCTTATGGGCATAATGCTCAAAGAAAGCAGTTTTTCCGTAAGCCGACTTGATGCTTTGCCAATGCTGGTGTTGCCAATGGATATGATTGTCAATCAATATTTCCTTGATGGGTAAACGCCGGCGGGATTGATATACAGGAACAATCAAATCAATGGGGCCATTTGCCCCGGCAATGATACACCGGTTACGGTAACTCTGTTTTTCAAAATGCTCTAGATCATCTATAATGACATGATTAAAATTATAAAGCTTGCTGAAATATTGAATGCAAGGCAGGTATTGAAGTTCTAAAAGGATATTCATAGCCATCGGAAATCTACGCAATGATAAGCCAATCCGTAGATTTTTTATACTTTTGAGGCATGAAAAATCCGGAAGCAAACATAAGCCAGGCCTCTGCACCAGGAAATATTTTTGACCAGATTGATGCCTTCCTCGAGAAGAACCGGAATATTTTTTTGCTGGGATGCATCCTTGTTACCTCTTTGTTCTGCTATCTTCTATTCGATGCCCGAATGAGTTTTCAAACGGATGATTCCGAGTATGTAATAATGGCGAGCAATTTTATTAACCACGGGAGCTATCCTTCCTATCATGGCACCCTGTACCCTGTGATGCTTGG
>Ga0134126_10004289_pt1 | contig 17847 bp, 15 predicted proteins | sample KB31752_FD_96881 | JGI IMG/M metagenome (GOLD analysis project Ga0134126, IMG submission 96881) | Terrestrial soil microbial communities with excess Nitrogen fertilizer from Kellogg Biological Station, Michigan, USA - KB3-175-2 | ecosystem: Environmental > Terrestrial > Soil > Unclassified ...
GATTCTGCTAACGGAGCCGCGACCGTCAGGAAGCGGTAAAAGGTGTATCGAAAGGCGAATGGAGCACGACGAGAACAACAGCCGGATTTTTTCACAAACCCGTCAGGAAGCGGTAAAAGGTGTATCGGAAGGCGAATGGAGCACGACGGTCGAGAACAACAGCCGGAGCTTTTCACAACCCTTAATGGTGGTGTTTCTACCGTTTCATCGGCTTCAACGAGTACCGCTTCACCATCGCCACCGACCCGAAGATAACGATCATCGCGACGGCCTCCAGCAGCCCGAAGCGCTCCCGATAAAAAAGCCAGCCCAGCGCCACCGCGACCATTGCGTTGACATACGGATAGATGGAGACGATTGCCACCGGCAGCCGGTCCATCGCGTAGACGTAAGCGCTGTAGCCCACCAGCGATCCAAAGATCACCAGATAAAAAAGTGCCGATACTCCTCTCACGCTCCAGTGCACCGGCGCGTGTGGGAGCAGCAGCGCGAACGGCAGCAGAATTATTCCGGCCGCGAACTGCTGAATTCCTCCGGCGATCACCGGGTGCGCCTTCCCCGATTTTCGGCGTTGATAGATCGAGCCGAAGCACCATGCCGCCATTCCGATTTGCAGGATCAGGAAGCCGTTGAGCAGGTTGTAATCGATCGTGCGCGCGCCCAAGTCGGGAAGAAACAGCAGCGACGCTCCCGCTAGTCCCACTGCCATTCCTCCGAGCGTGGGTCCATGAAGCCGCTCTCCTCCGGGCAGCATGGCTTCGGCTGCGACCATCCAGAACGGCGACATGGTAATGATCAGTCCGGCGATGCCGCTCGGAATGATCACTTCGGCGAACACGAGCGCTCCGTTGCCGATTCCGAGCACCAGCAGTCCGCTGCAGCAGGCGTGGAAAAGTTCGCGTCCGCGGGGCAGGTGCAGGCCGCGGGTGAGAGCGAACAGCAGCATGACCGATCCGGAGATTGTGTAGCGTACCGCTACCAGCACCTGCGGTGGAAAGGTTTCCAGCGCCATGCGGATGCCCAGGTATGTGGTTCCCCAGAAGAAACAGACCGCTACCAGCGCAATGTAGGCCTTAAAAAACGGATTGCGAGGCAATGATTCAGGGTATCATCACGCCGCCCGCGCGCTCCGCCGCGACGTGTGCGCCGGGCAGGCGGAAACTGAAGCAGGCCCCGCGTCCGGGTTCGCTTTCCACCCACATCTCTCCGCCGTGCTCCAGCACCGTTTGCCGCGTGAGAGCGAGCCCTAACCCCAGCCCGTTGCGTTTGCCCGCGGTCACGAAGGGCTGAAAAATCTGCGAGAGAATCTGCGGAGGAACTCCCGGACCGTTATCGCGGACGTGCACCACGGCGTAGCCGCTGTCGAGCTCTGCCGTGATGCGGACCTGCCCGCCCTCGGCCATCGCTTCGATGGCGTTGCCGATGAGATTCACGAAGGCGCGCTCCATGCGGCTGCGCTCGAGGGGGAGTTCGATATCGGGCGGAATATCGACGGAGAGATCGACTTGTTGTAGCGAGGCGGATTCGGCGAGGAAGTCGCACGCGGCCTGCGCCACTTCGCGAAGACGGCACACTTCGGCGGCGGTCGTTTTGCCGCGCGAGACGTTCAGAAGGTCCGAAAGCAGTTCCTGGATGCGGCGGCTGGCGCGGTAAATATTCCCCGCGAGGCGCTTCACGTGAGTGGGCGGAAGGTCCGTATCCACCAGCATTTCGGCGCCGCCGTAGATCGCCGCCAGCGGGTTGCGCAAATCGTGGACAATCGAGCCCGAAAGCCGGCCGATCGTGGAGATGCGCTCCTGGCGAATCAGGTCTTCGCGCGCCTGCCGGATGGACGCGCACATCGCGTTGAACGTTTGCGCGAGCCGCCCCATTTCGTCCTCGCTGCGCACCTCCACCGCGATTGCATAATTCTGGCGGCCCACTTCCGCGGCTGCGCGGTCGAGTTGTTTGACGGGTTCGACGATGCGGCGCGCGAGCAGGTAGGTGAGGCCGAGTCCGGCCGCCATCGCGCCCAGCCAGAGCAGAATGATGTTGGTGTACAGCGCCGCGATGCGCCGGTGGGCGGCGTCGAAGGAGCGCAGAATGCAGATCTCCGCGACTTCATGCCCGGAGATATCGAGCAGCGGTTTGCGATACCACGCATAATCGGCAATGCCGTCGCTGACCAGCTTCGAGGGCTTGGCGTGTTCCAGGTTCGCGCGCACAACGCTGGTCGCTCGCGGGTTTAACGTGCTGGCGATGACAGTCCGCGGAGTCAGAAAGAGATAATCGCTGCCCGTGTCCTCTTTCAACTGCTGAGCCAGCAGCGCGTCCACCTGGAATCCGGCCACCAGAAAATTATTCAGGCTCTCGCCTTGCGTCGACTGCACATAGACCGGCGTGATAGAGAGCTGATACAGTTGCGGCGGACCGGATTCGTGCAGGAAGAAGCCGCCCTCGCCGTTGATGCCGGGACTTTGCGGGTCATCGACGTGGCTGGGGATTTTGGCTGCCGCGGCACGCACGACCTCCACGCTTTTGCCCATGGATTCGGCCGGCACGTCGCCCAGGTTGGCGATCACCCGGCCGGTCGGGTCGGTGACCAGAAACAGAGCGTTGGCCTGCGAAATCTTGCGCCAGATTTCGCCCATGCTGTCCTGAATCGTAGGCGCGTCTCCGGTGCTGAAAGCGGCGCGCACGTTCGGCATCTCGCTCATGATCCGGCTGACGCTCGATAGCAGGTTCGCGCGCGATGCCCAAAGCGCCGTATACGCCCGGAAGCTATGCTGCGCCTCCTCTTCGAGGCTGCCCGACATGGTGCGCGTGACGTTTCCCAGCACGATTTCGCCGGTGAGCGCGAACAGCGCCGTCACCGCGACGCTGGTGGAGAGCATGATCTTCCACAACAGCGAGAGGCGCGAAAATCGCAGGCGCATTTACTTCCCCACGCCTCCGTACGTGCCTGTCTCCGGTGCGTATGGCTTGCCGTGCTTATCCAGGTGCGGCGCGGCGATGAAGCCCGTCTCGGAAATCGAAATCAGCGAAATCGTGAGCCCCTCGGCCGGCACGGTGATGCGATGCTCCAGGAATTTCAGAGTGTCCGGGAGCGCGCGCTCATGAAAAATGCGCAGCATGTATTCGCCGGCCGGCACATTGCCGATCGTGAACTTGCCCGATTCCGGAGTCACCGTATACCACGGCGTGGCGATCACCGCGATGATCGCGCTCATGCTGGAATGAATCTGGCAGAACACGCGCACGATGCCCGGCTTGTTGAACGTGACCGCTTTGCTGGTGCCGGGCGCGTAAAGGCCCACGTCGAACTGCTGCGCGCTGAAGTTCGAAAAAGCGTTGTGGAAGATCGGGTCGAAGTTGGGGAAGTCCACGGTTCCGCCCACCCCGATCGCCAGCACGTGCGGCTGGAACTGTTTGTTCTTCTGAATCATCCTCAGGTGTTGCGGCGGAACGGCGGGCGCCGCATGGTCCACCGGCTCAAGCCAGAGGACGACGCCTGCGTAGTTGTGGCGGCGCACGTTGGGGTCGCGCGAATTGGTGAGCTCCACCTGTCCGGAAACGGTTGCGCCAAAAGCGGCGGCGGCGCTAAAAAAGATAAGCCAGCGCCAAGTCATAGTGATTGTTCCTGAGGATGCTCTGCCCGATGTATCGCGAGCGGATCTGCGAAAACTCGGGGGCGAGGATCACATTGGGGGCGATGCGGAAATAAAGATTCGCGCCGAATTCGATATTGCGCTCCTGGTCGCCCTTCCCCAGGTAGCGGGTAGCGTATTGCTGGTCGCCAAAGAAGATGTGGGCATCCAGCCGCGGCAGCGTGTGAATGGTGAACTGTCCCCAGCCCCCTGCGCTGCCGATTGGCCAGGAGATGCTGCGGAAGACGGCGTAGCCCTGATTAATCAGGCCCGTTCCGAGATTCGCCACATTTTCTCCGTCGTAGAAAGCGCCCGTCAACTCGACTCGTTTCCACGGATTCATAAACCAGTCGAGGCTCCAGACATCGCTCGGGATCGAGAAACCGGCCGCGTGCGTGGTGCTTTCGTGGAATCCGGTGGCAATCTCGATGCGCCGGTCGTCATCGAAATTATGGAAGAGCTCGAAGCGGCCCTCCAGGCCGGGACGGGCACGTTCCACGTTGAAAGTGACCGTTGGCGTATCGTAAGGGCCCACTTCCTGGGTCTCGATAACGCCCATGCGCGCGCGCAGTCCGGAGCGCCAGCCGAACGAGAAATCCTGTTCCAGGCGAACCTGCGGAACCCACAGCCAGAGGTTGCCCGCGCCCGTCATGGGCGAAACTCCCACCTGGGCCAGCGAGGACGGCTCACGGGGATTGAAGATCGGCTTTTCGATTCCGGCAAGAATGTTCTGGTCCTTCCAGGCGATCTCGATATGGCCCGTCCGCAGCCGCATCGTCTGGCCCAAGGGCGTCGTGCCGCTGAAGAAATCCATGTAGACGTTGCCGCTTACAGCGCCATTGCCGGCCACGTGCGGACCGTTAAACTCCAGGCCGATAATTGTTTGACGTAGCTGCAGCCCATCGCGGTGCGTTCCCGTTGCGGCAGCGAATGTCGGGTAAACGAAGCCGCCGCTCTGCTTGGAGTTCATGTATGCATTGGCGAGCAGCGCGCCGGAGAGCCGGATCGGGAATTTCTGCGAAGCTTCGACTTTCGTTTGCGCCTGCTCTTCAATCCGCTGCTTTTGCACGTCGAGCTGTTCCTGCACGGATTGCCCGGGTTTGGCCTGCAGGGCGGCAAGCTGCTCGCGAAGCTGCTTGATCTCCTCGGTCAGCGCGCGGTTTTCGCGCTCCAGAGTGTCCAGGCGGGTGAGGATGGCGTTGAGATCGGGGCTGCTCTGGGCAAACGCGCCAAGTGGAAGGAGCAGCGCCAGCAGACTAACGAGCCGGCACATCGAGCAATTGCTCCAGAGTGCGGCGCACCTGCGCGGGCGAGTAGGGCTTGGGGAAAAAGGCTTGGACACCGAGTTCGGAGAGGCGCCGCGGCGTCGCCGGATCCGTATCGGCGCTGACGACTACCACCGGGATGTGCGACAGGGCTTCATCGTCGCGGATGCGGCTGATGAGCTCGAACCCGTCCATGCGCGGCATGTTGAGGTCGGTAATGATGGCATCGACGGGCGAGAGACGCAAGTGGCGTAACGCGTCGATCCCGGAGCGGGCGGCGACCAGTTCGACACCCGGGATGTCCTGCAAAGCGATTTCGAGCATAGCAGCGGAGTTCTCGGAATCCTCAACCAGGAGAATGGAAACCCGGCCGTCGCGACTGACTGCGAATGCCATTGCTCCATTTTCAGGCAAACCCCTGGTTGAAAGCTGTAAAATCACGGCACAAACCGGTACCCCACCCCGTGTACGGTCAGGAAATGACGCGGTGTATTGGCGTCGGGCTCCAGTTTCTGGCGCAGTTTGACCACGTGCGCGTCCACGGTACGGGTATTTGGGAAAAACTCATATCCCCAGACAGAGTTCAGGATCATATCTCTGGTTAACGGTCTGTCGGGGTTCTGTAAAAAGTAGCAGAGCAGGTTGTATTCGGCGGGTGTAAATTTCAGCTCCTCACCCTTGCGCGTGACCACGCGGCGCTCGAAATCCACCTGCGTATCGGAAAAATGCGCCACCTTGCGGGCGTCGCTGGACGCGCGGCGAAGAACGGCGCGAATCCGCGCCATGAGCTCGCGCGTGCCGAATGGTTTGACGACGTAATCGTCCGCGCCGATTTCGAGGAGCAGCACTTTATCGAGCTCATCGCCCACCGCGCTCAGAACGATAATCGGAAGGTTTGCTTTGGATGCGCGAAGCTGTTTGCAAATCTCGGTGCCGCTCATCCCGGGCAGGCGCAGATCCACCAGAACAAGGTCCGGTTTCAAAGTGACCGCTTTTTCAAAACCACTACGACCGTCTCCGACGAGCACGGCTCGAAAGCCTTCCTGTTCAAGCATCACCCCGATGGTGTCGCGCAGGCTTTCGTCATCGTCAATGACGAGAATCGTCTGCATGTGATTCTTCGATTGTACTGTAGTGCGAGTGGGCGTGTGCTTGGTAGCGGTTCCGTGCGGGTTTGCGGCATCGCGATTTCACCACAGAGACGCAGAGGACACCGAGAGGGCACAGAGAAAACCAATTACCGCTGATTTTATGTTTTCTCTGTGACCTCCCGCTTTTCTCTGTGCCTCCGTGGTGAACAAGCGATGCCGCTATTCCAACGCTGCTGCTTATCGTTTTACTAGCCCCACTCTGATGTCTTCTCTGTGACCCCTCTGCGTCCTCTGCGTCTCTGCGGTGAACTCACCATGCCCCTCCTCCAACACGACTGCTATCGTTTTACTAGTGCCCGAATTACCGGAAGTCGAAACCGTAACCCGCTCCATCAAACCTCTCGTCGGCCGCCGCATCATCAACGCCGAGTTTCGCTGCATGCGCGTGCTGCGCGGCGGCGATCCGCAGCAGATGGCGGAACGGTTGCGTGGCAGGAAGATCGCCGCCGTGAAGCGGTATGGAAAATTCATTGTTGTAACGTTGGACCGCGGCGGCTACTTCCTCATTCATCTCGGGATGACCGGCAAGCTGTTACTCGGCGGCGAACCCGGCAAGCACACCCACGGGATTCTTACCCTCGATCGCGGCGTATTGCTGTATGACGACAGCCGGCAGTTCGGCTGTCTGCAGTTCAGCGAGAGCTTTCCCGCGCGCGTTTCCCGCCTCGGACCGGAACCGCTCGAAGTCGCTTTCGAAGATTTCTTCGCTTCCCTGCACAAGCATAAGACCCGCATCAAAGGCCTCTTGCTGAATCAGAAATTCGTGCGAGGAGTCGGCAACATTTACGCCGACGAGGCGCTCTTCCGGGCGGGCATTCATCCGCTCGCCATGGCGTCGCGGCTGCGCAAAGATCGCGCGCAGAAGCTGTTCGATGCTATGCGGGAAGTCCTGGCCGAAGCGATCGATGCCGGAGGCTCCTCAATCTCCGACTATGTGGACGCGCAGGGACGCAAGGGCTTCTTTCAATTCAGCCATCGTGTATACCAGCGCACCGGGGAACCCTGCATAAGTTGCGGAACGCCGATCCGGAAAGTCCTCGTCACGCAGCGGTCGAGCCACTTCTGTCCGAAGTGCCAGAAGCGTTAACCTGAATACAACCGTAGAGAGATGAAACCAGCACGCAGAATGCCGCGTCATGTGGTGCAACGGCACAGTTTCAGCCGTTAGTGGGACCAAATTGAAGTCATAAGAAGCGCCGCGGTACGTGATAATAGAAAACGTGTGCGCATTCTGCAAACACCAGAGGAGATTTCTGACGTGAGACGAATTAGCCGTTACCTACCGCTTTTCCTGTTGCTCGTGTGCCTGCAGCTTGCCAGTGCGCAGAGCTCCTTCGATATCGGCATTGGCTTTGGCGCCGCCCAAGACAAGGCGACAGGCACGGGGATCGAGGGCAACCCGGCTTCCTTGAACTTCTTCAACAGCTGCGTCGTGGGCTCCACTTCCACGTGCGCGGCGTCGCAGAAGTTGAATGCGTTCATGATGGGTGTCCAGGGCAATCTGATGCTCTGGAAGTATTTGGGCGTGGGCGCTGAAGTTAGCTTCGGACCCGGCAAAACGAATTTTGTGACCTTCCCCAGTTCCACGATTCAAGCGGGGGGCGCCAACTTACAAGAGCGCACCACATTCTATGATTTCAACGCGATTCTTCAGCCGGTGAAGACAAAGCGTGCGGCCATTCAGTTGGAAGGCGGCATCGGCGGCGCGAACTTGAAGTTCTACGCGAGCGGCTCCACAACGGACGCTATCGTAGGAACGCAGAATTTTAGTCAGTTCTATGGCAGCTCCAATCACTTTCAGATCCACGGCGGCTTGGCCGTGCAGATATTCCTGACGGATCACGTATTCCTGAAGCCGCAGTTCGATATTCACTACGTTCCTAACCTCAGTCAATACGGCAGCAATGTGGTCACACAGGAAATGGTGTGGCTGGGTTATAGCTGGGGCGGGCAGTAGAAGCCGGACCAGTTAGTAAATGACCTCCCGCTCCAGCGGACCGCCGCATAAGTGGTCCGCTGGAGCGGTTTTTATTTAGCCTTGTTGATGGCGTCGACCAGTTCCGGCACAACCTGGAAAAGGTCTCCGACAATGCCGTAGTCGGCAATCTCAAAGATTGGTGCGTTCGGATCTTTATTGATCGCAACTACAGTGCGCGAGCCCTTCATCCCGACCAGGTGCTGAATGGCCCCGCTGATGCCGACCGCAACGTACATTTTCGGCGCGACGGTTTGGCCGGAGCTGCCGACCTGCCGCTCCATAGGCAGCCAGCCTGCATCGCAAATAGGTCGCGAGGCGGCAAGTTCGGCGCCGAGTGCCGCGGCAAGCTTCTCGACCATCGGAATGTTGTCCGCTTCCTTGATGCCGCGGCCCACCGACACGATGATCTCGGCCGTAGTGAGATCCACCGCACGCTGCGATTCGCGGAAAAGCTCGAGCGGCTTGGTCCGGATTTGCGCATCGGAGATTTCGGGCGTGAATTGCTCGACGGCCGCTGAGCCTTCCACGACGCGGTCGGCGCGCCAGGCGCCTGCCTGCAGCGACGCGAAGTGAGGACCCTCGCCGGTGAAGCGCAGGTCCGCATTGACCTTGCCCTGGAAAAGCTGCCGCACCAGCACCAGTTGTCCGTTATCCGTCCGGTGCGCGACCACGTCGCTCACCGCGACCTTTCCGAGCGCGGTCGCCAGTTTCGGCAGAAAATCGCGCACTTGATAGGTGTGCGGGAAGATCACGTACGCCGGTTTCTTTTCCGCGATGAGTTGGCGCAGGGCGATGCTGTAGCCATCGGGAGTGTAATCCGCCAGCAAATCGTGATTGACGGCGTACACTTTGTCGAGTTTCCGCGCCGTCAGTTCGCCGGCCAGCCCGTCGATGCCTTTGCCCAGCACCGCGGCGCTTGCCGTGGTCCCCAGCTCGGACGCGAACTGCTGCGCCCCCGCGAGCGTTTCGAAGCTCATGCGGTTCCATTCGCCGCCCCGCTGCTCCAGAATGGCAAGAACGCTCATATCACCCTCGCTTCGAATTTCAGTTTCTCGACCAATTGCGCGGCCGCCTGTTTCGGGTCGCCTTCGAAGAGTTGCGTGCGCTTGGTGCGCTCCGGCAGGTAGACGCGATCCAGCGTCACACTGGCAGCCGGCGGAGTAATCGCCAGCTCGGCAGCGGCCAGGCGCTTCACCTCTTTGCTCTTGGCCTTCTTAATGCCCATGAGAGTGGCGTAGCGCAGTTTGCTGATGCCGGATTGAATCGTGAGCAGCGCCGGCAGCGGCATTTCCACGTGCTGGAACCAGCCGTTTTCCAACTCGCGCTTCACCTTGATTCCGCCGCTCGTGACATCCACTTCCATGATGATGGTGGCGTGCGGCAGTTCCAGAAGTTCGGCCAGGATCACCCCCGTTTGCCCGTAGCCGAGATCGTCGGACTGCAAGCCCGTCAGCACCAGGTCCGGATCCTCGCTGCGGATCGCCGCGGCCAGCAGGTGAGCTCCGGTGAGAGGATCCGCATTCACGCTCTCTTCTTCGATGTGGATCGCGCGGTCGGCGCCTTTGGCCAGCGCTTCGCGAATCGTGCTCGCGGCCCGCTGGGGTCCCGCGCAGACGGCGATGACTTCGCCGCCGTTCTTTTCTTTCAATTGGAGCGCGGCTTCAAGGGCGTATGCGTCGGGTTCGTTGATCTCGTACGTGAGGTCGCTCTCTTCAATCCACTTGCCTGAAGAAGCGATCTTCAACTGGGAATCGCGTGCGGGGACCTGCTTGATACAGACGGCGATTTTCATAAGGGAGGGCTCCTTCTTGAGCCTCGGTTACTCGTAGCGTTTGAAAATCAGGGATCCGTTCGTGCCGCCGAAGCCGAAGCTGTTGGACAGCGCGTATTCGATCTTCATGGGCCGCGGGTGCAGAGGAATGTAATCCAGGTCGCAGCCCTCGTCCGGATTGTCGAGGTTGATCGTGGGGGGTGCAATCTGGTCGCGGATCGCCAGCACGGTGATACCGGCCTCCAGGCCGCCGGCGCCGCCCAAAAGGTGGCCCGTCATGCTCTTGGTGGAACTCACCGCAACCTTGTAAGCGTGGTCCTCAAACGCGCGTTTGATCGCCATCGTCTCGGCACGGTCGCCCACGTCCGTGCTTGTTCCGTGCGCATTGATGTATTCCACCTGCGCGAGGCCGATTCCGGCATCGCGCATCGCGTTCCGCATCACGCGGAAAGCGCCGTCGCCATCGGGGGGCGGGGAAGTAACGTGAAAGGCATCCGCGCTCATACCGTATCCGACGAGTTCGGCCATGATGCGAGCCCCGCGGGCGCGTGCGAATTCGAGTTCTTCGAGCACCAGAATGCCGGCGCCTTCGCCCACTACAAAGCCGTCGCGGTCTTTATCCCACGGCCGCGACGCCCGCTTCGGCTCATCGTTCCGCGTCGATAAAGCGCGCATGGCCGCGAATCCGCCGATTCCCATCGGGGTGATGCAAGCTTCCGTGCCGCCGCAAATCATAGCGTCCGCATCGCCATGTTGGATCAGCCGGTACGAATCGCCAATCGAGTGGGCGCTGGTGGTGCACGCCGTTGCCGTCGCAGAATTCGGCCCTTTGGCGCCGCTGCGGATCGATACATAGCCGCTGGCGAGATTGATAATCGTCGCCGGAATGAAAAAAGGAGAGATGCGCCGCGGACCCTGTTCCAGGAGGATCTGATGTTCGCGCTCGATGACCTCGAAGCCACCGATGCCGCTGCCGATATAAACACCCACCCGCTCGGCAATATCCGGCGTTACCTTGAGGCCGGATCCCGATAGAGCGCACTCCGCCGCCGCGATGGCGAACTGGATGAAGCGCCCCATCTTCTTGATCTCTTTTTTCTCAATGTACTGAGCCGGGTCGAAACCCTTGACTTCACCGGCGATGCGGCAGGAAAAAGCGGTAGCATCGAACCGCGTAATGGGTCCGATGCCGCATTCCCCGGCGCGAATCGCCGCCCAGGTCGTCTCCGTCCCGATCCCTAACGGCGTCAGCAGCCCGACGCCGGTCACTACTACTCTTCGCGTCAAAACGACTCTCCTGGCGAGTATGCGCGCCTACTTTTTCGAAGTCTTGTTCTCGATGTAGTCGACGGCATCTTTGACGGTAGTGATTTTTTCGGCATCCTCGTCGGGGATCTCCAGCTCGAAAGCTTCTTCGAAAGCCATCACGAGCTCAACGATATCGAGTGAATCGGCACCCAGGTCGTCAACGAAGGACGCGTTGCTATCCACCTGGCTCTCGTCTACGCCGAGCTGCTCGACAATAATCTGCTTCACCTTCTGCTCAACTGCCATGATTCCTCCTGGGATTTGCTTAGAGAACGCGTTGATTTTATCTGCCTTTGCGGAGTTTCCGCAAGCCGGGAAACCGTTTGCAGCTGCGGAGCCGGATGCTAGTGGCCGAAAAGCACCACGGGCGGTGGTAAGCGGCCAGCCAAGCTCGATCATAACTATAGCATAATCAGCCTCTTGCGTTTGGTGAAACACATGCATATAGCGCATACGTCGAAAGTTCGTGAGGCTAGCACCTATGAGATATCCGAGCATCCTGTACCGCTTCGCATTACCCGGCTTCGCCCTGATTTTGTGTGTTGGCACGCCAGCCATGGCCCAAACTCAAACCCAGGGCGGATGGCGCCGCGTGGGAGAAGCGCCACCTCCCGCCACGGCGCCTGCAACCACCAACCAGGCCGACCGCACGGACCCCGCCGCTCTACCGGCGTATCCGCAGCAGGACCCGACTGAGCCGGTGGATCGCAGCGATTCGTACGGTCAGCCGCCGCAATCCTCGCAGCCGCAGCCCGGGTACGTTCCGCAAGATACGACGGTACCCCCGGCGACCACGCCACAGACCACCACGCCGCAGACCACGACTCCGATGCCGTCGCAGCGTCCGGCGAACACACGCCCCGCCTATGGGCTTCCCTCGACCGTGAACTTGCAGCCCGGCACCTATTTAATGGTTCGGCTCAACCAGGCTTTGTCTACCGATCACAATCATCCCGGCGATACCTTCTCAGGGACACTGGCTCAGCCCGTGATCGCCAACGGCGTTGTGGTCGCCATGCGTGGACAGACGGTGTACGGCCAGGTCTCGGTCGCCGAAAGGCAGCATTCCGGTAAGGATTCGCAGCTCGGCTTGGAACTCACCGGCATCACGCTGGCCGATGGTACCCAGATGCCCATCCGGTCGCAAATGGTGACGCGGCAGGGTCGCAAAACTCCGGGCGGCGTGGAAGCCGGAACGGTGGTCGGGACCACCGCTATCGGCGCAGCCATCGGCGGTGCGGTCGGCTGGGGAACCGGTGCCGCAGTCGGCGCGGGTGCGGGAGCGCTTGCCGGACTCGCGGGCGTCATGTTGACGCACAATCACGCGACGGTGCTCTATCCCGAAACCATGCTGACCTTCCAGGTGACCTCTCCGGTCATGATCTCGACGGCCAATGCGCCGCAAGCTTTCCGCTTCGTGGGACCTGAGGATTATGCGCAGCAGCAAGGCCCGCAGTACGCCAATCGTCCGCCGATGCGTGGTGCATATCCGGCGCCGGCATACTACTACGGTCCGTCATACTATCCGGCCTACAGCTACTATCCCTACTATTGGGGTCCGAGCTTCGGAGTGGTGATCGGTGGCGGCGGCTGGGGTCGTTGGGGCCGCTTCGGCCGGCGTTGGTAAGGTCCAGGCAGTTTTTACAAATCGGTGTGCTATAGATAAAAGCGGGGGGAGACTTTTGTTCCCCCGCTGAGGCCGCCGAAAACCGATCATGCTTTCGGTTTCGTCTCACAACCCCTTTGATTTCAACAAGCGAAAATGCAAAACCGAAAGATCTTTCGGTTTTCAATCGGGCGGAAGCGCGGTCGTTAGACTTCGTCGCCCGTTTCGGGTTCCGGCAGAACATCTCCTTCGCTTGCTGCCCACACATATAGTGTCGGCAACAAAAATACTCCGAGGATCAGCGCGGCGACCAGTCCGCCCACAATCACGATTGCGAAAGGACGCTGCGAGTCTGAGCCGATCGCCCGGCTGAGCGCCGCCGGCAGCAGTCCGACGCTCGCCACCAGCATCGTCATCATGATCGGACGAAGCCGCTGAACCGAGCCGTCGATCGCCGCGTCCAGAATGCTTTCGCCGCGCGCTCGAAGCTGGTTGATGTATTCCAGCATGATGACGCCGGTCTGCACTGCGACGCCGAACAATGCCAGAAATCCGATGCCGCTCGAGACGCTGAAATGCGTGTGCGTGAGCAGCAGCGCCAGCAATCCGCCGATCGGCGCCATCGCCACATTGCCGAGAATCAGCAGCACCCACTTCGCGGACTTAAACATCGTGAAGAGAATGACGCAGATGACCAGCATGGTGATCGGCACCACGATGGCAAGCCGCTTCTGCGAGCGCTTCTGGCTTTCGTATTCGCCGGCCCAGTCAATGTGATAGCCCACTGGCAGTTTCACCTGCGCCGCCACCTTGTGCATGGCCTCTTCCACCGTGCTGCCAAGGTCGCGGACCGGCACGCTGTACTTGATGGCGACGTAGCGCGAGTTGCCTTCGCGATAGATCTCCGACGCGCCGTCGAGCACCTTCACGTTGCACAACTGCGCGAGTGAAACGCGCTCGCCGCCGGGCGCCACCAGGCGAATGTTCTCGATCGCTTCCTTCGTCGTGCGATACGGCGCCTCGTAGCGCGCCACCAGATCGTAGCGCTGCTCGCCTTCGAGCACCTGCGAAACTGCCTTGCCGCCCACCGCAGTCTCGATTGCGTCCTGCACATCGGTGACGTTGATGCCGTACCGCGCGGCGGCTTCCCGGTCCACGTGAAATTCCAGGTTGGGCTGCCCGATCACGCGGAACAGGCCCAGGTCGGCGATTCCGTTCACGGTCTTCAGCACATTCACAATCTCGTCGCCCTTGGCTTCGAGGGTCTTCAAGTCGTCGCCGTAAATCTTGATGGCGAGCTGCCCCTTCACGCCGCTGACCGCCTCTTCCATGTTGTCGGCAATCGGCTGCGAAAAGTTCCACAACGCGCCGGGCGCCTTCTCCAACTCGCGATCCATCGCTGCCACCAGCGCTTCTTTGTTTTCGTGAAACACGGGCCGCCACTCGCTCTTTTCCTTGAGATCCACGTAATACTCGGTGTTGAAGAAGCCCGTGGTGTCGGTGCCGTCGTCGGGCCGTCCCAACTGGCTGATCACTTGCTTGACCTCGGGAAAAGACGCGAGAATCACGCGCGCCTGATTCATCACACGCGCGCCTTCCGTCGGACCGGTGCTGGGCGCCAGCGTAGCGCGCGCCCAGATCGCGCCTTCGTCGAGGTGCGGAAGGAACTCCGACCCGATGATCCCGCTCATCATCAGATAGACCGAGACGGCGAGCGCACCCGCCGCTACTCCCACCGTCACCCAACGCATGCGAATCGCCGCGCGCAGCGCGAAGCGATATCCGCGGATGATCGCTTCGAGTGCCGGGTTGTGCCACTCGCGCACGTTCCCGCCGAAAAAGAAACTCGACAGCACGGGAGCGATCAAAAGCGAAAACAGAAGTGAGCCCAGCAGCGCGAAGGAAACCGTCCACGCCATCGGCTTAAAAAGGCGGCCCTCCACGCGCTGCAGCGTGAAGATCGGCAGGTACGCCGTGATGATGATGCCAATGGAATAGAACACCGGCCGCTGCACTTCATGCGCGGCTTCGCGGATGGGTGTCAGATTTGACGAAGGGTCGCGCTGATGGCCCAGATAGCGCACGATGTTCTCCACCATGACCACCGCGCCTTCCACCACCATGCCGAAATCCAGCGCGCCCAGCGAGAGCAGATTCGCAGGGATATGTTCCAGGCTTAAACAAATGGAGGCAAACAGCAGCGAGAACGGAATCGTGAGCGCCACAATGAAAGCCCCGCGCGCATTGCCCAAAAACAGGAAGAGGATCAGCGCAACGAGCACGATGCCTTCAATGAGGTTGTGCAGAACAGTGTGAGTGGTGAAGTGGACCAGCACGCTGCGGTCAAGGTGCGGTGCAATCTTCACGCCGGGCGGCAGAATGTGGTTGTTCAGCTCATCCACTTTGGCGTGAATGGCCTCCAGCGTTTCGTCGGAGTTCGCGCCCTTTCGCAAGAGCACGATGCCCTCCACCACATCGGGGTTATCGATGATCTTGCCGTCCGCCCGGTGGATGGCGCGGCCAATCTGCCCCAGGCGAATGCGCGCGCCCTGCTTCACCTCGCCGATATCCTTGATGCGCACCGGCGTGCCGTTCTGAGTCTTCACCACGGTCTCTTCGATATCGTGTACGGTGCGGATCAGGCCAACGGCGCGCACGTTGATCTGCTGCAGTCCGGCTTCGACGAAGCTGCCTCCCGCATTCACATTGTTGTTCGCCAGTTGCTGCTCCACCTGGCCGATGCTGAGCCCGTATGCCACCAACCGGTCGGGGTCGATTGCCACCTGGTATTCGCGCGTGGAGCCGCCGAAGCTCACCACATCCACCACGTTCGGCACGCTCTTGAACTGCTTTTCCAGCGTCCAATCCTCAATCGACTTGAGCGCCATAATGTCGTAATTCGGATTGGTGCTCTTCAGCGTGTACCAATAGATCTGGCCGACGGGGCTGTAATCGGAGCCGATCTGCGGCTGCAATCCGGAGGGCAGATTCAATTGTGAGAGCCGCTCCAGCACCTTCTGCCGGTTCCAGTCGTTGCTGGATTCGTCGTCGAAGATCAGCATCAGGCTGGAGAGTCCGAACAGCGACGTGGAGCGCAAATGTTCCAGGTGCGGAATGCCGTTCATCACGATTTCGATCGGAATCGTGACCTGTTGCTCCACCTCTTCCGCTGCCCGGCCGGGCCACTGCGTGATGATCTGGACGTAGTTGTTGGCCACGTCGGGATACGCCTCGACCGGCAGATTATGAAACGAAATAGCGCCCCACACCAGCAGCAGCAGTGCGGCAAGCGTAACCAGAAATCGGTTATTGAGAGCGAAATCGATGAGCCCGCGGATCATTGTTCGCTCGTGTTCTGCAGCACCAGCGCGTTCGCCACCACCTTGTCGCCGGGCAGCAGGCCCGACACAATCTCCTGCAGGCCGGGTGGCACCATGTTGCCGCCCACCACGGGGACGCGCCGGAACTCCGTCCCGTTCACCGGCATATACACCCAGTCCCGGTCGTGCAGGTGCAGCACGGCGGAAGCAGGCACAACGGCGTGCGCCGCTTTCTTTTCCCCGCGGAACGTCGCCGTGACAAACATGCCGACGCGCAGCGCCTGCGACGGGTTGGCAACCTGCAAACGCACCTTCGCGGTGCGCAGGTTAGGGTCGAGAATCGGGCCGATGTTATCGACGCGGCCCTTCAGCACCATGGATGGATACGCGTTCGGGTGCACCTCGGCGGTCTCGCCGGTGCGCACGAAGTGGAGATCGTTTTCGTAAACGTCGCAGAGAATCCACACCTGCGAAAGATCGGAGATCGTGAATGCGCTTGGTGAGGCGAGACCTTGCGTGCCCGCCGCGGCGGTGACCTGCTGGTCTGTGATGACGCCGGAGATCGGCGCCGTGACGTCTACAATGCTGCTCGGGCGATCCTTGTCCGCGCCCAGAACGTGCAGATGCTCTTGGGCGGTGAGCACGGCGATCTTGGCCTTCGCATTCGCGTCCTCGGCGATTTCGACATCTTTCTGTGCGATCGCGCCTTTGTCATAGAGCAGTTTGGCGCGATCCAGTTGCGCTCGCGTGAGAGTTTCGTCGGCGCCGGCCTGGCGGTAATCCGAAAATGCCTGGGCGAGATCGTTGCTCTGCACGCGCATCAGTAACTGGCCCTTGGTCACGGTATCGCCGAGGCGCGCATGCACTTCCAGAATGCGGCCGGAAGCGAGGGAAACCACCGGGACGTTGCGCGATACATCCACGGCGACCGCGCCCGTTGCCCGCAACTCGGGCACTGCCGCGTACTCTGTGGCAGTCGCCAGCGAAAACTGGTCCGGTTTATCGACCTTGACAATGTCCGAGCCGCCTTCCTGCACCACTTGCGCGGGCGGCGGCGCTTCGGCCTTTGGGTCCGCCGTTTCGCCCTTGGCTCGGCAGCCTGCCAGGCAGGCGGCAGCGGCCAGGCACAGAGCGCCGAGGAGCATACTGCGATTCATGGAATAACCTCGCGGCCGGCCGCGAGATTCAACTGTCCCGCGGCGGTCAGGTAAGAAGCGATCAGGTTGATATAAGCTACCTGCGTGGCGCGGTACTCGCGCTGCGCGTCCAGGTAGTCCACCAGCGCGGCCTGCCCGTGCTGATAGGAAAAAGAGATGGTGTCGCGGATGCGGCCGGCGGTGGCCAGATAGCCATCCGGCGCGCGATACGGTTTTAAGAGGTTGAGCGCGCTCATGAGCGTGTAATACGCGGAGTCGACGTCGCCGAAAACCTGCGCTTCCGTCGCCTGCCGCTCGTGCTCGGCATGCGCGATATCGATCTGCGTGCGCGCCTTCTCCCCTTGATTGCGGTCGAAGATGCGGACCGGGATGCTCACGCTTACACCCATGTAGACGGGGATCGGAGGATTGCGGCCGAAGTCGACGCCGATGGTGGGGTCGGTGGACCCGTTCGCAACGGCGAGCCGGTGGTCCACTTCGGCTTTGCGTATCGTTTGAATCGCCGCCTGCAGATCGGGACGATTGGCGAGGGCGGTGTCGCGGAACGTGCTCAGCGGCGGCACGGCGGCGGAGAAATCGTAGTTGCCCGTAACATCGAAAGCGTCAAGCTGCGTGCGATCGTTCAGCAAGGTGAGCAGCGTGATCTTGGCCGTGCGCAGATTCAC
>Ga0134126_10004290_pt1 | contig 17845 bp, 15 predicted proteins | sample KB31752_FD_96881 | JGI IMG/M metagenome (GOLD analysis project Ga0134126, IMG submission 96881) | Terrestrial soil microbial communities with excess Nitrogen fertilizer from Kellogg Biological Station, Michigan, USA - KB3-175-2 | ecosystem: Environmental > Terrestrial > Soil > Unclassified ...
ACGCGCAACACGACGACTTCATGCCCGCGGGAGCGCAGATAGCCCAGTTGCGTTTCCAGGGCGCCGATCGGCGCGAGCAGGTCGGAAATCAGCACGATCAGGCCGCGCTTCGAGGCTGTTTTGGCGATCTGCTCCAGCGGCGGCCCCAGGTCCGTCGCCGTGCCGGCCAGCGAGCGCTCGAGGCAGAGCATCACGCGGTGCATGTGCCCCTGGCGGAAGCGGGCCGGCAGATACTCTTGAATCTGTTCGTCGAACGTGACCAGGCCCACGGCGTCTCGCTGGATCGAAAGAAAATAGGCGAACGTGGCGGCCGCCGTCTTGGCGTACTCGGCCTTATCGTAGGCCAGCGAGCCGAAGCCCATCGATCGGCTCATGTCGAGGAGCAGATGACAGCGAAGGTTCGTCTCGTCCTCGAATCGCTTGATGTAATAACGGTCGCTGCGGCCGAACAGCCGCCAATCGAGATACCGCAAGTCGTCGCCGGGCGTGTACTGCCGATATTCGCTGAATTCGACCGAAAAGCCGTGAAAGGGGCTGCGATGCAGGCCGTTGAAAAAACCTTCGACGACGATCTTGGCCCGCAGTTCGAGGCTCTTGATGCGCATCAGCGCGGCCGGGTCGACGAACGCTGCGCGTCCTTCATTTTCGACTTTGGATTTTGGATTTTGGATTGACGCTTTCATCGGCCTCTTCTTCGACAATTGCAAGTTTGGAATTCATGTCGGCTGGCGACTTTGAAATCTAAAACGGAACGGTCTCCAAAAGTCGGTCGATCACCTGTTCGACGGAAACGCCCTCGGCCTCGGCGCGATAACCGACGAGAATGCGATGCCGCAGCGTGGCAGGCGCCAGCGCGCGGATATCATCGACGATCACATGCGCGCGGTTTTCGAACAGCGCGCGGACCTTGGCGCCCAATACCAAGTACTGCGCCGCACGCAGCCCGGCGCCCCAGCTTACCCATTGGTTGATGAAGTCGGGCGAGCCGGTCTGTCCCGGGCGGCTGGCCGCCGCCAGGCGCACGGCGTATCGCACCAGTTCTTCCGCCACCGGCGTCTTGCGCACGACCTCATGAAAGTTTCGCACGTCGTCGCCGGTAAATAGCGGCTCGATCGGTTCGGCGCGCCGCGAGGTGGTTTGCATCACGACGGCCACTTCGTCGTCTTCGCCCAGGTAGTCGATCTCGACGTTGAACATGAACCGGTCGAGCTGCGCCTCGGGCAGCGGATAGGTGCCTTCCATCTCGATCGGGTTCTGCGTGGCCAGCACGAAGAACGGCTCTTCCAAGACGTAGCGCACCCCGCCGGCCGTCACCTGGTGCTCTTGCATCGCTTCCAGCAGTGCCGCTTGGGTCTTGGGGGGCGTGCGGTTGATTTCGTCGGCCAGAATCACGTTGGCGAAGATCGGCCCCTTGACGAATTGCAGCTTGCGATGGCCATCGTGCGATTGTTCCAGGATCTCGGCGCCCGTGATGTCGGCCGGCATCAGGTCGGGGGTGAATTGAATCCGCTGGAACTTCAGGTGGAAAATCTGTGCGATCGACCGCACTAGCAAAGTCTTCGCCAATCCCGGCGCCCCGGTGATGAGACAATGCCCGCCGGCGAACAGGCTGATCAACAGTTGTTCGACCACCTCCTTCTGGCCGACGATGACCTTCGAGAGTTCGGCGCCGATCCTCCGGCGGCTGGCGCGAATTTGTTCGACGATTTCCCGTTCCGCTTCATAGGCGTCGACTTCAGTTGCCACTAGGGGTTGCTCCGCGGTGTTGTGCGTTGCGATTCGAGAGTCGTGATTCGCGAGTTCGAGGATTCAGTGCGTCATGGCATAGGTCACGATGTTGATGCCCAACGGGTAGGACCATTTTTCGGAGAACTCGTGGAAATACCCTGAGTCTTCTCCTTCGCGCTCCCAGCCGTCGCCCAGATCGGTGTTGTGGCAGATGATGGCCATCATCCGTCCCTTGTCGTCGAACAGCGCCCGGTAGTGCGGCTCTTGGGCGTCCCAGCGCTCATAGGTCCGGCCGCCCCAGTATCCATGAATGCTGGGAACTTGCGGCTTTTTCTTGAGATCGTAGACGCAATGGAAGATTTCGTGCTCCAGCGGCAGTTCGACCGGCTCTTTGTCCGGAAAGACCCGCTTGAGGTTTTGGTGGAAGACGAACCATTCGTCTTCGCCCCAAAAATCGTCGACCATCAAAAAGCCGCCGTTGAGCAGATAGCGCCGCAGCCCGGCGACCTCTTCCTCCGTGAGCGCCATGTGGCCCGGCTCGATCAAGTAGATGAACGGATATCGAGCAGCGCCTCGTCGGTCAAATCGAGCACCTTGCCGTTGGGATCGACCTCCAACGAAGTCAACTCGTGCAGGCGGAAGGAGAAATTCAAGTCGCTGTCGGGGTAATCGACCCGCCACTTTTCCCAGCCCCAGCCGCCGCCGCCCGAAGTGTATCGCACGCGCACGAACGTGAACACGTCCTGCTGGAAAGGCGTCTCGTTTTCCCAGACCGGCACGCCGTTGCGGTCGCCTTCTTCGCGCTGGAAGCGCCGGCCGCCGAAACGGCCGCGCTGCGCCAGGGCGGCCGTGCCGATCAACACGGTCAAGAGCGACAGCATCAGCAGCAAAGCAAGGCGGCGTTTCAAGGTTTTTCCTCCATTTCGCGAACGATGGCCAGCAATTCGCGCTGGGCCGCGCGATAGCGCGGCGCTTCTTCCAGGGCTTCGAGCGCTTGCCGCTTGGCGCCGGCGAGATCGCCGGTACGGTGCAGCAGCGTCGCCAGCCGATAGTGCAGTTCCGCCGGATCGATCGGTTCGAGCTGCACGAGCGCCCGGCAAGACTCGATCGCCAGCGCGTCGTCGCCGGTGCGCTCCGCGGCGTCGGCCAAGTGGCGGTGCGGCGCCTTCAGCAGCGGATTGACGGCCAACATTCGCGTTCCATGTTTTACCACCGCCGCCCAATCTTCGGCCTGCGACGCAAGATCCAGCAATCGCGCGAGCGCGTCGGCCTCGTCGGCCGACATGCCGGCCAGTTGTTCCAATGCCGCTCGTTCCTCGACGGCTTGGTCCAACTCGCGGTGGACGGCGGCGAGCATCGCATAGGGATTGCCGGCGCCGCTATCTTCCGGATAGAGCTCGATCATCGTTTCCAGCGGCGCCTTCGCTTCGGCCCATTTTTCGTCGGCCAGCAGTTGCTTGGCCAGTCGTCCGAGAGCTCGATAGTTCTTGGGATGCTCTTTGGTCCACGCGGCGAGTTGCTCGGCGTCGGCGGCCGGCGGCAACTCAGGCTCCGACCAATCGGCCGCCGGCGCCATTTCACTAGCGCGTTTCCGGGCGAACTCGGCGAATTCCTCGTCGAGCGCTGCGAGCGAACCCGTATGGCGAGCCAGGGCGTCGTTGATGGGCATGCCGACGCCCAAATCGACGAGCACTCGCTTGAGCGTTTCCAGGCCGTGTTTTTCGACCAGGTGCTCGACGACCAGCGAAGATTCGTAGTAGGCGAATTGCAAATGTTGCGCGGTGGGCGGATGCAGAAAGGCCCCGCTCAATCGGCTGACGGGCGTCAGCTCGTCGCCCAACATCATGTCGCGGTAGCGCGGGTTGATCGTTTGCCCCCAGGTCGGATCGGCTTGCCGCTCTTCGTAGACCGAGATGCCTTCGCTCAACCAACGCGGCATTTTGTTGTTGGTCTTGTGCAGCGTGACGACATGGCAGAATTCGTGCCACAGCGTCGCCTGCCAATTCGCGGGCGTTTCCCCTTGCGACGCCGGGCTGTTCGCCGTAATCACGCGGCCGAAGCAGACCCCCAGAAACCCCGCGCCGCCGGGCAAGCCGAACGTGCGGATTGCGAAATCCTGCTGGCGAGGAAACAATTCCACAATCACCGGCTCGTCGATCTTGACCTCGTACTTCGCGCACAGCGTTTGCTTGGCCCGCTCTAGCAGCGCGACGACCCGCGGGCCGTAAATCGCCGCCTCGCGCGGGTCCATGCGGACGAGAAAGCCGTCGCCTTCGAGCGTGCGAAACTTGCCGATGCTGTCCTCAAGCTCGACCAGATTGTGCGCCACCACGTTGTAGCCGTCCTGGTCGTACACTTCGTCGGCCAAGCGCCAACCTTCTTCTTCGTCGCCCAGCCGCAACAAGTCCTGCGCAAGCTGCATCTTGGCGGGCAGGAACTCGGGGGCCAGCGCGAGCGCCTGGCGCTGGCGCTTGGCGCCTTCGGCAAAGCGGTATTTTTGAGACAGCTTCACGCCGATCAGGTGATCGACCTCCGGGTTCGCCGGCCACCAGCGCAGCGCCGCCCGATAACACTCGGCCTCTCGCTCCGGCTCGTTTCTCAAGTGCGCCAGTACGGCGCGATAGGCCAAGGCGCGGGGATGTTCGGGGTTGATCGTCGCGACGCGCTGGAGCATTTGCGCCGCCTCGTCGTAACGTTCGGAATCGATCTGATCGTCGACCAGGAACAGCAGGCCGTCGACGTAGTTGGAGTTGATCGACAGCGCGGCCTTCAAGGGCGCCTGCGCCTTCTCGCGCTCGCTGGCGGCGAAGGCCTGCGCCAGGCCGAAATGCGCGTCGGGATCGCCGCCGTCGAGCTTGATCGCCTGCTCGAAGGCTTCGGCCGCCAACGCGTAGTCTTGTTTTTCCAGCGCCAAATCGCCGCTGGCCAGATAGGCGGCGGCGTCGTTCGGCTCGCGCTTCTTGACTTCGTTGTAGAGCTTGTCGAGCACCTGTTTCGGATCGACGCCCTGCGCCAGGAAGAAACGTCCGAGCAGCACCTGGCTGGCCGGCTCGCGGAATTGCAAGGGCGACTGGCGCGCCATCGCTCCGATCTCGTCGAGCAATTTCTGGGCCCGCTCCGCTTGGCCGTTGTAGCGGCAGACCTCGCGCCCCCGCCAACGCAGTTGAATGCTGAATCGAAAGCTTGTCAGCGCGGCATCGAGCGTTTTTAGCGCGTCGGGATAGCGACCCAGCGCCAATTCGGACTTGAGCTTCAACAGCGGCCAATTCTCGCTGAATTCGCCCCCGGCCGCGGCCTTCTGCGCGGCTTCGACGCACTCCGCGTATTTGCCCGTACGGAAGAGTTGATCGGCTTCGCGCAGATCGGCCGCGCTCGCTATCGCCACGGCCCACGGCAGCGCGCAACACGCCGCAAGCGCCGCAGACAATAACCATCGCCGGCGCCGTTGGGCGCAGACGGCTTGCGTTTCGGCGCATGTTGTCGTGTCGCTGCGAACGGTCATGGACCGCATCCTTTCTGCGACGACTCTTCCCGGCCTTGGGTCGTGCGCGTCGCGCGGTGCGAGGACGAGGCCGCCGGCGCACGACGGTTTCATTCTATCGCAAGCGGACAAGCGGCCCAACTAAATTGATTCCCCGGTCGGACCTCGAAGCGCGTCCGTGGTCTGGCCGCGCTCGGCGGTTACATGCGGGGAGCAAGAATTCAGGCGGCCCGCTGGAAAGCGGCGATTCGCTCGCAATCGGCTGCGCCGGTTTTCTTCGCCGCGGCCGCTTCATAGGCCAGCACTGCATGACGGGCGGATAGCCCCATCGACAGCAGCAAACATAGATTGCCGACCATTTCGCAGCCCTCTTCGACCATCACCTCCGGCTCGTTCTTGCGAGGCAGGATGAACGCCATTTCGGCGGCCACCGCGGTGGCGTAGAACGCGGCGGTCGAAAACAAGGCGGCGATCGCCGAACGACAGGGCCAGACGGCTCGCAGCAGCCCCAGTCCCAACAGCGACAATGCGATCGCGTAACCGCCGGCCCACCAGATCGTGCCGTCGCCAAGAATGCGGTGGCCGGTGGCATGCGACATCAGCTCTTTGAACGCTTCGTGCAGGCTCGCACATTCATCGATGCTCATCACGAGCCAGGCTGCCGCGGCGAACAGCCAAATACACGCCCGCCCGGCGCCGGGCGTGTTGCGCCGGACGGCATGGACCAATAACGACGTGAGGGCGGCCATTTCGAGCGTCGCAGTCGAAAACCAGACGGCCAGGCTGCCCTCTCCCTCCAGATCCAGCGCGGCCACGCGGCCGTCGGTCGTCATCGGCGCCAACTGCGGCATCCACGCATACAGCGCCTCCAGGGCGCCGACCGCAAGCAAGCCGGCCAGCATCAGCCCGGCGAACGTCGCGTTTTTTCGCGGCGCCAAGTCGGTGATGCGTAGAGGACCGTCCATCCGTAGAGCGTCTCCCAGGAATATGCACAAGCGGCGGGATGATAGCGGGGCGTGAAGCCCAGAGGCAAGGCGACTTCTTTCGTGCGGCTCCTCTCGGCGGTAGCTCCGCTCACTCCGCGGCGGAGATGACGCCGGAGGTGTCCTCTACGTATGGGGGACGACTTGCAGTCGGAAAAAGCCATCCAAACGGCCATTTTCTGGCCTCAACAGATTGCCCAAACTGCCCCTTTATCCCGTCTCCTTGACCCTACTCCGGAACGGGGCATAAACTTGCATGGGAGGCGCCGATAAATACATGTAGAGGCATCCTCCTGATCCGATGGATACGGTTCGTCCTTGCGGCCCAACAGGGGTTCAAGGACCGGGAGGCCAGGATATATGGATCGAAAGCATTCCCAGGTATCGCTTTATCGCTTTTTTTCGGGCTTGGCCGAGTTCACGTTCGAGACTCGGTTGGGGATCGCCGACCCGGCGCTTGTGGACTACATCGCCGCCTTGCTGGCGCGATTCATTCATTGCGACGCGATCTATAAGGTCCGGAATCCGGCGGGCCGGCCCCTGCAAGAGGTTGGCGAAATGCTCGTCGAGGCCGAGGCCCGCATGGGCGATGCCCGGCGAGAGGTCCACCGCCACATCGGCGACTTCACGCTGTTTTGGACCGGCCTTTATCCGGAAGCCTTGCGGCGGTTGCAAAAACAACCGCGGCTCGACTATTTCGTCGACTACTGCGAACAGGGCAAGCGGGCCTACCACATCGCCAGCACGATCCCGACCGAGCAAGACGCCCGTGAGAACGGGGTGCTTGAACGGCTCAGTCACGACTTCGAGCTTTGTGCTTACGGGCTCGGCGAATTGCGCCGCGAGTGGCATCGCCGCGATGCGGATTCGGGCGAGAGCCCTGCGCCGTGGATCATCAACTAGCGGCCCTTAACTGGCGCGCCGCGCATGAAAAAGGCCGCTAGGCGGGGCAGGAACCTAGCGGCCAAGATTTTGCCGCCCGAAGGCGACGAGTGCATTATAGCGGTCGCTCGCGATCATGCAAGCATTTTTTTGCGGAAATTTTTTACCCGGTTCTTCGCCGCTCCTACGAACTGCGAAAAACCCTCCGTTTGAGGGCTGACATTCAAGCGATTCGGACCGCGCCCGAAGGACTAGGCAAGTGCGGAAGACTGGGTGGAAATTCTGGTTCGGCCAACCGCTCGATGCGTGCTCCGAGCGCCCGAAGCTTTTGCTCCAGCCGCTCGTAGCCTCGGTCGACGTGATCGACGCGCCGCACGACGGTCTGGCCTTCGGCAGCCAGTCCTGCGAGCAGCAACCCGGCGCCGGCTCGCAGGTCGGAAGCCGTCACGCACGCGCCGCGCAATCGCTCGACGCCCGAAACGATTGCCGTCTCGCCGGCGCGCTCGATGCGCGCGCCGAGCCGCTCGAGCTCCGCAACATGCGAGAACCGGTCGCTGAACACGCAATCGCGAAGCATGGTCGAACCCGACGCCAATGTCATCCACGCCATCCATTGCGGTTGTAGATCGGTCGGGATGCCCGGATAAGGCAGCGCCGTGAGCCGGGTCGGCTTGGGCCGATTTCGGCAGGCGAGCGAGATCCGATCGCCCGAGATCGCCAGCTCGGCGCCGGCCCGACGCAGATGGACGAACACTTGTGCGAGATGCCGCGGGTTCGCGCCTGCGATCGTCGCCTCGCCGCCGGTGATCGCCGCGGCCAGCAGCAGCGTGGCCGTCTCGATGCGATCGGGGATAATGCGATAGCTGGCGCCGCCCAATTCGCCGCAGCCATCGATGACGAGCGTCTGCGTGCCGAGGCCCGCGATCTTCGCTCCTAGGGCGATCAGAAAGCGGCCCAGGTCGACTACTTCGGGCTCGCTGGCGGCGCCGGTGATCGTGGTCCGCCCTCGCGCCAAAACGGCGGCGCTGAGCACGTTGGCGGTTCCGGTCACCGTCGGGCCGCGCGGCCCGCTCAGATGAACGTGGGCGCCGACAAGCCGGCGCGCTTCCGCGACGACATAGCCGTGCTCGACTCGGATCTTCGCCCCCAGGGCCTCAAGCCCCTTGAGGTGCAAATCGACCGGCCTATCTCCGATATTGCAGCCGCCGGGCAACGCGACGACCGCCCGGCCGCGCCGCGCCAAGAGCGGACCCAGCACGCAGAAGCTGGCGCGCATGCGGCGGACTAGCTCGTCATCGGCGCGCGTCGGCCGCGGGTCGACGGTTTCAAGCTTCGTCCGGCCATCGAGTTGGGGTTTGACCTCGACGCCGAGATGCCCCAGCACCAGCGACAGCGTGTCGACGTCGACCACCTTCGGAACGCCGGAGAGCCAGACGGGCGCGCCAGCCAGAATGCTGGCGGCCATGATCGGCAGGGCGGCGTTTTTCGAGCCGCCGGCGGCGACTTCGCCCCGCAGAGGAATCCCGCCTTGGATTCGGAAGACGTCCATGTGGGAGTAGGGAGTAGAGAGTTAGGACTGAGTAGATGTCAGGGTTTGCGGCGGGCTTGGACCACGCGAGGCAGTCCGGCCAGATCCTTGATGGTCGGGAAAAGTTCGAAACGATCGTCGGCGGCGACGAGCCCGCGAACGGCCGCGTCGAGTTGGGGGCTGATCTCGCTCAACAGCCAACCGCCAAGCACAAGCCGCTCGGCGGCTTCGCCAATCAGTAGCTCGATGACCTCCGTGCCGCGCGGCCCGGCGACCAGCGCCAAATGCGGCTCGTAATCGCGGACGTCGCGCTCGAGTCCGGCCATTTCGCCTTCGGCGACGTAGGGCGGGTTCGAGACGATGAAGTCGAACCGCCGCTCGGCGGGCACGGCCGAAAACAAATCGCTCTCGATGAATTCAATGCGTTCGCTGAGCGCGTGCTCGGCTGCATTCGTCCGCGCCACCTTCAAGGCCGCCGGACTGACATCGAGCGCCGTCACGCGGCTGTTTTCCAACCGCTTCGCCGCGCAGATGGCGATGACGCCGCTGCCGGCGCCGACGTCGGCGATTTGCCAATGCTCGCCCGCCGGCGTTTGACGTTCGGCCAGATCGAGCAGTCGGACCACGAGGAACTCGGTTTCGGGCCGCGGAATCAGCACGTCGGGCGTGACGCGGAACGAGAGCGAATAGAACTCGCGCCGGCCGACGAGATACGCCACCGGAGCGCCTGCGGCCCGGCGGCGGACCAACTCGCGAAAAGCCGTCCGCATGGCTTCTTCCGGAACGTCGCCGAACGCGGTATACAACTCGATGCGCCGGCAGCCGAGCGCCTCGGCCAGCAGCACTTCGGCGTCGAGCCGCGGGCTATCGGCGCCGCGCTCCTTCAAATAGCCGGTCGTCCACTGCAGCAGCCGTCCGATCGTCCAGGTCTCAGTCTCGGGCATGGCGCGACGGAACACAGGGGCGAAGCCCCGGTTTTCCCCGAGGCTTTTTCAAAGTGCCCCCTGAAGGACTTGAACCTTCAACCCTCTGATTAAGAGTCAGATGCTCTGCCGATTGAGCTAAGGAGGCGGCGAAACTCACGCGCCGGCAAGCAGCCGTATGGTGGCCGCCAACCGGGGCGTTCTGCAACCCTAATCGTACCGAGATCGCCGCATCGCTCAAGGGGCAATTCCCCAATTCGCCTCTCTGCGATTCGCCTCAGTCGGCCGACTGCATCCCCAAGAGGCGCATTTTCCGGTAGAGGTTCGAGCGATGAACGCCCAGCCGTCGCGCGGCTTCGTTCATGTTGCCGCCCGCGGATGCGATCGCTTGTTCGATGTAGGCGCTTTGGAAACTGGACGTCGCTTCGTTCAACGACAAGTCGCCGCGAGCGACCGCCGCCGGCCCGGCGCCCGACGGCGCGAGGATGAAGGCCGGGTCGTCGGCCTCGATCGTGTCGGCCGGCGCGAGATAGGCCAGGCGCTCCATCAGGTTGCGCAATTCGCGGACATTGCCCGGCCAGGCATGGGCCTCGAGCTTGCGTCGAGCGCCGGCCGAAAGCTCGATCGGCTTGCGGCGCGCCTTGTGACAGAAATCGCCGAGAAAATGTTCCGCCAAAACCAAAATATCTTCCCGCCGCTCGCGCAGCGGGGGAATTTGCAATGCGACGACATTCAACCGAAAGTACAGATCCTGGCGGAACTTCTTTTGGGAGGCCATCTCGGCCAAGTCCTGGTTCGTGGCGGCGATCACCCGAGCGTCGGTGTGGATCGGTTTCGAGCCGCCGACGCGGACCACGATTTTTTCCTCGAGCACGCGCAGCAGCTTCGCTTGGCCCGATGGGCTGAGATCGCCGATCTCGTCGAGAAACAGCGTGCCGCCCGACGCCAATTCGAATTTGCCGGCCCGCGTTTCATGCGCGTCGGTGAAGGCCCCTTTCTCGTGCCCGAAGAGCTCGCTTTCCAGCAGGGTCTCGGAGATGGCGGCGCAATTGACGGCGATGAACGGCTGGTCGCGACGAGCGCTCTGATAGTGGATGGATTGGCTGACGACTTCCTTGCCCGTCCCGTTTTCGCCCAAGATGAGCACCGCCAAATCGGTCTTTGCCACGCGGCCGATGGTCGCTCGCAGCGCCTCGATCGCCGGGTTCTCGCCGATCAGCCGAACGCCCTGAGATGCTTGCTCGGCGATCAGCCGCCGCGACTGGAGCAGGGCCTGGCGCTCTTGGGCGTTCTCCAGCGCAATCGCCGCCTGGGCCGCGAACTCGACGAGCGTGGCCTCGTCTTCCTCGGAAAAATTGCCGTCGCGCTTGTTGATCGTTTCGAAGACGCCGAACAACTCGCCGCGCCGCGAGCGCAACGGCACGCACAGCAAAGTCCGCGTCCGGTAATGAAGCTGGGCGTCGACTTGGCGATTGATTTGTTCATGGTCGTCGGCCAGATCGACGCGGTGCGGCAGGCCCGTTTGCATCACCCGGCCGACGATCCCCGAATTGTCGGGAATGCGCAACTCCTCTTTGCCGACGCCCAGCGCCGGCCGGCCGACGAGGGTATGGCTGTGGCGGTCCCAAAGAAAAATACTGGCCCGGTCCGCGTGCAGCAGCCGGGCGGCCGCCTCGGCCATTTCGACGAGCAGCGATTCGGTTTGCTGGTTCTGGTTCCAGCGGCCGGCGATGTCGAGAATCGCCTCCAAGCGTTCGATGCGGCGGCGCTGCCGGTCGCGCTCGCGGACCGTCGCCAGGCCTTGCCCGCAAACCGCGGCCAACGAGGCGGCGATCTGGTCGCCCGTAGGACGGGCCTCCGGTCCGTCAAACGACGCACTGGAAGTTCCTTCCATGCTCGACGGACTGGAAGTCCGTCCTACATTGCCTGCATTCATGCCGCGAGCCATTTGCGGAAGATGCAGCAGGAGCAATTCGGCTGAGGCGGCCTTGGCTTCCAGCGGCGCCGCCAGCCAGCGATCGGCGCGTACCAACCGTTCGCGGTCGAGCGCTTCGGCAAGCAGGACGGCCGGCGGCGCCTGATGCGGTCCGGCCGCTGCAACCTCGGTCCAGGCGCCGTGCGAGGCGCTGACGACCGCCGCAAAATCGGCGTTGGCGGCGGCCAGCACCCAAGGCAGAACTTGGTTCAAGAAGGCCGCCGGCTCGCTCGACTGGCCGGCCGTCCAGAGAATCTGCGACGCCATGCGGGCCAACTCCGCATCGTTAGCCGGCCAGCAAGGAAGCGGGGGGTCCAAGTGTGAAGTTCCGGATTTCAGGTTTCAGGTTCCGGGTTCCAAGTTCCAGATTTTAAGTTCCAAGTTCCAGCTTGCGATCTCCACTGCCCACCTCCTAACTCCTAACTCCTAACTCCTAACTCCTAACTCCTAAAAAAAGCATAGGCAGCCCGGCGCCAAATAACAAGTTGAGCAATCGGCCCGCAGAAGCTATGTTGCGTGCTTCGAAACCAAGGAGACGCTCATGGGTTTGTTCGACGGCAAAAAAGGGCTGATTCTCGGGGTGGCGAACGATAATTCGATCGCCTGGGCGATCGCCGAATTCGTCATGGCCGAGGGCGCCGAGTGCGGCTTCACGCACCTGCCCGACCGACCCGACGACGAGCGGCAGCGCAACCGGCGGCGAGTTTCGCAGTTGACCGACAAGGCCGAGCGGGCCAAGTTTCTGCTGCCGCTCGACGTCACGAAAGACGCCGATATCGCCGCCGTGATGGCCAAGGCGGCCGAGACGTTCGGCAAGATCGACTTCCTGGTCCATTCGATCGCCTATGCCGCCCTGGACGACCTGAAAGTCGACACCGTCCAGACGAGCCGCGAAGGTTTCAAGCTGGCGATGGAAATCAGCGCCTATAGCCTGATCGCCGTTAGCAATGCGGCGAAGGACATCATGGCCCCCAAGGCGAGCATCATCACGATGACCTACTTCGGCGGCGAGAAGGCCGTGCCGGGCTACAATGTGATGGGCGTCTGCAAGGCGGCGCTCGATTCGATCGTCAAATACCTGGCGTTCGATCTCGGCCCGCGCGGCATTCGGGTCAACGCCGTCAGCGCCGGGCCGGTGCGAACGCTCGCCGGCCGCGCGGCGGGCGTCGACGACATGCTGCCGCTGTACGAAAAGATGGCGCCGCTGGGCCGCAACGTGACCCACGCCGAAGTCGGCCGCACCGCCGGCTTTTTGCTTTCCGACATGTCGGACGGGATCACCGGCGAGTTGCTGCACATCGACGGCGGGTACAACATCATGGGCTCGCCGGGGCGGCTGTTGGATGCATACAAGGGCCAAGAGCGCTAATCTCCGTCGCTTGGCCTTAAATCCCCTCTCCCTTTGGGAGAGGGTCAGGGTGAGGGAGGAAAAATCCCCTCTCCCTTTGGGAGAGGGTCAGGGTGAGGGAGAATCGCCTCATCAACACGCCCTCTCCCCAGCCCTCTTCCAGAGGGAGAGGGAGTTCTCGGAGAGGTTGTTATTCTGCTAGACTACCGGCGGATCCTCGCCGCATTGACCATCGAAACACGCCCTCAGGAGCTACTCGCGGATGATTACCGTCGGCATGAACTACCACGTGATTCAGGGTAAGCAAAAGGACTTCGAAGAGAAGTTCGCGGCGGTGATCGACGCCTTGAAGGCGGCCAAGGGGCACAGCACGTCGACGCTTTGGAAAGACGTGAGCGACGACGCCTCTTACCTGATCACGAGCGAATGGTCCGAGGAACAGGCCTTTCTCGACTTCATCCACAGCCAGGCCTTCAAAGACGTGACGACCTGGGGCAAGGAGCAGATTCTCTCGGGCCGCCCGCAGCACAAGATCTACAAGCACTAGCGACCGATTCACGGCCGATACCCATGACGGCCACCTCTATCAAGGCAGATGCAAGTCGTTCCCGATCGACGACGACGAGCACTTTTATCAAGTCGCCCGCTACGTCGAGCGCAATGCGCTGCGCGCCGGTCTCGTTCGCCGCGCGGAAGATTGGCGGTTTTCAAGCCTATGGCGCCGCTTGCACGGAGGCGCGGAGGCGCGAATGACGTTGAGCGATTGGCCGTTGCCGCGTCCGCGCTCAGGGGTCGATTACGTCAACCAACCGCAGAGCGACGCGGAATTGGAGCCCGTTCGCCGCAGCCTCGACCGCGGCCAACCCTATGGCGGCGAGGCCTGGGTTCGCGATGCGGCCTCACGGCTCGGGCTCGAGTCGTCGCTCCGCCCTCGCGGTCGACCGAACAAGGAATCGCCTATGTGAAGGGGGCGAAATAAATGGACCTGTCCCCCTTATCTCCTCCCTTTATCTCCTCCGCGGCCAACCCTACGGCGGCGAGGCCTGGGTTCGCGATGCGGCCTCACGGCTCAGGCTCGAGTCGTCGCTCCGCCCTCGTGGTCGACCGAACAAGGAATCGCCTATGTGAAGGGGGCGAAATAAATGGACCTGTCCCCTTTATCTCCCCCCTTTATCTCCCTCGTGTCAAGATACGCAGGGGGGCAGACAAACGGGGCAGACAAACGGGGCAGACAAATGGGGCAGACAAACGGGACAGACAAACGGGACAGGTCCAATAGTTATTCCGCCCTCTTGAATCATGGCACGAAGCGCAATCGGGCCGGCCGCTCACCACCGCTCGATTGGCAGGCGATTGGCGCGCATGAAGGCTTCGGCCTCTTGGCGCGTGAAGACGCTTTCGGTGGCGCCGATGGAACGCACGCAACTGGCGCCCAGGGCGCTGCCCCACTCGAGACAACGCAGCGGATCGCCGCCGGCGAGCAAGCCGGCGATGTAGCCGGCGTCGAAGGCGTCGCCGGCGCCCGTGGCGCCAACGTAGCTCGTCGGATACGCGCCGGCCTTGACGCGCAGACCTTCGCTGAGCAGCACCGTGCCGCGCCCGCCGCAGGTAATCGCCACCGTGCGAACGCCCGCGGAGTGAAACCGCTCGGCCTGCCGGCAGGGATCTTCGAGGCCGGTGATCAAGGCGGCTTCGTCATCGTTGGGCAGAAAGACGTCGGTTTCGGCCAGCACCGGCGCCAACTCGGGCCAATGATCGCCGGCGCCGGGCAGCACGATGTCGAGCACCGTCGTCACTCCCGCGGCCCGAGCCTGGCGAAAGAGCGAGGCCAACGCGTCGGCCTTCATCCCCGGCATGAGCAGATACCCGCCGACGTAGAGCACCTTGGCCTGCCGAACCTGCTCCAGCGGTATGTCGGCCGCCGTGATGTGTGCGTTGGCCCCAATCGCATGGATGAAGCGGCGGTCCTCGCCGGCGACATTGACGATCAACGTGCCCGAAGTGCCGACGCCGGGCAAACGCCGAATCGTGCGAACGTCGATGCCGCGGCCTTCGAGCGTTTCGATCACGAACCGGCCGAACACGTCATCGCCGACGCAGCCCACGACCCCCACGTCGACCCCCACGCGGGCCAAGTCCATCGCGGCGTTCGAGGCGCAGCCGCCGATGTTCAGCAGCAGATGGTCTGCGAGCACCAGTTCGCCCGACTTCGGCAACCGCGCGATCGGAGCGCAGAGATGATCGGCGACGAGCAGGCCGACGCTGAGACAGTCAGGCATTTTTTATAAGTTCCAGGTTTCAAGTTCCAAGTTTCAGGTTCTCGACTTGGAATCTGGAATCTGAAACCTGGAACTCCCAAACTTCCAAACCGGTCTTGACGGCGCGACGGGCTTCCCGTACCGTTCGCGACGCTGGGGTCGGCGGCTCAGGAGAAGCCGTCTCGCAAACGTGTGCTCGTTTTAACAGTCGGGCGCTTGGTTTTCCATCCCTCGACTCGCTTCGACCGGGCCGCCTTGCGAGTGACCCCGTTCGACCGCACCCGCTGCGGCCATGGATGGTTTCATCGCGGGGTTCCGAGGCATGACGCGAAACGCGATCGTCTCGACGGTCCTGGCGTGGTTGGCGGTCTTCGAGCCTGGCTCGTTGCAAACGGCCGCCGAAGAACCGCAGCCGGCGCTCCGCATCGCCAATCTGGTGCGCCGACTGGGCAGCGACGCCTTCACCGAGCGCGACGCGGCCGAAGCCCAGTTGGCGAGCTTAGGCCCCGCCGCTCGCGACCAACTGCTCGCGGCGACGAACAGCGCCGATCCGGAAGTCCGCCTGCGGGCGAAAAACCTGCTGCGGCGATTGAAAATCGACGAGCTTTGGGCGGCGTCGAAGGTCCACTGCCAGGTCCACGAGGCTTCCGCCGCGGCGACCTTGGCGACGATCACGGAACAAACCGGCAACCGCGTCCTCGCCGGCGACCAGTACGGCGCCTTCCGCGAGACCTTCGTCGATCTGGAAATCGCCGAAGGCTCGTTCTGGGAGGCGATCGATTCGCTGTGCCAGCGAAGCGGAAACCGAGTTCGCCCCCACTACGACACGCGGCGTCCGGGGTTGGTGCTGGCCGGAGGAAATCCAGGCCGCTACCCCATCGCCTACGCGGGGCCGGTGCGGATGCAAATGCTCCGCGCGCGGCGGGCGTTTACCGAGGAGTTCGACTACGAGCGGCTCGACGGAGACGAGAGTCATACCTTTCAATTCGAACTGCAGGCGATGTGGGAGGACCGCTTTCGCCTGATCGCCTATCGTTCGCACCCAGAGCTGGTCGAGGCGACGACGGACACGGGCGCCAGAATCATCGCCGCCCAGGCGGCGGCCAGCGGGTGGAACGTCGCCGGCTCGGGCACGCGGCAGGTCTCGATGAGCTTGCGCCTGCAACCGCCCGCGATATCGGCCAAGCAACTCGACACGCTCTGGCTCAAGTGGGGCCTGGTGGCCATCGGCGATCCGGCCCAAATCGAGATCGAAGACTTGAATTCCACCCAGCCGCACTTTCAGGACGACGTCGAGGTCGTCGTGCAGAAATTCCAGCAGGGGCCGAAATCTCGTTGCGAGCTGACTTTGCTCGTGGTGCGCGAGCTGGTCATTCCCGAGCCGCAAGAGCTGATCTTCGACGAATTGGAAGTCGAACTGTTCGACCTCCAAGGACGGGCCTTTCATCGCCAAGGCCAGGCCAACTCACTGGGCGACCAGGGAGCGACGCTCAAGCTGACTTTTTCGGGCGACGACGAGATCGCCGCGCCCAAGGTGCTGCGAATCACGTATCCGCGGGTCCGCGCCCAGAAGGATCTGGAAATTGTATTCCGCCACGTCCCTTTGCCGACCGCGCGGCCCGAGTGACGCCCTCTTAAACCTCTCGCATTCCGCGCTCGATCAGCCGCTCCGCGATCACTCGCACGATGCCCCGCGCCACCTCTTCTTTGCTGCCGATCAGGCTGGCGATCACTTGCCCCTGCTTGTCGAGCAGTTCGACCTCGGTGTCGAGCGCATTCATGGCCTGAGGGCCGTTGAGCACCATCAGATCGCAACTTTTCTTTTCGAGCTTCGCCAACGCGCGTAGCCGCTGATCGTCGGTTTCCAGTGCGAAGCCGATCAGCCACTGGCCTGGCCTTTTTTCGGCGCCGAGCGTGGCCACGACGTCGGGCGTTTCGATCAAGTGCAATTCGAGAGGCTGGCCGGTCTTTTGGATTTTTCCCTCGGCGACGCGGACGGGGCGGTAATCGCACGGTGCCGCCACGCCGATCAGCCCGTCGCAGGCGGGAAAAAACTCGCGGCAGGCGGCCAGCATCTCCTCGGTGGAGACGACATGCACGACGTGGGCCGCCGCCGGGTAGGCAACTTCCACCGGCCCGCTGACGATCATCACGTCGTGCCCGGCGGCCAACACGGCCTCGGCCAGCGCTTTGCCCATCCGGCCGCTGGAGGCGTTGGTCAAATAACGGACGGGGTCGAGGTATTGGCGAGTCGGACCGGAGGTGATCAGCACGCGCGCCACGGCGAAAACCTTTGCCTCACTTGAGATGGTCCTCGATCGCCTGGCGAATTCGCTCGGGCGAGGCCATTCGGCCGGCGCCCTGCTCGCGGCAACTGAGCCAGCCTTCTTCGGGATCGAGGATTACGAAGCCGTCCTGCCGAAGCTGCTCGACATTGCGCTGCACGACGGCCTTGGACCACATCTCGCAATTCATGGCCGGCGCGATGATGATTTTCTCCGAGAACGACAAGGTCAGCGTCGAGAGCAAATCGTCGGCCAACCCGTGGGCGGCCTTGGCCAGATAGTTCGCCGTCGCCGGAGCGATGCACATCAACTCGGCCCGCCGGGCCAACTCGATATGGGCGCCCAGCGGATGCCCGGCCTCGTGAAAGACCCCGCGGGGAACGGGTCGGCCGGTCAGGGCCTCGAACGTCGCCGCGCCGACGAACTCTTCGGCCGAGGCGGTCATCACGACCGA
>Ga0134126_10004291_pt1 | contig 17841 bp, 22 predicted proteins | sample KB31752_FD_96881 | JGI IMG/M metagenome (GOLD analysis project Ga0134126, IMG submission 96881) | Terrestrial soil microbial communities with excess Nitrogen fertilizer from Kellogg Biological Station, Michigan, USA - KB3-175-2 | ecosystem: Environmental > Terrestrial > Soil > Unclassified ...
CGGGCGGGGGAGATCGTGCGGATGCCCGAGGTCGGCGACCTGCTGGATCGCCTCGGCGCCGAGGGCCCGGACTTCCTCTACACGGGCGATGTGGCGGCGACGGTCAGCGACTGGGTGCTGGAGCGCGGCGGCCTGATCACCCGCGAGGACCTGGCTTCATACGACGTCGTCGAGCGCCAGGCGGCGCGCGCCCACTATCGCGGCCGCGACGTGATCACCAACCCGCCGCCGTCGTCCGGCGGGATCCTGATCGCCTACGCGCTCGACCTGCTCGAGCGCCTCGGCCGCCCCGGCGACCTGCGCACGCTCGTGGAGGTGATGGACCAGGTGAACCGCGAGCGGACCGACGAGTTCATGCTCGGGCTCCAGTCCGAGGGCTACCTGGAGCGCTTCCTGGCGAAGGAGGCGCTCGAGTCGGCCGCAAAGGCGCTCGACTCGCGTCTCGGCTCGACGACCCACATCGCCGTGCTCGACGCCGAGGGCGCGTGCGCCAGCGTGACCTGCTCGAACGGCTCCTGCTCGGGGGTGATCGTGCCGGGCACCGGCATGCACCTGAACAACATGCTCGGCGAGGCCGACCTCAACCCTCACGGCTACCACCGGCACACGCCCGGGCACCGGATTCCGAGCATGATGGCCCCGACCGTGGTGCTGCTCGACGGGCAGCCAGAGGTGGCCCTGGGCTCGGCGGGCTCGAACCGCATCCGCTCCGCGATCCTCCAGACGCTCCTGAACGTGGTGGACGGCGGCATGCCCGCCCAGGAGGCGGTCGAGCGCCCGCGCGTGCACTTCGAGGCGGGCCTGGTGGACGCCGAGCCGGGCGTGGATCCGGCCGCACTCGAGGCGCTCGAGCGCGACGGCTGGAAGGTCGAGCGCTGGCACGAGCGCAACCTCTACTTCGGCGGCGTGCAGGCCGTGGCACGCGACCCGGAGACGGGCGAGCTGTCCGGTGGCGGCGACCCGCGCCGCGGGGGCGTCGCAATGGTGGTGGATTAGCCGGAAATTGCGTGCATTCCCGGGCCTGGGGGGTGTGCGCGACCCCGCACTTAGGGAAGACTTCGCGTTCGCCTGGCCCCGATTAGGCAGGACCCCTGTGGGAGGGGGAGGGATGCGAACAAGACTTCGTCCGCTCGACGTCTCCTTCTTGCGCGTCGAGACTCCGAATGCTCACATGCACGTTGGCTGGAGCGCGCTGTTCGAGCCCCACCCGGACCGGCCGCGTCCAACCGTGGAGGCACTCGCCGAGAGCATCTCCTCGCGGCTGCACCTGATGCCGCGCTTCCGCCAGCGGCTGGCATTCCCGCCGCCGCCGTTCGACGAGCCCTTCTGGGTCGACGACACGAGCTTCGACCTCTGCCACCACGTCGTCCCGCTGACCGCTCCCGGCGAGCCGATCAGCCAAAGCAGCTTCTTCGCCCTCACCGACGCGGCGTTCTCCACTCCGCTCGACCGTCGGCGGCCGTTGTGGCAGGTGCTGCTCGTGCCGCAGCTCGACGACGGGCGCGTCGGGATGATCGCCAAGCTCCATCATGCGATGGTCGACGGCCTGGCGGCGGTGGACATCGCGCTGCTGCTGTTCGATGGGACGCCGGATCAGCCCGAGGCCGCGGAGGTCGACGAGTGGGAGCCCGAGCCGCATCCCGGGCGAGTTCAGCTGGCGGTCGACGCCGCGGTGGACACAAGCGGCCGCATGCTCGGCCTGGCCCGCGGCGCCGCCGAGCTGATGCTCTCGCCGCGGCGGCACGCCACCCGCGTGGCGGAGACGGTCCGGCGCGTGTCGGCGGTGGTGCGCGAGGACATCCTCACGGTCGCGCCGGAGTCACCGGTGAACGTGCAGATCGGACCGCAGCGCACGCTCGTCCGCTACCGGGCGGACATGGACGACATCTTCCGCGCAAAGCGCAGGCCGCTGCTCGCGGGCCCGGGTCCCGGCGACCGGGTGACCGTGAACGACGTCTACCTGGCCGCCGTGGCGGGTGCGCTGCGCTCGCTCGCGTTACGGCGCGGCGACGTGCCGCAGCCGCTGAAGGTGATGGTGCCGGTGAATCTCCGCGGCGACGACGAGCACGACGGCAGCGGCGGGAACCGCATCTCGTTCTGCTTCGTCGAGCTGCCGGTGCACGTGTCGACCGCGCAGGCGCGGCTGCGCCGCGTGCACCAGGCCACATCGGCGTTCAAGCGCTCGAACCGCTCGGACGGGAGCAACATGGTGCTCACCGCCCTCGGGCTGCTGCCCTCGCCGCTGAAGACGATCGCCGCGCGGCTGGCCGCCAGCCCGCGCACCTACAACGTCACGATCTCGAACATCCCGGGTCCGCCCGCGCCGCTGTACATGCTCGGCGCGCAGCTCGAGGAGGCGTATCCGGTGGTGCCGCTGTCGGAGCAGCACGCTCTGTCGGTGGGCGTGTTCGGCTACGAGGGCCACGCGCACTTCGGCTTCTATGCCGACCCCGCTGCCCTGCCGGACGTGCGCGACCTGCCGGAGGCCACCGCCGCCGAGATCCGAGCGCTGGCAGGCACTCACCGGCGCCCGAAGCGGCGGCTCGAGGCCGTGGCGGCGGGCGATCTGGCGCCCGTCACGCCCCTGCGCTGAGCGCGAACTTCCGCAGCAGGAACTCGCTCCAGCCCTCGAGCTCGCGCTGCTCGTACGCGTGGCCCTCCTCGGCGGCCCAGGCCGCGAGGTCGATGGGCGCCTCTGGGTCGGTGGCCAGGACGAGCAGGGATTCGCCGGGCTCGAGCTCGGCCATGCGCCGCTTGGCCATCGTCAGCGGCAGCGGGCAGGCGAGGCCCCTCGCGTCCACGGTCGTCACAATCGGATTGTGACCTCGCAGGAGTACTCGCTGGCCGCAGTCGTCTCCACGGGCGAGCTCGAGCGCTTCTACTCGGGCCTGTCGGTGCTCGTGTCGACCGCCGCGGACGGCGAGCGGTGCGCGGTGCTCGCCGCCTTCAGCGGGCTGGCGATCATGCTCGACGACGACCTCTTCCGGCGGGCGCAGGAGCCCGAGGCCACGCCGTCGCTCTCCTGGGCGGGACGCGAGACGTTCGCGAGCTCGCTCCTCGAGCTGCGCGACACGGCACTCCAGCTCGAGGCGCTCACGATCTACGCCTGCTCGGCATCGGTCGAGGCGATGAGCGTCACGCCGTTCGCCGTGGAGGAGCGGCTGGCGGGCGTCATGTCCACGCCGCGCTTCCTGCGCGAGACCCAGGGCGCCACCTTCCTGTTCGTATGAGGTGGGCGCCGGCTGTTGCGGTGTGCGTGGGCGTCGCGCTGGCGGGATGCGGCGGCAGCTCCGGCGACGTCCTCGGCATGCAGATCAGCGGCGGGCCGGGGAACGTCCGGGAGCAGATGCACGTGACCGAGGACGGCCGCACGAGCTGCAACACGGGCGCGCTGCATCAGCTCCCGAGCAAGGCCGTGCTCGACGCCCGCAGCATCGAGCGCGAGGCCACGCCGCTGATCAAGGACGGGGAGCAGTTTCCGCCCGCGCTTCCCGGCCGGCGCACGTTCGAGCTGAAGACGCCCGACGGGACCCTGGTGTGGGGCGAGGGCCAGCCGGGCCTGCCGTCGCTCCTCACGCAGGCGGAGCTGCTGGCGCTGCAGCTCGAGGACTTCTGCACGAAGAAGTAGCGCCGCTAGAACCGGACCTTGCCGTTGCTGCGGGCGCGTTCGCCCGCGCGCTCCACGAGGTCGAGCCGCTTCATCGTGTTCACGAACAGCTCACCCACCATCCGCATCCGCTCGTCCTCGGAGCGCGCCTCGAGCAGCTGCTGCTTGGCATCGAGCGCGAAGTCGATCGTGGCGGCCATGCCGTAGGCGTCGAGGCCGGCGAGCCGCTCGGCATCCGGGCGCTCGTCGGTGATGCGCTCCACCAGCTGGGCGTAGCGCTCGCGTGCCTGCTCGGCAAGCGTGTCGTCGAGGACGTCGATCTGGTCCTCGTCGAGCAGCTCGATGTCGCCCGCCGGGTAGGGCAGGTCCTCGATCCGGCGCATCAGCCGGAACGGCGTGGCCCCCTTCACGAGGATGTTCATCCGGCCGTCCTCCATCTGCTCGAGGAGCTGGGCGATCCGAGCGGTGCAGCCGATCTCCTTGAGCCCGTCGTCGGAGAGCCAGACGATCCCGAACTCGCGCTCCTCCTCGATGCACTCGCCGATCATCTGCTTGTAGCGGTCCTCGAAGATGTGCAGAGGCACGACCTCCTCGGGGAGCAGCACGAGGCCCAGGGGGAAGAGCGGGAACCTCTCGATCGAGTCGCCCACGGTGACGCTTAGGCTACCCCGATGCCGTTGCGCCGAGCGCTCGCCGACGTCCAGCCGTACCGACCGCAGCGACCGATGCGGGAGATCCAGGCCGGGCTCGGCCTCGACCGGATCGTGAAGCTGTCGTCGAACGAGGGCGCGTTCGGGCCGCTGCCCGCGGCGGTGGCCGCGTTCGAGGCGGCCGCCGGCGAGCTGAACCGCTACCCCGACGGCGGCGGGCTGCGCTTGCGGGGCTAGCTGGCGGCGCGGCACGGGGTGCCCCTCGCGCAGGTGGTGCTCGGCAACGGCGCCGACGAGCTCATCCGGCTGTGCGCGGTGGCGGTCATCGACCCGGGCGATCGCGGGGTGCTGCCCTGGCCGTCGTTTCCGAGCTACGGCACGTCGATCGCGTGTTGCGGGGGAGAGGCGGTGCGGGTGCCGCTCAACGGCCGCGCCATCGATCTCGACGCGCTGCTCGACCCGCCGGCCAAGCTCGTTTACGTGGCGAATCCCAACAACCCGACCGGCGCCGTGATCGACGCGGGCGACCTGCGCCGCTTCCTCGAGGCCCTCCCCGGCGACGTGCTGTGCGTGATCGACGAGGCGTACGCCGACTACGCGGAGGTCGCTCCCGAGGGGGTGGAGCTCGTTCGGGACGGGGCGCCGCGGCTGGCTGTGCTGCGCACCTTCTCGAAGGTCTACGGGCTTGCCGCGCTGCGGGTTGGGTACGCGATCGCTTCTCCGGAGGTGGCGGATGGCCTCGATCGGGTTCGCAACATCTTCAACGTGAACCAGCCGGCGCAGGAGGCGGCACTTGCCTCGCTGCACGAGCGCGAGGCGGTGGAAGGCCGGATCGAGCACGCTCGCCGCGCCCGGCGAGAGCTGGCGGACGTGCTCGCCGCGGCCGGGCTCGACCCCGAGCCGTCCCAGGCCAACTTCGTCTACGCGGACGTGCCCGGCGGCGATGGGCTCGGGCTGGCCGACCGCCTCCTGCACGCCGGCGTGATGGTGCGCGCGCTGGCGGGCTTCGGCGCTCCCCAGGCGATCAGGGTCACGGTCGGCACCGACGAGGAGAACCGCTTCTTCGCGCACGCCCTAGAGTCGGTGACGTGAAGGAGCTGCCACTCGCCTGCTCGCTGGATGAGGCCGGGATGGCGGCGCAGCGCGCCCGCTACGCGGTGGTGGCGCGACACGTGCGGTCGCTCGCGAGCGGCGAGCGCTCGCTGAGGGCACGGCTCGACGAGTCCCTCGACGGCGCCGTGCTGCGCGAGCTGATCGACGTCGAGCGCGAGTGCTGCCCGTTCTTCGACATCGCATATGACGCGAGCGAGCGGCTGCTCAGCGTGTCGGTGGCCAGCGATGAGCACGCTCCCGCGCTCCAAGCGATCGCCCACTCTCTGCGCGCCGGCTGATCCAGGTTGCATTCCGCTCCGTAGAGCGGTTCATGCACGCATACGGGGGCTACCCGCACCCCGGCTTCGCCGGGTTTCCGCCTAGTAACAACTGCCTCAGGTTGCGAGTCTGAAGCGCATGAGGGGGAACAGGAAGAAAGCACTCACCTGGAGCGCGGCGATCGTGGTTGCCGGCGCCGCCGGCTGGTTCCTGCTCCCCAAGCTCCACGAGCTGGGCCACACCTGGTCGCGCGTCAGCTCCGGCCGCCCGGGCTGGCTGCTGGTGGCCGTCGGGCTCGAGATCCTCTCGTTCCTCGGCTACATGGGCCTCTTCCGCGCCGTGTTCGCCCGCTCGGGCTCGCGCATCGGCTGGCGTGAGAGCTACGAGATCACGATGGCCGGCCTGGCCGCCACCCGCCTCCTCGCGGCGGGCGGCGCCGGCGGCGTCGCCCTCACCGCCTGGGCGCTCAAGCGCTCCGGCATGGACGGGCGCACCGTCGCTCGCCGCATGACCTCTTTCCTCGTGATCCTCTACGGCGTCTACATGGCCGCCCTGCTCGTGTTCGGCGTCAGCCTCTACGTCGGACTGCTTTCCGGGAGCGCGCCTGTCGGGCTGACGCTCGTGCCGGCCGCCTTCGGCGCGCTGGTGATCATCGCCGCCCTCTCGCTATCGCGCCTGCGCGGAGTGACCGGCGTGGCCGCTCCCGAAAGCTCCCGCGCGATCGTCCGCCGCGCCAAGTGGCTGGGTCACTCGGTGGCCGCCGGCGTGCGCGGCGCCCTCGGCCTGTTCCGCTCGCGTGAGCCGGGCCTGCTCGGCGCGATCGCCTGGTGGGGCTTCGACATCGCCGTGCTGTGGGCCGCCTTCCATGCCTTCGGCCATGTCCCGCCGGTGGGCGTGATCGTGATGGCCTACTTCGTCGGCACCCTCGCCAACACGCTGCCGCTCCCCGGTGGCATCGGCGGCGTCGACGGCGGCATGATCGGCGCCTTCCTCGCCTTCGGCGTGGATCCCGGCACCGCGGTGCTCGCCGTCCTCGCCTACCGGGCGATCGCCTTCTGGCTGCCCACGCTGCCGGGCGGGATCGCCTACTTCCAGCTCCGCCGCACGATGGGCGAGTGGAAGGCCGCAGAGGCGGGAGCCGCCGAGACGCTCCAGCCCGCTCCGGCGCCGGCCGCCGCGCCCGCGCAGGTCGCGGTCGCCTAGCGCGGCGTATCGGCCGACACCACCGAGCCCAGCGTCTGAGACCTGCCGGGCTCGGCGGCGACCGGACCGAGGACGGGCATGCCGTTCGATCCCGGCACCGGAGCGGATGCGGTCCATCCGGCCGCGGCTGCGGCCGGTCTCGCTAGGGAACGGACCGCTCCCGACCGGGCCGAGTGCCAACGCGCCACTCCCATCGACCGTTGAGATCCCGGTCGAGGGCCCGAAGTTGCGACTAGAGCGTTCGCGGCAGGCCGAATCGCGCAAGGGCGTCGCCGCCGGCGAACCACGTGATGGCGGAGATCCGCTCGCCCTCGAGGGTCAGGACGAAAACGGAGTACGCGCCGGCGGCCGCGCTATCCGGACCCTGAAGGTAGGCGCCGAACGCCGGCTGGCCGTTGGCGCGAGTGGGCAGCACTCGCAGCGGCGCGCCGCGGCGATCCTCGGCGGCACGCAGGAATCCGAAGATCGCCTCGAGTCCCTGGTACTCGTGCGGGAGGGGCGGCATCCTGAGCCACGCGTCGTCGGTCAGGAGCGCGACCATGCCGTCCACGTCGCCGTTCTCCACAGATTCGGCGAAGCGGCCGACGATCTCGCGCTCGGGGGCCGAATCCGGGAGCGGCGCCCGCTCGCGTGCGCCGGCGGGCATCCGAGACTGCAAAGACGCGCGGGCGCGAAGCAGCAGGCTGTTCACCGACGCCTCGCTGGTGCCGAGCATCTCGGCGGCCTCCGCGGCGCGGTAACCCAGCACGTCGCGGAGCACCAGCACCGCCCGCTGCTGCGCCGGGATGCGCTGAAGGCCGACGATGAACGCCAGCTCGATCGCCTCCTTGGTCTCGTAGCGCGCCTCGGGGCCCGGGGCCTCGTCGGGGACGCCGTCCAGGAGAGCGTCGGGGTAGGGCTCTAGCCAGAGCGGGTTGGTCCTGCGGGTGGGCTCGGGCATCTGCGGCGGCCGCTGGATGTCCGGCCGGCGGCGATCCGCGCGCAGGGCATCGAGCGACCGGTTCGTGGCGATCCGGTACAGCCAGTTGCGGACCGAGGCCCGTTCCTCGAACTCGTCGAGGCCTCGCCAGGCGGCCAGCAGCGTGTCCTGGAGGAGGTCCTCGGCGTCCTGCGTGGAGCCGACGATCCGGTAGACGTGGAGCTGGAGCTCCCGCCGGTACGGGTCGGTCAGCTCGCGGAACGCGTCCTCGTCTCCGGCACGCGCGCGGGCCAGCGTCTGCTCGGTCACGCTCACCATCCTCACACAGGCAACGACGTACGGGCTGCCGGAAATTCGTCGCTGAGTTTCGTCAACGGTGGACGCCTCGACCCACGCAGCCACAGACCAACGAAAGGAGAGCTGCGATGGGAAAGATCGTGATCAGCACGAACGTCTCGCTCGACGGAGTCGTCCAGGACCCGGACGGCAGGGAGGGCTTCAGGCTTGGCGGCTGGTTCCTCGAGTCCGCCGGGAGCGATTTCGAGCCGTGGGCCAAGCTGTTCTTCGAGGAGGCGCTCGGCACCGAGGCCCTGCTGCTCGGGCGCCGCAGCGACGAGTGGTTCGCCGAGCGCTGGCTGTCCCGCGACGACGAGTGGGCGGAGCGGCTGAACAGCCTGCCCAAGTACGTCGTCTCCTCGACGCTGGACGAGGCCCGCTGGAGCAACGCGACGGTGCTGAACGGTGACGTGGCGGGCGAGGTCGCCCGGCTCAAGCGGGAGCTGGACGGAGACATCGTGGTCTACGCCAGCTACCAGCTCGCGCGCACGCTGATCGAGAACGATCTGGTCGACGAGGTTCGCCTGGTCGTCTTCCCGGTCGTGCTCGGCGACGGCGAACGCCTCTTCGGCGAGACCAGCGAGCGCAAGCCGCTGCGGCTCGTCGACACGAGGACCGTCGGCGACGGCCTCGCCCGCGTCACATACGAGTTCGCCCGGGCGGCCTAGGCGCTCGCGCGCTCTCCCGCGAGGTAGCTGTCGAGGAAGCCCAGCAGGCTCCCCGTGCCGTTCTCGCGGAGCTCACCGCTGTCGAGGCCGTCGAGGAACGCGCCCTGCTCGGTGAAGGTGAGCCTGGTGCCGTCGCCGTCCGCGGCGAACTGCACCGTGGCCACCGACACCGAGGTGCGGGCGTCGTTGATGTGCATCTCGTAGGTGTAGATGATCCGCTCGTTCGGGACGATGTCCTGGTAGACGGCCTCGTAGCGGTAGCGCATGTCCTCGACCTCGCCCTGGCTGACCTCGCGGCCGCCGACGCGGAAGTCGAGCTCCAGGCTCTCGTCGCCGCCGGCCCACCAGCGCTTCTTCTCGCTGGCGTCGGCCCACGCCGCGTAGACGCGCTCGGGCGAGGCGTCGTAGCTGCGGTCGAGGGAGAAGGTGTGATGGGTCACGGACATCATTGGGCTCCGTTTCTATTCGGGGTTCTGGGCGAGGTGGTCGCCGAGGCGGTCGAGGCGGCGCTCCCAGCTCGTGCGACGCTGGGTGATCCAGTGCTCGGCCGTCCGCAGCGCCTTCGGCTCGATCTGGCAGGTCCGCACGCGGCCCACCTTGTGCGACTGGACCAGCCCGCTCGCCTCCAGCACCTGGATGTGCTGGACCACGGCCGCGAGCGACATGTCAAGCGGCTGCGCGAGCTCGCTGACCGACGCGGGCCCGCGCGTGAGCCGGTCGACCATGACCCTGCGGCTGGGATCGGAGAGGGCTTGGAAAACGCGATCCAGTTGGTTAAGCATTTACTTAAGTATTGCATTTCCCAGACCCTAGTCCCTAGTCCCTAGAGCCCTGGACTTGACATGTGACCAATCAGTCACCTATGCTGCCGACATGGATCAGGTGTTCAGAGCGCTCGCGGACCCCACGAGGAGGGGCCTACTCGACGAGCTCTTCAAGGAGGACGGCCAGACGCTGACCGCCCTCGAAGAGCGCCTTCCGATGACGCGCTTCGGCGTCATGAAGCACCTCAGGGTGCTCGAGGAGGCGAACCTCGTGGTGACCAAGCGCCGCGGGCGGGAGAAGCTCCACTTCCTGAACCCGGTTCCCATCCGGCTCGTCCACGACAGGTGGGTGAGCAAGTACGCCGAGCCCTGGGCCGCCGGCCTGACCGGGCTCAAGCGCCAGCTAGAGGAGAAGTCAGAAATGGAAAAGGTGTTCGAGATCTACATCAAGACCACGCCGGAGCGTCTCTGGGAGGCGATCACCAGCGGCGAGATGCGGGCGAAGTACAACTTCGGCGTCGGCATCGAGTCCGACTGGACCAACGGGTCGGCCTACTCGGCGCGGCACCCCGCGGGCGTGGACATCGCCGCGGGTGAGAACCTGGAGGTCGACCCGCCGCGGCGGCTCGTGCAGAGCTTCACCGCCCTCTGGAGCGACGAGGTCAAGGCGGCTGGGACCTCGCGGGTCACCTGGGACATCGAGCGGGTGGAGGACTCCTGCCGCCTGACCGTGACCCACGACCAGCTGCCCGACGGCGTGAACGACCAGATCTACGGCGGCTGGCCGCAGATCCTGTCCGGCCTCAAGACGCTGCTCGAGACCGGCGACACGCTCACCACGCCGGGCTCGCTGATGTACTCGGGGGCCGGCCGGTGATCACGGGCGTCGACTTCGTCTACGTGCCCACGCGGGACTTCGACCGGGCCGCGCGGTTCTACGGCGAGGTCCTGGAGCTGCCGCTCTCGGCGCGCTACGGGAAGATGCCGGGCGCCGAGTTCGAGACCGGCAACCTCACGCTCGCGGTGATCGAGTCGGAGAAGTTCGGCGTCGAGTTCCACCCGAACAAGAACCACATCGCGCTGCGGGTCGACGACGTGGCGGCGGCGCGGGCGGGGCTGGAGTCACGCGGCGTGGAGTTCGGCGCCGACACGCTCGACACGAGCGTCTGCCACATGGCGTTCTTCGAGGACCCCGACGGCAACGCCCTGATGCTCCACCACCGCTACGCGCCGCGTCAGCCGTGAGCGGTGCGGGCGATGCGCGGCAGGTAGACGTTCTGCAGCAGCACCTTCAGGCGAACTGACACCGAGTGCCGGCGGCGCAGCAGCGCCCGCTGGTGCGAGGTGAGGGGCAGGCGGACCACGGTCCGCTTGCCCGCCCTGAGGTCCACCCGGACGAACGGCGAGTAGCGGACGTTGCCGTGCCTGTCCTTGCTCCGGACGTGGAGCCAGTGCGGCGAGACGATCTGGATGCCCTGCTGGCCGGCACCCAGCGTGGGCCTGCAGCCCTTCGGGCAGGAGACCGCCACGTGCAGCGTGCCGTCGCGGCGCAGGATCGGGCGCCCCACGTGAACCGGGCAGGTCACGGCGGGGTCCTCGGCCGAGGTGTCCGACACGTCACGGCGCAGGACCACCTCGTCGCGGCAGCGCACCTGGGTCCAGGCGATGTGGCGACCGTCGTAGTCGAAGTCCGGGAAGGTGGCCGGCTCGGCGTCGATCCGCGCGACGGGTTGGATCTCCGTGCCGGCGAGATTGGTGAGCGCCAGGCGCTCGCCCCCGCTGGGCAGGTGTTGCGCGAAGCCGATCCGGTTCGCCGCGATCTTCACGACGTCGAAGCAGCTCGACACCGGCACCGTGTGCGCCACCGGCTCGGCCAGGGTGAAGTAGGTGACGCGCGCGGGTACTCCGTGGCAGGCGGAGCGATCCGCCGAGAGGTCGGGCTGCGTGAGCGCGACCGTGCCGTCGGACTGGACGTCGAGCCGGTCGGCCGGGGCGATCGGCACCGTGTAGGCGGTCTGCCCGGCCTGGACGTCGTACACGGTGAGTTGGCGGGCGGTGCTGTTGCTGGTCCAGGCGACGTAGCGGCCCGCGGCGGCGAGCCCGTACACATAGCCGCCCGCATCGACCGTCCGCGTGATCGTGCCGAGCTGCATGTGGATCCGGTCGCGCACGCACTGGTCGGCGCTCCAGGCCTCCAGGTCAGCGTCGATCACCGGCGCGGCCGGGAACGAGAGGTTCGACTCTCGCCCGCAGGACTGGAGCTTGGTCAGCGGCCCGGCGAGCGGACCCCTGTAGAGGTCGCTGGCGCCGCTCTCGTTGTTGACCCGCGCGAGGATCGTGTCGCCCGAAGCGGAGAAGATCGGCGAGCTGTTCGGCGCGGTCACGTGGAGCGGACGCTTCACGACGTTGCCCGGCGCGGTCGAGAGGATGTCGATCGTGTGGTTCGGCGGGTAGGAGGCGACCAGCACGTTGTCGCCCGCCAGCGCGGGCCCCGCGAAGTGGGTGGCGCTCGAGCGAAAGATCTCCACGCCGGCGGCCGAGGCGGTGCTCGGCAGCGCGAGGAGCAGCAGGACGATGATCGTTCTCACGGTCGTAGGAACCGCCTGCACAGGGCCAAGTTTCGCTAGAGCTGCTCGAGGATCGCGTCGGCGAAGGGCTGGGGCGCCTCGAGCGGCACGAAGTGACCCACGCCGCTCAGCAGCCGCAAGTCCACGTCACTGAACCAGTCGCCCAGCACGTCGGCCCAGGCCTGGGGGAAGAGCGGGTCGTGGTCGGGCCAGAGCGCGGTGGTCCGCACACCGATGCGGTCATCGGGCGCCGGCGCCCGCTCCTCCCGCGCGCGGGAGAGCGTGCCGGAGCGCGCGCGGTACCAGGCAATCGAGGCTGTGAACGCCCCCGGCTGCGAGTAGACGTCGACGAGGTGGTCGAGGTCCGTATCGGGCAGCCCGTACTTGGGCCCGGACCAGTGCGCCCAGAAGTGGCTGAGGTAGCGGCGAACCTGGTCGGGCTGACCGTCGATCAGCGTCTCGGCGAGCTCCAGGTTGTGGAAGTGCTGGTACCAGAACTCCGCCAGGATCTCAGGCTCGAAGACGCGCTCGCCGGCGCCGGGCAACGGGGGGACCAGCACGAGCGAGCGGAGCACCTCCGGCCGGCTGCCGGCGATCACCTGCGCCACCCGGCTGCCGATGTCGTAGCCGGCGACGACCGGGCGCTCGAGCTCCAGCTCGTCGATCAGCGCGAGCACGCTCGCCGCCTGCCGGTCGCGCGTGTAGGCCTCGAGCGGCGGCAGGTCGTGCTTGTCGGACTCGCCGAAGCCGCGGAAGTCGGGCACGATCACGTCGGCGCGGCCGGCCAGGAGCGGCACCACCGAGCGGTAGTCGGTGCGGTCGCCGGGCCAGCCGTGCAGGAGCACCACCGGCGGGCCTGAGCCCACGCGGTCGTAGGCCAGGCTGAAGTCGTCGACCGGCGCGCTTCGAAGGGTCACGGCCGGGTCAAGCTACACGGAACACGGCGCCGCGCGTGGCGAGCTGCACGTCGCCGGCGAACCGCGCGCGGGCGCGGCGGAGGTTCTCCTCGTTCTCCTCCTTGAACGGCATGGTGTGCGTCAGCACCAGGCGCCGGGCGCCCGCGAGCTGCGCGACCTGCGCCGCCTGCTCGCCGGTCATGTGGCCCTGCCGCTCGAGGTGCTCGCCGGGCTCGAGGTAGGTGGACTCGAGCAGGAGCAGGTCCGCGCCGGCGCAGTGCTGGGCGAACTCCTCGCGGTAAGCGGTGTCGGCGCTGTAGACGAGCGTGGCGCGCCCATCGGTGACACGCGGCGAGTAGCCGCTGATCGTGTGCGCGATGGGGGCGAAGGTGAGCCGCAGTTCGCCGATCGAAAGCTCGTCGTCACCGTCGTACTCGCGCAGGTCGAACGCGCGCTCATAGCGAGCCGGATCGGAGCCGAGCGCCTCGGCGAGCGCGTCGAGCACCTTGCGCCCGTTCTCGCGCGGCACCCACACGATCGGACGGCGGCCGCGCGGCCCGATCGCCTCCTCGGTGATCTCGCCCGAGAGCGGCAGCAGATCGAGCATGTGATCGAGATGCATGTGCGAGATGACGATCGCGTCGATCCGACCCAGCATGTCCCGCCCCCACGCGCGCTCGTGAGCGCCCGGCCCGAAGTCGAGCACTAGCAGCGTGGAGTCCGTGCGGACCGCGTAACAGGGGCAGCCCTGGCCGAGCGGCGCGCCTACACCGAGCCCGAGGATCTCGAGCTCCATCAGCCGTCTGGTTCGAGCGGCGGGCCGACAATGATCACCTCGTGCCTGCGGAAGATCTCCTCGATCTCCGCGGGAGACGGGCGCGGGGCATCCAAGGGTGGCAGCGTGGGCGCCGCGGCGGGTGTGCTGCCGTCGCGAATGAACCCCTCGAGCCCGGCGGGCGTGCTGATCGTGAGCACTCGCGCGGTGTCGCTGTCCACGCGGAAGGTGTGAGGCACTCCCATCGGCACCGCCGCCGCGGCGCCCGCCTCGAGCTCGAGACGGCGCTCGCCGGCCTGCAGGGTGAGCCGGCCCTCCAGCACGACGTAGCTCTCGTCCTGCGGGTGCGTGTGCAGCGGCGGCGAGGCGCCGCGCGGGAACAGGAACTCGATCAGGGCGAAGCGCCCGTCGGTGGCCTCGCCGGGGAGCTTGATCGTGGCCAGCGTGCCGAGGAACCACAGCTGCTCACCCTCGCCTGGAGCCGACCAACTTGCCTGGCCGCGCATCGCTACGCCGGTTTGCGGGCGGAGAGGAGCAGGTTGTAGAAGATCGCCGCCGGCAGCCGCGGCTCGAGCAGCTTGCGGTCGAGGGCCTGGAGCGCGAGGTAGCCGCGGAAGGCGTACTGGCGCCAGGCCCAGGGCACGTCATCCGGCTCGGCGGTGGACTCGAGCGTGCGGTTCAGCCAGCCGAACCAGCCGGCCGTGAGCTCCTCGCCGGTCACCCGGACGCCCTGGAAGCCGTTGCGGAGCGCCAGCTGCTCGAGCTGGATCGGGGTGAACGCGTGGACGTCCACAGAGCCCTCCAGCGCGTGCTCCTCCACCTCCTCGGGCGAGGAGTGGCCGTTGCGCCGCTCCTCCGCGCGCATCAGCGTCCGCCAGAACGGCGCGGCACGAACCCCGGCGCGTTTCGGATACGAGGCGAGCTTGTCGCCATAGCGCGACGGCTCGCCGCAGAACGCGATCCTGCCGCCCGGCTTCAGCACCCGGTACAGCTCGGCGAACGACCTGTCGAGATCCGGCAGGTGGTGCAGCACCGCGTGGCCGAACACGAGGTCGAACGACTCGTCCTCGAAGGGCAGGCTGTCGGCCTCGGCGCGCACGGTCTCGACCTCGAGGCCGAGCTCGTCGGCGCTATGCGCCAGCGCGTCGAGCATGCCCTGCGAGATGTCGCTGGCCACCGCCTCGCCGATCAGCCCGGCGCGGAGCAGGTTGAGCGTGAAATAGCCGGTGCCGGCGCCGATCTCGAGGGCGTGCGCCACGGGCGTGAGGTCCTCCCCAAGCGCCTTGTGGAGCTTTCCGAGCACCTGGCGGCGCGCCTCCTCCCCGAAGTCGATTCCCCACTTGGAGTCGTACTCGCGGGCGGCAACGTCGTGATAGCGGACGTTCGCGTCCTTGATCTGGTCCGCAGCGGCAGCGGGCATTGCGGCGGCGGACTATAACCCGCTCGCGACCTATACTCGCCGCCGTTTTGGCCGCCACCGGGGAGCACGTACAGCGCGACCAGCCCGACGGAGTGCCACCGCTCGAGCTCACCGGGGAGCGCACGCTGCCGGACGTTCCCGCCGAGAACTACTGGTTCCGGCGCCATCTGGCGGTGTACGAGTGGATCGCCGAGCGCAGCGCCGGGATGGACGTGGTGGACATGGCCTGCGGCGAGGGCTACGGCACCGACGTGCTGGCCCGCCGGGCCGCGCGCGTGACGGGCGTGGACGCCAATCCTGAGGCGTTCGAGCACGCGAAGCTCAAGTACACGAGGGCCGGCGTGCGCTTCGTCCGCGACATGGTGGAGACCTACTCCGAACCGTGTGACGCCGTGGTCTTCCTCCAGACGATCGAGCACGTGCAGGACCCGAAGGCCGTGCTCGATCACCTGCGCTCGATGCTGCGACCCGGCGGCACCGCCTACGTGAGCACGCCCAACGTGCTGACGCTCGCGCCGCCCGGTGCGGAGCGCTCGGGCAACCCGTGGCACGTCCGCGAGTACCGCGCCGAGGAGTACCGCGGCCTGTGCGAGTCGAGCTTCGAGTCGGTGGAGCTGCTCGGCCTGTTCCACGCACGCAAGCTGCGCGTGCACGAGCTGGCGATCCGCGCCGGCTGGGACTCGCTGCACCCGCGCCTCGGGATCACCAAGCCCTTCTACGACCGCTTCGTGCCGGCGATCTCCGCCGGCGACTTCGTGCTGCGATCAGGTCCTCTGGACCAGGCGCTCGACTTCCTGGCGATCTGCTCCTGACACCCGACACCCGACACCCGAGACCCGAGACCCGACGAGCGCTTGCGCTCGTCCTTCATTCCCACATGCCCTACGTGGAGGGCTTCGGCACATGGCCGTTCGGCGAGGAGTGGCTGTGGGAGGCGGTGGCCACCGTGTACCTGCCACTGCTCGACGTGGTGCGGGACCAGCCGGTCACGGTCGGCCTGACTCCGGTGCTCTGCGACCAGCTCGAGACGCTGACCGGGGAGGGGGGAGAGCGCTTCCTCACCTTCCTGCGCGAGATCCGCACGGCCGTTCACGAGATGGACGCGGAGGCGCTCTCCGGCGAGCCGCGGCTTGCCGCCGAGCTGCGCCGCGCGGCGGGCGACTACACGCGCGCCGAGGCTGCGTTCACGTCGCTCGGGGGAGACCTGCTGGGCGCGTTCGGCGAGCTCGAGCTGTGGACGAGCGCCGCCACCCACGCGCTGCTGCCGCTGCTCGCGACAGACGGCGGGCGGGCTCTGCAGCTTCACGCCGGCATCGCCTCTCACGAGCGGCGCTTCGGCCACTGGACCGGAGGCTTCTGGCTGCCGGAATGCGGCTACGAGCCGGGGCTCGAACGAGACCTGGCCGAGTACGGCGCGCGCTGCTTCTGCGTGGACCAGACGCGGACGCTCGACGATCAGCTGCGGCCGATCGCCACCGCAGCCGGACCCGTGGCGGTGCCGATCGACTGGCAGACGGTGGAGCTGATCTGGGGCCCGAGCGGGTATCCGGCGCACGACACCTACCGCGACTACCACGCCCGCACCGAGCACGACCTGCGGCCATGGAACAACGGCGGCCAGCCGTACGACCACGAGGCGGCGCTCGCGCTGGCCCGCGAGCACGCGCGGGAGTTCGTCACACGTGTGGGGGAGCGCCTCGGCGGCGGCGGCCTGCTCTGCTGCGCGCTCGACACCGAGCTGATCGGCCACTGGTGGTACGAGGGGCCGGAGTTCCTGCGGGCGGTGCTGGCCGAGGCGCCCGCCGCGGGGATCGAGCTGGTGACCCTGCCCGCGGGGCTCGACGGGATCGAGCCCGTGGAGCGGCCGCTCGCGGCGTCGACATGGGGGAAGGGCAAGGACTTCCGGACCTGGGACTCGCCGGGCGTCGCGGAGCTGGCGTTCACGGCGCGCCGGGCAGAGCTGCGCACGCTGGCGGCGGCGTCGAGCGGCCTGAGCGGCGGGGCGCTCGAGCGCGCCGCCCGGGAGCTGCTGGCGCTTCAGTCGAGCGACTGGGCGTTCATGACCTCGAACGACATGGCCGGCGACTACCCGCGCGAGCGGGTGGCGGGGCACGTCGCGGCCCTCGACGCTGCGCTGGGCGGATCGGCCGAGGCGGCGCTGCGCAACCTCGCTCCCGGGCTCGACCTAGCGCCGCTTGCCGCGCCCTGACCGGGGCTGCCGGCTCTCGACGTACTTCTCGATGCCGTCGAGCAAGCGTCCGAGACCGCGCTCGAAATGCTGGCTGTCCCCGATTCTGTCGACGAAGCGGTTGATGGCGGGGCGGGTGCCGCCGAGCTCGTCGGCCATCGCCTGCACGTTCGGAAAGTCGCCGGTCGCGAGCTGGACGTCGAGGTAGCGGGCCATGGGCTCGACCCACTTCTCCCTGAGCTCGTCGGGAGTGGCGCCGCTCTCGCCCTGGCCGAGCATGTAGCCCACGACGTAGTCGTCGACCATGTTGATGATCTCGACCTTGTCGAGCCAGCCCAGATTGGTTCCCGCCAGCGCCTCCAGCGACTGCTCGAAGTGGCGCATGCCGTTGGGCCCGATCGTGACGCCGGGCGGCTGGTCCTTCGCCCACTGGTGGCGCGTCCAGGTGTCGAGTGAGCGGCGGGCGATCTCCGCGAG
>Ga0134126_10004292_pt1 | contig 17841 bp, 21 predicted proteins | sample KB31752_FD_96881 | JGI IMG/M metagenome (GOLD analysis project Ga0134126, IMG submission 96881) | Terrestrial soil microbial communities with excess Nitrogen fertilizer from Kellogg Biological Station, Michigan, USA - KB3-175-2 | ecosystem: Environmental > Terrestrial > Soil > Unclassified ...
AAACCGAAGCCCCGCGTTCAGCAGCGTGGAGCCGTCCCACGAGGCTGGTCTGCCCCTGCCAATCAATGTGAACTTCGAAACTCATACGCGCGGACGGCGGATGCGTTGTGGCAGACGGCGCTCGTCAAGACTGAGAGCAAGTGCATCACTGGCAGGCGCGGCGAGGTTTGCCAGGCGGTCATGTAAACCGAGAATGAACGTCGCTGTCGCCAAAGTTCCGAGTGCGACGGTTGGATCGCCACGCTCCATCCGCCAGAGCGTGTCGCGACTGACAAAAAGCCGCGCGGCCATATCGCTGGTGGCAATGCCGCGCTTGCGCCGCGCAAGCGCAAGATCGCGGCCCAACTTGCGGAGCGCATGGGCGGCCGGCAATGGAATGGAGCCTATTTTTGACATGAGTGTAGCGTCCTCTATTTCAGACATTAAGTCAATAGCAGTCCGGCATATCAGACGCTGTCGTTTGAGCATAAGAAACGCATTCCAAGTGCCTCCGGCCGGGTTTGATCGCGGTTTTGACCTTTCTTGTCATTTGCGTATCACACCGTCCAACGGTTCATCTCCGCCTTGATCGCGGCGAGGCGGTTTTCATCTGAACACCCGCCTTCGCCTGCTCTTGACATGCTCCCAAAGGGTGGTAGATTCAATTGTGATCTAGCCCGCTTCCCAGGGCGTTTCCAAGGTGTCCCTTCCTAGTTCGGCTGAACTTCAAAGTCTAAACCATGGACTGCTGCATAAGCGCAGCCAATACATCTATGAATATATTACTGCAAAACAAAAAGACATTGGCCTACGTAACGGACCTTTCTAGCTGGACGATGCAACGCGAAAACGCGCACCTGTTTGACACGGGGATCGGCGCCCTCTTTTTCTGTTTCAACCGCCATCTCAACAACATGCAAATTCTGGGCGCATTTGTTAACCCACGAATGAATTTCACGATTCCGGTGACGGACCTCCGGGGCGGCTAATCACTCGATCCGACGTAGAAGAACGAAGCAAAAATTGGAGTCTTGATGTCATGATTTTTTAAAATCTTTCGACGAGTTGTCTTTGGAGTTGGCCGACGTTGTCGCCGACAGAAAAAACTATGAAATTCTCAAAACTCGAACGGAAAGCCAGGGCCGTGGTCAAAGATACATCGGAGATGCGGGCGCTCAACCGCAAAAGAGCGATGGTGGATAAGCAATTCGCCGCCTGCAAAATATCCAAATCGCAAAAGGACGACTTAAAGAGCTTGCTTCGCCTCCGCCGAAGGCACCTTGTCAATCGAGCGATGTATAAAATCACAAAGGCTGCTGCTCTGCGTAGTTTAGCTCCGGCCTGTTGGGAATAACTGAATCACTGTAAATCCCAAACGGCAAGACTAACCCACCGCGCGGCGACGGCGGACGAATTTGGACCTTCATTTGTCGCTCTCCATCGCCTTCCACAATCCATGGATAATCTTGATCGTCCACCGATCAAAATAGAGAGTCCGCTGCGGACCAGGAGCAGCAAAAAAAAGAAGTTCACAAAATGGGTCAGTCGCAACCAAGCAGGGAAACCATGGGGGACCGGAGGATTTGCCAGATTGATTGGCCGCAGGAAGGACTCCGCGGGAAGCCCGAAGATCAGATATTGCCCCCAGGCAACCGCCACCGGAGCAAATGCGACCACGGCAAAGACAAAAACAAACCAGGGATTTATCCAGACACGAAAACGGCGGTCCTGTGGATAATGGATCGCTCGATGGACTTCGTCGAATGCCTGCATAAAGAATCGATTCCAGTATCAATCAGGTCTTTTTAACTGGTCTTGGTCTCAGGTGTTTGAATAAGGTCTTCTTCGCGGCTCCCACAGCGCGGAATCAAGCTGCCGCCATATTCCGTCGGTCGCATGATTCCACGACCAGCCCAAATCCAAGGCTGACTCCGCCAGAGAATCGAAGCCTTTAACCTCGGCTTTTAAAAGACTATAGAGGAGTTCAGACACAACTTGAACGAGGTTAGAAACGATCTTGCGAAAAGTTCTACCGGCTGCTCAACCGGCCAAGCGTGTGTTCAATCAAACTCTTTAATTTGTCGGCCGCGCCCCCAATAGCCTGTTCAATGGTCTCAGCCTCCTGTGTCACGGCAATCGGTTGGTGCCCTTCGAGACGCGCTTCCATCATACAGCGTTTGTCATGGTTTCCGCTTTTTCTGCCGTTCTCGTCGGTGAGATGGACTTCGATGCGGGTAATATGTTCCGCGAGGTGACCCGACCTTCACTTGTCCCTCGCTCGACTCAATGGTCGCCGATTCTTTTTCCTAGTCGATCTGACGCTGCTGCCGGCGCGGCGAGGATAGTCAAAGGTCTGTTCCCGGTCCGAAAGAACCTCAATGATGGAACGGCCAGATTAGTGGCGTAAGCCAAGTCGCGAGGAACCATGTTAACCCTGCCATCGCCCCGCCAATCTGCAGATAATGTTTAAAGCGGTATTGTCCCGGCCCCATAACAAGGATGGTGCTTTCATGCGCCACCGGAGAGCAAAATGCGGCGGACACACAGATAGCCAGGCCGACCAAAAATGGTTTTGGATCAAGCCCGTCTTCAAGTGATATGCGATAGGCGATTGGGGCCAGGAGAATGGCAACGGCGGCATTTTCAATTAATTGGGTCAACACAACGGTCAAAAGCAAAATCACTCCCAAAATTACCCTCGGACCGTAGGAGGTGAAGGTATGAACGATTGCCAGAGCAATCGTGGATGCGGCACCGCTCTTTTCCAGAGCGATCCCGAATGGAATCATTCCGGCAATCGTGACGACGCTCGGCCAATCAACCAAATGATAAAGTTCCTGGAACCGCACAAAACGAAATAAAATGGCGAGCATGGCCGCAAGCGGAATGGAGATCGCGGGGCTCAATAGTCCGCTGATAGCTGTCCCTATGACACCGAGAAGCAGCAGCAGGACCAAAAGCGCTTTTCGCTTATCCAAGGGCGGAAACATTCGCCGCTCCAGCAAAATAAGGTTTGGATTGTGCTCTAATCGTTTGACGCCGGAAATATGCCCCAACAACAGCAGTGAATCACCATATCGCAAAGGGGTTGCCATGGGCCTTTCATGAATCCTGCCGCCGTGGCGCGCTATGCCCATCACCGTAAAGCCAAGTTCTGAGCCGAGGTCCGTTTCCTCCAGCTTCGAACCGGCATAAGCTGAAGACGGCGCGATCAATGCCTCCAGGGTGATCAGATCCATATTTCTCAACGTTTTTTCTCCAATCTCCAGTTCTTGTTTCAGAGTGAAATCGGACGTTTTTAGAAGCTCAGCGATCGTCGAAGCGGGACCGTTAATAATCAGCACATCTCCATTGTGTATTCGCAATTCCGGGTAAGCGGGAATGCGCTCTAAGCCTCGAATCACCTCCAGAATGGAAACGTCGGCTCGCTTTCCCCATCTCCACTCTGCAATGGCTTTTCCAATCGCGCGGGAGGTTTCTGTAACCGTCACTTCAGTCAAATAATTTCTAGCCATGGCCTCTTCTGAAGATTTGGCATCGCTCGCCCTGGGCAGCAATCTTCGGCCAGCCAATAAGAAATAAACCGCGCATCCAAAAAACACCACGGCGGCAACCGCGGTAAAATCAAAAAAACCAATCCCCTTGCCCGATTTTTCAAGTAAATATTCACTGATGATGATATTGCTGCGGGTCCCAATCAGCGTCCACTGTCCACCCAGCAGTGAACCATAAGCCACGCACAATAAGTAACGCGAGGGCGACAAATTCCGTTCTTTGCACAACGCCACAATCATCGGCATTAAAATGAGAACAACGGTGGTGTCGTTGACAAACATCGAAACAAACGTGGCCAAACTCAAAATGACGAACTGAAGCAACAGTTCGCTGCGGGCGCAGGCGCGGAAAATTCTACCTCCCAAAAGCTCCACTAATCCCGTGCGAACAATGGCTGCGCCCACTACAAACATCGCCGCCACCATAATCACCGCAGCACTGCCGAATCCGGAAAATCCTTCTTTATAGGTGAGAATTCCGCGCCATCTCCCGTCCGCATGCGGCCACGGAATGATCAGGCTGAGCATGACTAGAAGCGCCGTCAAATCGGTCCTCAGTCTTCCACTCCAAAAGAGATAGAGAGCCGACCCCAGAATGAGCGACAGAAATGTGTATTCATCCCAATGGGTAGCCATATCAAAACTAATTTTGCTGTGTGGGCGTCACCTTATCCCCAGGTGTTCCCAAATCTTTGGGAAGCGTCCTGGTACGGCATTGCTGTCGCTGAAGTCTTACCAATCCTCATTTTCGGCTTCTCTGGTCGCCTGACGCGTTTGATCGTACTCTGCTTCAGCGATGCCTTCATCGACCAGTCTTTCATTGTCGCTTCGTCCTTCCTCGTCCTCATCTTCGCCAGGAGCTGCCGGCACTTTGCTGCCGGTTGAGCCGGACGCGGGATTCCAGCGTTCGGATTCAGGTGCCGATTCCAGCACTTCCTCTTTGAGGTTAGAATCCGCATTACCGGTCAATTCCTGCTTGGCTTGTTCCCAATCGGATTTCGACACGTCCTTGGCTGAACGGCCATTAATGGCCGCCAGTTGAACCGCACGCTTCGTCACCATCTGGCGCGTTACCGTGCCGATGCCGGCGGAGTTTTCAGTCAAGGCTCCTTCTTTCAGCGGATTTGTTTTCATGGTTAATCATTATCGCATGTGTGGAAACGTTTGTGAATGACGCGATGTTTTCATCTGCCGCGATCCGCGATCTTCCCGCGTGTCGCGCGATTGGAAAAGATATTGTCCCGCTTTTGAGCCGCTTTATCGGGAGTAGTTTCCTTGTAGTTCACGCCCGGTTTGTAAATTGCGTTTTTAGAAGCAGCAGTTTTATTCATAAATTTTTTGGAGGACTGTTGTCAGCGATGGACCTTTTCCTAAGGCACATCCTGAGCGTGACTTTGCTCGACGGCTCCGCCGGTTGGGTGTGCGAACACCATGGATTCGTCATAACTGATTCGGTCTATTCGTTTCGTTGGAATCAGTATCTCTTTACCGGAAAGCCGGTGCCCGATTTTGACGACGAGTTGGCCAATCGCCCAACTCCGTGTGTCTATCATGAAATCGCAGATGTGGCCGACCGTCTCGTCACCCATCCGAAGGAGGTAGCCGTTGACGGCTTGCATGCTGCGCAGGTGAATTTCACGTTCGGGTCGCGGGCCATTCATGGCTGGTACGTCCGCAAGAGGTTCTGGGGACGGTTTTAAAATGGGAAAGGCGCTCATGCCCCATAACGCATTACCCTGCCAATAATAGGGCCAGCCGTAATATCGGTAATACTCCTCCTCGTATTGTCGCGACATCGGTTTACGTGACTCAATCGGAGGGCTGTTTTCGATCTGTTGTCGAGTCAGGTCTATGCGCGCGACTTTTCCGGACGCACCGAGGCTGGCGAGCGAATGAGGCGAGATCAGGACCCGGCGTCCGGGCAACCATGTGCCCGTGTCCGCCACCACGTAACGAATCGCCCATTTTTGATCGTCAAAATAGAAATCTTTTATATGACCGATTTCTCCATCCGACGCGCCGAGTTTGTGCCCATATAATTGTTTAATGCTTCGTAACATAAATCCGCTTTTCTTCTTTATTTGTCTTTTTGAGCGCAGCCACGCGCTCGAAACGCTTTCCAGAGTGAGGAAATCAAACCCGCGCCTTGGATAACGGATTGTAGCCCAGGAAGTGCCCGCGCGATTCCGCGGATCGCGTTTGCGCAGGAAGGCGCGCACATCTTCGGTGAGCGTTGCCCCGGGTCGTTATCAGTTGCTCGTGTTTGCTTGTTCATGATTTTGATCGGTTCTCTTTATTTGCGTTGTGGACCATCAGGCCCGCCTGGGTTTGTAACCAGCAATAGGAGTCCTCCAATGAGCGCAATGGTGCCTACAGCAGGCGGGATGAAGTGGTTAACAGAGATCTGAAAATGCATTCCCAGGAAGTCCACAGGCTGTCCGGGAGTTTTGAAGTTGATGCCTGAATAGCCGAGCACCAGGATGCGGGCAACCACTAGAAGAATAATATATTTCCTTTTAATCACCGCGCACTATGGTCGCAGGGTTTGGTTTTACCACATTCGGGGCCGCCTCATTTTCGAGCTTCAGAGGAGAGTGCTCAATGGCTAAACGGCAAATTCTGCTTGATACGATAAACGTCGGTCGGCCCGAGGACCTTCGCCTTCCGCAACGAACGCCGCCGTTTCGACCCTTTGCCCTGGAGCAAATGGCGCCGGCCGGCGCCCCGGAACAGCACTTTGCCGGTGCCGGTTATCTTGAAACGTTTGCTTACGGACTTTTTGGTCTTAATGCCTTTGGGACGTCGCATACGGATTCTTTCATTTAACGAGCGCTTGAATGTTCGTGTGGTCAGGAGGGGTTGAGGGAGATTTCATCCGTGATTTCGAGCCGCTCTCCCGTCAACCGGCTCAATTGATCTCTGAATTCAAGCGTTGCAGAATCGGTCTCAGCACCGGGGCGCTGATACCACCGGCGCAACCCGGGGCGCATTTGCGCTGACAACAAGTGCTCGATTATCTCGTGGACTCTGGCGGAATGGGGCCCTTCAAACATCTGAAACACATCGTGCGCGGCGATCAGCGCCCGCACCTGGCGCAAGTCCTCCGAGCCACCGCTCGCCTCGCTGAGGCTCTGGTCATAGTGCCTCTGCAATTGTCTGTCTCTAAAGGCCGGTTGCATATCGCGCTTGTACTACTCAGTGTAGAACAGGGTACAGAAAATGATGATGGACGATTCCTCCGACCTTGGCAGGGCATTTGGCTCGGCTGGCGCGACCAGGGTGCTCATGTGCGTGGTCACCAACCGCAGGTCGTGGTGTTGAGAAAGGAATTCATTGAGCTGTTCTTCCAGCGCGGTCGCCGGCGACTTGCCCGAAGGCAGCTTGCGAAGAATAACCTCGAAAATCTTTACCTTCATGGTCTTGGATTCAACTCTCCACGAAGCGCACGATGTTGAAAAAAATCCGAACCGGCCACGAGTTCCTTTTCGGCGGATCTTTCTTTTTGGCCGGCAGCAGCGGGGCCGTGTTATGTTTCAATTCCTCGAGGCAACTCGGGCACGCATCGGCGTAAAGGAAGTTGCCGAGTCTGATGCCACAGTGAGGACATCTTGATTTATTCATTTTCGTCTCTCTTGTTTACGGGGTTTGCCTGATTTTGTTTCATCCACCGCCCGGCGATGTCTTCGCCCGAGGCCTTGTTCAAGTGGAGCATCGATCCATTCCGCGGTTGGCTCCGGGGCTTCCAAACCGCCTTCTCCCTCAAATCTCGATAAGTCATCGGATTCCATAGGCTCGACCACTTCGACCACCCTGGCGTTGAAACTACGATCGTTAAGAATGGTCCTCATACCGCTCACGAAACCTTGACCTCGATTTGCTGAGGTTTGACCTTTTCGTCCTTGACGAGATGCACGGTGAGCACACCCTCTTTAAACTCGGCGCTGACCTTCGCAGGACTGGCGTCCGACGGCAGCGAAAAGGTGCGCCCGAAGGTTCCATAGGCGCGCTCGACGCGGTGATATTTTTTGCCTTGTTCGCCATTTTCAAATTTTCGCTCACCCATGATCGTCAACGCCCCAGCCTCCGCGGTAACCTTGACATCCTCTTTCCGCACTTCAGGTAACTCGGCTTTGATCAGGTATTCCTTCTCATCTTCGCTGATATCCACCAACGGTGACCATTCGGGGGCAACCACAGGTTCCTGGAGCGTCCCACGATGGAGAGTTGAGGAGTGTCGCAATAAACTGTCCAGGTTGTGCTGGAAAGTTTCCATTTTGTTTAATTGACCTTGGTATTTTGGAGCATTCATAGTCTCATTCCTCGTTCGCCGGCCCGCCGACGATTTCACCGCTTACAATTTTCATACAATTCTCACTACCCAGGGTGTTGGCAGCCCTTTGTTGTGAGCGGCGGGATCGTCCTGCCACACTCCGTCAGCAACGAAGCGGTATTCGTGACGGCCCGGTGCCAGCGACACGCTCAAATACCACACGCCGTCGGATCCTTTGTACATGGGCATGTCTTCAGGATCCCAATTATTGAAATCGCCGGCCAGCGACACTCGCCGGGCTGTGGCAGCAGGGAACACGAACGAAATCGTGATCTGCCTCCCGCTTTTATCATTCGATAGTTTTGTTGTCATTTTTAATTCCTGGTCCGCCGTAACACCCTTCATGATTGGTTTTATCCCGCCAAAGCATCGGTCCCGCCGCCGGAATCGGCCAATACCTCGTTTGCCTTTCGCCCATAGTCTCCGGCTATGCCTGCACTCACACTCCCCACGCTTCACCCTCTGGCCGCCCGCCCCGCCTGTTTCCGAAAAGTTCTCAGGTGGCGGAAGCCCACCAGCTCACGTTGTTGTTCATCCCAGAGACGGAGGGTGAACGACTTGAAACTGGAAAACAAAGTGACCGGCTTCACACGCTGGAACAGCGGGTTCGCGTTGTGGCATTTCTCCAGATGGTAATTGGGAATCCGCGGGCTCAGATGATGTATATGATGGAATCCTATGTTGCCGGAAAACCACTGCAGCACGCGGGGCAGTTTGTAAAACGAACTGCCCTGCAACGCGGCCGCCGTATAATCCCAATCGTCACGCCGCTCCCAGTACACGCCCTCGAATTGATGCTGCACGTAAAACAACCAGACGCCCGCCGAACCGGCGATCAATAGCACTGTCAACTGAATCACCAGATATGCCTTGAGGCCGAAGAGCGCCGTCATGACGGTGGCCATACCCAGGATAGCCAGATTCATCCAATAGACAGACCGACGCTCCCGCCGGCTCGCCTCCGCCTTGGGAAACCGCTGACGAATCAAGAACATAAAAAACGGCGCCAGCACGAACAGCACGATGGGATTGCGCGCCAGCCGATACGCGAATCGCTTCCCGCGGGACGATTCCAGGTATTCCTGCACGGTCATCGTCCACAAGTCGCCCGTTCCCCGCCGGTCCAGGTCGCCCGAGGTCGCGTGATGCAGCGAATGTTCCCAGCGCCAGTGATAGAAAGGAGTGAAAGTCAGCACGCCACAGAGAAAGCCCCACACACTATTCGACCTCGGGGATTTGAAAAACGAGCCGTGGCCGCAGTCGTGGAGAATAATAAACACGCGTACCAAAAAAGCGCCCGCCAGAATCGCGAGCGGTATCGTGATCCACCAGGACACAGCCAGCGAGCGGTACATCAGGAACCAAAGCAGCGCATACGGGACGAGAGTATTTACGATCTGCCAGAGCGCCCTAGGCGTCGAGGGCTTCTGATAGGTGGCGACAATTTTTTTCCACTCGGCCATGTCTGGTAGCGATTGGTCCTGAATTTCTTGATGGTCTTTCATTTTCCTAAGGTTGGAAGAATTTGCGGCGCAGTGACGTTTGTGGCACGAAACCGCAACGTGTGGTTTTTTCGTTTGGGCTGGCTTTCATAGTAGAAGGATAGACCCGAAGACGGACGACTGGTATGACGGGGTTAACCGTGGGGTGTTTCCCCCTTCGTTCGCTCCTTTACAGATAACCCTTAGCCCCATCAGTGACTGAATTGGCCCGTGGGGCAGTTTCGAATCTCCTCCAGGTCATGTGATGTTTACGCCCGATGAGACGATCGCTGCTGGATGTTCAAAAGAAAACCCGGTGTTGGTTCGAACATCGGGTGGCTCGGTTCAAGGTGATGTCATGCCGCTTTTTTGTCTTTGGCCTCCGGGGCATTCACCCAGCCTTGAGGCCTTCTGCCTTTTTGTGCGGCCGGGCGAATCAGTTTAATGATTTCGGGCATCTCGAATCCCATCTTGTCCTCGATAATTTCAAGTAGGGCGATGTCGGCCACACCGAGATTTCCGGTGTTGCTGAGCAAGGGCCTGCCTCCCGAATTCAGTTGCCGTACGCGGCGTGAAACCAAATTGACCAGGACATGCGGGTTCTCGACTTTTTCCAGTGCTTTCCTGACGAGTTCAGCATTCATGCGTTTGTATCCTTTCTGCTTTTGGACCGTTGATCTGCGGCACCGCGGCTAATACTGAAAATGTCATTGGCAATATCTGCAACAGATGAGCGATTACGTTTTGCGAGAGGAGATGGCGGGGACGCGCGACTCGCGAGCCGCTGTGCCGCGCCTGGCGGCCACAGTGGTTTTAAAGGTCAGAATCATTTTGAAATGCAGAATGCTTTCGCAGGGGACCGCTTTCCCGGTTTCCTGGTGGCGAGAACCGTGGCAATGGACCTCGCCCTCAACAGCCTTCCGGCGCTCGGCGATAGCGCAACTCAACTCGTTGCTCAAGTCGAATCCGCCGCGATGACACAAGGTGCTGGGGCACGTGAATTGAAGCATCGATTTGGCCGTCTCAAGATTTGCCCGGTAGCGGAGACCATGTCCAAAGGAGACGATTTCATGATCGAAGTACAAGAGATCCATGGAGAGAGTTTTTAACCGCGGATACGCCATCGCCAGGCTCGGCGATTTTTCAGCTCGCTCAAATGCTTTGCGACGATAGGCCTTTCTCAGTTCGGCCTTCGGGCGAGGACGCACGTGATAATTGGCGTTGCGAGCGGGCAGCGCTCCGGCTTCCTCATCATTTAATGTTTTCATGCCGGTATGCAGTTATCCACGGCGCGCGCCTACGTCACCGGTCAATTCGGTGTACGGTTTCAATTCCACGACGCCACTGGAAACAGCGTAGCGCGTCAACGTTGCAATGTCGTGAATGTCCAGCTTGTTCATTGCCGCCTGCCGGTGTTTCTCAATGGTTTTAATGCTCACCGTCAAGCGCTCAGCCATTTGTTTGCTGGAAAATCCTTCGGCAATCAATTGCACGACTTCCAATTGACGGGACGTTAGCGCCGGGGGAACTATGGAGCTGGATGGGAGATCGCTGTTTGTCCACCGTTTCAACAAGCGTTTGGCAATACGTGGGCTGAAAAACGCGTTTCCGCTGCAGACGTCACGGATAGCCCGCAACAAATCCTTCGCAGCGGTCTCTTTCATCAAATACCCGGCCACACCCGCCGCAATGCTTTTCTGAACGCACTGGTCGTCGCTGTAACTGGAGAGGATGAGCACTTTGGTTGCGGGGACTTCCAGGGCAATTCTTCGGGCCGCTTCCATCCCGTTTAATAGCGGCATAGCGATGTCCATGATCACCAGATTCGGGCGAAGCCTTTTGGTTTCACCCACCGCCCGGCGGCCATTTTCCGCTTCGCCAACCACCTCGATATCGTCCCTTGCGTCGAGCAACAGCCGCAGCCCTTCGCGGAACACGGCGTGATCGTCGGAAATAAGGACAGTAATTTTTTTCATAGTTCTGACTGGATATCCTGAGGCCACTCTTACCGGCGCGTTCCATTGACGGGCCGGCGCCCGGCGGGCAAATCGGGCGTAGATGAATGAACGAGCCTTGCGTTTCTGCCCGCGGAAAATCGTGGCGGAGATTCACTCGGCAGCGTGTTGTGCGTCAGCCAGAAATCCTTGATAGCTTTAACCATGTCCTGAAGTTTGCTTGCTTCCGATGGCTTGACCAAAAACCCGTTGGCGCCCAGACGGTATGCGGCCACAATGTCCGCCTCTTCCCCGGATGCGGTCAGCATGACGACGGTCAACACCGTCTCGGTCTGATCGCGGACCCACCTGAGAACGTCCAACCCCATCACGTATGGCAATTTCAGGTCCAGCAACATCAGGCCCGGGAACGGGAATGTTTCGCGGTCGGCAAATTTTCCTGCGCCTTTCAAATAATCGATCGCCTGGCGTCCGTCGGTCACGACCTGCACCGGGTTTGCCACCCCCGCTTTCGTCATGGCATGTTGAAGAAGGAAGACATCGTTGGGGTCGTCTTCGACCTGGAGAATTGTTTTCATACGTTTATGCTTTCTTTAATTGAATCCAAAAGCGGCTCCCCTTACTCAGCGTTGATTCGAAGCCGACCTGCGCGCCCATTCGTTCTGCGGCTTTGCGCACGACGGTCAGGCCGATCCCGGTTCCCTCGTATTCCGTGACGGGATGGATTCGCTCGAACAAACGGAAAATTCGCTGGTGGTCCTCCGAGGCGATGCCGATGCCATTGTCTTTAAACCACACTTGAACCGAATCGCCCCCGATCACTTCAGCCGAAATCTCCAGGATGGGCGTAGTTCCGTGTGAAACGAATTTCGCGCCGTTGCTCAACAGGTTCGAGGCGATCTGCGCCAAAAGCGCCTCGTTTCCGATGACTTTCGGTAGCGTGCCGATAATGTGAATTTCGGGTTTTATCGGCTGTCCGTTTGGGAAAATCTCCACCATGTCTCGGATCAGGCGGTCCAGATCCACGCTCTCCATCGGCAATTTGGAGTGGAGAACCCGTGTGTAACTCAAAACATCCTGGATGAGATGATCGAGCCGGACGGCTGAGCGCATAATCTGGTGAAGATAGTTGATACCTTGCTCATCCAGCTTGCTGCCGTATTCGTCCACCAGATAGGACGCATAGCTTTGCATGGCCCGCAATGGCGCGCGCATATCGTGCGATACGCTGTAAGAGAAGCCTTCGAGTTCACCAATCGTATTTTGAAGCTCCCCCGTGCGCACCGTGACAACCTGCTCCAGGTCGAGAGCATGCCGGGCGATTTCGTTTTTGGCAGTCAACAGAGCCTGCTCGGAAATCTTGCGCTCGGTAATGTTGGTAAACAGAATGGCAACTTTATACTCCTCCTTCGCGCCGGCTCTGAACGCATAAACGTCAAACCAACGGTTTCCCAAGGCTTTTGATTCCGCGACAAAGCGAATCGGCTTGCCCGTCACCGCCACTGCCCCAAGAACCTTGAACCAATTCTCTTCTAAATCCGGAATAAGTTCCCGCACCCGTTTGCCCGGTGCGTTCTCTATTCCGCTCTGTTTCTTAAAACCTGGGTTCACTTCCAGAAACCGGTAGTTGACCGCCTGTTCCTTTTCGCCAAAAATCATTTCGATAATGCAAAAACCTTCATCCATTGAATTGAACAAATCGCGATAGCGCGATTCCGATTCGCGCAACGCAGTTTCCGATTGCTTCCGCTCGGTGATGTCGCGGATGTTGCACTGGATGACTTTTCGCCCGTCTTCATCGTAAAGATTGCTGACGAATTCCACTTCATGGCGCTGGCCCTTTTTGGTTTGGAGCGGCAGGTCCTCGTAGCGAATGAAATGCTTTTTTCGCAGCTCTCGAAAAGCCGCCTGGTTGGCTTTTTCATCCTTGAGCAGGCCAATTTCCCAAAGTTCCTTGCCCAGCAATTCTTTGTGTCGGTAGCCCAAGAGTTCCGACATGAACGGGTTGGCGTCCGTGATTTTGCGAGTATCGGGATCAATAATCAAAATTCCGTCCCGCGCGGCTTCAAACAGCCGCCGGTAACGAATCTCGGAAGTCCGAATGGCCGCCTGTGACGCCCGCTGCTCAGTAATGTCCTCGATGAACAGAAGTATCTTCTGGAGGTGGTCCACTTGCCGGCCGCTCAAACGCATCGTGCGGCGCCCGATGCGTTTGAACTCGTGCGTCACTTCAAAATCTTTGAAAAAACTTTTCCGGGGCAGCACCTTTTCCAGCAACGTGCGCAACTGGGGAATGTTCCACTGGCCATTGCCCAGTTCGTAAACCCGGCGATTCAGTGTTTGGGCCGAGGAAATTTTGAAACACTCGCAAAAGGATGCATTGGCCGTGAGCACACGCAATTCCGGGTCAAGTACCAACAGGGGCGGGACGGCCTCGATAACGGCTTCGGCATAGTCGCGCGTGGCAAGCAAACGCTGCTGCAGCTCGAAAGCTTCTTCGAGTTTCATCCGTTCACTGCGGCGGCCCTTTTGCAAGATGGCCTTTGGGTGCGCTGGCCGCGTCCGTTTTGTTCTCACCCCATGAGAATAAGCTGGAAAATGCCTGGTGGGTATTATGGGGTTGACCGTGGGGTATCTCCCCCGTAGCCGGATCTCTCTGCAACCTCAATCAAGCCGGGTCAGACTCCGACAGGCTCGGTGTCCAGAGCATTCACAATTTCAAAGGCCTGTTCCGCACGCATGAGATTGAGTAATTGCTGCACTGAAGGACTGGAATTCATCGGGTGCACTATTCGAGCGTGGTAAGGAACATCGCGCCGGCCACTTTCGCAACCAGTGGAATTTTATGGTGAGATGTCACGAACGCGACCTAGCGCATAATTATTCCCGGCGGTCGCACGTCGATTACAGGTAGAGCTATGAAACCCGGTTAAGTGATGGTGACCCGAACGCTGCTCTCGATAATCCCCTCAGCGATGGCGTAGCGTGTGAGACCGGCGACATCGTGGATATCGAGCTTGCTCATGAGATGCTGCCGATGTTTGTCCACAGTCTTGAAGCTCACACCCAGTTCGGCAGCGACCTGTTTGTTGGGCTTGCCTTCGGCAATCAGTTGGAGGACCTCCACCTCACGCGAACTCAGGCGGTTGCCGCTCTTCTTTGACCCGCCTCGCGCCACCAATTGTCGGGAACGATCCTTGACGCGCTTGGAAACGGAGGAACTGAAAAAACTTTTCCCTTCTTGCACCTCGCGAATCGCTGTGGCCAGAACATGCGAGGAGGTTTGTTTGAGCAAAAATCCCGAAGCGCCTAACAGGGATACTTGTTCAACGTAAGCGTCGTCACTGTGCGCGGAGAGAATGAGGACTTTGGTATCGGGAAAATCCTTGCGAATCTGCCGGGTGGCTTCCAACCCATTGAGGAGCGGCATCGCAATGTCCATCACGACCACGTCAGGACGAAGTTTTCGGGTCAGTTGCACCGCCTGACGGCCGGTCTCCGCTTCGCCCACCACTTCGATGTCGCGTTCGTGTTCCAACAATGAGCGAAAGCCTTCGCGAACAACCTGGTGATCTTCCGCCAATAGAACAGTAATTCGTTTCATAGTAATTCAAAACGCGGGGCTGTTAAACGAGATGAGTGGGTCTTCTTGCCCCCCCGGATGGACGGCTCATCAGAGGAATTTGTGCAATGACAGCTGTGCCTTTGCCTGGAGCAGATTTGATGGAGAACTTGCCGCCAACCATCTCCAATCGTTCTCTCATGCCGAGCAGTCCCAATCGTTTGCTTTTTTTGGCGTGCAACACGCGTTCCTCTTGAAAGCCTTTACCGTCGTCTTTTATTTTCAGGCAAATGGCGCCATCCAGTTTCTGGATCTTCACACGCACGCTGCTTGCCTGAGCATGACGCGCGACATTGGTAAGCGCTTCCTGGGCGACGCGATAGAGCACCGTTCGTTTGTCGCCATTCACTTGCTCTACCTCGGCTAAGGCTGACAAACTGACGCGGATACCTGTCTCCTCCCGGAAAGCTTTCATAAACGTGTGGAGCGCGGGAATCAATCCCACGTCGTCCAATACTGTAGGGCGCAATTCCCGGGCAAACCGATGCACGATCTCCACCGACTCCTGCACCAACTGTTGCGTGCGGGCAATGCTTCGCTCAAGCCCTTCGGTGTTTAACGTAGCCTCCTTTTTCAAGGCCGTCAGCCGCACATTAATGGTCGTTAAGGTCTGGGCGATCACATCATGCAGTTCGCGACTGATCTTCTTGCGCTCTTCCTCCTGCGCGGACAGAAGTTCGCGGGACAGCAGGCGCAATTGTTCCTGCATGTGCTGCGATTGCTCCAATAACTGGCCGTAGTGTCGCTCGCTCCGTCTGAGGGATTCCTCCGCCAGCCTGCGCTGGGCGATTTCCTCCTTCAATTGCCGGTTGGAAGCAGCCAGCTCGGTGCTGCGTACACGCAGAGTCCGGTTCAATTGAGCCATCTGGACGCTGGCTTCCTTGGCGATGCGATGAGTCGTCTCAATCGGCGTAATGGCCTCGGCAAAAAAGGCCCCCGCCCTCCGAACCATCGTTTCTCGAGTGCCAGGCGGGTAAGTCGGCGAAACGAGTGTAATCAACGCCTGCTCATGTATCTTGGCCAGGTCCAGCGTCTGCAGCCCGGCGGTCATGGCTCGGCGTCCGAATCCGCGCGCTAGCTGTAAGCTGGCCGGGCGATCTCGGTGCAGGTGCCTTTGCAATGCCGCCTGATATTGTCGCGACAAGCCGGTAAAATTACGCTTCATGGTGCTTGCCGAATTCACGAGCGAATCGCTTTATGCTTCTTATCGAGTTATCTACCAGCCGCTGCGTGCTGGCAATGTCTTTTTTGAACCTTTCCGTGCCGGCCGCCGCTTCCCTTTTCAACGTCAACATTCGGACATTGATTCCCAATAAAGTCTGGGCGATTTCATCCTGCAACTCGCGGCTGATTCGCTTTCGTTTGTTCTCCTGCGCCGCCAGTATCTGATGGGTCAAACGCTGCAAATGTTTTTGCAGGTGCCGTGATTCGTCCAATAACTTTTGGGAGCGCGCCTCGCGTTTATTGAGCGCCTTCTCCGCAGTTTTCCGGCGCACGATGCTCTGTTTCAAAGACCGGTTGGAGGCGGCCAAATCCAACACGCGACGGTCCAAAACCTTGTTCACCTGGCTCAAATCCGCACTGACCTTGCGGGCCGCGTGATGAGTCTTCTCTATCGGGCTGACAGCCTCGGTGAAGAATATTTCCGCCCGCTTGATGATTCCATCACGGCTGCTGGATGTTTCCAACGTGGCCAGCGTTGCCGCGTGAATTTTGGCCACATCCAGCGTCTCCAACCCGAGCTTCACCGCCTGGAGACCCAGTCCATGCGCTGGATGCACGGTCCCCCGCGAGCCCTGCCTCAGGTATTTTTTCAATGCCCCTGCATAGCGTCGTGATAACCTGGACAGATTTTGTTTCATGATGTGGCCGATCCACGCCTCGCGGTCAGGCGCAGCGCTGGTTGTTGAGCCACTTTGCGACAATCTGAAGCATTGTCGTGGGCCAACAAGCCGAGTAAATATCGGATGCGTGCACAAACCTGTCGATGGGGGAAGTCCCCGACGGTGATCCAGTCAATGCAATTCTCGCTGGGGTACCCTGTGGAGATTGGGTTTTCTGTCGGGTTCATGTTTTGCCTTTCGTTCTGAAGGAGCGGTCCTGCTCTCAACGCACCGACCGATGACACGAATATGCGCAGATTTTTGCAGTCGAATCGTGCCAGCAAAAGTGCCAGCAGAAATGCCAGCAGCGCCGTTTTGAATGAGTTTTTCCCGACTCGTTGGTGCGTAGTGATTGAGTACTCGGCGACTTGACGTAATGCTAGAAAACGCCCATTTTACGGGCGGTCTCGTTGCCTGTCACGCGACGGGCCTGTGATTGCGGGAGTTAGGATTGGACTGGCGGGTAAGTTGCAAAGCACCGTACCTGTTCGATTCCGACCCTCGCCTCCATGTTTTGATGCGGGTGCATCAAGGAGTTACGCCGGGCGGAATGGCCACTGTCAGTGAAACTGTCAGTAAACCGGCGAGCCAATCACAATTCGCCGGAACTGTTCAGCACTCGCTGAAACTCGCCAAAACTCGCGTTCTGCTACGCGGGGAAAAACGGACTGGTTTACCGAAGACAGTGAACCTGTTATGAAACCTCGATTCATCATGTTTCGGCGCGGGGAAGTTTACTACTCCGAAGACACCGTGACGCGCAAGCAACACAGCTTGCGGACCAAAAACGAAAGCGAAGCCGCAACGCTTTTGAATGCAAAGAACGAGTCTTTCCGCCAGCCCGTTTTAAATCGCCAGATCGCCCGGACGTATTTGACGGCTACCGACCCGGAAACGGCCAAGCGGACTTGGCAAACGCCCATGGACGAAATGACCAAAACCAAGACCGGCTCGACTCGCATCCGCCACGAAAGAGCAATGAAAGACTCGGCCTTTGACCTCATCCGAAATTTGCCGATTCTGGAAACTCAATCGGG